>ERZ1090865.877-NODE-878-length-16010-cov-4.972548_pt1 | contig 16010 bp, 14 predicted proteins | sample MGYA00478478_ERZ1090865 | MGnify/ENA primary metagenome ERZ1090865 (study PRJEB33644, sample SAMEA5815715) | chicken gut metagenome | biome: Chicken; feature: Gastrointestinal Tract; material: Caecum | place: Ireland | collected 2019-01-01 | study: A study of the... | reverse complement strand
AGTATGTATCGCCCCTTTGAGGCACATGCCCGCGAAAAGGAATGCAACCTGCTGCAGATGGAGGTAAAGTAATCATGGCTTTCAATATGGACCCCAAAAAGTGCCCCATGCCCACCCAGGACCCCAAGGTTCGCAGCAAAAACTTCAGCGAGGTGGCCCTGGGATATACCGCTGAGATGGCCGTCAGCGAGGCCAAGCGCTGCATCCACTGCAAAAACAGGCCCTGTGTCGAGGGCTGCCCCGTGGGCATCAAAATTCCTGAGTTCATTGCCCAGGTGGCTGAGGGCAACTTTGAAGCAGCCTACCAGATCATCAGCGAGGATTCTGCCCTGCCTGCCGTCTGCGGCCGTGTCTGCCCTCAGGAGAGCCAGTGCGAGGGCCGCTGCACCCGCGGCATCAAAAACGACCCCGTCGGCATCGGCCGGCTGGAACGGTTTGTGGCAGACTGGCACCGGGAAAATGTACATACCGACCCCAAGATTCCCGCTCCCAACGGCCACAAGGTAGCGGTCATCGGCGCCGGCCCCGCCAGCCTGACCGCTGCCGGCGACCTGGCCAAGATGGGCTACAAGGTCACCGTTTATGAAGCTCTGCATGTAGCAGGCGGTGTGCTGATGTACGGCATTCCTGAGTTCCGTCTGCCCAAGGCCATCGTCCAGCAGGAAATTGACGGCCTGAAAGCCATCGGTGTGGACATCCAGTGCAACATGGTGATCGGCAAAATCCTGACCATCGATGAGCTGATGGGCCAGTACGGCTATGAGGCCGTCTTCATCGGGTCCGGCGCCGGCCTGCCCCGGTTTATGGGTATTCCGGGTGAGAGCCTGAAAGGCGTCTATTCCGCCAACGAATTCCTGACCCGCTCCAACCTGATGAAGGCTTATCTGCCCGGCAGCAAGACCCCCATTTATGTGGGCAAACGGGTGGCCGTGGTAGGCGGCGGCAATGTAGCCATGGATGCAGCCCGCAGTGCCCTGCGGCTGGGCGCCGAGCAGGTGTATATTGTCTACCGCCGCAGCATGGAAGAACTTCCCGCCCGGAAAGAGGAAATCGAGCACGCCGAAGAAGAAGGCATCATCTTTAAGATCCTCACCAACCCCGTGGAGATTCTCTCTGACGACAACGGCTTTGTTCGTGCAATTACCTGCATCCGGATGGAGCTGGGCGAGCCGGATGCCTCCGGCCGCCGTCGTCCCATTGAGATTCCCGGCAGCGAGTTCACCATGGACATGGACACTGTGATCATGAGCCTGGGTACCAGCCCCAATCCCCTGCTCCGTTCCACCACCCCCGGCCTGGAGACCAACAAGCATGGCTGCATCGTCACCAGCGGTGACGATGGCGACACCAGCCGTGCAGGCGTTTACGCCGGCGGCGACGCAGTTACCGGCGCAGCCACTGTCATCAAGGCCATGGGCGCCGGCAAGGCTGCCGCCAAGGCCATTGATGCCTACATCCAGTCCAAAAACTGATCTTGTGGCTTATGAGCCCTGCAGGATGATTTTCTGCAGGGCTTTTTTGCCGGGTAAAATGAGAACTATTTATCACTTTTGCCTTGACAGAGCTCCCGAAACGAGATATATTTATCTTATGAAGATACAAATACATCTCATCAGGAGGCATTTCAATGAAAAGCAGCTGGTTCAAGAAAATCATCCTGCCGGGCCTGGTCTGCGCCGGGTGCCTGGCGGCTTCCCTCTGGTATGCGGTCCGATGGAACGATGCCCGGCTTGTGAAGCCCATGAACCTTTCCACTTATGTGTTCCGTCCTCAGGATCTGCCCATGCTGGGTTCCACCCTTTTGGTGACCCTGTATGCCCTCTATCTTGTAGTCCTCGCTGTTCGGCATGCCATCGCCCAGCGCCGCCTCCAGGCGGGCAGCGGCTACAGCCGTTCGGTGAATCCAAAGCTGGGATTTCTTGGGCTGCTGGGATTCCTGGGCCTGGCTGGAATCCATACCTGCCGGCTGGACAGCAATCCCTTCCCCTTTGTGTTCTTTATCTTTTTCGGTTTTTTCGGGGTCTTTTATGAGGGAAAGCTGTCCCACACCCTGATGGATGAACGCTTTCAGGAAAACAGAATGCGGGCACAGCTGACAGCCAACCGGATTGCGCTGACTTCCATCTTTCTCGCCACGGTCCTTCTGGGCCAGGGCGCCCTGGCGGGCAGCCTTGCCATTTCCTTTGCCGCTTACATCGCAGTTGTGTCCCTGGCGCTGGCAGCAAATCTCTTTCTGGGGGAATACCTGTTCTATCACTACGACCACGACGAACAGCCCGAGGAGGAATGAACCATGCCTGACTTTGTCTGCCACCTGAAACAATACCGCCAGGCCAAGGGATTGACACAGGAGCAGCTGGCCTCCATGGTGGGGGTTCGCCGGGAAACCATCATGCGGCTGGAAAAAGCTCAGTACAATCCCTCTCTCAAATTGGCAGTGGATCTCTCCCGGGCAGTGGACGCCCCCATCGAGGCCCTCTTTGTCTTTGACTGACCCGCAGACAGAAAGCCGCCCGGCTTCCCTTTTGGGAAAACCGGGCGGCTTTTGATTGTCTGATTCAGATTAAACCATCAGGACTGGCAAGCAGTGATCAGGCTCATCTTGTAGACCTCATCGGCATTGCAGCCGCGGGACAGGTCGTTGATGGGCGCATTCAGGCCCTGCAGGATGGGGCCATATGCGGCATAGCCGCCCAGGCGCTGGGCGATCTTATAGCCGATGTTGCCGGCCTCGATGCAGGGGAAGATGAAGGTGTTGGCCTGGCCAGCCACCTTGCTGCCCTTGCACTTGGTCTGGGCCACAGCGGGAGAGACGGCAGCGTCGAACTGCAGCTCACCATCAATGGCCATATCGGGAGCCATGGCCTGTGCCTTGATGGTGGCGTCGTGGCTCAGAGCCACAGTGCCGCCCTTGCCCGAGCCCTTGGTGGAGAAGCTCAGCACAGCAACCTTGGGGTCGATGCCAAACACGGCAGCGGTCTTTGCGGTTTCAACCACAACCTCAGCCAGCTTGTCAGCAGCAGACAGCTTGACCTCGCCGGTAGCCTTGTCCACGGTATCCTGGTAGTCGATGTTGATGGCGCAGTCGCCCATGGCGATCCGCTTCAAGCCCTCATCGCCGAAGTCACGGTCCAGGATGAAGCAGGAGCTCACCAGGTGTGCACCCTTCTTGGTCTTGATCAGCTGCAGAGCAGGACGGACGGTATCAGCGGTGGAATAAGTAGCGCCGCCCAGCAGGCAGTCAGCCTTGCCCATCTTCACCAGCATGGTGCCGAAGTAGTTGGACTTCTTCAGCAGCTCACGGCACTCCTCCGGAGTCATCTTGCCCTTGCGCAGCTCCACCATGGTGCTGACCATTTCCTCAAAGCCCTCGTAGTTTGCGGGGTCGATGATCTCAGCGCCCGAGATGTCAAAGCCGCCTGCAGCAGCTGCAGCCTCGCACTCTTCCTTGCTGCCAACCATGACAACTTTCAGGATCTTCTCGGCCAGCAGCTTGCTGGCTGCCTCCAGAATGCGGGGATCATTGCCCTCCGTGAAAACGATGGTCTTGGGATTTGCCTTCAGCTGCTCTACCAGCGGCGCAAACATATCTGCCATATTGATTACCTCCGATCAAAATTCACTTCTTGTGTTGGACACAAGAAGACTCTTTCTTTTTTATTTTAGCACACGGAGCCGAAACTTCAATATATAATTCTGCTTTTTCCGAAAATTTTCCGGTTTATGAAGTTCTTTTCTTTCCGGCGCCGCCCCACCGAAAGGGCCGCTCCCTTGACAGAATCTGTTGGTTATAGCAAAATAAAAGCTGCGACTCCGGGGCGTTGTCTCCGGAAATTTTTTGAGGAAGAAGGAATTCAGATGAAGCGCAAGGCCCTGAAAGCGGCCTTTCCCTACACCCTCCCAATCTGCATCGGCTTTCTGTTTTTGGGGCTGTCCTATGGTTTTTTGATGCAGAGCAAGGGCTTTTCGTGGATTTATCCCTTTTGCACAAGCCTGTTTATTTTTGCCGGGTCCATGGAATTTGTGACTGCAGAGCTGCTGGTCTCTGCCTTCAACCCCCTTCACGCCTTTTTGCTCGCGCTGATGGTCAATGCCCGGCATCTGTTCTACGGCATCTCGATGCTGGCCAGGTACCGCCACACCGGATTCAAAAAGCTCTACCTGATTTTTGGCATGTGTGACGAAACCTTTACCATCAATTGCACGGTCACCCCCCCGGAAGGGGTGGATCGGGGCTGGTTTATGTTTTTTGTCACCCTGCTGAATCATTTCTATTGGGTCGCCGGGGCCACCCTGGGCGGCCTGCTGGGCTATGTGATCCATTTTGACACCACCGGCATTGAATTTGTGATGACTGCCCTCTTTGTGGTGATGTTCATCGACCAGTGGGACCACGCCAGGGATCACCGGCCAGCATTGATCGGGGTAGGCTGTTCCCTGGTCTGCCTGCTGGTATTCGGCAGCAGCAGCTTTATTGTGCCTGCCATGGCGCTGATCGTCCTGAGCTTTCTGCTGGGCCGCAGCCGGCTGGAACAGGAGGCGAAATCATGACGGTTACCCAGAGCGTTCTCACCATCCTGGCCGTGGTTGCCGCCACCATGCTGACCCGTTTTCTCCCCTTCCTGGTCTTCCCGGAGGGCAAAAAACCGCCCGCTGTCATTACCTATCTGGGCGCCGTCCTCCCCTACGCCGTCATCGGGCTGCTGGTGGTCTATTGCCTCAAAGATGCAGTATTCACCTCCTGGCACGGACTGCCCGAGCTGATCTCCATTGTTTTTATTGTGGTGATCCACAAATGGCGCAGCAATACCCTGCTCAGCATTGCAGGAGGAACCATCCTCTATATGGTGCTGGTCCAGAACTTTTTCATCTAACCCACATTCTGCAAAAAAGTGTGCCGCAGGCTCCTTTCCCGGAATCTGCGGCACACTTTTTGTTGTATTACTGTTCCTGCTCGTCTTCTTCATCCATGGCCTGGATGGACTCTTCCAGAATCGATTCCATGGATTCAGCCTGCTGCGCCGCCTTGCGGCGCTCGATCCGACCGTTGACCGTCTCTTTCAGCAGAATATAGATCACTGCCATCACCGGGATAAAGAAGATCATGCCCAGGATACCAAAGGCCTCGCCACCCACCAGGACTGCAATCACCGTCCACAGGGGTTCCAGGCCCACCGAGCTGCCCACCACACGGGGATAGATAAACTGATTCTCGATGAACTGCACCACCTGATACACCACCAGACAAAGGATAGCCTGCAGAGGGTTCACCATCAGGATCAGTGCCACACCGATGCCGCAGGAAATAAAAGCGCCAATAAAAGGTATAAAGGCGCAAACCGATGTCAATACGGCAATTAGGCTGGCGTAAGGGATACGGAACAGGGACAAAGCCACAAACATCAGGATCCCCAGCACCACAGCCTCGATGGACTGGCCTGAAAGGAATTTGCCGAAGACTTCCCGGGTCAGGATTCCCACATGGTAAATTCTATCTGCCACCGGCTCTTTAACAAAGGCGTAGAGCAGCTTTTTGGTCTGGCGGGAGAGGTTTTCCTTGTCGATGAGGATATACAGCGCAATGACCAGGGAGAACAGCGCTGTGCCCAGCACCGAAATGGTGGCAGACACTGCCCCCACCACGGTGCCCACCATATTGGTGGCACCGGTGATCATCTGACCTGCCAGTTCCTTGAGGTCGATGGAGGCCAGCTGCTGTTCCAGCATAGTGGTGTCAATGCCCAGGCTGTAGAGATAATCGACCAAGCCGGGCAGATTCTTTTGAATTTGCAGGGTCACACTGGAAATCGACTTCTGCAGCTCGGGGATCAGCATCAAAACCACCAGCGCAACCACCACCAGGATGCTGACAAAGGTCAACAGCAGGCTGAGAATCCGCAGCCCCTTTCCTTTTTTGGCAGCGCCATTCCGGCGAAAGAGCTTTTTCAGCAGGTTTTCGATGCCGCACATGGGCACATTCAGCAGAAAGGCCAGCACCCCGCCCACCAGGGCAGGGGTGCACAGTCCCAGCAGCCCGTAAATCCAGCGAACTACCGTGTTGAAGTGGGTTAATCCAAAGTAAAAAGCAATGCCGCCAAACACCAGAATGGCCGCAAAACGTTCTTTTTGTTTATCCATCCCATAACTCCTGTTTTGTTTCTAAGGGATTGTTCGGCTTGCTGCCGCAGTCTTGCAGCAGGATGTTACTTTCATTATGCACGGATTCTGCTCTCAGGTCAATACATTGTACCTGTCAATTGTCTGAACTTTCTGTGGACGTCAGAGCAAAAAGCCGGCTGCAGCCCCGCCCTGCACCCGCCGGAAAGCCTATACTATGAAACTTTGCGGGACAAAGCTGCGGTTTTGTGTTATAGTATAGGACAGAAATGCAATGGAGAGGGAGCGTATCGTATGGATCTTTCCACTTTGGAGGCCCACTGCCTGGCCTGCACCCGCTGCCCCCTGTGCAAGACCCGCCAGCATGTGGTCTTTGGGCAGGGTGTCGAAAATGCTGAGGTTCTGTTTGTGGGCGAAGGCCCCGGCCAAAGCGAGGATGAACAGGGCCTGCCCTTCGTGGGCCGCAGCGGCAAACTGCTGGACAAATATTTGTTTGCCATCGACCTGGACCGGACCAAAAACTGCTATATTGCCAACATTGTTAAATGCAGGCCTCCCCAGAACCGGGATCCCCTGCCCGACGAAAGCGAAGCCTGCATGCCCTGGCTGCGGGAGCAGTTCCGTATCCTGCGGCCCAAGATCGTGGTGTGCCTGGGTCGAATCGCTGCCCAGCGGATGATCCGCCCTGACTTTTCGGTTACCAAGGAACACGGTGTTTTCATCGAAAAGGGCGGCGTCGCCTTTATGGGGACCTTCCATCCGGCGGCTCTGCTCCGCCAGCCCCAGAACAAACCGGCCGCTTTTGGGGATTTTGTGGCCCTGCGGGATAAGATCGGGGAGCTTTGCCAGCACACCTATCTCTAATCTTTGCCCTGCTTTTGTGGCATTCCGCCTCGCTTTTGCATACCTTGTGCCAAAAGCGAGGTGTTCTACTATGGAAGCATATCATCCGCAAACCGTCGATTTTTTCCTTGGAACCACAACGCCGGCCGGGTTCCACGGCTATTTTCGGGAACTGGGCCAGGAGCCGGGCATGCAGCTCTATCTGATCAAAAGCGGCCCGGGCTGCGGCAAGTCCACCATGATGAAACAGCTGGCCCAGCTCTCCCAGGGGCCGGTCCAGCGCATCCATTGCTCCAGTGACCCCAATAGCCTGGACGGGGTGGTCTTCTGCGACAAGCAGGCCGCCATCCTGGATGCCACAGCCCCCCACACCATGGAGCCGCTGGCGCCAGGGGCCGATGAGATCGTGGTGAGTCTCTACCACACCATTTCGGTGGAGGCTCTCCATCCTCACCGGGAGGAAATCCGAGCTCTTTTCGCCCGCAACGCCTCCCTCCGCAGCCGTGCCGCCCGGTATATTGCTTCGGCCGGCAGTCTGCTGCTGGACAGCCGCCGGGCCGAGGCCTGCAGTACCGACTTTGAGAAGGCCCGCAAGTATGTAAAGCGGCTCTGTGCCCGGCTGATGCCCCGTAAAAACGGCACCGGCAGCGAACAAATCCGGCTGCTGTCGGCTATCACGCCCCAGGGGCCTGTTTTCTACGGGGGCACCATACGGGCCATGGCAGACCGGTACGTGATCTTCCGGGATGAATACGGTGCCGCTTCCCGGTTCCTGATGGAGCAGATTCACGGGGAGGCGCTGGCCCGGGGCTACCAGATCATCACCTGCCCCTGTGCCCTCCATCCCGAGGACAAAATTGACCACATTCTGATCCCCGAACTGCGGCTGGCCTTTGTCACCGACAACAGCTGGCACCCGGTCTCTCTGCCCGGCCAGCAGGCAGTCCGCTGCACCCGGTTTCTGGACCGGACCAACCTGTCCGGCTTCCGGGCCCGGCTCCGGTTCAATTCCCGGGCTGCCCAGGAACTGATCCAGCAGGCCTCCGCCCTGATGGCCAGCGCCAAGAGCTGCCACGACGAACTAGAAAGCTACTACCGGGCTGCTGTGGACTTCACTGCAGTGGAACAGGTCACCCGGGACTGCGCCAGGATGCTGGGACTGGTTTCGCCCCACGCTCCGGAGCAACTGGAAGACTGAAAGCAAATCGCTGGAATTTTAAAAAAACAGGAGGTGCAAGGATGCAGCAAGTACGTCTGGCCGTCCGCCAGCTGGTAGAGTTCCTGCTCCAGTCCGGCGACATTGACAGCCGTTTTGCAGGATTTGACCGGGCCAACGAGGGGGCCCGCATCCACCGCCAACTCCAAAAGCAGGCAGGTGAAGGCTACCGGCCCGAGGTCTTTCTCTCCGGGACACGGGAGGCCGACGGCATCCGGTATACTGTGGAAGGCCGGGCCGATGGTATTTTCGAGAACACGGAGAGCTGCACCGTCATCGACGAGATCAAGACCACCAGTGTCCCCGACCAGGAGATTACCCCGGACCTGAATTTCTGTCACTGGGCCCAGGGCATGGTCTACGGGGCCATCTATGCCGCCCAGAACAGCCTTCCGGAAGTGGCGGTCCGGCTGACCTATTATCAGGTCAATACTGACAAGATATTTTACTTTACACGCAGATTTTCATCGCAGGAGCTTGAAAATTTCTTTCTGGACCTTTTGAGGCAGTATACACCCTGGGCCCAGCGCCAGATCCAGTGGGCGCAAAGGCGGCGGGATAGCCTGCAAAACCTCCTGTTTCCCTATCCGCAGTATCGAACCGGACAGCGGGCATTGGCGGGGGAAATTTACCGTGCCTGCCGCACCGGCCGGGAGGCCGGAAAAGGCGGTTTCAGGCTGTTTTGCCAGGCTCCCACCGGCACCGGCAAAACCATGAGCGCTCTCTTCCCTTCCATGAAGGCAATGGGAGAAGAAAAATGTGAAAAGATATTTTACTTTACAGCTAGAACAACGGCCCGAACGGCCGCAGAAGGGGCCGTTTCCCTGCTGCGGCAGAAGAATCCGGATCTTGCTTTCCGCTCGGTGACCCTGACCGCCAAAGAGAAGGTTTGCCTGTGCAAAAACGAGGCGGGCAGGCCGGTCTGCACACCCGACGCCTGCCCCTATGCCAAGGGTTATTATGACCGGATCAAGACTGCTCTGGCCTCCCTGCTGGACGGCGAGGGGCAGCTGGACCGCCCGGCCCTGGAAGCAGCGGCGCGGCAATACACCGTCTGCCCCTTTGAGCTGGGCCTGGATCTGAGCGACTGGTCCGACCTGATCATCGGAGACTACAACTACCTGTTCGACCCCACCGTCCGGCTGCGCCGCTTTTTTGAGGGCAGCGGCGACTGGGTGTTTCTGATTGACGAGGCTCATAACCTTCCCGACCGGGCCCGGGACATGTACTCAGCATCCTTCTCCAAAAGCACCATCAGCGAGCTGCGACGCGCCCTGCTGAAAAGCAAACACGCCATCAAGGGCCGGATCATCCGTGCCGATAAAGAACTGCTGGCTTTGCGCCGGGCCTGCGAGGCTCTGGCTCCCCGCAGGGGAAAGGCAGAGAGCGACACCCCTACAGCCGAACCGCAGCAGCAGCCGGAACAGCTGGGGCTCTTTGACCAGGACACCCCGGCGGCTCCATCCAGGGCGGCTACCCCCGCCGCCTCCCTGCCGGAGCCCCTCTATGCCCAGGACGGCACGGTCTTTCTGCAAGAGCTGTGCCCCGCTGTGGTGCGGCCCTTCCAGGGCCTTCTGGCCGGCTTGCAGGACTGGCTGGAAAACAACCCCGATGACCTCTTCCATGAGCCCCTTCTGGACTTGTACTTCCAAGTCCACGATTTTCTCCGCACCGCAGAGCGGTACGACAGCCACTATGTCACCCAGCTCACAGCCCACGGCAGCGACCTGACCATCCGGCTTCTCTGCCTGGACCCCTCCGATTTTGTGAACGAGAGCATGGCCTGCGGCCGCACAACGGTTCTGTTCAGCGCCACCCTGATTCCACCCGGCTACTATAAAAAGGTTTTGGGATGCGCCGGGGCCCGGGCCGTGGCGCTGGAAAGCCCCTTTCCCCAGGAGCATCTGGGTCTGTACTGCCTGCCCGGCATCTCTACCCGCTACCGCCACCGGGAGGCCAGCGTCCAGCCCATTTCGGACGCGCTGGCAGTTTTGGCTTCGGGCAAGATAGGAAACTACCTAGCCTTTTTCCCCAGTTATACCTATCTGCGCCAGGTGTACGCGGACTTCAAGGCCCGTTATCCCCAGATCTGCACCATCGCCCAGGAAAATGGCCTGGACGACGCCGGACGGGCCGCCTTCCTGGAACACTTTGTCCCCAACCCGGACCGAACCCTGCTGGGCTTTGGGGTGCTGGGAGGCGTCTTTGGCGAAGGGGTGGATTTGGCGGGCACCCGCCTGATCGGATGTGCCATTGTGGGGGTGGGACTGCCGCAGGTCAACCCCCAGCAGGAAATGCTCCGCCGCTACTTTGAAGAAAAAGAGGGCAGCGGCTTTGACTACGCCTACCGCTTCCCCGGCATGAACAAGGTGCTTCAGGCCGCCGGCCGGGTGATCCGCACCGAATCCGACCGCGGCGTTGTGCTGTTCATGGATGATCGCTTTGCCCAGCAGGGATACCGCAGGCTTTTTCCCCATCACTGGTCCCACATCCGGTATCTGTCCGGCACCGACCAGCTCAGGCAGGCCCTGGCCGCTTTCTGGCAGCAGGAATCTTGACAGACCCGGTCTCAATCAGATACAATGAGGCAGGAACCATTGATTGTGCCATACGACGGAGGAATTTTCTTGAGAATTTTGAAAGTGAAATGTCTGGCCCCCACCCGGCTGGACCATTATCTGATGCAGCAGTATCCTTCCCTGAATCCGGGACGTCTGAACAAGGCCCTGCGGGAAAACAAGATCAAGCTCAACGGGAAAAAGCAGCCCCTTTCCACCCGGGTGATGGCGGGAGATGAAATCAAGCTGTTCATTCTGGATGATCAGCTAGACGACAATCAGGACGAGGCCGGCCCCGCCTGGAAGCGGGCCCGCTGCCCTGCCGAAGTCATCTACAACAGCCCCCAGCTGCTGGTGGTCAACAAACCTGCCGGTCTGGCTGTGGACGGTCCCGACAACGACACCCTGCTGAACCGTGCGCTGCTGTATCTGAACAGCCAGAACGAATACAATGAAGACAGCCTCTACCAGCCTGCCCTGTGCCACCGGCTGGATACCGGTACCAGCGGCCTGGTGCTGATTGCCAAGAGCCCGGAGGCTGAGCAGATTCTGCTGGAGGCCATCAAAGAGCGGCGGGTCAAAAAGACTTACCTCTGCGTCACCTTTGGCCGGCCCATCCCCCCCGAGGGGACCCTGGGCGGCTGGCTGCTGAAGGACGCCGATCTGGGCAAGGTCCAGATTCTGCCCGAAAAAAAGCCCGGCGCCAAAGAGGTCTGCACCGAATACGAGACCATCGCCGTTTCGGGCCGTCTGGCCTTGTTGAAAGTTCATCTGGTGACTGGACGGACCCATCAGATTCGAGCTCACATGGCCAGCATTGGCTGCCCCATTCTGGGTGACAGCAAATATGGCAACAATGCTGCCAACCGGGAGTTACGGCTGAAATACCAGGCCCTGTGCGCCTGGGAGCTGGTCCTGCCTGCCTTCAGCCAGCCCATCCTGGCGGATCTCAGCGGCAAAATCTTCCACGCCCCCAAGCCCTGGTACTACGGCCAGATTTTGGACGGCACCCTCAAATAAACAGACCGAACAAAAGCGGCAGCTGGTTCCCCGGCTGCCGCTTTGCTGTAAAAAAGCCGCTGCACTCCTGGGTGCAGCGGCCTGTCTGTTTGCGCAATTTACTTGCAGATCCGAACCATATCCGGCGTGATATCAGCCAGGGTGCGTGCGCCGCACATCTGCATGGCATCTGCCAATTCACCGGCAATCTTCTCAATGTAGAGGCGGACGCCCTCTTCCCCGCCGCCATAAACAGCCGTGACAAAGGGACGGGCAATCAGAACGCCCTTGGCGCCCAGTGCCAGCGCCTTAAAGACATCGGTTCCGGTGCGGATGCCGCCGTCCACCAGGACAGCCGTATCGCTGCCGTGGAGGGCGGCAGTGATCTCGGGCAGGACTTCGGCCGTTGCCGGGCACTGATCCAGCACACGGCCGCCGTGGTTGGACACCACGATGGCAGCTGCGCCGGCTTCCTGGGCCTTGAGGGCACCCTTCACGGTCATGATGCCCTTGACAATAAAGGGCTTGTTCATGATGCCCACAATCTCCCGCAGTTCAGCCACGCTCTTGCTGCCGGCCGGCGGGTTGCGGTTTTTCAGGAAAGGCAGACCGGCAGCGTCCACATCCATGGCCACTGCAAAGCAGTTGCTCTCACGGGCCAGTTCCATCTTGGTGCGAATGGTGTCAATATCCCAGGGCTTAATGGTGGGCACGCCGCAGCCATTCGCTGCGCTGATGGCGCAGGTGGCCATCACCATCACGTTGGGGTCGGTGCCGTCGCCGGTAAAGGCAGCAATGCCGTTGGCTGCACAGGCGCGAACCAGCACATCGTTATAGGTCATATCGTTGTAGGCTTCGGAGTAGTGGAGGTTCACTGCACCCACCGGGCCCGCAAAGAAGGGATAACGGAAAGTCCGTCCAAACAGCTCACAGCTGGTATCCTGGCTGCCGCCCTCATAGAGCGTATCCATATTCAGCCGGATCTCCGCCCACTTGTTATAGTTGCGGATGGCGGTATCCCCTACGCCCTTGGCACCGGGGCCGGGCATCCGGTTTTTGCAGGCCACGCCGTTGCAGACCGGGCAGGCCTTGCAGGTTTCGCCCAGGCACTCCCGGGCATGATTCAGTACATCCGTGTAGGTCATGGAAACATCCTCCTTTGTCACCATAGCGGGCATTCTGGCCGCCGCATTGTTTTCGTTTCCATGATACGCCCAGCGGGCGGCTGCGTCAAGATCAAAAGATCTCAAATTTTTTTAAAAAGAGTCTTGACAAAACCCGTCAATTCAGGTATTATAGGAAAGCGCTCTGAAGCGTCCTGGCATTAAAGCCCAGGCGAGCGCACCAATAGGATATGTGGAAAGATGGCTGAGTTGGTCTAAGGCGCACGACTGGAAATCGTGTAACGTGTAAAAGCGTTCTGGGGTTCGAATCCCCATCTTTCCGCCAAAGAAAGCCCCACAGGACTATACCGTTCTGTGGGGCTTTTGCTTTTGTTCTGCCCGGCGGCAGCCCTTTGCTCTTCCCCGCCGCCAAACGGGCCGGTGATCCACGAAAGGAGAAAAGGCAATGTATTTTTCTATTTCGGAAGAAATTCGCTCCACTTGTCCCGATACGGCGCTGGGCATTCTTCATTACAGGGCCAGCGTAGAGCAAAGCTCTCCAGAACTGCTGAAAGCGTTTGAGGAAACCATAGCAGCGCTGGCATCTTCCTATCAGATGGACACCATCGCAAAAAATCCCCATATCGCCTCCACCCGCGGCGCCTACAAGGCCCTGGGCAAATCTCCCCACGAATACCGCAATGCTGCAGAAGCCATGCTGCGCCGGGTGGTCAAACAATCCGGGCTGTACCACATCAACAACGTTGTGGAGGTCAACAACTGTATCTCGGTTTCGTCGGGGTATTCCATCGGGTCCTATGATGCCGCCTGCCTGAAGGGCAGCGTTGAACTGCGCCGTGCTCCCAAGGGCACCCATTATCCGGGCATTGGCAAGGGCAGCGTCAACATCGGATGCCTCCCGGTCCTGTATGATGCAGAAGGTCCTTTCGGCAATCCCACCAGTGACAGCCAGCGGGCCATGGTCCAGGAAGGCCCACGGGAAATCCTGTCTGTCCTCTACAGTTTTGACGGACCTTCAGGGCTGACTCCCTGGCTGGAACGATTTGCCGGGATGCTGCGGCAATACTGCGGTGTTACAGACATCGACACACAGATCATTGAATGAGAAAAAGACAGGCTTTCGATCCAAAGAAAGCCTGTCTTTGTTTATTTGTTTATAAGATGCCGACCATAGAGCAAGCCGGCGCCATAAGAACAGCCGGATTGTCTTATCTTTTCCTTCCCCGGAGATTCTTCTCCAGCTGGCTCTCGTAATCCTGCAGGGACTGCAGTGCTTTGGGCGCCAGCGGAATCAGGGCAATCATATTGAAAATGGTCATCAGGCCGATGCCCACATCCCCCAGGTCCCAGACAAACTGGTAGGCCGCCAGGCCGCCCACAAACAGCATTGCCAACGCCAACACCTTATACAGGGTCTGGGGCAGCCAGTGGTCGCCAAACAGATAGGCAATGTTGGACCGCGCATAGAACAGAATGCCCAGGAAGGTGGAAAAGCTGAACAGCCACAGAATCACCGCAATCAGGATGACGCCAAAGGTTCCCAGATGATACCGCATAGCGGTCTGGAGCAGATCCATTCCTTCCAGCCCATGGGTGAGACTTTCCGGCGTCAGCAGCATTACCATAGCGGAGCAGCTGCAAATCACAATGGTGTCGATGAACACCCCCAGGGACTGGAGCAGTCCCTCTTTGGCGGGGTGACTGATATCGGCCGCAGCAGCTGCACAGGGCGCCGAGCCGGAACCAGCCTCATTGGAGAACAGGCCCCGTTTTGCGCCGTTCATGATGACTGCACCGATGCCGCCGCTCACCGCCTGGCGCAGGCCAAAGGCCTCTGCAAAGATCCTCTGGAACACCGACGGCAGCAGAGCTGCATTTTTTACAATGATGAACAGGGTCAGGAAAAAATAGCAGGCAGCCATCACCGGCACCACGATATCCAGAACCTTGACTGTGGCCTTTTTCCGCAGCACCACCACGGCGGCCAGCGCCACCAGCACGGTCGTGGACCAGAGCGGAGGAATCTGAAAGGCGTTTTTAAACGCGGCGGAAATGGAATTGCTGGTCACCTGGCTGATGCCGCACCAGCAGATCAGGCCCGACAGTGCAAAGAGGCAGGCCACCACCGAGTGCTTGCGCCTGCTGCCTTCCCGGACAAACAGATGGTGCAGGTAGTAGGCCGGGCCGCCCCGATAGCCGCCGTAGAGAGGGTCTTTTTCCTTGTACAGCTGGGCTAGGGTGGCCTCAATGAACGCAGTGGAAGAGCCCAGCAGCGCAATCACCCACATCCAAAAGACGGCTCCTGCGCCGCCGGCCGAGATGGCCGCCACCACGCCCACCAGGTTGCCCATGCCCACCCGGCAGGCTGTGGAGACGATCAGGGCCTGGAGGCCCGAAATGCTCTCCTTCTCGTCTTTCTGATGGCTTTCCAGCGTCACTTTGATCATCTCTGGGAAGAGCCGGAAGGGTAAAAACCGGGTCCGGATGGTAAAATAGAGTCCGGCCGGGATCAAGATCATCACCAGCAGGGACAGGCCCAGAACGCTGCCGCCCGGCAGCGGAATCCGCACCAGGTCTCCCCACAGAATATTGTAAACTGCTTTAAAAATCGCCATGCATTGAAACCTCTCATTTCCGCCGGGCACACAGGCCGGGGATGTTCCGCCCTGCCGGGCCGCTTGAAATCTCTTCTTTTGTACACAAAATGCTCCGGCTCTGTTGGCTGTAAAACAGAGCCGGAGCATCCCGATTGGAAATCATGGTCTGTTTCTGTTTTGATCAGAATCCACCCTGACATTGATTGTGCCCATCTGCAAAACATGGTATAATCAGGCTGGAATCAATCGCTGCCAGGCATGGAACGGCTGTCCAAAAGGCCGGCCAGCTGCGTATAATCTACCGACAAGGTATAGGAACTGCTCTGCCCTTCAAAGGCGCCCGCCGGGAAGTCCACTTCCAGGTGATCCGGGAGCAAAATCACATACTCCGGGTCAATGGCGGCAGCCAGCCGATCCTGGACAGCAGGATCGGTGCTGGCCGATGCGGCCAGCGCCTGTCGCACCGTCGCCTCAGGCTGACTGAAGAAGGACCATAGTTCCAGCCGCTGCCCGCTGGCCCGGTCAAAGAAGGCGCTGTAACGGACGGTCTGTGCCC
>ERZ1090865.874-NODE-875-length-16022-cov-9.825703_pt1 | contig 16022 bp, 15 predicted proteins | sample MGYA00478478_ERZ1090865 | MGnify/ENA primary metagenome ERZ1090865 (study PRJEB33644, sample SAMEA5815715) | chicken gut metagenome | biome: Chicken; feature: Gastrointestinal Tract; material: Caecum | place: Ireland | collected 2019-01-01 | study: A study of the... | reverse complement strand
GCCTTGCCCACCTGGCAGACACCGAAGGGCAGCTTGCGGCGGGTGGTGCGCTGGATGTTGGCAAAGTTGACGAAGATGCCCTGGGCGGTCTCGGGACGCAGGTAGCAGGTGGAGGAAGAATCCTCGGTGACGCCGATGGCCGTCTTGAACATCAGGTTGAATTTACGGATGGGGGTGAAGTCGTGCTTGCCGCAGACGGGGCAGACCACCTCGGGATGACTGGCGATGAAGGCGTCCATCTCGTCGAAGGTCATGGCATCCACGTCCACATTCTTGCCCTGCTCGCAGTCGGCGATCAGCTTGTCCGCGCGGTGACGGCTCTTGCAGGCACGGCAGTCCAGCAGGGGGTCAGAGAAGCTGGCCACATGGCCGGTGGTCACCCAGGTCTGGGGATTCATCAGGATGGCCGCATCCAGGCCGACGTTATAGGGGCTTTCCTGGACGAATTTCTTCAGCCAGGCCTTTTTGACGTTGTTCTTGAACTCAACGCCCAGAGGACCGTAGTCCCAGCTGTTGGCCAGGCCGCCGTAGATTTCGCTGCCGGGGTAGATGAACCCGCGGTTTTTGCACAGGTTGACGATCATGTCCAGGGTCTTTTCACTGTTCTTCATGTATAATACTCCTTCCGCATGGCTGGCTGCCACACAAAGCGATTTGCTGCGCCGCACCAATCGGGCGCAATGTACTTATTATAGCATAGGCCACAGGCCCGCACAAGCGCTGCGGCACAAAAGCGGTTGAAAAGAACAATCTGTATTGGTATAATGAAAAATCCGACGCGCCCGAAGAGCGGTCGGATAAAAATGATGATGCTTCTGTGCGCTTTTGTCTACAGGAAAAACGGCGTACTGCTCCGGGGTAAGACCCCTGCGGCACCGCAAAACAACCGTTCAGCACAGCTGGCGGGCGATCTGGCGGGCCAGCTCGGGCAATGTGGCAGGGTCCAGCGGGGTACGGGCAGACAGCCGGGCCAGTTCGGCCTGGACCCGGGGCACCTTGCGGGCGGGAATGCCCAGCGCCAGCAGGGCACCGCTGTCCAGGGGGCTTTTGCCCGGATCGTTTCCCAGGCGGGAGACCGCCAGCGGATCGTGACTCCAAATCCATTGTGACATACTTCCTGCCTCCTCAGCGGCCCAAAACGCCGGATTTTGAAAATCTTTTCTGCCATTATACCAAAAATTTCAAAAAAGTGTTTATTTTACTGCAAAAAAATATTATAATTATAAAAAACTTTTGTACAAGAATAGCCGCTCCGAAACGGTGCGGACTTTGTTTGAGGTGAAGGCTCATGGTATTGAACATGTTTGACCCGAAATTGCTGGATGGCGTCAAGACCGTACATTTTATCGGTTGCGGCGGATCCGGGACCTATCCGCTGATTCAGATCCTGCACAGCCATGGCTTTGCCATCACCGGGTCTGATGTGGAAGAAACCAAAAACACCGAGGCGGAGCGTGCCCTCGGCGTCAAGGTGACGATTGGCCACGATGCCGCCAATCTGGGGGACGCCCAGCTGGTGGTGTACAGTGCCGCCATTCATGAGGACAATCCCGAACTGCAGGCCGCCAATGCCCGGGGCATCAAAACGGTGGAGCGCAGTGTGCTGCTGGGCTATGTGAGCCGGCTGTACCCCCACAGCGTGTGCGTGGCGGGCACCCACGGCAAGACCACCACCACCTGCATGATCACCACCATGCTGGAACTGGCGGGCCGGGACCCCGCGGCGGTGATCGGCGGCAAACTGCCGCTGATCGGCGGTTACGGCAAGGCGGGCAGCGGGCAGAGCGCCGTCATCGAGGCCTGTGAATACCACGAGACCTTCCTGCACCTGACCTGTGCGGTGGGGGTTATCCTGAACATCGATAACGACCATCTGGAATACTACGGCACCATGGGACAGCTGAAGCTGGCGTTCCAGAAGTTCGCTCTTCTGTCCCACACGGTGGTCTTCAACATGGATGACCACAACACGCTGGATGTGGTGAACAGCATCGACCGTCCGGTGCTGAGCTTCGGCATCCAGGAGGAGGCGCGGTTCCGTGCCGTCAACGTGGCGGAGTACAAACCCGGCTTCTATGAGTTCGACGTGCTGGAAATGGGCGAGAACTTTGCCCACATCCGGCTGAGTGTGCCCGGCTACCACAACATCTACAATGCACTGGCCATGTGCTGCTGTGTGCGTCCGCTGGGGCTCCGTCCCGAGGATGCTGTCCGTGCAGCCGAGTCCTTCCACGGGACCGGCCGCCGCTTCGAGATCAAGGGCGAGTGCAACGGGGCGGTCATCGTGGACGATTATGCCCACCATCCCACCGAGCTGGAGGCCACGCTGAAAACCGCCAAGGGTTTGGGTTACCAGCGGGTGATCGCGGTGCATCAGCCCTTTACCTACAGCCGCACCAAGATGCTGATGGACGACTTCGCCAATGTGCTGCGGGAGGCCGACCAGGTGGTGCTGCTGCCCATCATGGGCGGCCGCGAGGAGGACGACGGCACGGTCAGCTCCGAGCAGCTGGCCGCCAAGATCCCCGGCAGCGTGGTGGTGGATGGCCTGGAAGGCGCCGCCGACTGGGTCAAACAGCATGCCGGCAAGGGAGATCTGGTGGTCTGCATGAGCTGCGGCGATCTGTACAAGGCCGCGGACATGATGGTCGGCAAATAATTTCAGAACAAGCGGCAGGCGGCCTGAAGGTCGCCTGCTTTTTGCTGTGCGGCTACACATCTTATCCAAAATGGTGTATACTAAGGCAAAACCACAAAAGGAGAATCTGTCTATGAACCAGCACTATCTGCAGCTGTATGCTGATTTTGTTGTGAAGGTGGGCGTCAACGTGCGCCCGCGCCAGAATTTTATCGTCCGCTGCCCGGTCACCATGCCGGAGTTTGCCCACGCCTGTGTGCGCGCCGGCTACGAAGCGGGGGCCAAGCGGGTCATCGTCCGCTGGAAGGATGACAAGCTCACCCGCCTGAATATGGAACTGGGGCAGGAGGCGGACCTCTGCGAGATGAAACCCTACGAGCTGCGCAGCTATCTGGACTATGCGGAGGACCCGGACGGCTGCTGCACGCTGGCCATCCATGCCGACGACCCCGAGGCGCTGGCCGGACTGGATGCCGGCAAGGTCAACCGGGTGAACCTGGCACGGCGCACCTTCATGAAGTCCTGGCAGGAGTACACCATGAACGACCGCGTGCAGTGGTGTGTCATTGCGGTGCCGGCGCCGGGCTGGGCGGCCAAGGTGTTCCCCGATCTTCCGGTGGAGGAGGCCGTGGAAAAGCTGTGGGCGGTCATCTTTGATGTCTGCCGGGTTTCCACGGGGGACCCTGTCACGGCCTGGAAGGAGCATGTGACCAAGACGGCCGCCCGCCGCGACCAGCTCAATGCCTGGGATCTGGACTATGTGCACATCACCAGCGGCAACGGCACCGACCTGAAGGTGGGGCTGGCCCAGGATGCCACCTGGGAGGGAGCTTCCAGCAAATCGGAGAAAGGCATCCAGTTCATCGCCAACGTGCCCACCGAGGAAGTTTTCTGCGCCCCTGACCGCAACCGGGTGGAGGGTGTTGTCTACGGCACCAAGCCCTATGTCTACAACGGACAGCTCATCGAAGGCTGGCACGTAACCTTCAAGGATGGCCAGGTGGTGGAGCATGGCGCCGAGAAAAACGCCGATCTGCTGGCCGAGCTGCTCTCCACCGACGAGAACTCCAACCGCATCGGCGAGATTGCCCTGGTGCCGGCCTCCAGTCCCATCAACCGCAGCGGTGTGCTCTTCTTCAACACCCTGTTTGATGAGAATGCGGCCTGCCACATTGCATTCGGTGCCGGCTATCCCACCAACATCCGCGGCGGTGCCTCCATGACCCGGGCCCAGCTGATGGAGAAGGGCCTCAACGATTCCGCCATCCATGAGGATGTGATGATCGGTGCCGCCGACAGCCACATCACCGGCGTGACGAAATCCGGCGAGAAAGTCACCATCTTCGAAAACGGCGAATGGGCCTTCTGATTTATTATCCATAACGAAGCCCCGGACGGTTCAGAACGAACCGCCCGGGGCTTTGTTTCAGGAGGCGGCAGCGGCAAAGACTTCCGCAAAGCGCGGAGCCAGCCGGTCAAAATCCCAACTGCCGTCGGGGTCCGTCCACAGCACGGAAAGTACCCGGCGGCCCTGCACGAGGATCAGCTGCCGGAAAACACCCTTCCCGTCGCTGTAGGCATAAGCGGCATCCATCCCGGCCAGGGGCGGTAGCGGCTGTGGATCCCCGGCCAGGAAGGCATGGTTTTCATGCAGGTCACCGACCAGAAACCGTGCCAGCCAGGGGGAGCGGGTATCATAATATTGCACGGAAAGGGAGGTATCCCACGGGGATTCCCCGTCCTCCAGAATAACTCCTCTTTCGCTGTATTCCAGAATGACGGGCGCCAGCATGGAATGCCGTTTCTCCAGCGTGTTGTATCCGTCGTCCTCCTGCACCAGCGTGCCGTCAGTCAGGTCCTGCAGCGTGGCAAAGGGGAGGAAACCCTGGTAGTTTTCCAGAGGCTGGCGGGAATCCATCTGCACGAGGGTTCCGAAAGCAAGCACCATCACCAGGGAAAAAGCGCCCAGGGTGATCCCGCGGCTGATGCGGTAGACCCGTGCGGTGGCATGCCAGTTCTTCCGGTGGTCCGGCGGATAACCCCGGCGCAGGCGTCGGCTCAGCCGGAAAATATGGTATACATCCCGGGCGGCGAGAAACAGGGCGCCGAGAATGTACAGGTACATGCAGCAGGAGAGCAGCGGCATCTCCACCAGAAGCCGCGCCAGGCGTCCCCGGCCGTTCAGAAAAAACTGCAGTGCAAGGACGGCAAATCCACCCACCAGGGACCACCAGGCGCTGCGGCGGGCCATCTTCAGGCTCAGCGCCTGGACGGCCGGGTCGGTATGCAGTTCGGGGGCCTGGGGATCCCGGCAGGCATACAGAAAGAATTCCTGCTGGGAACAGACAAACTCCCAGCCGTATTCGGAGTAGAGGGCCTTCTCGGCGGAAAGCGGCTCGGTGGGGACTGTGTCCAGCCAACCGCCCTTCAGCCGGGCCGCAGTCAGCCGGTAGCGCACAGTGCAGGGCGTGCCCCGGCGGAACCGGGCCAGCGTCCGGCCCAGCTTCTCCACAAACAGCCCTTCGGCGGCCATATCGGTCAGCCAGCTCTCGCAGGCCTCCACCTCATAGCACGGGCAGGGCACCAGACGGTATACGGTCTCCCCGTTGAGCAGTTTCATCCCGGTCCTCTCCTTTCGTCAGACGGGCAGGGGTGGTGATTTCGGCCCGGGCGGCATCGTCCAGGCAGCGCTGCAGGCGGGCGCGCTCTCCTTCGTAGGCGGCCTTGCCGGCGGCGGTCAGGCGGTAGTAACGCTTGCAGCCCACGGTGCCTGCATCGGTCAGCAGGCCTTCCTTTTCAAAGCGGGCCAGCAGGGTGTAGAGGGTGGCGGGGCCCAGCCGCACGGCGCCGCCCGAGATCTGTGCCGCCCGGACGGAAATTTCGGCGCCGCAGGCATCGCCCTGCTGGAGCGCCATCAAAAGATAGAACATGGACTCGGTCAGATTTTCCATGGCCTGTTTGGGCATCGGCAAACACCTCGTGTAACGATATCGTTTAATGATATTGTATAACGATATCTCTGAAAAGTCAACGATTTGCCCGCCTCCGGGCAAAAAATGGCCTGTAAAAGGCATTTTTGCTGTCGTTTTTCTGCGGCAGGGGGTTGCAATTCCCGCGGGGGTGTGGTATATTTTTACTGTTCGATGATGATTTTATTGGAAAGTGGGCCGTCAAGGTCCGCTTTCTTTTTGTGATAGGGAACAATTAAGGAGCGTTGGCATGGCAAAACAGCAAAACAGCGGCGGTGCGGCCCGTACGGTCGAAACGCTGGTGCGCCCCACGGTGGAAGGCATGGGCCTGCGCCTGTGGGATGTCCGTTTTGAAAAGGAAGGCCCCGACTGGTTTCTGCGGGTGCTGATCGACCGGGATGAGCCGCTGGATACCGATACCTGCGAAGCCGTTTCCCGTGCGATCGACCCCATCCTGGACGAGGCGGATCCCATTGACCAGAGCTATTATCTGGAAGTGGGCAGCCCCGGGCTGGGACGGCGGCTGACCCGCCCCGAGCACTACGAAGCGCTGCGCGGGCAGAAGTGCGCAGCCCACCTGATCCGCCCCGACGAGGCGGGACGCCGCGATGTGGCGGGCATCCTGCAGGGGCTGGATGTCGACGGCAATGTGACCCTGGCAGACGGGGAGGAGACCTACACCTTCCCGGTGAAGGCTGCGGGGTACGTCAAACTCTGCGATGATGAAGACCTGTTTGGCTGAGCGCCAAGTTCTGTATTTGTGTACTGAAACCTATATTGGGAGGAAACCGTAAAAATGGCTACTGCGAACAACGAATTCTTTGATGCCCTGGCTGCGCTGGAAAAGGAGCGCGGTCTGCCGGAAGATTACCTGATCGAGAAGATCAAGGCAGCCATCGTTATTGCCGTGAAGAAGGACTACGAGGTGGAAGACGACAACGTGGTGGTGGATATCGACCCGGAGATCGGTGCTTTCCGTGCCAGCCTGCTGCGCGACATCGTGGAAGAAGTGGAGAACCCCCACACCCAGGTCAGCCTGGAGGAGGCCCAGAAGGTCCGCAAGAGCTACCGGGTGGGCCAGCGGATGGTCACCCAGCTCAAGACCAAGGAGTTCGGCCGCATTGCTGCGCAGACCGCCAAGCATGTGATCCGTCAGGGTCTGCGGGAAGGCGAGCGCAACCTGCAGTGCAGCGAGATGCAGTCCCGTGCCCACGAACTCATCACGGCCACGGTGGTTTCCATCGATCCCGAGCGCGGCAACATCGTGCTGGATCTGGGCAAGGGCGGCAGCGCCGTGCTGCCCCGCAACGAGCAGGTCCCCGGTGAGACCTTCCATGAGGGCGAGACCGTGCAGGTCTACGTGGTGGATGTGCTGGCCACCGACCGTGGTCCCCGCGTGACGATCAGCCGGACCCATCCCGGCCTGGTCAAGCGGATGTTCGAGCTGGAAGTGCCGGAGATCTATGACGGCACTGTGGAGATCAAGGCCATCGCCCGTGAGGCCGGTGCCCGCACCAAGCTGGCGGTCTGGAGCAAGAACCCCGACGTGGATCCTGTGGGTGCCTGCATCGGTGCCCGGGGTGCCCGTGTGGAGAAGATCGTCCAGGAGCTGGGCGGCGAGAAGATCGATGTCATCCGCTGGAGCGAGGACATCACCGAGTTCATCTCGGCAGCACTTTCTCCGGCCAAGGTGGTCAAGGTGGAGCTGCTTCCCGGCGAGACCAAGAGCTGCCGCGTGACGGTGCCGGATCACCAGCTGAGCCTGGCCATCGGCAACAAGGGACAGAATGTACGTCTGTGCGCGCATCTGACCGGTTACAATATTGATATCCGCCCTGAGTCCGGTTACTACGGCGAGGACGAGGAATAAAAGAAAACGACCCGGGTGCCTTTGCCCCGGATTCCAAGGGAAAAGAGGTCGGCTACTTGCAGCAGCAAAAGCAAAAAAAGATCCCGGTGCGCCGTTGCGTGGGCTGTAATGCCCAGCGTCCCAAGCGCGAGCTGGTGCGCGTTGTGCGCAGCCCGGAAGGCGAGATCAGCATTGATCTGCGCGGCAAGGCCCCGGGACGGGGGGCATATCTCTGCCCGTCCGCCGCATGCCTGGCGAAAGCCCGCAAAGCCAAGCGACTGGAGCGCACGTTTGAGGTCCCCATCCCCGGGGAAATCTACGATCGCCTGACCGAGGAGATCCAATGCGCGGAACAAAGTGCAAAGGAGGCGGCAGAGCATGGCGAATGATCAACATCCGTTGTTGGGCGCGCTGGGGCTTTGCCGCAAAGCCGGAAAGCTGCTGCACGGGTACGACCGGGTGCAGGAGAATGCCCTGCGCGGTAAGGTGGCGCTGGTCCTGCTTGCCGCAGACGCCAGCGAACGCACCGTGACCCACATGCGCAGCGCCTGTGAGGGCATCGTGGCCTGTGAGCAGATGCCGCTGACCACCGCCGATCTGGCGATGCTCACCCCCAAGCCCGCCGCTGTGTTCGGCATAACGGACGAACACCTTGCGCAGCTGTGCGCAAAACATCTTACCTGATGCAGAGGAGGACCACAGTTTATGGATTTTAAATATAAGATTGCTGATGTTGCCAAGGAGTTCGGCGTGCCCGCCAAGAAGGTCATCGAGACCGTTTCCGCCGTCACGGGGGATGCCTACAAGACGGGCGGAACCTTCGGGGAGAAGGAGCTGAACTTCCTGCTGGAGACGCTGACCCGCGAGAACGCCGAGGCGAGCCTGGACGCGTATCTCGCCAGCGGCGCCAAGAAGGAGGAGCCCAAGCCGGCCCCCAAGGCGGAGGCGAAGAAGCCGGAAGCCAAGAAGCACGAGGCCAAGCGGGAGAACCGCAAGCCCGAGAAGCCGGCGGAGAAGCGCAACGAGAAGCGCGTCACGCTGCAGGAGCTGGCCGCCGATACCGGCATCAAGAAGCCGGTGGCTGCCACCGAGCAGGTGAAGGTCAACCGTGCCCAGGTGTCTGTGGACACCCGCACGGTGGACGTGAACGTGGATAAGTTCAATGCCCGGTATGACGATCTGGCCGACAGCCGCAACATGCCCAACAAGCGCAAGAACCAGCCCACCGGCAAGAAGGAAAAGTTCAACAACCGCAACAACCGCCGCGGCCAGCAGTTCGGCCGCCGCCGCGAGACCGAGGCCGAGCGTCTGCAGCGCATCCAGCTGGAGAAAGCCCGCAATGCCCAGCTGAAGATCTCCATTCCCGACGAGATCACGGTGGGCGAGCTGGCCAGCCGTCTGAAGCAGACCGCCGCCAAGGTGGTTGCCAAGTTCATGCAGATGGGCGAGATGCATGCCGTTTCCGACGTGGTGGACTTCGACACCGCCGCCCTCATCGCCGAGGAATTCCACGCCAAGGTGGAGCATGAGGTCCATGTCTCCATCGAGGAGCGCCTCTTCGTGCAGGAGGAGGACAACGCTGCCGATCTGGTGGAACGTCCCCCGGTCGTGGTGGTCATGGGCCACGTCGACCACGGCAAGACCTCCATCCTGGACGCCATCCGCAAGACCAATGTGACCGCAGGCGAGGCCGGCGGCATCACCCAGGCCATCGGTGCCTACCAGGTCAAGAGCGGCGACAACATCATCACCTTCCTGGATACCCCGGGCCATGAGGCGTTCACCGCCATGCGTGCCCGCGGTGCCAACATGACCGACATCGCGGTCCTGGTGGTGGCGGCCGACGACGGCATCATGCCCCAGACCATCGAGTCCATCAACCATGCCAAGGCGGCCAACGTGAAGCTCATCGTGGCCATCAACAAGATGGATAAACCCACCGCCAACCCCGAGCGCGTGAAGGAACAGCTCACCAAGTACGAGATCGTCCCCGAGGACTGGGGCGGCGATGTGGCCTGCATCCCGGTTTCCGCCCTCACCGGCATGGGCATCTCCGACCTGCTGGAGCGCATCGTGCTGGAAGCGGAAGTCATGGAACTGAAGGCCAACCCCAAGCGCCGCGGCAAGGGCGCTGTGGTGGAAGCCCGTCTGGACAAGGGCCAGGGCCCTGTGGCCACCCTGCTGGTGCAGAACGGTACGCTGCGCAAGGGCGACTGCCTGATCGCCGGTACCGCCGTGGGCCGTGTGCGTACCATGCGGGACGACAAGGGCCGCGAGATCACCGAGGCCGGTCCGTCCACCCCTGTGGAGATCACCGGTCTGACCGAAGTGCCGGAAGCCGGCGAACTGTTCGAGGCGGTTGAGGACGAGAAGCTGGCCCGCGAGCTGGCCGACAAGCGTACCGCCGAGGCCAAGGAGCGCCAGTTTGCCGCCTACACCAAGGTCACCCTGGATAACCTGTTCGATCAGATGGCAGCCAACGACATGAAGGAACTGCCCATCGTGGTCAAGGCGGATGTCCAGGGCTCCGCCGAAGCCATCAAGCAGAGCCTGGAAAAGCTCTCCAACGATGAGGTGCGCGTCCGGGTCATCCATGCGGGCGTGGGCGCCATCTCCAAGTCGGATGTCTCGCTGGCCGATGCCTCCAACGCCATCATCATCGGCTTCAACGTCCGCCCCGACGCCATCGCCAAGGCGGAAGCCGAGCAGACCGGCGTGGAAATGCGTATGTACCGCGTCATCTACGATGCCATCAACGATGTTTCCGACGCCATGAAGGGCATGCTGGCCCCCAAGATCCGCGAGGTGGCGCTGGGCGAGGCCCAGGTCCGTCAGGTCTACAAGATCTCCAGCGTGGGCACCGTGGCCGGCTGCCGTGTCACCAGCGGCAAGATCACCCGGGATGCCCAGCTGCGTCTGGTGCGTGACGGCATCGTCATCTGCGAGGATGCCATCGCCAGCCTGAAGCGCTTCAAGGATGACGCCAAGGAAGTGGCCGAGGGCTTCGAGTGCGGCATCACGCTGGCGAAGTTCTCCGACATCAAGGAGGGCGATGTCTTCGAGTGCTTCAAGCTCGAGGAGTACCGCGACTGATTTGTCAATCCGCAGGAAATCCTGCATATAATCGAGGAAAACGATCATGCCAAGCAAAAATCACGGCCGTATGGCACAGGACATGAAGCGGGAACTCATCGCCATCATCGGCGAGATGAAGGACCCGCGTGTGACCGGCGGCCTGCTGACCGTCACGCGGCTGGATGTGACCCCCGACCTGGACCAGGCCAAGGTCTACATCAGCGTGATGGGACGGGAAGGCGGTCCGGAACCGGTGGTCAAGGCGCTGAACAAGGCGTCCGGCCACGTGCGTACCGAAATCAGCCGCCGCATGCACATCCGCAAAGCGCCTCGCTTTGTGTTTGTGGCAGATGAGGGCGCAGCCTATGCTGCCCATATCAACAAGCTGTTGGGGGAACTGGCCGCCAAGGCGGAACCGGCCGCAGAAGACGGCGCGGACAGCGACGACGAATAATCGATGCAGGCGGGCCCTGCCCGCCATCCCCAGAAAAGAGGAACTGTATGACGCAATCCGTGGATCATGAGACAGTTGTCTCGCGCCTGCTGAGCGCGGACGAGATCCTGATACTATGCCATAAGAACCCGGACGGTGACACCATCGGCTCGGGTACGGCGCTGTGTCTGGCGCTGCAGAAGCTGGGCAAGACCGCTGCGGTTCTGTGCAGCGATCCCGTTCCGGCCATGTATGCGTTCCTGCCCATCACGGTGTTTGACGGCAGCTTCACGCCCCGTTTTGTGGTGGCGGTGGACGTGGCCGGCATCCAGCTGTTCGGCGACCGCAACAATATGCCCCAGTACGCCGAACATGTAGACCTGTGCATCGACCATCACGGCTCCAACAGCGGCTATGCCTACGAGTCCATGGTGGACGACAGCGCCGCCGCCACGGCGGAGCTGCTGACCGAACTGATCCCCGAGATGGGCGTGGAGATCACGCCCGATATCGCGGCCTGCCTGTACACCGGCATTGCCACCGACACCGGCTGCTTCCGGTTCACCAACACCACGGCGGCCACCCACCGCGCGGCGGCGGCCCTGATCGAGGCGGGCGCCGATGTGGAGAAGCTCAACGAGCGGCTCTTTGAATGCCGCTCCCATGCCCGGATGGCCGCGGAGCGGATGGCACTGGAAAGTCTGGAATTCTATTATGACAACCGCTGCGCCCTGATCTGCCTGACCTGGGATCAGATCCAGGCGGCCGGCGTGGCGGGTGCCGAACTGGAAGACCTGACCAGCCTGCCCCGCTCCATCGAGGGCGTGGAGGTCGGCCTGACGCTGCGCCAGCAGAAGGACGGCAGCTACAAGATCAGCGTGCGCACCGGCCACGATACCAACGCCTGCAACATTGCACGGCGTCTGGGTGGCGGGGGCCATCCCCGTGCGGCTGGCTGCGAGATCAGCGGCAATCTGGACAACGCGAAACACGCCATCCTGGATGAAGTGAAAAAGGAACTGGACCGCAGCGCCACCCTGAACGCGGCGGAATCCCAGTCCTGAAAGTAAAGAAAAGGAAACCCCACTATGCAAACGCCAAACGGCATTCTGCCCGTGGACAAACCCGCCGGCTGGACCAGCTTTGATGTGCTGGCCAAGCTGCGCGGCGCCCTGGGCACACGCAAGCTGGGGCACTCGGGCACACTGGATCCCATGGCGACCGGTGTGCTCGCTGTGTTTATCGGCAAGGCCACCTCGGCCGCCGACCGCCAGCTGGATCACGACAAAACCTACGAAGCAACGCTGCGTCTGGGCCAGCGCACCGATACCGGCGATATCACCGGCACCGTGCTGGAGACCGCCCCGGTGACGGTGGGGGAGGCGGAGCTGCGCGCCGTGCTGCCCCGTTTTCTGGGAGAACAGATGCAGCTGCCACCCATGTACAGCGCCGTGAAGATCAACGGCCAGCCCCTCTATAAGGCGGCCCGCAAGGGCCAGACGGTGGAGCGCACGCCTCGCCCCATCACGGTGTACAGCATCGATTACCTGGGCAGCCCGGCACCGGGGGATTACACGCTGCGCATTGCCTGCTCCAAGGGCACCTACATCCGGGTGCTGGCCGAGGATATCGGCAGCGCCCTGGGCGTGCCGGCCACGCTGGCCGCGCTGCGCCGTACGAGGGCCGGTGTCTTCACGATCGGTCAGTGCCATACGCTGCCGGAGATTCTGGCGGCGGCCGAGGCCGGTACGCTGGCGGACAGCGGCTGGATCCTGCCGGTGGAGACTGTGTTTGCACCGCTGCCGGCCCTGACGGTCAACGACGGTGTGAAAGCGCATCTTTTCAACGGCTGTCCCACCAGCCACTATGCAGCCGCCGACGGGCGCTACCGCACCTACGACCAGGCCGGGCAGTTCCTGGGCCTGGCGGCGGTGACGGAGGGCGTGCTGCGGGTGGAAAAACTCTTTTGTGAAAGGAAGGAAAAGGCCGATGCAGATCTATCATGCCATGACGCCGGTGCAGGCCCCGCAGGGGTGCGCGGTGGCGCTGGGGTACTTTGACGGCGTACACTGCGGGCACCGAATGGTGCTGGGCAGCGCCGTGCGGTATGCCGCCGAACATGGATTGACGCCGGCCGCCTTCACCTTTGAACTGCCCGGCAACCAGACCCTCAAGGGCGGGCGGATTCTCTCCATGGCACAAAAGCATGCCCGCATCGAAAGCCTGGGCATCGAACAGTATCTGGAGCCTCCCTTTGAGGCGTTCCGGGACCTCTCGCCGGAGGATTTCGTCCGCAAGGTGCTGGTGGAATGCTTTGGTGCCCGGGCGGTTTTCTGCGGCAACAATTTCACCTTCGGCGCCCGGGCGGCCGGCAATGTGGAGCGTCTGCGCGCCCTCTGCGACCCGCTGGGCATTTCGGTGCAGATCGTGCCCATGGCGCAGTATGGTTCTCAGGCCGTTTCCTCCACCCGTATCCGCGCGGCGCTGGAGGAGGGGCGTCTGGATGACGCCAACGCCATGCTGGGGGCCCCCTACGCCATCGACTGGACCATCACCCATGGCAAGGGGATCGGCACCAGCCGGCTGGGAACCCCCACCGTCAACCAGAACTATCCGCCCGATGCCCTGCAGCCCTGCAGCGGTGTCTATCTGACCCGCATCCGGCTGGAAGGACGCTGGTGGCCCGCTGCCACCGGCATCGGACGGCGCCCCACGGTGGACGACAGCGCCAACGCGGCCGTCACCTGTGAGACCTACGTGCCGGACTTCTCCGGGGATCTGTACGGCCAGAATCCGGTGCTGGAATTTCACCGGTATTACTGCCCTGTGCGCAAGTTCCGCACGCTGGAAGAACTGTCCCAGCTCATTCACCGCGTGGCGGGGGAGAGCGAGGCCTATTTTGCCGCTCAGACGGTAAAATAATTGGCAAAATACCGCACCCTGCTCTTGTAATTCCGGCGCGGTTGTGCTATACTATTGTCTGCTACCGTGGCCCGGTATGGGGCGTATGCCTCAGATCTGCAGTTACCCCATACTGCGCCATCGGCAAATATTACTTGAAAGAGGTATCTGTTATGAGCCAGAAATCTGCTATCGAAAAGCAGCCCATCATCGCGAAGGCCGCCCTGCATGAGGGCGACACCGGTTCTCCGGAGGTCCAGGTTGCGCTGCTCACCGCGCGCATCAACCACCTGACCGAGCATCTGAAGAGCAACAAGCATGACAACCACAGCCGCCGCGGCCTGTTCAAGATGGTCGGCCGCCGCCGCAATCTGCTGGCCTATCTGCAAAAGAAGGACATCAACCGTTATCGTGCCCTGATCGCTGAGCTGGGTCTGCGCAAGTAATTTTCGCAAAAACGGGCAGGGTGCATATCCGCACCCTGCCCGCTTTTTATTTTTTCCACTGCATGGCTTTCGGCCGGGGATGCCGCCGCTTTGTGCAGTAAATCGAGCATCCAGACATCGGGTCTGGCTGCTGGCTTTATTGCCCAAACCGGGAGCAGACGCGGCCACGGTATAAAAAATCCAAACAGAAGGAGAATCATTCATGGCTTACGAATTTGCTTCCCGCCTGGAAACATTCCCCCACTACCGCAAATTTGAGACGACCTTCGCGGGCCGTCCCTTTGTGGTGGAAACCGGCAAGATGTGTGGCCTGGCCAACGGCAGCGCCATGGTCCGCTATGGCGACACCTGCGTGCTCTGCAACGTAACGATGAGCGAAAAGCCCCGGGAGGGCGTGGATTTCTTCCCCCTGAGCGTGGAGTTTGAGGAGAAGCTCTACGCCGCAGGCCGCATTCCCGGCAGCTTCATGCGCCGCGAAGGCCGCCCCGGCGAGCATGCGATCCTGTCCTCCCGCGTGGTGGACCGTCCCATCCGGCCCCTCTTCCCCAAGGAGATGCGCAACGATGTCTGCGTGACTATGACCGTCATGAGCCTGGACCCCGACAATTCCCCCGAGATCACCGGCATGAACGGCGCTTCGCTGGTCATTGCCATGTCGGACATTCCCTGGAACGGCCCCATTGCCGGTGTGTTTGTCGGCCTGGTGGACGGCCAGATCGTCCTCAACCCCACCAAGGAGCAGCGGGAGCACAGTGACCTGTCCCTGACGCTGGCCGCCAGCGAGGAGAAGATCGTCATGATCGAAGCCGGCGCCAACGAGGTGGACGAGGCCACCATGATGGAGGCCATCAAGGCCGGCCATGCCGAGATCAAGAAGATGCTGGCCTTCATCCGCAGCATCGTGGACGAGATCGGCAAACCCAAGAAGACCTTCACCCCGGTGGAACTGGACCACGGCCTGCTGGCGGATGTCTACGCCAAGCATCTGGACGAAGTCAAAAAGGCAATGGACACCGACGACAAGAATGTGCGTGACGCCGCCCTGCTGCCCATCATGGACGCCATCGCAGAGGAGCATCCCGAGCTGACCGCCGCGGACATCGACCTCATCAGCTACAAGCTGCAGAAAAAGGTGGTCCGCACCTGGCTGCTGGAGGACGGCAAGCGCGTGGACGGCCGCGGCATCAACGAGATCCGTCCGCTGGCTGCCGAAGTGGGCCTGCTGCCCCGTGTGCACGGTTCCGGCATGTTCACCCGCGGCCAGACCCAGGTCCTGACGGTCTGCACGCTGGGCTCCACCAAGGATGCCCAGCTGATGGACGATCTGTCCGATACCCAGTACAAGCGGTACATCCACCACTATAACTTCCCGCCCTACTCGGTGGGCGAGGCCCGGGCACCCCGCAGCCCCGGACGCCGCGAGATCGGCCACGGCAATCTGGCCGAGCGTGCCCTGGTGCCGGTGCTGCCCGACCAGAGCGAGTTCCCCTACACCATCCGCTGCGTCTCCGAGGTGCTCTCCTCCAACGGTTCCACCTCCCAGGCTTCCATCTGCGGTTCCACCCTGGCCCTGATGGATGCCGGCGTGCCCATCAAGGCGCCGGTGGCCGGCATCTCCTGCGGCCTGATCACCGACGGTGACCCGCTGCACGGCGGCCGCTGGATGACCATGCTGGACATCCAGGGCGTGGAGGACTTCCACGGCGACATG
>ERZ1090865.869-NODE-870-length-16085-cov-7.653150_pt1 | contig 16085 bp, 21 predicted proteins | sample MGYA00478478_ERZ1090865 | MGnify/ENA primary metagenome ERZ1090865 (study PRJEB33644, sample SAMEA5815715) | chicken gut metagenome | biome: Chicken; feature: Gastrointestinal Tract; material: Caecum | place: Ireland | collected 2019-01-01 | study: A study of the... | reverse complement strand
ATATGAAAAACGTAACAACCTACCCAAATGTAAAGCACGGCGTGACGTATGAGCTACTGGACTGGCAGCACAGACGGCTCGACATGAATGACTTTTTCCGCAGAACGGGGCAGTCAAAAATCACGTTCGTTTCGACGGGACTGAGCGTGGACGAAGTCTATGTTCAGTTTTTTAATGAGTGGAAGGAAAGGCTGGAGGAGTTTTATGCTGAAGCAGGTGTATTTTCAGAAAACCGTTGATGTGGCCGCAAAAGAACGCATGTCCTATATCTTCGATGAATTCGAGAATATCATCGTCTCCATCAGCGGCGGAAAAGACAGTACGGTCCTGTGCTGGCTCGCCCTGCAGGAAGCCCGGCGCCGAAACCGGAAAATCGGGATCTTCTTTCTCGATGAGGAAGTCGTTTATCAGTCAACGATTGACCAAGTAACATGGCTAATGAATCTGTACCCAGAGAATACCACGCGCTTGTGGTTTCAGTTCCCGTTTCATTTGACAAACTCAACCTCCTACAAGGAGGGGCAGCTGATCTGCTGGGAGCCTGGAAAGCATAAGATCTGGATGCGGCCAAAGGTGCCGTACTCGATCCAGCACATCCCGTGGGACCGCGAGCACCAGACGATCCGCGACAAAGAAAAGGGATTCGGGTTTTATGATGTGCTGGATAACTTTCAAGCGTCGCGGCCGCACACGGCTTTTCTCGTCGGGCTGCGAGCGACAGAAAGCATGAATCGGTTTCGCGCTGTCGCAAAAAATCCTGGGTATAAGGATTGCTATTGGGCGACAAAGGTCTCCCGTGCAGAAGGCAGCGCAAGTTTCTATCCCCTCTACGACTGGAATTTCCACGACATCTGGAAATTTATCTATGATAACAAAATCAGATACTCGAAGATTTACGATTACGAATGGAAGAAAGGGATGCACCTGCAGGAAATCAGAGTGTCTTCCCTGATTCACGAAAAGTCGTTTAAGGCGCTCGTGGAGCTGCCTGAATTTGAACCGAAGACGTACGACAAACTTCTCAAGCGCATCGAGGGAATCGAAGTCGGCCATCTGTACGGAAAGGACCCGAAGCTTCTGAAATGCCGCAAGCTTCCGAAAAATTATAAGAACTGGATGGAATACAGAGATTTCTTGCTGGAGACTTATCCGGATCCACGCAAGAAAGAAATCTTCAAAAAGCGATTTTCTCGCTATCTAAACAACAATTACGTTGCGCGGCAGGAATGCCGGCAACTGATCTTGAACGATTACGAGAATAATCTTCCAGTTAAAAACACGGAAGACCCGCGCGAAAAGACGTTGCAGAAATGGAGGGATTTATTGTGATTGATGAAATCAAAACGAAGAAAGGCACTGTAAAACTACCCTGCATGCATCCTATCGTTGTGCCGATCGACAAGGTGCAGGCCAACACCTATAATCCAAATCACGTGAGTGACAACAACATGCAGCTGCTGCTGCAGTCTATCCTCAATAATGGATTCTGCTTCCCGGTCGTGACGATTTACGACGCAGACGTAGACAAGTACATCGTCATCGACGGCTTCCACCGCTACCTCATTTTCCGCGACTATTTGGAGGCAGATCAGATCCCGATTGTTGTATTAGATCATGATATGACGCAGCGCATGGAGGCAACCGTGCAGTTTAACCGCGCTCGCGGCGTCCACCAGGTGGATTTGATGGGCGACCTCGTCAAATCTCTGATTGAACAGGGCGCATCCGACGAGGAGATCAGCAAGAACCTCGGCATGGACATGGAAGAGGTTTACCGTCTCAAACAAATCACCGGCATTGCCGAACTGTTTAAGAATCAGAACTATTCCATGTCGTGGGGCATGGTGGAGGTGCCTGACGATGCGTAATTGGAACTATGGAGACGCATATTTGCGGCATCCGATTGAGCGCGGAAAGGCCATATTTACCGACGGTAGCTGCTTGATGGTAAACAACATCTTCTCTCCCCTACCGGATTTTATGCGACAAGCGGATCTGCTGTTTGTGGACCCACCGTGGAATAAAGGTAACATGACCTCTTTTTACACAAAGGCAGACATGATGCCGCCGTCGGAAACATATGAAGACTTTTATGCGCGACTCTTTGAGTGTATCAAAGAAATCGGCCCGGAAGTATGCTACCTAGAAATTGGCAAAGAACACCTGGCCGACTTTGTGGTTGAGATGCGGAATCTCTATAAAAAAGTCACATTTTACAATAGCTCCTACTACCACAAACGAGATAACCGATGTTACATCGTCAGGGGCTGGCGACACGGAAAGCCTCCTCGCCTCGACGACATGGATGAAGAGGATATCATTGAATGGGTGTGCCAGCACGAAACATATCAGTGCATCGGAGATTTGTGCATGGGACGAGGGCTGGTCGCGGTAAATGCCTATAAATCCGGAAAACAATTTGTGGGGGCAGAGCTAAATCACAAACGATTATCAGTTGCGTTAGAAACTCTGTCGACGATTGGAGCCAATTATAAGATTGAAGGAGTGTAACAACCAATGTACGATCGGCAAAAAAAGTGGAGAAAGAAAGCCGGATTTAAGAGTAGAGCTTTTACTGCTTATGATTGGGAATATAACGCTTTTAAAGAAGCTTGTAAAATGGATGGGAAAGGGTTAAACGAAACATTGCGAGAATTAATGAATTCATACACCAAAAAGCACAATATTGATATTGAGCTATATAAGAATCAATGCCATGAAATAAAAGAAGAAAATATTGAATAATCCTATTGACGTAGGGATACGTCTACTGTATAATGTAGTTATAGAACTACTCATAAAGGGAGGACATTAATATGATGAAAATGTTTGAGCGATGAGATTCATGAAATGGATGAATGCCTAGAGTGTTTTAACTCTGTACAATACGTTGAGTAATAGGGAGGTAAAAAATGATCATCAAAATCAAAGGAACGCACATTCGCGTAGAGCTAACGATTGGCCAGTGTGGTGACTTACAATATTACTACGTTGAACCAAAGTGGAGCGACCCTATCAAGGAAGCGTACGGATGCTTGTTTGAGCGAGACGAAGGTTGGAATTACTATGCTGACGAATCCCAGATTGAAAGCCTAGAAAATAAAGTGAACGCAGAGCTCGACAAAATTAACCAAGGGAAAGAAAGCAAAAGCCTTGACAGATGGCTTGAGCTGAATGTTTCACTCGATGATCGCAAATCACAACCAGAACGATTCGATGAAAACGGATGTCCAAAAAACAAGTACATTCTAAAGAAGCATTATTGGCATCCGATTACGCAAACTGTGCTTAACGGAATGAGCACTCAGGAGATAGCGTATTACCTCACCCATGAAAAGCCTGAGTATCCTGACAGTATCGTGATTGAAGAAGTTTGCAGACGAGCAGGAAACCTCGATGAACTGCGAAACTCAAAGAACAAGACAGAAGCTAATGATATCATCAAAAAGTCTGCCTCCGCCCTTGGCGTCGACTTGGGTGTAGCAACGGACTTGGAGCAACCCTCTTGGTGGTTTGTACTTAACACAACACTTGGTGGAATCTATTATAACCGCCTCCACCCAGAAGCATATGGCCTAGATTATTAAATACAAAACAATACAAAACGCAAAAAGGCCCCTGACCTACCTTGAAAGGTAAGCCAGGGGCCTTTTGCTGCACTATTTACTTTGTTTTCGGTAGTCCGTGCTTTACGCGGTCATGCTCTTCCGCGCGCTTTGCGTTATTCCAGCGGTCCATGGATCCCACGAGATACCCCGTGATGCGGCGGATCCGCTCGAATCCGACACCTTCACCGACCATGCCGCTATGTACTTTTAGGTCCTGCATGCCGATACCTCACGCCTTGGCAGCGGCCGCTACGGGCTGCGTATTGGCTACCGCCTTTGCGGCCTTCGTCTCGGCCGTGTTCGGAAGCGCATTGACGGCCGCCTCCATGGCTGCGTCACCCAGCGCGGATACGTCGCCCTCATAGGCGATGCCGTCGAGTGCCAGTGCGCGCTTGAGCGTATCCGTGGCGGTTGCCTTTCGCTGGTCCGCGGTGATGCTATCATTTAAATATAACTGCTCGGCGCTGTCGACGGCGACCTTCGCCGCGTCCACAATCTTCTGCAGCGTCGACGTCACTGCATTGGGCGCGACGGCCACCAGCGCGTCCGTGATGGTGTCCGCCACGTCAATACCACCCTGCACCTTGTCCACGATGCCTTTCATGTTGACACCGCGCTTGGCGAGGTAGTATACCAGCCAACCGACCGCTGTAATTCCAAACAGGACACCGAAGACGATCGCTACAACCGTAATATCCATACTTTACGCCTCTTTTCCTTCTTGCTGATGCTCATATTCTTCCTGCAGCATGTGGTAAACGACCTTTACTGCACCGTTTCCGCCCTCTTTGACATACTTCTCGCCGGCAGACAGACGCTCAGTGATCGGTACATCGTCGTTTAGAATAGTCAGGCGCAGCGTAGATAGATAGTCATTGTGGCAGAACTCTTCGAGTGTTTCAAGGCGCGTCGAAATAGAGCGAAGGGGCTTTGTCACTCGCCAAACGGATCCAATTAAAGTCCCTATAACAACCACAAGCTGCAAAATAGAGGAGATTTCTTCAATGCTCATTCTTTATGTTCCTTCCAGCACAAAACGTTTGACGGCGCTTTCCCCACTGATCTGCGTGTAAACTCCCGTCTTCCCTTTTCCACACGCCACAATCGGGGCCAGCCATTTGCCGTCGCCATCCTGGAATACGCCAGCCACACAGGCAATGCCGCCTGTGCCGCAAGTAACCGTCGGCTTCACCGGAGACGTCAGCCCGATCATGTAACAAGTGCCGACCTTCAGCTGCATGTCCATCGTTGTATCGGATTTGCACGCTGACTCGATTGCCACCACAAACGTACTGACTTTGCCGCCGTTGATGTAGATACCTGTCGCCGAACCGACGTCTCCGAGACCGGTAATGCGGTAAAGATATGCATTCCCCTCGCGCGCGGTATACGTGATGTCTACCACGCCGCCAGAGCCCGCGACAACGCTCGGCCGGCCGGCAGCGCACGTAACTTTGAGCTGATAGCGCCCGCCCTTGGTCAAATTCAGCTTGCCCGTTGTGTCGGACGTAAACGCGGATCCGCTCGGCGCCGGGCCCGGCTCCGTGTCCTTCTCCGTCTCTCCGTACACCGTGTATGCGACATCCGTGTCGCAGCCGCCGCTTGACAGGTTTGCGCCCGGCCAGCTGCCGCCGGTCGAGTCGAAGTTATCCTGCCAGATGTCACAGGTGAGATCAGGCTTGCTGACACCGGGCCGCGCATACCAGAATGCATACCCTGTCAGCTTTGCCGGCTCAATGTAGTTGTAGTACCAGTCACGATTGACATAGTACCCGGCTTTGAATCCCGCCGCTTTGATACCATCGCAAAAGGTCTGGATGATTGCAGTGTTGGTTGCCTTGGACGGGATGCCGCCGTGCTTCCTCTTGTAGCCGTCTGCATCCTCCATGTCAATAAACACGGGATACGTTGGCCGCTTGCCTTTGAGCAGCCGCAGCGCGTGGGAAAGCTCACTCTTGGCGTTGTCTGCCGTCAGCGCATAGCTGTACAGATACGCACCCCAGGGGATTCCGTACTTCTCGCACTCCGACACATTGCGCGCAAACTGGCTGTCATCCTGGCTGGAAATGTCAGAGCCATATCCGCAGCGCAGCATTGCAAAGTCAAGGCCGGCGTTTTTGGCGGCTTTCCAGTCAACCTTGCCGTTGTGATTCGAGACGTCAATGCCCTTTTTCATGGCACGCCTCCTTACTTCTCGAGAGTGATGTTATAAAGAAGGCCAGATACGCGGATCGTTGCAGAAACACTTGAGACGTCTGCATAGGCGCCGCCTGCAAAAATCAAATTTTTGCAATCTTCATCAGAATAGATGTTCACGTCGCTGATTGCCGTGGCCGCGAATTTCTTAGCATATTCCGCGGTCCTATTTTCGGCGCTGTCCGTATCGATCTGGATCTGCAGCATCTCGCTACTTTCTTTTTCGCCAGATTTCTGAATCATGAAGGAAATCTGTGTTGCTTCAATAACATCTCCTGTTGAAAGCTTTACATACTTCTTTTCCACGTTCATTACTCCCTTGCTATTTTTTTAAGATAGTTCAATTCGTCTTCATCGATAATTTGAAGTGCCCACTCATCCGGAACATTCATGCGAAACGCATTGTTGTTTTTGTGCTTCAAATAGCAAGAATTCCAGAAATAGCAGTTTGCCAAAATCCTCGCTTGATGCATCTTACAGATAAATGTCGCGCGCCTGTCGAACGTCCCAAACGTCTGATAATTATAAGCCGTACACCACCCGCAGCCTTTTGCAATTGGACAATTAAAGCACTCGTCGGTACTTTGGCTTCGGCGTGTAACACACTTCAAGCAATTCACGCATTCTACCTGTTCGGGCGTAGACATGATTCCGCCTTTTACGGTCCCGATGATTGGAGGTTTCACGTCATCTCCAATGGACGACTCCATAAAGCGAAGGCACGGAAAGATATCTCCCTTGTAATCCACGGCAATCATGTTTCCATTCCCACCGCACCAGTTGTCGTTATCTTCAGGCAACATACGCACTCCAATGTCGTTTTCAAACATTGAAATGTAGAGTTCATCCTCTAAGTCGTTTTCGAGAATGTAATCAGACAACTTCTTTAACTGGTAGTAGAGCGTTGTGGCGTTATCGGATGTCCACCCTTCCTCATAGGCACAATTCAAAAAGATTTGTTTGTATCCTAAATTGATGAGGTTTTCTACAGCTTCACAGGTATAAGCTACGTTTTGCGGCGATAAAGTCATTTTGCTTCCGCATTCCTTTGAAAATTTCTGCATGTAATCTTTTGCAGCTGCAATTGCCATATCGTAACTTCCGGATCCGTCCGGAAATACTCGGCACGTGTCGTGCAGCTTTTTGTTTCCGTCAATGGAAACAGAGAAGGAAAGCCAATAGCGGTTCTTTTGCAGATATTCTTGTACCTTCGGCTCAAAATACAACACACCATTCGAGCACATGGAAAGCATAAATCGCGTTGCCCATGGATGATCCAGCTCGATCATTTTCGTCACAAAATAATCTGTGATTTTGTCGATTAAATCAATCGCGAGAAGGGGCTCGCCACCGATAAACTCAATAATAATTCCCGGAGAATTCTTCGTGTTGATATATGGGTTTTTATCCGCCAAAAGAATATCGATAAATTCTTTTGCCGTTTCAAAGTCCATAAAATTGTGATGCTTATTGATTTGATAACAATACGTGCAAGCCAAATTGCACCCATCCGTGACTTGAAAGGTTATTGTCTTCGCAAGAATTTTGTCTTCGCCAGGAACATATTTTTGCGGAAAAAGGCGCTGCAAATAATCGGGATATTCCTCTATTCTGTTACGCATTCCAAACCTCTAATTTCCCCGTATCGAACTCAAGATTCCATCCGAAATTTCCAGTAACACCCGTGACTTCGGGAATTACCTTCTTCTCAAATTTGGACTTCTCTTTTTGGTACGTTACAAAGGCTTTTCTGTTTCGGTCGTCCCAAATATCGAGCTCATGACTCCCAGTAGGATAAGCTCGATTGTTGATGATGAAAGCAAGCAAGTCTTTTGTGCGCTCGTATTCATAGTTTGCTGCTTCTAAATCGTGGTAAAGCGTCTTTTCTAAAGTATAAGTCATAACTTTCCCCCCTGTTACATTGCAACGTTTGTCCTTGCGCCGGAGCACCCAGAACACGCACCGCAAGAAGATACGCAGGTACCGTTGCAGTATCCGTTGCATGAGCCTTGGCATCCTGTACATCCACTAGGCGTAGATGGCCTTACTGTATTTTGCGTACCAGAACATCCTTGACAACCATTGCAGGATCCTGTGCATCCGTTTTTACAAGAAGAGCATCCAGTCTTGCAACTCACATCACAGGTATTCTTACAGTTAGCTGAGCATCCACTACATCCATCACAAGACCCTGTACAGTTATTTCGGCACGCAGCAGAACATCCGCTACATCCATCACAGTCCCCTGTACAATTACGAGAACAGCTATTCCTGCAAACACCAGAGCATGTTCCAGAGCACCCGGTACAGCTTGTACACGAAGAACACCCCGTACACCCCGTCGAGCACTGATTCTGACACAAACCGGAGCAAGCGGCAGCGCAGCCTGCATTTGAAGCTTCCGTCGTAAGAGAAGCAAGGTTTGTGACGACAGTCGTCAAATTATCGTTGTCAAAGGCTGCAGGAATTGGCCCTCCGCTCTGCGCGGTGTCAAGCCCCTCAATAGGATTGACCGCATTGAGCGGCTCGATGATGGCGTTGCCCTGCTGGGCGCTCATCGGCGCGCCTGACGTCGGAGTCGTCGCGAAATCGTACTCGGAGCCGGCATAAGCGACCATAGACCCGTTATACTGCCGGCGGTTCATCTCGTTTTTGATCTTTTCCTTTAGCGTGACGGCTTCAGGCGCTGTCATTTCACTCATTCTCTATCACCCCCATACAGCCGGCACTAACACCCAGGCACTCCCGTTATAATACTTGAGCGCGTTTCCATTCCCTGTGTCCACCCAAAGCTTTCCGGTGTTTTCGGGTGCCGAGCTCTGTACAAGATAGGAGGCGCCCTGCGCTGCGGATACAAGCTTTAGCTCTGAATTAACCATAAAGATATTACCGGCAGTATCGAGCACATAATCACCAGATCGGGCGCCTTCCGGCGCCGCGCCGCCCGCCTGTTGGGTAGTTTCAGAAAAGTGCCACGCCGTTCCTGCAGGAATTGGCTTCCACGTTTCGTCAGTTGCGTCGTAGTATTTGATGGTGTTTGCGGCGCTATCAAACCACAACACGCCATTGTTGTCCGGTGGAGTGTCCTGATAGACATACCCGCCGTTTTCTGCTGCCTTGTCTGCGGCCTCCTTGGCGGCTTCTGCCAGCTGATGAGAGGCTTTGATGTTGTTGAGAATGATAAGGAACAGCGGGTTAAACGTGTTTGTCGCGCTCGCCGGATCATCATCGAGCAGCTGTGGAACCTCTTCCGTGTAGACCGGAGACTCGGAAATCGGATAATTTTCACGTTCGGGCATTGGTTCTCCTCCCTTCCGTTAAAATTCGAGGTCGAAGGCAAGCTGGAACTCTTCGTCGGAATCCTTTACTTTTGGTGTCGTATGTCGAATCCCATACAATACCCCGTCTTCTGAAACCAGCGCCATTTCGCTCAACGATGCTCCTGGCAAATCAGCTTCCGGAATGGTGATGTAAAAACGCGCGGTCGTATCGACCGGGAATTCCACACTTCCGACCTCATACCGTCCTTTTTCATCCTCGAGCGCGGTTGCGGATCCAGCAGGCGGCGTGGGAGTCCCGCCGGGCGCGCCGCCGGAGCCGACGGCGATGTACTTGACCCTCGAAATTGTGTTGATGCTGCCGGCAACGCATTGTGCCAAGCGCTTCCGCAGTTCATCGGTAATTACACTGTTGTCTGCTGCCATTAAAAGACCTCCTCTTTTAATTCTGCGTGGAGACGGCGCGTGCCGTTAAGGTTATACGTACCGTCTAAATACCACCTGGAATCCCGAATGAGCTTTCCAGATGACTTGATCGGGCATGCCACGCGTACAAAAAAGGTCGTGGCACGATTTTGTAATCGCGTCTCGACCTTATCTTCGTGGCGGACTGAAAACCGCATATGACTATTTATACGCTCTTGCAGCCGCATAGGCTGCATGGGCCAACGGATGGAGATGTGCGCCTCTTCATGCAGGCGCGTTCGAATTCGAAGGCGCCGCAAAATAAAATGCCTGCGTATCTGCTGATCAAGGAACCACGTACCATCCAAATTTTTCTCGCCGTTCAAAAGCACGGGCTCCATCATCCAGGAATTCACCGCACCTGTAAAACGAAATCGCACTGGTACAAACTTGAGATTTTCCTTTTCACTTACTAAAAGCTCAATAATATATACCAGCAGATAGATAACATGCGCCGGCTTCATGCGGTCCAGTGCATCTCGCAGCGCTTGTTTCTGGTCGCTCCCGAAGTCTCCCTTCACGGAAACTTGAAATCGGTTTTTGCTGATGTTTTCCGTAAGTTTTACGTCTGCGCCGATGAGCGTCGACAATATCTTTTCGACGCGCGCAGGATTCAGTGGCGCACGCGTGCGAATCTTTGTCAACAGATTGGCCCTACGGGTTTCAAGTGGAAGGCTTTCGTCGCTTATGATGCCATAGTCCTGCTCAAAATACGCGATGCCCCATGTAACAGTTTGCGGAAGCGCTTGATCCGCCAGGCTGTCCGTTACATTGTTTACACGATCAAGCATGGCACCAATCACGTTAAATAGCCAGAGCGCGGTGTAGGCATCACCATAAATTGGCGACAATTGCGGTACAAACCGGCGCGCAGCGGGGCTTTTCAGGATTTCGTCCATCTTTTCAGTCCACACTACACCACCCCCTCCGTCAGATTGATGGCTTCAAGGGCCGGCGCCGCCATATCGTCAATCGGAATATTGGCTGTGCCTCCGTTTATCGTCAAGTCTTTAAAGTCATGGACGCCAGCTGTTTCGGATAATATGGAAGCGACCTTTGTGTATCGAATCTCTCCTTCTCCAGGCACTTCCCCAAAGTAAGGGAGGAGACTTTGCTGGAATGCTATCTTGACCGTCTCTAAGGATGCTCCATCAAGCTCTACGACCGCCGCAATGGTGACGGCAATCTCCTTCGGCGGGATACAGCGAAGATAGGCATTGATGGGAGCCAGCCGAGAATAAGGATCGTCCGGCCGCATGATGTAGTTATAGACGGCTTCGCACAGCGTATCGTTCGCCGGCGCACCGTTTTGGTCCGTCAGTACGATCGTTACGAGACCTGTGTCGTCCTGCGCCGGAATTACGGTCGCTGAACCAATTCCGTCGACGGACAGGGCCCAGCGCCTATAGTCCGCCATGGATCCGACGTAGCTTTCACCCTGATTTCGGTCGTAGTCCAAAATGCGGGCACGAAGACTTTCGTCGTCTTCGGCTTCTGTTCCGCCTGTAAATGCTTCCGGGTTTGTTACCGACGTAACCGCGCTGATCGTGCTGCCCTTGAGCGTAATTGTGCCAGCGGACACATTGCCATCTTTCCCTGTGCTCGTACACTGCGCCTCAACCATGACGGTTCCATCTTCTCCGATGACAACAGCCTCTGTCGTTGCGAAATCCACACTTACGGCTCCGTCTGTACCGGCAGTCGAAAACAATGTTCCCGCTGGGACCGTGGCACCCGGCTTTCCGGTGATCTGCAGCTCTCCAACGGATGCCGTTGGGGAATGGCGGACGATGCCGCGATTTTCACCGTGCAGATCCAGCCAATTTCCAACCGCAAACTGCGGCCACGCGAGCTGCAGCGCGTTTGGAATTGTAAACTGGCCATTCCGTGCAATCTCAACTGCTACCGGATAAAAGTAATCCCACGCAAACCCGCCTTTTGCCGACTCGATATCCGGCGGAAGGATCTCGAGCATGCGCTGGTAGATCGCATCCTGGTCCTCGCTTAGAAAGCTCGGAGGCGTAAAGCTATACGGCATACGTTCCACCTCCTATCGTTTGTTTCAGCGCTATAGTGGATCCGTCAATTCCCGTCATTTCTAGGTACACTTCCACGGAATCAACGCCCCACGAGAACGTCAGCGAATCAACCTGCTTGCACCGGCCATATGGGTCCCGCATCATTGCCTCGCGGATCTCTCGAGAGAGGATATTTTCTGCAAGATCTTTGTCTGAAGAACCAAGTGCTTCTACCGTGCGAATCCCGAATGTATCGGGATAATAGATGGAGGCGCCGCGCTCGGTTACCAAGCACTTGCGGCACCATGCTTTCCACGTGTCCGCGCCACTCGCCGCGATAATGCGGTGCGCACCATCACGTACAAAATCTTTCCCGTCAAAGTACGGGCCCAGCTTATAGCCAGTATAGTTGTCTGTTGCATCCGTGTCTGAGAGTCCGACATTATCTATCGTATCGTCGGCGATGGCTGCAGGAAACAGTGTATTGTCTGCCATGCTTTTCTCCCCTTTCACAGAATGTCAATGATGACAAAGTCTTCTTTATAGCGCGTGCGGATTTCCGCAACGAGCACCCGGTCTCCTGATTTTAATGGCTGAAGACTTTCCGGAAGGAATACCTCGTATCCCTCCGCATCTTTTGTCCAGCCGCTTGTTGGCTGTTTCAGTGTGCGCGAGATTTTATATGTTCCCGTTGGGTACAGCTGCGTAGAGCCGTCAAGTTTTAAGTTCGTGCCTATCATTCTCCCGAGATGCAATACCGGCTGCGAGTAATAGGCGCCGGTATCGTTCACGCGCTTTACAACCGCTTCTTTTAATTCAGAAAATCCGTCCATTACGTTTCCAGCTCCAATTGCATGCTTCGATTCAATAAGTCATGAGTCACACTTTTAACACATAGCCGGTTCCATCCGGCGTTTGAACCCGTGTTATATTTCACGATGTCCCCGACGCGCATAAACGGATAGTCAATGCTCGTCGCTGAAAAGGTCTTCGACGGCAGCCGCTTTTCCCACAACGTCTGCTGCTGCTCTTCCTTGATTTTTGCGAGTGTATCATCTTCATTCCGCGCAACGTAGCTCTGAATGGTTCCATAGTGTGTTTGGTTTTCCCCATGAAGTGTCGCCTCCACCGGAGGCGCCGAGTCACTGTCATCGGAGGGGCCGGTGATCACAACCTGCGTGAGCATATCGTCCATCGTGCGGGATAGAGACGACGCCGTCAGATTCGTGTCGTCAGAAAGCGTATAAACGATCGAGTTGTTCCCTCGGTAACACACCACCATCTTCTGGTTTTCGTACTTGAGCGTATACTGCAAGTGCGTTTTTTCACGCACCTCGTGCAGCCTCTCCACTAAGAAATCAGCGATTTGTACGGCCGACGTGTTCCCCACCTGCTCATGCTGGATGGAAGTATACGTATACGAGAGCGGGATGTTCCAATCGCCGCAGACGCTTTCAAAAATCTGCTGCGTTGTGCGGCCCTTCTGAAAGAAGAGAAGGTCTTTGCTTTTGTTCAAATAGATCAGCGGATCGTAGGCAGTGCAGGAATAGGTGCGTTTGCCGTGCTCGTACTCCGTCTCCCACACGGGGCCTCGGAACAGTTCTCCCTTGCGCCCGTCTCCGTCATTGCACGTGAGATGAATGATGTCGCCCGGATCCAGCAGGGACCCGATGTAGGTATCCCCCACTTTTACGTTTGCAAGTTTGAACGTCAGCGTCTGTGCTAACTCGTCTTTCTTTTCGCTGAGCTTTAATTCCGTACAAATAGGCGCAAGCTGATATAGGCTCCCTCCTTTTTGGAAATAAAGCGTGTACGTTACACGGTCAACCGCCGGCATCCTCTCGCCTCCTTTCGGGCTTATTTAGCTGCAATTTTCCGAGCAAATCTTTGCATCGCATGCTTGATAACATCTAAGGAATCAGCAGCTGCGTGCCGGCATAGAGATACTTCCCAAGTTCGGAAGAGTTTCTGCCGTTCGCAACTGCTGTTTCTTCTATCAGTTGCTTATTTGCTTCGTAGAGCTTTCGCCACTGCGAGCCGTCGTGGTAGATTTTGAGCGCCGCAAACCAGATCGTATCTCCGGGATTGACCACATAGACGCTCGCAGACGACGTGACGATCGTGCCTGTCATCGTGGCGCCGTAGCCTTCCCCATCGACGAGGATCCGAAACTGCGGCTGCGGAGAACCATTGATGTAGATACCGCTGGACTCCCCGATTTCTCCCGTTGCTGTGCACGTAAAGTACCAGTTATCGTCCCTGCGGCTTTTAAGTGTAACGTCGCACACACTTCCGGTGCCCGCAATAACGTTTGGCCGCCCTGCCGTGCAGTAAATCATACAGGTGTATGTTCCGCCGGGCGCAACGGGTACCGTGGTCGACGTATCGCAAGTGTAGGCGGTATCATCTGGCACCACTTTTCCCGGAATAGAATCCATCACCTGCGGCGCGTTCATCGTGATTTCCGGGTTTTTCGCCTGCTGGAGCTTAATCGTGTACTCGATGTCGCCAAAGCCACCCGAGTAATGCCACTCAAAGCTCTCGATGTAGACGTCGAGGTTTACCCACGTTTTTGTGATGTTCAGCCGCAGCTTCTGGTGTGCGGATTGCCATGTCAAAATTTGATTTTTGCAAACCTCCGGATCCTGCCACGTGTGGATGGCACCGCCGGCCATGCCGATGCGCGCCTCTCCAAAAAAGTAGCCTGTCCAAGACACGCTCTGCAGGTCTTCCCCGTTTGGAATGTTGGTATCACCGATATTCAACAGGGTAAACGTAAAAAACGTGGCGCCAGACTCTACCGTGATCTCTTCCGGAGGAGACGGGAATTGAAAGGAGAACCCATCCGGATTCTCCTGTTCTCCCTGCAAAACTGTCAGATAGAGGTCCATATTATGCCTCCCTCGTGTTCGGCGTGTTGCGTAGACCGCGGTTCAGCTCACGAGCGATCCTGCGGGCAATCTCTTCTGCAATATCTGTGTTATTAAGTGCTGCCGCGATTGCGTTCGCGTCAGATCCGTTCGCCTGCACCGTGATCTGGATGGCACCAGAAGATATCGTGACACTCGCCCCACCCTGGGCGCCTCCCTGCGCCGGTTCCACCGACGCGGGCGGCGTAAACGGGATGAGCTTCCCAGGGTTTCCAACAAAGCCACCGTCTGCATGGGATTCTGGAGTCACACCGAGCTTTTCACCGGTCTGTTCCCACAGGCTGATGGCCCGCTTGCGCCGAGCCGGATCAAACGGAATGACGGCTTCCGGCCAGCCCTCTTCTGCGAGCCAGGAGAGCTGCTTGCCTTGCACAATACCGCCAGCGGCGTTATGTCCTACTGGATATTCCGATTTTCTCGTACCACCGGCTTCATCAACCGTAACAACGACTCGTCTCGGCCTAGTTAAAAGATCCAACGCGGATCTAGCCTCGGCTATGCCGTCCAACTGCACATTTGTGTTTTGTGTTCGATCTTTGGCCGTATCATCAAGTTCTTTATTCGCTTCGGCAGTATCCGCAACGGCTTTAATATTGGCTTGTGCCGTCTGCCCAATTTGCGCACCAATATTTGCGCCATTCGTAAGTACATCGATGGTTTTGCTTACAGACACACTTCCACCATCACCAGCAGCGTTTTTTACAGCTTCATCAATGCTTTCGCTGCCGCCAGCAAGCGTCACAGCACCCGTCGTAGCATCAACATTAACCTTCAGGCCTTGAATCGTCACGTTGTCCGGAAATTGCTGCTTTAACTGCTCAATGGCAGTCGGCACATCCGCGCTTGTTACGGCGTTGATCAACGCCCGCTGCACATCTGCACCGAGCCCAGACAAAGAATCGACCAGGCTGTTGCTCAACGTGACGCCAAATCCACTCAAAACAGTACCAAGGGAATTCGCATCCAGCTGGATCCCGGAGAGCACAGTTGCCAACAATGTCGCGACTCGTGCCTGCATTTCCGGCTCAACGGCCGCAAGCTCTTGGGCAAGCGCATCACTGAGGTTAATACCAACGCCGGAAAATGCCTGCGCTACCTGTTCGGAATTAAGTCGGCTTCCACTCGAGAACATCGTATAGATGGCATCGATGCTTGTCTGCACATCAACGCTCGCTTCACCGAGCGCGTCCGCGAGGGAAGACCCTGCCTTGATGCCAACGTTGCGCATCAGCTCTTCAAGGCGCTCCCCGCCGAGCGACGTCGCTTCCTCAGCGTCTTTAAAGATGCCGTCCTCAAAGATTTTGCCAGACGACATCTCCGCACCACGAATCATCTGCATAAAGCCTTCAGAAACATTTCCTTCGTTTTGTTTATAGAAGTCTTCCATCTGCTTACGAAAATCATCGTTTGTACCGAGAATCATGCCGGCGTAATCCATCGCGTGCGTGGTGTTGCCGGACATCATTTCTGTTCTGAAAGCTTCCTGCATGCCATTCACGAATTCCTTCGGCGGAACCTGTCCTGCATCAAACCAGTCATCTGCATAACTGTAGATTTGGTTTGTAAAGTCGTCGTCAAGGCTCTGCGTGA
>ERZ1090865.865-NODE-866-length-16148-cov-14.445162_pt1 | contig 16148 bp, 10 predicted proteins | sample MGYA00478478_ERZ1090865 | MGnify/ENA primary metagenome ERZ1090865 (study PRJEB33644, sample SAMEA5815715) | chicken gut metagenome | biome: Chicken; feature: Gastrointestinal Tract; material: Caecum | place: Ireland | collected 2019-01-01 | study: A study of the... | reverse complement strand
ATCACAACAGATATCTATTTGCTTTTTTAAAAATCCAGTATGACTATTATTAATCTTAGAAATATTCATATTACAAGCTCTTTTAAAATAAGCTAGCTGCAAGTCTTTTTTCGTATTTTCTAAAAATGGTTCTGCTTTTACATTCCAAATTACATTAAAAAGTATTTCAAAAGCTTTCAGGGTAACGGTTAATATGATTAACATTTTGAATTTATCAAGAGTGAAGGGTATTGTTACGTAAATAGATAGAACAATTGGCATTAAATACAAACACATATTTTCTAGAAAGGCATTGAAGAAAAATAGAGCATATTTCTTTTTATTTAGGATTTTAAATAAGTACACAAACAACCACCTCTTTTTTGAATTTATTATTACTTATTATAGCAAAAATCAAGTTTTTTGGCTATTATTAATTCTAAAGGTTTAACGAGGAAATTCATAGTCTTTTAAGATGTAAGATGTAAAACTAAATGCAACTTCTATTATTTTTAGGGTTGCATTTAGTTTTACATCTTACATACGTTTAATTGTAAATTTTCCTAATTAAGGTTTCGTTGCATAAACAATTTTTTTTGTGTATAATGAGTTTGTAAATATTATTGGACAAAGAAAAAAGTAGCAGATGCTACTTGAATTTCTAATGGCAGGGGATGAGAGAATCGAACTCCCAACAAAAGTTTTGGAGACTCCTATTATACCATTTAACTAATCCCCTAGGCATGCTTTGATTATAGCAAAAAAAAGGAAACTAGACAATACTTTTCTTTAAAATCATATAGTATATTAGGTGATTTTATGACGAATTTATTATCTTATACAAGTAAGGAATTGGATTTGTTAGCTAGGCTTATGCGTGCTGAGGCTGTTGGAGAAGGAGATTATGGCATGTTAATGGTAGGGAATGTAGGAGTGAATCGGGTTTTAACGAATTGTTATACTTTCCGCAATATTCATACAGTAACCCAGATGGTTTATCAAAATCCAGGTGGTTTTGCTGGCATTAATAGCTCTCTTTTTTCTTCTGGTTCAACTATCAAAGAACGAGAATTGGCCCAACGTGTTTTAAATGGGGAGTATTATTATCCTGCTACCAATGCTTTATGGTTTTATGCTCCTAGTAGAGGAGGTTCTTGTATTTCTACTTGGTATGATCAAGCTTTGGCAGGACGCTTTAAAAATCACTGTTTTTATGAACCGGATCCGGGTATTTGTCCACCATTAAATTAAGAGGAGGTTAATAAATGGAATTTATTGATGTATTAAAGAGTCGTGTAAAAACAAAGGAAAAGAAGAAAATTGTGTTACCAGAATCAGAGGATGTTCGGGTTTTAAAGGCTGCTAGTATGGTTAGAAAAGAGGATCTTGCGGATATTATTTTAATTGGAAAAAAAGAGAAGATTGCTTCTTTTGCTTTGCAAAATGGAATTGATTTGTTGGATTGTTCTTTTATGGATCCGGAAGGTAGTTCTTTGATGGATGATTTTGTGGATACCTATTATGAACTTCGTAAACATAAAAATATTACAAGGGAAGAAGCAGCTTTGGCGATGAAGGATTGCCCTTCTTTTGGGGCTATGCTAGTAAAAAAAGGTTATGCGGATGGTATGGTTAGTGGAGCGGTGCATTCTAGTGCTGATACATTAAGAGTGGCTTTACGAATTGTTAAGACGGCTGGTGTTAAAACGGCTTCTTCCTTCTTTTTAATGGTGACTCCAAGAAAAGAGTATGGTAGCGATGGGGTGTTTGTTTATTCTGATTGTGGTATGAATCAAAATCCTACGGCGGAACAGCTTGTGGATATTGCTTATAGTAGTGCTGAAACTTTTCGTTTATTGGTTGAAAAGGAACCGGTTATTGCTTTTTTATCCCATTCTACTTATGGGTCTTCTAAGTGTCCGGATCAGCAAAAGGTTGTGGATGCAGTTACGATGGCAAAAGAAAAATATCCTTTTCTTTCTTTGGATGGAGAGTTACAGCTTGATGCAGCAATTATACCGGAAATACGCAAGAGAAAGGCTCCTACGAGTCCTTTAAAAGGAAGTGCCAATGTGTTAATTTTCCCGGATTTGGATGCAGGGAATATTGCTTATAAAATTACGGAACGCTTGGCTCTGGCAAAGGCTTATGGCCCTATCACGCAAGGGTTAGCGAAGCCTATCAATGATTTATCAAGAGGTTGTAGTGCGGAGGATATTGTAGGTGCGGTTGTGATTACGGCGTTACAAGCGGATCAATTAGAAAAGTAATGTAGTGGGAGGTTTGTGTTATGTGGGAGTTATATCTTCTTTTTGGAATTGTTTTATTGCTTTGTCTTATTACAAACCTTTTTGTGCTTCGTTTAGAAAAGAAGGAACAACCGAGGAAAAGAATGAAGTATGCGAAAAAGATGGAAAATTTTATTGATCCGAAAATGGATTCTTTAATTACGACTCCTGTGATTCCTTCCAATTTAGCTTCTTCTAAGGTTCCAAAGATAACCGGCAATTCTTCTCGTTTGCAAGAAGGAAATTTGAAAGAAGAGAAGAATGCAAAAAATTCTTATCAGTCTACGAATCGGAAAAAGTGTGATAAGAAGTCATGATTTTAAATGCGAGTGGCCGAACGGATATCATTGCCTTTTATAGTGATTGGTTTTTTCAGCGGATGAAGGAAGGGTATCTTGATGTAAGGAATCCTTTTTATCCGAAGCAAGTGAGTCGAATCTTTTTTTCTTCGGTTGATGCTATTGTTTTTTGTACGAAGAATCCTATTCCTCTTCTTTCTCATTTGGATGAAATAAAAGTCCCTTTTGTTTTGCAAGTTACTTTGACTGGTTATGGAAAAGATATTGAGCCTTTTGTTCCAGATAAGAAAAAAATTATTTTGGCTCTTCAAGAGGTGAGTAAGAAGATTGGCCGGGAAAATGTTTTTGTGCGTTATGATCCTATTTTTTTAAATAAAAAGTATACGGTTTCTTATCATATTCGATCTTTTCGGAAATTAGTAGCGTCTCTTGCCCCTTTTGTTTCTTGTTTTATTATTTCTTTTTTAGATGATTATAAAAATGTTAATTATCATCAAAAAGAGTTACAAACAATTCCGTTCAAAGAAGAAGATTATAAACAGATTGGGATTGCTTTTTCTATGATTGCAAAAGAACATCAGGTGAAAGTACAAACTTGTGCCGAAAAAAGGAATTTAACCGAGTATGGGTTTTCGAAGGGAAGTTGTGTTGATCTTTCTCTTGCCTATCGTTTAACAGGGAAATCTAAGTGGAAAAAGTGGAGTGCTCGGAAAAATAAATTTTGCGAATGTGTTCAGATGGTTGATGTGGGAGTTTATAATACTTGTGGACATTTTTGTCGGTATTGTTATGCAAATTATGATGAAAAGAAGGTAAGCGAAAATCGAAAAAAACATTTTCTAGATTCTTCTCTTTTGATTGGAAGATTAGAGCAAGATGATATCGTGAAAGAAAGAAAAAGTTGACATTGAATTTGTAAAGTTTTTTGTTTTTTTAATTTTTTCTTCTCTTTTTTTGTTATAATAATTAGTATGCCTGTTCTTTTAGGTGTACTATTTTTTTAGTAAGGAGTGGTTATATGACCGGTAATAAATCGAAAGGATATTATACCGTTACTATTGTTTCAAAGAAAAAAAACAAAAGCTATTTTCTTCTTTTGCTTTTGCTTCTTTTGATTGCTCTTCTTTCTTTCTTCCTTTTTTGGTTAGCGAAAAAAGATTCTATTAAGCATTATGCTTCGGATAATATTGTGGTCACTCAAGAGATGTTAGAGTGATTTTTTCTTTTTCTAAGGCTTTGGTTAGTTTCTTTTTATAAACTTCAACTCCATTTTGATTATAGTAGGGTACGTCTAAAAGATACGATCCTACCATAGCACTCAGATAGAAGAAAAAGATAAGGTAGCCGAAATTCCATTCGTTTTTTTGATCCATCGTGATTAAAATACTTGGAATTTGATTTTCTACATGAGATTCACAGACACTTTTTTGTAATTCTTCTTCTAAAGTGTTATAGTCTTTGTCTTTTTGAATGGCTCGAATATGGGTTTCAAAAAGAAGGGTCTTTCCTTCTTGGAGGTATTGTCCTAGGGAATGGAGATCTCTACTATATAATAAAGATACAGGGAAGAGTCCTTTGTTCTTTTTTCCTTGGGATTCTGCAAATAGTTGTTTTAGCCATTCGGTAAAGTAACTTAATTTTTCATCATAGATGACAAAGGCTTCGAGCTCTTTTCCTTGTTGATAGAATTGATCTCTAAGGAAAGCATAGGCGTAGGCAAGATCTTCTTCGGGTCTTGCTTTTTTGGCTCCTTCTAATAGGTCTCTTATATTTTTTTGTGCTACCGCTAGGGGAAGAAGTCCTACGGTGGAAAGAACGGAGAATCTTCCACCAATATCATCTTCAATAGTGAAACGTTTGATTTGGTATTGATTGGCAAAATCAAATAGTTTTCCTTGTTGATTATTGGTAGTAATAATAATTCTTTTGGTCCAATCTTCTTGAGCTGTTTCTTTTAATAAGGGTAATAGTTCTTGAAAGGTGAGAATGGTTTCTAAGGTATTTCCTGATTTGGAAATGACATTGATAAACATTCTTTTTCCTTTGAGATAATGTTTTAATTCGGTTAAATTATCATTGGGAAGAGAGGTACCAGTGAAGATGATTTCAGGTGTTTCTTTTTGGTAAGGATCTCGTAGGGCTTCATAAAGGGCTTTTGCGCCTAGAAAGGATCCTCCAATGCCAATGACGAGGAAGATATCACAGTTTTGGCGAATCTCTATGGCGGTTTCCTCTAGTTCTTTTATTTTTGCTTCTTGCCGTTCTAAGTCATACCAGCCCTTCTTATTGTCTTCGGTTTGAAATTTCTTTTTTATTGCTTCTTTTCTTTCTTTGGGCATTGAATTTGGTTGTTGGGTAAAACTTTTAAAATTAAAGGTTATCATTCTTTTCCTCCTTTGATCACAATGGTGTGTTCTTTTTTGTCATTTGTAAGTGGTATCTTTCCTTTGATTTCTTTTTGATCGAGGGTGATTACTTCTTGTTTGTCTTTCTTAAATTCTATTTGATAAAGGGTATCCTGATAGTGATAAGTAAGCTGGTAATGGTCAAAAGGAATTTTATGAGGGGTTATTTTTAAAGAGTCTCCTTCTTTTTGAAAGCCTAAGAGTTCTTCTAAGCCTACTTTATAGAACCAAGCACTACTACCAGTATACCAAGTCCAACCGCCTTTGCCATAGAATATTTTATGGGTATAAATGTCAGCGGAAATGACGTAAGGTTCTACTTGATAGATTTGACAGTCTTCTTCGGTTTGAGCGTGAGCGATCGGGTTTAGCATGGAGAAGATTTGATAGGCTTCTTGTGTTTTTTTGAGGTGAGATAAAGCCATAATATACCAAGCGACAGCATGAGTGTATTGACCTCCATTTTCTCTAATTCCTTTTGGATAGTTTTGAATATAACCAATATCATGCCAATTTTGGGTGAAAGGGGGAGTAAGTAGTTTTACGAGTCCGTGTTTGGTATCGACTAGTTTTTCTTTTACGGCTTGTAGGATTGTTTTTTCTTGTTCTTTGGTAGCAATATCGGTTAGAATGGCAAAGCTTTGAGAGATTAAATCAATCTGACATTCTTTACTTTCTTTCGATCCAATTTTGGTTCCATCGTCCGCGATTGCTCTTAAGTAGTAGGTTTCATCCCAACCATTTTTTAAAAGAGCTTCTTTTAAATCTTGTTGTTGTTTTTGGTAACTTTCTATTTCATCAATTTTCGTTTTTTGACAAATTTTAATGTAGCGATTTAATACTTCGTAAAGGAAGAATCCTAACCAGATACTCGTTCCTTTGCCTTTGATGCCGATATGGTTCATTCCATCGTTCCAATCTCCTCCGCCCATAAGAGGAAGTCCATTGTTGCCCATTTCATGTTTCGTTTTTTCCATGATGATTTTAAGGTGTTCTTTTAGGGGATATTTTTCTTCACTATAGTAGTAAGTCATACCTCGTTCTTCTTCGTTTTCGCCTAATTCTTGGCCGATGACGAAAGGAATCTGTTCTTCTAAGATCGTGGTATCGTTTGTTTTCTCTAAGTATTCATAAGTTGCATACACTAGCCAGAGATAATCATCTTTAAAGCGAGATCGTAGGCCAAAGCGACTTGTTTCATGCCACCAGTGAAGGACATCTCCTTCCTTAAATTGATGCATGGCACAGTTTAGGATTTGCTTTTTGGTCCATTCTTCATGCGTGGTGGCAATGTTCATACAATCTTGTAATTGATCACGGAATCCAAAGGCTCCTCCTACTTGATAGAAAGCAGAGCGGGCAAGGATTCGACAAGCAAGAGTTTGATAAAGGTACCAACCATTCATGATGTAATTGAAGCTTTCATCCTCTGTTTGGACTTGTATTTTTGATAATTCTTTTTTCCAGTATTCTTTGGTTTCTTTTTCTTCTTTTTTCGCTTCTTCAACGCTTGTGAATAAGAAGGGTTCTGCTTGTGTTTTGCAGCCAAGGAAGAAAGCGATCATTTTCTGTTCTTTGGCTTTGCCCTTTACTTTAATGGTAATTCCTTTTTGTACCGGTTGGTCTATATGAGAAGTAATTTCCTCAGAAGAAGTTAGATAAACGATGTTATCCCGGAATTGTTTGGCATAACCATTTTGAATGAGTAGGGCGTTTTGGTTTTGATCGAAGGTGGTAATTAAATGGCGTATGGTTGTGTCTTCACTTTCTCCTAAGACAGGATTCATGAAGTAAGTAAGTTCAAATTCTTGATCTTCATTAAAGGTGATGGTTAAAAGATTTACTTTAACTTTGCCTTTTTTCGGTACGAAAATAGTGTTTTTGAAATAATTTTCTTGGGTTTTCAATTCGAAGATGCTATAGCCAAAGCCGTGCGTGCATTGGGTGAAGTCAAGTCTTGCCTTATTGTAATAGAAGCCTTCGGAAGGATCGTCTAACATTGTATCATTGGTCCAGACTGTAAGTTTATATTCTTTACTGTTGAATGCGTAAGTAAAACCATTGTTGGTATTTGTTAGGATGGTACCAAAATCTTCATTAGCTAGAACATTGGTCCAAGGCATCGGGGTATTTCGGTTATAGATGACATATTCTTTTCCTTCTTTTCGGAAACCACCAAAGCCATTATCAAACATCAATTCTTCTCTTTTTAAAGGAAGGGGAATTCGTTTTTCTTGTTCTGTTTCTACTTTTGCTTTGTTTTGGAGTTGGAAAGAGTCGATATAGTCTTTTAGAGAATGATTCTTTTTGGTATCAAAATAAAGTCTGGCAATTCCTCTTAAAAGATTCTTTTCTTCTTCGGTGATTTCATTGTCTTCAATCACTTTGATCGTTCCTTTGTAAGAAGCAGGATCTTGATAAGAGTAAATATAGAACAATTCATTTTGAATGACTTCTTTGATCGTGGCTGCCTGTTCTTCGTTTTTACTATTTAAAAGAATCATATCAACGTAAATGCCTCGATTTTTGTAATATTCAAACATGGTTAAGAGTTCTTTGGTAAGGCCAAGAGAAGTAAGATCATCAATTTCTACTAGGATAATGGGAATATCTCCTGAGATACCAAAGCGCCATAGATTTTGTTGAGATAAATGATTTTGGGTAAGATATTTTCTTCGTTCTTCCGTCATGCTGACCTTTGTAGTTTGATATAAGTAATTGAGAGCCTTATTGTACCGATTGACATCTTCGGAAGTAACATTTAGTTGTTTCATCATTTTGTCTGTCGTTAAGGTTACTAATTGGAAAGCTTCTTTGATGTCTTCTTCTTGTTCCAAGTCTTCTAGGATTTCTAGTATTTGTTGTTTACTGGTACCAAAGCCATTTAAAATATAGACCGTTTTCTTGGCGCCTCCTTCTAGAGTAAGGGTATTTCTTAATGAGGCGATAGGATCTAAGTTATCTCCTGTATAATTGGTAAGGTCTTTCTTTAGACCCGCAGGGTTCGCATAAGTATCATTGCGATTTAAGAAATTGGAACGTTCTGTTTCATAGGTATTTACTTGCATAAATTCTTTGCTCCATAATTTGTGAACAAAGTAATAGTTGTTTTTATCGCGCTCTTTTCGTTCGAAAATGAGGGCATTCTTGTTTTCTTCATATTCGGAAGAGAGGAACATACTATTAAATACTCGATGACTAATATCATTTTTATTGTTACAAACAATTGGCTCTAGATAGGTTGTTAATTCTAGGGTATGGGTTTCTTCTCCTAGGTTTTTAAAGGTGATTTTTCTTACTTCGGCATTGTGTTTTTGGGTTACGATAATTTCAGTGTTGGTCACAATGTCATGATCGAGCCGTTGATATTTGAGACGATCTAGGGCAAAGGTTACTTCATATCGATCTGGTTTTTGATTGACGGGCGCATAGGTGTTTGACCAAATATGATCGCCTTCTTTGATGTAAAGGTAGCAGCCATAGTCTTGTTCGGATATTTTCCGATAACGGTTCAGTTGAATATCTTTGTATCTGCTGAAACCATTTCCTCTTTCGTTCATCAAAATCATATAGCGTGCATTGGATAGGGCAGATACTTCGGGATATTGTTGGATTTCGCGATAAACTCTTACATCGTTTTCAAGAGGTTCTTTTAAGTATTCTTGGGCTTTATAACGCCGAATCTTCATATCGATCATTGGCTTGATTTGTAGTTTTTCTTTGTTTAGAATGTCAAAGGCTTCAATTTCGATATCTTGTTGAAAATACTTTTGAATGGTATGGTTGCCGAGATAATTGGCAAGACTTGTTAAGATCATCCCTTGGTGATGAGCAAAGTAGGCATAGATAATTTCTTTATCATCAATATCATAAGATTCATAACAACCGAATTCTCCTACCATATTGATTTTTTTCCAACGTTGGTAGTTTTTATACACTTCTTCGGGATTTTTGGTTAAGGCGATAAGAGAAGCATAAGGGCTAATGACTTTACGATCGGTGTCGATGCTTTGGAATTTTAAGTAGGGCGTTCCAAAAGCTTTGTATTTATAATTTTTGGCATTATCTAAGACATTGTAAGCGGCTTCACTCACACCCCAAGGGAGATTGGGATACGTTTCTTTTTGATACTCTTTTTGACAATACATTGCAAAGAAGTAACTTTCATCAATTAGGGTATTTGGATAATCATTCATGAATAGAAGGGGCATGTAATATTCAAAGGATGTTCCTGACCAAGATAGGAGGCCTTTGTATTGATGAAATTTGGTTAACGATTTATCGAGAGCAAACCAATGTTTATAAGAAACATCTCCTTTAGCAATAGCAATATAGCTGGTTAATCTTGATTCACTCGCGAATTTATCATAGTGAAACGGGGATTTCTTTTCTTCTAAACTGTCATAACCAACGGCAAAGGTATTGGTTTCTTTACTGAACAATTTTTTAAAGTCAGCTTTTTGAATTAAAAGTTCACACCGTTTTACAAAGGCTTCTTCCTGTTCGTCATGATAAAGCTCTTTTAAGACAATTAAACTGGCGATTAAGTTTCCACTATCGATGGTTGAAACATAATAAGGAAACATGGGTTCTTTGGTTTTTATGTTGTACCAGTTATATAAGTGACCATTCCATTTCTTTAGTTCTTCTATGGTTGTTAAGATATTATCGAGCAGAAAGAAAGCTCTTTTCTTGGAAATGATCTGTAACTTATAAGCCGATATGACAGAAAGAATCGAGAAACTGATATCAGTGGCCGAAGTCTTGATATCATATACTTCTTCTCTGTTTTTTTGATAGTTGTCTGGAATTAAGTAATGGTTTTCTGGAGTTAAAGCTTGATCGAAGTATCTCCATGTTTTTTTCGCGAGGTCGAATAAGTCTTCTTGTTGTTTTTTCGAAAGAAGAATTGTTCGTTCGGTTACAGGTTGTCCCATTAAATAGAAGTAAAGGGGACTGGCTAGGAAGACAATCGAAATCATTAAAACAGCAAAAATGTTGATTGGATTTAACCATAAAACAAGAAGAATTAGAATAAGACAGAACCAGTAATTGCTTTGAAATTTAATTAAGTAAGTATCAAGCGTATTGCTCGTATTTTTGGCTGCTTCTTCCGAGGTTATCCAACTAAGTAATTTCTTTTTGCTGATCGTCATACGGTAAAGAGCTCTTGTAAAAGCATCAAGATATAATCTGGCATGATAAGGAAGAGAAGAGAAGTCAGCGACAATTTTTAAGATAATGGATTGTAGTCCTACAATAGTGTTTTGATATTGTTTGGTTTTGGTTGATCGTTTATTCTGTGATTTAATCTTCTCAAAGATAAAGAAGAAGATAGGAATTAATAGAATTAAGATGACAAAAAGGATCCAATAATGAGGAGCGGTAGGGCTGATGGCATAAGCGAAAATAATAATTAATAGTAAGAAAAAAGGTAGGAGTCCTCGCCTAATATTATCGATAAATTTAAAGCGATGAATGGCATTTAAAGGGTTCTTCTTAAAAGCCCAAGCTAGTATTTGCATGTCACCTCTAGCCCAACGGTGCTGTCTTTTGGAGTCGACTAAGAAATCACTTGGAAAGTCATCATAGAAATCTACATCCGAGACATAACCACATCTTGTATAACTTCCTTCTAATAAGTCATGACTAAGAATTCTATTTTTGGGGAAATGATTGTTTAAAATGACTTCATTAAAAACGGCTAAATCATAGATTCCTTTGCCATAGAAATTGCTTTCTTGGAAAACATCTTGATAAAAATCTGGTACGACACTAGAGTAGACATCATAACCACCTAGACCAGCAAAGGTTTGGGAATATGTCGATTGATTTTCTAGAGAAAGATCAAAGGTTACTTTTGGTTGCATCATACCATAACCACGGATGACTTTGGTTCTTTCCTTATTTAAGACCGGTTGATTCATCGGATGTGCCATTGTACCGATCAGCCTTGAAATACTACCAAGGCCTAATTTGGTATCGGCATCAAGGGGCATAACATATTTAATCTTCAAATCTTCTTTTATGGTATTCGCTTGGAAATAATCCTCTTGTTCTTCTTTGGTTAATTGTCCTAAGAGAAGTTGATTCAAATCTTGTAAGGCTCCCCGTTTTCTTTCCCAACCAAGATACGTTTCTTCCCCTTTACTATATTTTCTTTTACGATAGACAAAGTGGAAGATTTCGCCTTTATATTTTTTATTTAAAGTTTCACAACATTTTAATCCTTCCTCGATAATTTCTTGATCAAGAGGGTAATGCTCTTCTTTATAACTAGTCGCATCTCCTAAGAGGGTAAAGAAAACATTTTCTTTTGGGCTTAAAAGATAGTGGGCTTCTAGGTCGCGGAACATTTTTTGAACTTTCTTTTTATCTTTTAGGATCGTAACAATGACTATCATCGTTCGATATTCATCCTTGATTTTATCTTTAAAATCTATTTTTGCTAAAGGGTGGGGAGGAAAGAATTTTAAGATGATTTTATTGGTTAGTTGAATCACTAGTTCACTGACAGGTATCAATAGACAAAGAAAACTAAGAATGACCGGCCGAATTAGATAAGGGGCAAGAAGAGCGGATAAAAGACAAGTTGTAATCGTAATAAAAGAAAGGTATAAAACATTTCTTCTTTTGATATTTTTTGGTGGAAAGAGTAAGAAACCAATGTGCTCTTCTTCCGCTTTTTTCTGCATTAAATTTTCTACAAACTCTAATTCACTCATCTTTTTCTTCTTGGCATTTTTCTTAATTTCTTCTCGATAGTATTCTTTGCTTTCGTCACTCATAATTTTATAGGTTTTATCTTTCCAAAGAAGTTTTTCGGTAAAAGAAATTTTGGCATATAAAGTCTCATTTTTAATTTTTGATAATTGTTGAATCGAATAGAAAATATTTGAGATCAGAATGCTCGTTTTTCCTAGGTCCTCATAATAAGTTTCCATTTGTTCATTTAAGTTTATGTTCTCTTCTTTTAATAATTTATTTAAGTATTCTAAGATAGGAAGACTTTTCTGTCCATTTTCTCTTACTAAATTATAAAAATGTTCTAAGAAACAAGGACTGGTTAGAGGGTCTTTTGTAAGAAGATAACACTTATTGGTTTCTTCGATTTGATCAAAAAGATGTTCGGCTTTTTCTTTTTCTTCTTTTCTTGTTTCTTCTTGCTGGCATACTTCGGTTAACTTTTATAAGATAATTAAAAAAATTACCTGACGAAACGTTGATAATTTATCATAAGAAAAATAGGTGTTTTCTTCTCTTTGATATTTGTTAAGATATTTTGCCATGTCATCTAATTGAAAACGGCAATGTTCTTTTTCAAATTCCTTTTTTATAATAGGGTATAAATCTGGTTTAAAAAAAGCATTTTCATAGTTTTTCTTTCGTTTGAAGAATCCTTTTAAATCTTGCTTTTTTTCTACGATCATATAATAATTATCGACAATCCATTCGTTCGTAATGCCGATTAATTCTTTTTGTTTGATTTGATAGACGAGCTTTTGATAATAGCTTTCTAGATATTCTGTTTGTTTTTGATAATTTTTTTGATATGTTTTCACTGACATCTCACCCTCCTACTTGCTATTATTATAACAGATAAGTGCTGTTTTTAAAATGTCAAACTTGATCGATTTGAGGGCTCTTTTGCTTTAGCCCTTTTTGTAGTATAATGATAATGGGCATAGGTGAATTTGGTATGTGATATGATGATTTGGTTGGAAACAGGAATATAGTATTGATTGATAGTTTGAAAGATGAAAGACTTCAGACTATTTCCATGGTGTCTAGTCACTATATTAATACTTCTTTAAAAAGGCCTTTTGCTCTTCAAGATGCTGTTTTTTCCGGAAATATTTTATATATTAATCAAGAATATTATAAAATGCATAAGGAAGGAGTGGATTTAGAACTTTCTTCTCTTTTTGCTTCTTTGAAAAGAAAAGAAATTATTGTAGATAAAAATTTTATCAATCAAAAAACGGCTAATGGAATTGCTCAAAATCCTAATTTTACTAAGGTTGATTTACAATATTATTCTTTAGAAAAAAATGTTTTTGATATTTTAAGTCAAAGTAAAAGTATTCAAGAAATTATAACTTCTGGAGTAGAAGAAGAGCTTGCTAACAGCTATGATCCAAGAATTACTTATCGGATGAATGAGACGGTAGGAACGGGTTTGTTCCGTTCTTTAAAAAGTTTATTGACTGCTTCCTATATTAATGTTAACAGTTGTGATTTAGAAGAGATTTTTGAAGTGTTAAAACATAGAAATAAGAGTTTACCACACTCTATTGATGTTAATGTGAATGACTATACTCCTTTAGCTAGTTTTATAAAGAACATCGATTCTTTGTATGTGGGGGTTGCTTTTAAAGATGATCCTTCTTCTCTTCAACCGGGTTACCTTACTCTTAAAATTGATTCTCTTCATATTGATCTTGACTCTTTAAAAGAAATACCAGAAAGTAAAAATATTGTTTCTCATGTGTTTATTGATCGTGAAACGGTATCTTTAAAAACGGCTATTCAGATAGAAGAGAGAATAGACTCTTTATTAGAACCGGTTAAAGCTATTAAGGACCAGCTTTCACCTTTTGAATTATATACAAAATTATATGAGATTGCGAAGGATTTTAAAAAATATCAAAAAGAAGAAGAAGGAATGAGTCCTATGAAATCTCGAGCAGTATCTGAAATTTTGTTTAGTGATTATATTGTTTGCGTGGGATATATAAAGTTGTTGCAAACTTTTTGTGATCGTTTTGGTTTAGAAACGAATTATATGTCAGTTGGAGTTATGGGGGAGGGAATGAAAGATGCTCATGCTAGACTCTTTGTTGAAATGAAAGATGAGAAGTATGGTATCGATGGAGTTTATGTTAGTGATCCTACTTGGGATTCTATGGGAAATGAAAAATACAATCGTCTTTTGATGACGTTTGATGAGATTGCTTGGCAAAGAGATGCAAGTAATATTTTTGATCTTGCTTTTAGTCCTTATGATTTTTTAAATGTGAAAACAAAGAAAGAATTGGATGAAATGTTACAGAACCCTACCTTGGCGCAATTGTTTCGAAAATTGCCTTATTTATTACAACCAATTGACCATGGCCATTTTATTAAATCTTGTGAATATGATTATTCTTTGAAAGAGGAAAAGACAAAAGAAAAATTAAAAGATTTTTGTGTTTCATTTCATCAGAATTCTGTTAGTGGAGATAAGATTTTAGCTTCTCTTGTCCATATTTATCAGTTAGAACATAAGGATGCTACAGAAGAAGAGATAATTGATCATTTTCGACCGATTCGAGAAGCTTTGAAAGAAAGGAAAGATAGGTTTCATCCTACAATCGAAACAGTTTCAAAAGGAGAGAAGATTTTTGAGTTTTTTGATAATAAATATGAACGTACGAATGTTGAAAAGATTGTTAAAGAGGAAGTTCGAAGTGCTAAGGTATAGCATTTCTTTTTTTTATGGGGTATAATTTTTGTAGTGAGGTGCGAAATGAAAAAGAAAAAAATTGTTATTTTGGTTGTTTTGTTGCTTATCCTTATTCTATTGATTGTCCTTTTAAAAACGGTTTCTTTGGGATATGAGGTGGAGTATACGATTTATGATGAAGAAACGGGGAGTCAAACGGTTGCCTTAGGGGTTCCGAAGTTATCTTTTTTCAAAAAGGAAAATGGGAATCATTATTCTTATAAAAGTATTCGAGGTCAAAAGGTTTTGGAGCAGGAGATGGAATCCTTCTTAGATACATTGGAGGAGATTTCTTGTAATGATCATACCTATTATTATGATCAAGAAAATGACTTTACCATTTTAAAGGCTACGGTTGTGAATCATTTCTTGTATCATACGATTTCTTATGAAGTGCGTTATGGTAATTACTGCTCTAATCAAAATTTAAGTGAGATTTCTTCCATTTTAGGAGGACTAAAGAGATATCATACATTAAATGGCGATCCTAGTGCAGTGGATCAAACGCATCCCTATTTCGTTGTTACTTTCTTAGATGGTGGGGATGGTGATACGTATGAGATGAAAGCTGAATTGCATGCTTATTATGTAGATCTTACGAAGGAAGGAGAAAGAAAGGAATTAGAACGGTCAAAGGGAACTTTTGAAATAGAAGATGGGGAACTTATCTTTACAAGAGATGAAATTCTTGAAAAATCTGATGATATTACTATTCCCGAAGTATCGATATTTTCGGTTAAGGATGGAGAACTTACTTTGATAGATAACTATTTTCGGGAGTATGAAGAGAACGTGGTATTGAAATAAAACAGGCTGTGATCCTTTTTACTTTTATTTCATTTATCTTTACATTCGTTTACCAAAATACTGTAATGTACGTACAAAAGTAATAGTGCTAAATGCTAAAACGAATATTGAAGTATAGACTGACTGTTACTATTTATTCTATAGAATTTAGAGTGGGGAAATAAAAATTGTGATTGGTTACCTAGTATTATAGATTTTTAAGTAATATAAGTACTACAAGAAGAAATAATTTATATAGAGTTATAGAGAATTGTGGAAAGAAAAAAGTGGGTCACCTTTAGATTTATATTTAGAAAGTATTTTACAAAAGGGAATAAATATGCAACGAAATATTCCTGAATCAAAAAAGTTAGTAAAAAGATGTTATAGTATTCAAATAGTTATAGAGATGGTGATATTATGTATAGTGTGTTATTTAGTAAAATTGAATTTGGTATGGATTTTGTAGTAGAGCGATTAAAAGAGTTTGTTAAGTCTGATTATAAAGTAGCAATTTTTCCATGGGCTTTTCCTAAAGAAATAACAAGTGAAGAATTTGAGAAAGAGTATTTTCCGATAGATGGTAGAAGATATAATAAATACTATACTGAATTAAAAAAATTAGGTATTCGTAAAGAAAATATTAGAGTATGTAACCCTTATAAAGATACTAGAAATGATCTTATTGAAATTATTCAAAATAGTGATATTTTACTTTTGCCAGGTGGAAATCCTGAAATGTTTTTTAAAAAAGTTTTGCATGATACGGAATTAATATATTATATTAAATATTTTAAAGGAATAATTATTGGTGAGAGTGCTGGAAGTGAGTTACAATTAAAAAGATATTTTATTACTGCTAAAAATAATTATTATAAGTATTTTGCATTTTATGATGGGTTTGGAG
>ERZ1090865.864-NODE-865-length-16155-cov-13.199006_pt1 | contig 16155 bp, 14 predicted proteins | sample MGYA00478478_ERZ1090865 | MGnify/ENA primary metagenome ERZ1090865 (study PRJEB33644, sample SAMEA5815715) | chicken gut metagenome | biome: Chicken; feature: Gastrointestinal Tract; material: Caecum | place: Ireland | collected 2019-01-01 | study: A study of the... | reverse complement strand
TTATTATTTTACAGTTTGTTTCTTTTTATATTAGATTATTTGAACATTATTCTACGTAAAAAACATTTTGATTAATATTACCTAAAGTGTACTCCATACATTATGTGTGAATCAAATAAAAACGACTTGTTTTAGTCGTTTTGTTCTTGAGTTTCATCTTCGGGTTCTTCTTTTTCTAATAGGGTAACTGTACTAACTTTTTGGTTATCTTTCAAGTGAATTAATCTAACACCTTGAGCTACTCGGCCAGTTGTAGATACTTGATCGACAGCTAATCTTATTATTATTCCACTATCAGTGATTATCATTAAATCTTCGTCAGCGTTTACTAGTTTAAATGAAACTATATTACCGTTTTTCTCGGTTAGATTAAGGGCACGAACTCCTTTGCTACCTCTATGTGTCATACGGTATTCATCTATGTTTGTACGTTTGCCATATCCGTTGCTGGTAACTACTAGTATTTCTTGGCCTGGATTGGCTATTTCACAGCCTACACAGATGTTATTATCTTCTAATTCTATTCCTTTGACACCGGTTGCGGTACGTCCCATTATTCTAATTTCATTTTCATTAAATCTAATCATTCGACCGTTTGATGAAGCTATGACGATTTCGTTTTCCCCAGTTGTCTTTTTTACGGAGATTAATTCGTCGGTTTCTTTTAAGGTTATTGCTATTTTTCCACTATTTCTGATGTTTTCAAATTCAGAAATGTTTGTTCTTTTGATTAATCCATTTTTTGTACAGAAGACAATGTATTTGGACTTCTCATTTTGTTCAATTTTCAACATAGCAGTAACTTCTTCTTCTTTTTCAAATGGAAGTAGGTTAACTATAGGTATTCCTTTTGATTGTCTACTATATAGAGGTACTTCGTAACCTTTTGTTCTATATACTTTTCCTTTGTTTGTAAAGAACATTAGGTAATCATGAGTGGTCATCGATATTAGTTTTTCCACAAAATCGTCTTCGTTTGTCGACATTCCTTTGATTCCGACTCCACCACGGTTTTGGGTTTTATATGTTTCGCTGGCCATACGTTTGATATAACCTTTATTTGTCAAGGTTACAACGATGTTTTCCACAGGTATTAGTGATTCATCTTCGATATAGTCAACTGCGGTCATATCGATGTTAGTTCTTCTTTCGTCACCATATTTTTCTTTGATTTCAAGTAATTCTTGTTTAACGATAGCAAGAACTTTTTCTTCAGATGCAAGGATTTCTTTATAATATTTGATTTTTTCTAGTAAATCTTGCAGTTCTGCTTCAATTTTTTCACGTTCTAAGCCGGTTAATCGACGAAGTTTTAATTCGAGAATTGCTTCGGCTTGGATTTCTGAAAGGTTATATTTTTCGATTAATTTAGTTTTTGCTTCAACGTCGGTTTCAGCATCTCTAATTATTTTAATAAAGTCATCGATGTTATCGAGAGCAATTTTATATCCTTCTAAGATGTGAACACGTTTTTCAGCTTTATTTAAATCAAATTTTGTACGTCTGATTATTACTTCTTTTTGATAATCTACGTATTTAGATATTATTTCTTTTAAATTTAGTGTTTTTGGTACACCATTATCAAGCATTAGGAAGATGATTCCATATGTTGTTTGGAATGATGTATGTTTATATAAATTATTTAATACAACTTGCGGATTGGCGTCTTTTTTAAGGGTTATAGTTATTTTTACGCCATCTTTTAAGTCGGTATGGTAATCTGATATTCCGTCGATTACTTTGGTGTGAACAAGGTCTGCAACTTTATTTTTAAGTTCGGCTGTATTAACACCATATGGAACTTCTTCAATTATTATGTGATGGCGACCATTTGATTCTTCAATCGTCGCTTTACTTCTAATTGTAATTGTTCCACGGCCAGTTTCATAGGCTTTTTTGATTCCACTATTTCCTAATATACTAGCACCAGTAGGGAAGTCTGGTCCTTTGATATATTGCATAAGTCCAGTAACGTCGATATCTGGATTATCAATATAAGCAACGCAACCGTCAATTACTTCACCTAGGTTATGTGGGGGAATATTAGTTGCCATACCAACAGCTATTCCCATTGTTCCGTTTACTAAGATATTTGGAAATCTAGATGGAAGAACAGCTGGTTCTTTGGTTGATTCATCATAGTTTGGAACGAAATCCACAGTATCTTTATTGATATCTCTAAGCATTTCTAGAGAAATTTTAGATAATCTTGATTCGGTATAACGCATGGCTGCCGCACCGGATCCATCGATATTACCAAAGTTTCCATGACCATCGACTAATGGATAACGGTAGCTAAAGTCTTGAGCCATACGAACCATGGCTTCGTAAATACTTGAGTCTCCATGTGGGTGATAATTACCCATAACATCTCCGACGATTTTCGCACTTTTACGATGAGCTTTATCTGGAGTATATCCAGATTCAAGCATCGAATATAGGATACGACGATGAACTGGTTTTAAGCCATCTCGTAAGTCGGGTAGGGCACGTGAGGTAATGACACTCATGGAATATTCAATAAATGATGTTTCAATTTCCGAAACAATGTTGTTTTCTTCTAATCTATCTCTTTCATGATCCATAATTTACCTCCTATATGTCTAAATTCTTAACGAAGACAGCATTTTCTTCGATAAATTTACGTCTTGGTTCAACTTCTTCACCCATAAGTTTATTAAAAGCTGCATCGGCGGCAATGGCATCATCAACGGTAATTTTTCTTAATACTCGGTTATTAATATCCATTGTCGTTTCATATAATTCATCGGCATCCATCTCACCTAAACCTTTCATACGAGCTATTTCGTATTTTGTATTTGGGTTAAGAGAGGCAAGATATGCGTCTCTTTCAGCCTCATTTAAGACGTATTTACGAGTTTTTCCATGTTTGATACAGAATAGTGGGGGCTGGGCGGCATAAACATGTCCAGCTTCTACTATTGGTCTAAAGAAACGATAGAATAGGGTAAGTAATAATACTCTAATATGTGAACCGTCGACATCGGCATCGGTCATGATTATTATTTTATCGTATCTAAGTTTCTTTAGGTCGAATTCTTGGCCAATTCCGGTACCAAATGCGGTAATTATCGTTCTTATTTCTTCGTTTGAAAGAGCTCTGTCAAGTCTAGATTTTTCCACATTTAAGATTTTTCCTCTTAAAGGTAGGATGGCCTGAGTCATTGAATCTCTTCCTTTTACAGCAGATCCACCAGCGGAATCTCCCTCGACAAGGAATATTTCGCATTTTGATGGGTCTTTATCTTTACAGTCGTTAAGTTTTCCACCGAAGTTAATAACATCGAGGTCACTTTTACGACGCGTTAGTTCACGAGCTTTTTTAGCAGCTACTCTGGCACGAGCGGCTGTCATATTCTTTTCAACAATAATTTTAGCTTCATCTGGGTGCTCGAGAAGATAACGTTCAAAACCTTCTGAGAAGACTTTATCGGCTAGTTTACGAACTTCTGAGTTACCAAGTCTTCCTTTGGTTTGACCTTCAAATTGTGGGTTAGGGTGTTTACATGAAACTATCATTGTAAGACCTTCTTTAACGTCGTCGCCACTTAGAGGGTCATCTTTATCTTTTAAGAATTTGTTTTTACGAGCATAATTGTTCAAGACTCTAGTTAATGCACGTCTAACGCCTTCTTCATGAGTTCCACCGTCGTGAGTATTGATATTGTTGACAAATGAATAGATATTATCGGTATAACCAGTGTTATACTGCATAGCTACTTCGAAGAAAACACCCTCATCTTCACCACTTAGATGAATGATATCACTTTGAATTGGCGTTTTATTACGGTTTAAATACTTAACGTATTCACTAATCCCGCCTTCATAGTGGAAGGTTTCGCCCGTTGTATCTTCGTCGTCACGGTCATCTCTTAAGGTAAGTCTTAAGCCTTTATTTAAAAAGGCAAGTTCACGAACTCTAGTTTTAAGTGTTTCATAATCAAAGATGTCCGTATCGAAAATGTCTGGATCTGGTTTAAAGGTAACGGTTGTTCCAGTTCTTTCTTTTTCACATTCGCCAACCACTGTCAGTTTTTGGGCGATGTGACCACCGTCTTTAAACTTAGCTTCATAGACTTTTCCATCGTGATAAACGGTAACATTTGTCCACAAAGATAAGGCGTTGACAACTGAGGCTCCAACTCCGTGAAGACCTCCGGAAACTTTGTAACCGCCGCCACCGAATTTTCCACCGGCATGAAGGACAGTATAAACTGTTTCAACTGTGGAAAGCCCAGTTTTAGGATGAACACCAACGGGTATTCCACGACCATTGTCCTTGACTGTTACAGAATTTCCTTTATTAATGACGATTTCAATGTTGTTACAATATCCAGCTAAAGCTTCATCAATACTATTATCGACTATTTCCCATACTAGATGATGAAGTCCTTTAACGTCGGTTGTTCCGATATACATTCCTGGTCTTTTACGAACAGCTTCTAAGCCTTCTAAGACTTGAATGTCGGATACATCATAGTGTTCTTGATTTTCGGCCATTATGCCACCTCGTTTTCTATTATTTGACCGCTTTTAATGTGAATTAGTTTAGCCTTTTCTAATAATCTTTTATCAATGTTTTTTAAATCTGTGGTGGTTATGATTATCTGCATATCACCATCTAAATGTTTTAAAAGGTTATTTTTCTTGGTGTTATCTAAATCACTAAAGACATCGTCAAGTAAAATTATTGGATTTTGTTTTTTATAATCTTTAAATACTTCTATCTCGGATAATTTTAAGGCGATTACAGCCATTTTTTGCTGGCCCTGAGAGCCAAATTCTCTTAAGTTGTTATCTTCTAAGCAAAAGGTAAAATCGTCTCTCTGAGGGCCATATAAAGTGGTTTTTAAGATAATCTCTTTATCTAAATTATCTTTAAATTTTTGTTTTAAGGTTTCCTTTAAGTATTCACTTGAAAAATTTTCAAAATCAATCGATGGATTATATTTAAGATTAAAACCAGTTAATCCTGATATTTCCTTGAATATTTTAGGTAAAACTTTATTTACTTTATCAATATAGGTTTTACGCATTTGATAGATAAAGACACTTTTGTTTACGATGTAATCTGTTAAAATATCAAAATAACTCATATCGACAGGTTCACCATTGTTCATTTTTTTTAAATAGTCATTGCGGATTTTTAGAAGTTTGGTTAAATCGTTTTCCACAGTATAGTAATTGGCAGATAACTGACTTATTTCCAAATCTAAATATTTCCGGCGACCGGCTGGGCCACCTTTGATTAAATCTAAATCCTCTGAAGAAAAAATAATTACATTGGTTTTGGCAATGTACGAGGAAATTGTTTTCACAGGATTATCGTCAATTTTCAAGTGTTTGGTGCTTTTACCAAGGTGCAAATAAAGATTATAAGGCATGTCCATAAGTATAGTTCCTTTTAGTACTGCTTCTTTTTCACCGTCTTTGATCAAATTGCTTTCAATATAAGCACGATGGGATTTGGTTAGGGCAAGAACATAAATACTTTCTAGTAAATTAGTTTTACCTTGACCATTATCGCCATATATTATATTAATATGAGGATCAAAGTCGATTTTAAAATTAGAGTAATTTCGAAAATTGTGGATTTCTAAATTTTTGATATACATAATTTTACCTCTTTTCGATTTTTATTACCCTTTACGCGTAATTTTAACGTTAATGTACTCCTATACCTATATATAATTATACCATAAATATAGGGCATAAATCAAAAAAAATAGGGATTTAAGCCTATTTTTTAAGGTTAAAACTCATCTTTTTTGCGAGTTTTGAGAATTAATAGTAATTTTGAGGCTCTTAGAACCTCGATTTCTAAAGTTTCAATCGAAATATCAAATATTTGCGGTTTGCCTTCTTTGAAATAAATACAAACTTTTTTATCAACTTCTTCATATTTAACGATATTATTTAGTGATATCCAACAACATGTATCATCATAATAAGATTTAGTTGGAAACATAATTGTTTCTTTTATTTCCGAAATAACAATAGGTAATTTATATTTTTTACCTAAGTGCAATTGAGAATTTTTGAGGCGTCCATTAAATGTACTACCACCATATTCACAGTTACGTTCAATTATTTCTTGTGGAATATGGGTACTGTAAATTTCTCTTTCTCCTTCTAAAATTATACTTCCTTTTTTTGAAATGCCGATAATGGCGTTTGTTTTACTATTAATTTCGTATTCATTTTGAATCATACTGCCTCCTCGTCATTTAAAAATGACACATCTCTTATACTCCTATGGGGTGTCGAATAATGTCAGAAAATGTCAGATTGCAAAAAAAAAGAACTTTTAATAAGTTCTAATTGGTAAAATCAATTGAATTACGTCGTCATTTTCAGGATTTTTAAGGATAATAGGTTTAATTTCACCGTTAAATTTAAGTTCGATTTCTTCTGATTCTAGAGCCTTAATCGATTCCATCATAAACTTAGAATTAAAGGCGATTTTAATTTCACTATCATTATCTTTGTTAACTGTTATTTTTTCTTCGACGTTTCCAATTTCAGGAATATTAGATGAAATTATAACTTGATCACCATTGCTTTGAAGTTTAATCGTATTTTTATCAGATTCGTTAGTTAATAGAGAAGCTCGGTCGATAGCTGCAAAGAAATCATTTGAAGCCACAGTCATAGTAAGTTCATATTGATCTGGGATTAGTTTTGAGGTATCTGGATATGTTCCACTTATGACACGAGTAAGCATTGTGATACAGTCAAAGCGGAAGATTACTTTGTTTCCAAAGATGTGCATTTCTAAGTTATCTTCATCGTCGTTTAATAATTTATATAGTTCATTTATGCTTTTAGTTGGGATTATAATGTTAGATTTTTCAGTAATTCCACTATCTAAATGAACTTTTTTCACAGCTAAACGATAAGAGTCTGTAGCAGTACATTCCATAATGCCATTTTCAATTTTAAAATTAATACCAGTTAAAACAGGTCTTGTTTCACTTGGAGAAGCGGCAAAAGCTGTTTGATTGATAATAGTTTTAAATACTTTTTGGTTTAAAACTATTGGATTTTGATTAAATTCTAATTCTAAATCTGGAAATTCAGTAGCAGCATTACAATTTAAAGTAAATGAAGAGTTAGAAGTTGTTATATATAGTTTAGAGTCGATAACTTCTTCTAAGTTAATAAGTTCATCTGGAAGTTTTCTAACTATTTCATATATATATCTTCCTGATACAACTATTTCACCATAAGAATCAATATGATATATATCTTTTTTAGGAATAAAAGTTTTAATGGCTATTTCGTTATCAGTACTCATTAGGTTTAAACCTTCTTCAGTTAATTCAAATTTAATACAGTTTAATATTGGTCTTAGGTTTTTAGTTGATATACCTCTAATGGCGTAGTTTAAATGTGTTAGTAAAATATCTTGATTAATTGAAAATTTCATAAAAACATCTCCTTGTTATTTTATTGTTTTAAATATTATTTACTATTATTAGTGGGGAAAAAGTGGAAAAGTGGATTTAACCCTTTAAAAACTTAGTTAAAAGGCTTAAACCTGAAGTGATTTTAATGTGGATAAAAATTAATTATCCACTATTTAATTTGGTTTATAATTTTAGATATTTCCACTTCGAGATTTTTATCTTTTTTAAGCTCCCTTTTTATTTTTGCAACTGAATGCATAACGGTTGTATGATCTTTTCCACCGAATTCACTACCAATTTTAGGTAGGGATTCTTTTAAGTGGACCCGGCATATATACATTCCGATTTGTCTTGGGACAGCAATTTTAGAAAGCCTTTTTTTCGATTTGATATCTTCCACAGTAATATTGTAGTTGTTGGCAACTAACTGAATAACTTGATCAATTTTGTTTTTAGAAATTATATTTTTACCAATATAATCTTTTAAGGCTTCAATAGCTAAATCTAGAGTTATTTCTGAACCGTTCATAATAGTTGCATAAGCAAATACGCGGGTTAAGGCTCCTTCTAGTTTTCGAATGTCAGAGGTACAGTTGTTGGCAATGTATTCTTTGACTTCGGTTGGTACTAGTTTGCCAATGCCTTGAGCTTCGATTTTTTTATCCAAAATGGCCATTCGAAGTTCAAAATCAGGTGGAAGAATGTCTATCGTTAGACCCCAATTAAATCTGGTTCTGAGCCGTTCTTCGAGTTTTTTTAGGTCGTCAGGGGAACGGTCAGATGAAATGATTATTTGTTTGTTTTGGGTATGTAGTTCGTTAAAGGTGTTGAAAAATTCTTGCTGGGTTTTAGAGGCAATTTCTAAGTACTGGATGTCATCAATCATTAAAACATCGATGTCGCGATATTTTCTTTTGAAAGAATCCACAGCTTTAAAATTGCTTGTTTCGTTCCTCCTATATATATTAAGGAAGTCATCGACGAATTTTTCACTTGTAACGTATAAAACTTTTTTGTTAGATGTGGCCATGATATAGTTACCAATGGCGTGCATTAAGTGGGTTTTGCCAAGTCCGCTACTTCCATATATAAATAGGGGATTATACATTGAACCTGGTTTTTCAGCTACGGCAAGACCAATGGCTTTGGCAAATTTGTTACTGTTACCTGAGATAAAATTATCAAAGGTATAACGGCTATCTAATCCACTTTCGAAGATGGCTTCATTGTTTTCCACAGGCTTAGTTTCTTTTTGTGGTAAAACGGTTTTAGCTTCTTCTTCAGTTACATATTTGAATTTAAAGATAGAGCCGGTTACTTCTAAAAATGTTTCTTTGATAATGTCACTATAGTTTTCTGTCAAATGTTTTTTGTGAACATCAAAAGGAACTTGAACGACAGCATATTCATCATTTAAGTCAATTAATTTAGTATCTTTAAACCATGTTTGATAAAGAACAGGTTTAAGTTTTATTTCAATTTTAGAAAGGAAAACTTTCCACATGCTATCTAAATCCATAGATATCCCCCCATAATACAAACAACAATCTATTTCCTATTTTACATTATTTTGACAAAATATGCCATAGAAAGACAAATAAAAATTAAAAAAAATATCCACAGAGTTTATGGCTTTGAAAAATAATACACTTTAGAGTTTTCCACCTAAAATGTGGAAAACTTAGTTTTGCACTTTTGTGCATAATTTGAAGTTATTAACATATGTTGATAAGTGGTGTTTAGTTTTAAAAAATAAAAACTAAATAAAAAGTGGATAAATTTTGGGGTGAAAAATTTGTCACATTTTGTTGTTGAAAAAAATTTATTGAAATTTAGATCGTTTTAAGGTATAATTATGGTATTTCTATGTTTGTTTGAAAATGTATAGGAAAGCAATTGACTTTTTTGGCTTTTATCTATATAATTATTTAAGCAATTAATTTTATTTTGGGAGGTGGATTTATGAAGAGAACATTTCAACCTAATACAAGGAGAAGAAGTAAAAAAATGGGTTTTTTTGCACGTATGAAGACATCTGTTATTAACAGAAGAAGAAAAAAAGGTCGTAAAGTGTTAGCTCATTAGTAGTCACTGCTGAGGCAGTGGTTTTTAGTATAGGTGAGTGAAAATGAAAAAAGTTAATATTATTAAAGAGAGCCGGGATTTTACAAGAATAATAAAAAATAATAAGCCTTTTAAGTATATGGACTTTTTAGTTTACAAAGAAAATAAAAAAAGTGATGTTTATAAGTTCGGATTTTCAGTTGGTAAAAAGATTGGAAATGCGGTTGTTAGAAATAAGGTAAAGAGGAGACTAAAAAGTATTATCGATAAGAGGAAATATAAGGATAATTTCAATTGTGTGATTATTGCGAGAAAAGGAATTGCCGAAAGAAGTTATCAGGAACTTGAAAAAAATTTGTTTTTTGTTATCGATAAGCTTGGCTTGACGAAGGAGAAATAAGATGAAAAAGAAAGTATTACTTTTAGTATTGGTCACATTTTTAACGTTTAGCTTGACGGGATGTACGACTTATTTGAAGGATGATGATGGAAAAAATGTTAGAGAAGAGACAACAGGTCAAACTTTAACTGAAAATATTTTATGTCAACCAACTAATAAAGATGTTATTAAAACTTATCAGAAAAACGGCGTTGATATTAGTGAACTTCCTAAATGTGATGATTTTAATCCCGCTTCTTTGGGATATAGTGGTCTTTGGGAAACATTATTTGTTAAACCGCTTAGCTGGGTTATTATTAAATTAGGTACACTTTTACACAACTATGGCTGGGCAATTATAGTAGTTACAATTTTAATTAGACTTATTATTTTCCCAATAAGTAGAAAGTCTGCTTTACAATCAGAAAACATGAAGTTTGCTCAAAAGGATTTAGAAAAGCTTGAAAATAAATATCGTCATCGTGATTCGCAAGAGGATCAGATGCTTAAGGCTCAAGAGATGATGGCTATTTATAAGAAGTACGAAATTAATCCGTTATCAGGTTGTTTATTTGCATTTATTCAATTACCTTTATTTTTAGTATTCTTAGAGAGTTTGAACAGGCTTCCAATTATATTCGAAGGTGACTTTTTAGGATTTAATTTGGGAACTACTCCTTCAACGGCAATACTTTCTAATGGAAACTGGCTATATTTGATTTTACCAATTTTAGTCGCACTTACAACTTTCTTCTCATTTAAGCTTAATTCTGGAATGTCTGCAAATTCTGAAGAACAGCAGAAACAGCTTAGAATGACGATGAATATTATGCTTATATTTATCGTAATTTCATCATTTGTAATGCCAACAAGTATTATCGTATATTGGATAACTGGTAGTTTATTTACAATTATTCAAGGTCAGTTAATTAGGAGGGCAAAAGAAAATGGAAGTAGTAAGAAGAGAATCAAAAAATAAGGAAGATGCTTTAGAGAAAATTTTAGAGGAATTAAATGTCAATTTGGACGAAGTTTTTTATTCAGTAAAGGAGTCTCAAGGTAGTTTTGGAAAGACTAAGTATTTAGTTTCGGTTGTTACTAAGTACGATGTTAAGGATTTCGTCAAAGATTATTTGAATGAATTTTTAGATGAACTCGGAATTAAGGCAGAGATTGGTTTTAAGGATGTCAATGGCGATTTGAATGTTTATATATATTCTTTGGATGACGATGAGGCGAGTTTCTTAATTGGCAAACAAGGTAAGTTTTTGAAGTCACTTCAACATGTGCTTAGAAAATCTTTGAAGACGCAAACTGGTTTTGGAATTAAGATTAATTTAGATATTGCTGGTTATCGAAGACATAAAGAGGATATTTTAAAGAAGGAAATAAGAAGAATTGTTAAAGATGTTCAAAAAACTAAAATCGATGCGAAGTTAGATCCGATGAATTCATATGACAGGCGTATCGTTCATATGATTGTTCAAGAATATGATGGCGTTGTTACGCAAAGTGAAGGCGATGAACCTAATAGATATGTCGTCATTAAATATAAAGGTTAGAAGAAAAATTTAAATTTTTCTTCTTTTTGTATTATAATCTGATATAATATAGAGGATGTATTAAGGAGCTGAATAAATTTATGAAAAAGAATATTACAGAGGAAGTTTTAAGTGATGACGAATTTATGGATATTGTGACACCTATTTTAGAAAATTCGGAGTTTTATAAACGAAAAAAATGGCAACATCACGAACATAGTTCATTTTATGAGCACTCTTTAGCAGTTTCTTATTTGACTTATAAGATTTGTAAAAAAAGAGGGTGGAATTACAAAGATGGAGCTATTGCTGGATTACTTCACGATTTTTATAATAAACCATGGCAGGAAAATTTAGATGAAAAGAAACCTTTTTTTAAGCAACATGGTTTTGTTCATGCAGGTGAGGCTTTAGCAAACTCTCGAAAATATTTTCCACAGTATATGAATAAGAGGATAGAGAATTCTATTGTTCGGCATATGTTTCCACTTAATATAATTCCCCCAAAATATAAAGAGGGTTGGGTAATTACGTATGCAGATAAGGTTTTATCTTTGGATGTTTTGATAGATGTTAAGGCTTGGCCGAAGTATTTGGGTTTGGCAAGATTTACAAATAAGGTAAAGAGTTTTTTTAAGAGGAAGTGATTTTAATGGATGATACGATCGCGGCTATTTCAACAGCTCAAGGGATTGGGGCAATTTCGATTATTAGAGTGAGTGGGCCTAAGGCGTTCGAAATTGTTTCGAAAATTTTTAGTAATAAAAATTTTTTAGAGGCACCTAGTCATACTATTCATTATGGTTATATTGTGGATAACGGTAAAAAAATAGATGAGGTTTTGGTTAGTAAGATGAATGGACCAAAAACTTTTACTTGTGAGGATGTTGCAGAGATAAATGCACATGGAGGAATTACAACAACTAATGAGATTTTGGAACTTGTGCTTGTAAATGGTGCTCGCCTTGCTGAACCAGGAGAGTTTACTAAACGTGCTTTTTTAAACGGTAGAATCGATTTGACGGAAGCTGAAGGAATTATGGATTTAATTAATTCGAAGACTGATAAGGCGAGAGAAATGGCGTTAAATCAGGTTAGTGGTGAAGTTTCTAATTTGATTCGTGATTTGCGAAATGATTTAGCTGGTATTATTTCAAATATCGAGGTTAATATCGATTATCCTGAATATGAAGATACTCCTGTTATGACTAATAATAAGGTTAAAAACAGTTTAAACAGTTTAGAGAAGAAGATAAATAATATTTTGGAAAAGAGTAACGAGGGCGAGATTATTAAAAATGGAATAAAGACGGTTATTGCTGGTAAGCCTAATGTCGGAAAGAGTAGTTTACTTAATAGATTGCTTGGAGAGGATAGAGCGATTGTAACAGATGTTCAAGGAACGACGCGTGATAGTATTGAGGCTAGTTTGGTAATCGATAATATCGTTTTAAATTTAATCGATACAGCGGGAATTAGAGATACCTCGGATACGGTTGAAAGTATTGGGGTTTCTAAGAGTTTAAGTTTGATAGATCAAGCTGATTTGGTTTTGGTTGTTTTAAATTACAATGAAGAAATGACTGCCGATGAGAGGATGATCTTAGAAAAGATTCGAGATAAAAATCATATTATTATAGTAAACAAGACTGATTTGGAGAAAAAATTAGATACGTCAGAGCTCGATAACCCGATATATATAAGTATTAAAGATGATAAGAATATCGATGAGATTAAGGATAGAATTAAAAAGTTATTTAATTTAGAAAAAATCGAGACTGGTGATTTAACTTATTTAACTAGTGCGCGAAGTAAAGCTATTTTAAGACAAGTTTTAGATAGTGTTTCTGATGTTAGAGAAGGTATTGATAATTATCCAATTGATATTGTGGAGATAGATCTTAAGAAAATATGGGATTTGCTTGGAGATATTATCGGAGAGAATTATAGCGAAGAGTTACTAGACGAATTATTTAGTAGATTTTGTGTTGGAAAATAAGCTCATTTTACTTGAGCTTTTTTCACTTGTAAATTATTTATATTTTGGTTATAATATGTTTGATTATTTTGGAGATGATGTACATGAACTATGAAGTTATTGTTGTAGGTGGTGGTCATGCTGGATGTGAAGCAGCTTTAGCAACGGCGAGAATGGGTCATAAGACGTTGCTTGTTACAGGAAATATTAATAATATTGCTGATATGCCTTGTAATCCTTCAATTGGAGGTAGTGCGAAAGGTATTGTGGTTCGGGAAATAGACGCGCTAGGCGGAGAGATGGGTAGATGTGCGGATAAGAGTTTACTACAGATTAAGATGCTTAATTCAGCTAAAGGTCCGGCAGTTCGTTCTTTAAGGGCTCAAGCAGATAAGATTACTTATCCAAAAAATATGCTTAAGACTTTAAGAGAATGCGATAATTTAGAGATTTTAGAGGCTTTGGTTAAAGATGTTAAAACTAATGATAATAAGGTTTCTGGTGTTTTACTCGAAGATGGTAGAGAAATTTATTCAAAGGCAGTTATTTTAACGACTGGTACTTATATGAATGCCGATATTTTAGTCGGTGATACAAGACGAAGAGAAGGTCCTCATGGAGAGAAGCCTTCTAATTATTTGAGCGATAATTTGGCTAAAAAAGGTTTTAAGTTAAAGAGATTAAAGACTGGAACGCCACCGCGAATTAAGAGAGATAGTATTGATTTTTCGAAGACGAAACTTGAAAATGGTGATAGCGTTTATCATACTTTCAGTTTTGATAATAAGGTTTATTATGATGTGGATAATCAAGTTCCGTGCTATTTAACTTATACAACGGAAGAAACTCATAAGATTATTTTGGATAATTTGAATAAATCTAGTATGTATGGTGGTCTTCCTGATATTAAAGGTATCGGTCCAAGATATTGTCCATCGATTGAGGATAAGGTTGTAAGGTTTAGAGATAAGGAGAGACATCAGTTATTTTTAGAACCTGAGAGTTTATATTACGACGATATTTATTTACAAGGTTTTTCTACTAGTATGCCTCATGATATTCAAGAGAAAATGGTTCATTCACTTCCAGGACTTGAGAGGGCAGAAATTTTAAAGTATGCTTACGCAATCGAATATGATGCGATTTATCCGACGCAACTTAAGTTTTCTTTGGAGACTAAGCTTATCGAGAATTTATTCACAGCTGGTCAGATTAATGGGACTAGTGGTTATGAAGAGGCCGCTTGTCAAGGTTTAATGGCCGGTATTAATGCGGGGTTAAAGTTAGAGGGCAAGGATCCACTTATATTAAAGAGAGATGAAGCTTATATTGGGGTTTTAATCGATGATTTAATTACTAAGGGAATAAGGGATCCTTATAGGCTTTTGACTTCAAGAGCTGAATATAGGTTGCTTTTAAGAACGGATAATGCGGATTTAAGACTTCGTGATTATGGTTATAAGGTTGGTCTTGTTTCAAATGAGAGATACGATAAATTTTTGGAAAAGAAAGCCAATATCGAGAAGGCAATTTCTGAATTTAAGGAGATTCGTTTAACACCAAAGGATAACGATTATTTAGAATCTCTCGGAACGACTTTACTTAAGGATGGAGTTTCTTTATACGATTTGCTTAAAAGACCGGAGATTAAAGTTAATGATTTACTTAGATATTTAAATAATGAATACGACGAGGATGTTTTATATCAAGTTATGGTAAAGGCCAAATATGAAGGTTATATTAACAAGGAATTAGAAGAGGCCGCAAGGATGAAGAGGTATGAGGATAAGAAGATTCCTAAGGATGTCGATTATGATTCTATGCACAATTTAGCTAGTGAGGCTAAGCAAAAATTAAAAGAGGTTGAGCCGGAGACAATTGGTCAAGCCATGAGAATAAGCGGGGTTAATCCGGCAGATATTTCAATTTTAACAATGTATTTAAAGCGAGGTAAATAATGAATATAGAAGAGTTTAAAAGCGAAGTCGGAAGGCTTGGAATAGCGGTGACAGATAGAGAGATTGATTTACTTGAGAGGTATTATGAATTACTTATCGAGTATAATGAGAAGATTAATTTAACGGCGATTACCGACAAGCAAGAAGTTTTTTTGAAACATTTTTACGATAGTTTAACTTTAGTGCGGGTCATCGATTTTAACGAGATCGAAAGTATGTGTGATATTGGAACTGGGGCAGGATTCCCAGGCATTGTGATTAAGATTTTTTATCCGAATGTCAAACTCACTTTAGTAGATGCTTTAAACAAGAGAATAAATTTTTTAAATGTTGTTTCTGAATCTTTAGGTTTAGAGGGTATTACTTTGGTGCATGCGAGAGCTGAAGAGTATGCGAAGGATAACAGAGAAAAGTTTGATTTAGTGACTGCCAGAGCGGTAGCTAAGACGTCAACTTTACTAGAGTATAGTATGCCTATTGTTAAAAAGAACAAATATTTTGTGGCCATGAAGGGTCACGATGATACAGAAGTTAGTCCTAATTGTTTAAATGTTTTAAGTTCTAAGGTTTTAAAGGTAGATAGTTTTGAACTGCCAAAGGGTGCAGGTTTTAGAAATTTAGTTTTGGTTCAAAGAATTGGAGATATTAGTTTAAAATATCCTCGAAGATATGCCGATATGAAGAAAAAGCCATTATAGGCTTTTTTTGGTAATATTATTACTTATTAAAATGTAAATTTGTTTACTAGAAAAAAATCAAATAAATTATTTTTTATTGAATTATTTTTTAAAACATAGTATTATGA
>ERZ1090865.860-NODE-861-length-16225-cov-8.601484_pt1 | contig 16225 bp, 13 predicted proteins | sample MGYA00478478_ERZ1090865 | MGnify/ENA primary metagenome ERZ1090865 (study PRJEB33644, sample SAMEA5815715) | chicken gut metagenome | biome: Chicken; feature: Gastrointestinal Tract; material: Caecum | place: Ireland | collected 2019-01-01 | study: A study of the... | reverse complement strand
ACGCGGTGTGTGTCGGGGGGGGGGGGGTGTTTTTTTTTAAATCGCATATTATATTTAATTTTATATTATTTTTCCGCGCGGGCGGCCGCCCCCCCCCCACGGCCGTTATTTTTGCTCTTTTTTCTCTTTTTTGTCCCCTTCCTCTTTCTCCGGCTGCGCCTTTTCGCCGGCGGAAAGGTGCTTTGCCATCTCCTTCAGATTATCTTCGGAAAGGCTGTCGGCAAGGCCGTCCACCCTGCCGTACGCCATTTTGTCGTGATGAATGACCATGTAAGCCCCCTTAAATTTCGATTAGGAACCCCGCCTTGCGCAGGGCGTCCTCTATCCTGTCGAGCGTTTCCTCGTCCGGCGCGGTGACCGTGTGATAGTGATAGCCGTCGGTGACTGCCATCAGCGGCTTGGAGGCGCCGCTGACCAGCGAGCGGTAGAGCTCCTCCACATGCGTGTTGCTGTATAGCTCCAGCCTGGCGGCTATCCTGCCGTATACGCGGTGGTTGACGAAGATGTCCTCTACCCTGCCGCCGAGCGAGATTATAAGGTAGCCCTCGTCCAAAATCTGCTCGAGCGTGTGCCTGCACTTGAACACGCGCGAGACGGCGGGCTTTTTGACCGCGAACATATAGCCGCGGTTGGTGGATATTATGCCGTAGCCGCTGCCGCGCAGTATGGCTATGTCCTGCACTATCACCTGCCGCGAGACGCCGAGCTTTTCGGCAAGCACCGCGGCGGGCAAGGGATTGTCGCTGTTGCCCACTATCGCAAGTATCTCCTTGCGGCGCATCTCCGCCTTCATACCGTTTCCTCCGTCATACATACAAATTACACCGCATATATGCGGCAAATAACACCCGCAGACCGATCCTGTGCCCGTGTCAGTCTATCGGGTGAAGGTTTTTGAGCGACAGGTCGAGTATGGGCGCCGAATGGGTGATGGCGCCGCTGGACACAAAGTCCGCGCCCACCTTTTTGATGTTTTCTATGTTCTGCGCGGTTACGTTGCCGCTTATCTCGGTTATCGCCCTGCCGCCTATCATCTCTACCGCCTTTGCCATGTCGTCTGCGGACATGTTGTCGAGCATGATTATGTCCGCGCCCGCATCGAGCGCTTCGCGGCACATATCGAGGTTTTCCACCTCCACCTCTATCTTGCGGACGAACGGCGCATATGCACGCGCCATCTCTATCGCCTTTGCCACGCCGCCCGCGGCCCCTATGTGATTGTCTTTGAGGAGCACGCCGTCCGAAAGATTATAGCGGTGGTTGCACCCGCCGCCCACCTTTACGGCATATTTTTCGAACACGCGCATGTTGGGCGTAGTCTTGCGGGTGTCGAGCAGCTTCGTTTTGCATCCGTCGAGCAGCTTTACCATGGCGCGCGTGGCGGTGGCTATGCCGCTCATGCGCTGCAGATAGTTGAGCGCGGTGCGTTCGCCCGAGAGAAGGACGCGTATGTCGCCCGTTACTTTGGCTATATGCGCACCCCTTTTTACCTCGTCGCCGTCCTTTGCGAACAGCTCTACTTCGGTGGAATCGTCCAGAAGAGTGAACGTGCGCGCAAACACCGCAAGGCCGCAGATCACGCCGTCCTGCTTGCAAATGAGGTCTGCCGTGCCGAGCCTTTTTTCGGGCATGACGGCGTTGGTGGTGACGTCCTCGCCGGTGATATCCTCGGAGAGCGCCAGCTTTATGAGCTCGTCGGCGTGCAGCCGCTCAGTGATGGGGTTGTTCATTTTCGGCCTCCTTTATGGCATTGAGCACTATGCCCTTGTAGCTTTTGAGCAGCGCGGGCACGTTTGAATATTTTTCAAGGTCGAGCGCCTCCTCGGCGGCGCGCGCGGCGTTGAGATCGGCGCGGGTGTACCCCGCGGCTATGTCCTTTGCGGCGCGCTTTGCGAATATCAGGCTTTCGAGCAGGGAGTTGGATGCCAGCCTGTTTGCGCCGTGCACGCCGTTGCAGCACGTTTCGCCCACGGCGTACAGCCTGTTCATCGTAGTCCTGCCCTCGAGGTCGGAGCGGATGCCGCCCATGAAGTAGTGCTGCGCGGGCACCACGGGTATGCACTCGCGGAACACGTCGTAGCCCTCGTCGAGGCAGCGCTGCACTATCGAGGGGAAATGACTTATCACCTCCTCCCTCGGGATGGGGCGCATGTCCAGCCAGACGTGTTCGGTGCCGTCCTTCTTCATCTGCGCGAGGATATTGCCGGTGACCACGTCGCGCGGCTGCAGCTCGTCGCAGAAGCGCCTGAAATTTTTATCGAGCAGCACGGCGCCCTCGCCGCGCACGCTCTCCGAGATGAGGAACCGCCTGCCGCGCTCCTTTGTATAGAGCGTGGTGGGATGGATCTGAATGTAGTTTATGTGGTCGACCGCGACGCCGTGGTTCAGACAGATGGCAAGCGCGTCGCCGGTGAGTATTCTGAAATTGGTGGAGTTTTCGAACACGCCGCCCAGGCCCCCCGAAGCGAGCACCGTGTAGTCGGCAAACAGCCTGTAAAGTCTGCCGTTTTTGCTGTCCTTTGCCACAATGCCGAGGCACTCGTTGCCGCTGCAGATTATGTCGACCATAGTCACATAGGGCACGACGAACACGTTGCTCAGCGAGCGCACTTTGCGCATGAGGTGGGTGGTTATCTCCCTGCCGGTGCAGTCCTCGTGAAAGCAGATCCTCGGGCGGGAATGGCCGCCCTCGCGCGTGTAGGCGAGCGAACCGTCGGGGTTGCGGGCAAAGCGCACGCCGCAGGCGATGAGGTCGTCGATGAGCTCCTGCGAGTTCCTTATCATGCAGTCGACCGTGGCGGGGTTGTTCTCGTAGTGGCCGGCGCGCATGGTGTCTTCGAAGTAGCCATTATAGTCGGCCTCGTCCACCAACCTGCAGATGCCGCCCTGGGCGAGGTAGCTGTCCGACTTGTCGGGGGTGTCCTTGCAGATTATGAGTATCTTTTTGTCCCTTGGCAGGTTGAGCGCGCAGTTGAGCCCTGCAACGCCCGCGCCCACGATTATAACGTCGTAATACTTTTCAAGCTCTATCATAAAACCTCCGGAATGGCCCGCCGCGATATGAAAAACGCCGCGGCTGCGAAGCCGCGGCGATCTTAGCCGTTCGGGCGGTAACAGCGGTCGGAAATACACCGTCCCCGCGACCAACCCCGAAAGAACAGACACACGGCAGGCAATACACCTGCGCCGCTGCCGCTCCGAGTTGCGGAAAGCTCCGCCCCTTAAACGACGGGCAATACACCCGCATCCTTTAAGGTTGAGCTTAGTTTACACTAAAACTTTACACCTGTCAAGTCATGTGTAAAGTTTTTTGAAAAATTTTATTTTGAAACTTTTTAACACTTTTATGACATCCGTTAAACTTCCCGCCGCGCGCCGGGCGACTTTTTTCGCCGCAAGCCGACAAAAGAGCGCGCGCATGCGCGCCCGCGGACGGAGTATGATATAAAAAACAGATCACGGAGGAACTATCATGAAACTTTCCGAACTGTTCGGCAGGGAGGTCACCACCAAAGAGGGCGACAGGCGCGGCTGGGTGCGCGGGGTGCTGGGAAAGTCGGGCGTGCCGCGCTTTTTGCTGTGTTTCGACAAGGGCGAACGCGAATTCGATATCGACCTTGACCCCGCGCGCATACTGTGCGGGCAGATCGTGTACGAGGACGCTGCGGCGGCAAAGCGGGAATGCGTGCCGCTGAGGCTGGGCGCGCCCGCCTTTTCCGCGGGAGGAAAATTCCTCGGCTTTCTCGCCGAAATAGAATATGCCAAAAACTCCGCGCGCTGCACGATAGGCAGGAAAAAGTTCCGCGCGGAGAATGTCGCGTTCGGCGACGTGCTTATAGTTGAACTGCCGCGCACGCTAAAACAGGACGTGACGGACGGCGGCGGCACCGTGCTTAAAAGGGGCACGGTGCTCAGCGACAGGGCGCTCGAACGCGCGGCCGAAGCGGGGCAATACGTTCAGGCGCAGCTTAAAAGCATTTAGAGCCCGTACTTTGCCATGAGCTTGAGAAGACTGTTGAAACTTTCGTTAAGTCTTTCGTTATCCTCGGGTGAGAGCTCCCCTTTGGCTTTAAGAAAGGTGAGCGCCGACTTTATGCGTTCGGTCTCCTGCCTGTCGCCCTTGCCAAGGCCCTTCGAAAGCAGCTTTTCCGTTACGGAGAGCGCGTGTTCTGTGCGCACGCTCGGCTTTGCGGGGCGCGCCTCTGGCGTGAAGCAGTCGGCGGGAGGCGATAGCTGCGCGGCGACGCGGGCGGCCTTCCCGCGTTTCGGGCGGGAGAGCAGCACGATAAGCCCGTATAAAAGATAGCCGACGCACCAGAACGCCGCAGCAAGCAACAGCGAGAAGGATACGGGGTACTTCATCAGCGCGAACGCCAGCGTGACGACGGCAAAGGCGTTCACCAGCGCGCAGAAGGGGCGCTTGCCGCTACGGCGGAACGCAGGGCTCGCCAGCGCGAGCACTATAGTTGCGGCGGAGAGCAGCGCAAACGCGCCCCAGCACGCGAGGATGGCGGCCTCTGCCTGCAGCGAGGACACCGCATTGTATGCACTTTGAAAAAATTCAGCCATAGTCAGACTGAATTATAGCCTTACAGCCGCGCAAACGGGCGGATATATTGCCGAAACAACGCGTATTTTGTCGCATGTGCCGTTGACAGCCGCGCGCGCAGGTGATATACTGAAAAAAATGCAACGCGAGGTAATGCAAAGTGCAATACGAAAGGCTGGAAAAGGGAAAGACGCCCGTGCTTGCGGTGTGCTACGACTTCGACCGCACGCTTACGCCGGGCGACATGCAGGCGCAGGGCTTCATACAGTCTGTAGGCGCCGACGTGAACGAGTTCTGGAAACAATCGAACGAGTTTGCGATAAACAACGACATGGACATGAACCTTGCCTATATGCTTGCCATGGTGAAGCGGGCGCGCGGCAAATTTTACGTCACGCGCGAGGCGCTTAAAAGCTACGGGGCCAAAATAAAACTTTACGAGGGCGCAGAGGGCTGGTTCGACCGCATAACCGCATACGGCAGGCAGCGCGGTATAGCCGTGGAGCACTACGTGATCTCCTCGGGAATAAAGGAGATGATAGAGGGCACCGCCGTCGCGGGAAAGTTCAGAAAAATTTATGCAAGCTCGTTCGCCTACGACGAATACGGCGCGCCCGAGTGGCCGGCGCAGACGATAAACTACACCAACAAGACGCAGTTTCTGTTCCGCATCGAAAAGGGCTGCCTCGACATAAACGACCACGAGGGCGTGAACAGGTATATCCCGCCCGAAAAGCTGCGCGTGCCGCTGAGGAACATGGTGTATATAGGCGACAGCGACACCGACATACCGTGCATGAAACTGGTAAATTCCTCGGGCGGGCACGCGATAGGAGTGTACGACCCCGAGGGCAGCAGGGACAAGGTTTACAGGCTGATGGCAAACAACCGCATAAGGTACTACGCCCCCGCAGACTACCGCGAGGGAAGCAGGCTGGACCTTCTTCTGAAGGCCATAATAGACAAGACCGCCGCATACGAGCGGCTGGAAAGCGAGCACGTGCGCGATCTCGAACAGATGCGCTCGGCAGGATACGACGATTAAAGACTGTGCCGCCGCGGACCCCGCGGCGGCGCACATTTTATTCATTTATCCGACTTCGGCCGCTCCGCCCGAGCTGCCGCCCCTCTTTTGTTCGCGGCGGCGCTTTATGCAGCCTGCAAGGTGCACGAACACCGCGCGGACGGGGCGGCAACGATGCGCAAAACGCACATTCCGCGGCGTAAATTTTAAGCATTGTTCCGCCGCCGCACTTGCAAAGCGAGCGAGATTATGGTAAAATGCAGAATATAGCATACGGGAGAATTTATTATGAAGATAGTATTCACAGGCGATTCGATTACTGACAGCGGCCGCGACCGCGAGGACGGCAAGTCGCTCGGGAGCGGCTACGTAAAGATACTTGCCGACAAGCTCCGCCCCATATACCCCGACACCGACATAGAGCTTGTAAACAGGGGCGCGAACGGATATGAGATACACGACCTGCTGGAAAACGTGCAGCGCGACGTGTTGGATCTGCACCCCGACGTCGCCGTAATACTCATAGGCATAAACGATTTAAGGCACAAATTCACCTACGAAAGGGAGCTCGACCTCGAAAAGCTCGGCAGCGATTACAGGCAGTTGCTGACCACGATAAAGGGGGCGGGGATAACGCTCATATGCCTTGAACCCTTCCTGCTGCCCGCGCCAGACAAGCTGCGCATGCGCCCGCTGTTCAACAGTCAGCTCAAAGTAATGCGCGAGGCGGCGCTGGAGATAGCCGACGAGTTCGTGGCATACGACGAGATGTTCAACGGGCTGACCGAATCCATACGCTACACCGAATATTCCGCCGACGGAATACACCCCACGCACAGGGGCTCGCGCCTGATAGCCGACAATGCCATAAAGGCGATAAGAAAGCACCTCAAATGACGTTCTGGCGCTTTCCGCCATAAAAAACAAAATCCTCACCGCAACGGCCGCGGTGAGGATTTTTATTGCGGTTTTTAGCTGTAAAGCTGTTTTCACCTGCGGGCGGCGCCCGACTTTGCCGCAGCAACGGCCACGGCCTGAGCCACCGCCACGTGCGCGCCCTTATCGTAAGCGTAGGGCAGGATGAAGTCTGCGGAGAGCTTGTCGCCCACGTAGTCCGCTATCGCGCGGGAGGCGGCGAGCATCATCTCGAAATTGATATCCTTTGCGCGCACGTCCAGCGCGCCGCGGAACAGCCCGGGGAACACGAGCACGTTGTTTATCTGGTTGGGATTTTCCGAAGAACCGGTGCCCACCACCGCCGCGCCGGCCTCAAGCGCCGCCTTGCGCGAGATTTCCGGCACGGGATTGGCGCAGCTGAACACTATCGCGCGCGGAGCCATGCTCTCCACCATCTCCCTGCTTACGCAGCCGGGGGCGGAGACGCCTATGAACACGTCGGCACCCCTCATTGCGTCGGCAAGAGTACCCCTTACGCCCCGCCTGTTGGTGACCTCCGCCATGGCGGCCTGCGCGGGGTTGATCCCCTCTGCGCCCTTATATATGGCGCCGGACTTGTCGCACAGCACTATGTCGCCCACGCCCAGTTTAAGAAGGTATTTTGCTATGGCTATGCCCGCGGCGCCCGCACCGTTTATGACTATCTTTAAGTTTTCAAGCTCCTTGTCCACCACCTTGGCGGCGTTTATGAGCGCCGCCGCCATGACGACCGCGGTGCCGTGCTGGTCGTCGTGGAATACGGGTATATCCAGCTCCCTTTTCAGGCGCGATTCTATTTCGAAGCAGCGGGGCGCGGCAATATCTTCGAGGTTTATGCCGCCGAACGAACCGGATATCAGCTTTACGGTATGTACTATCTCGTCCACGTCCTTCGACTTTATGCATATGGGGAAGGCGTCCACGTCGCCGTAGGCCTTGAACAGCGCGCACTTGCCCTCCATTACCGGCATGCCCGCCTCGGGGCCTATGTCGCCCAGGCCGAGCACGGCGGTGCCGTCGGTTATGACGGGTACGGTGTTCCACCTGCGGGTGAGTTCGAAACTCTTTTCGGGGTCCTCCTTTATTGCAAGGCAGGGTTCTGCCACGCCGGGCGTGTATGCCAGCGAAAGCGCTTCGCGGCTGTCCACCGGCACGCGCACCTTCGTCTCTATCTTTCCGCGCCATTCTGCGTGCTTTTTCAGCGATTCGAGCCTGTAATTCATGATATCTACCTCTTATGTAAATTTCCGAGATTATTTTACCACTTGCCGCCCGCTTTGTAAAACAAAACGGCGGGCTAATTTTGCACGGCGCGAACTTATGCGCAGGCCGAGCTTATACAGTTCGCCCACCGCCACCACGGAGAGCGAAAGGGCTGCAACTATGCCCCATTGAACGCCCGTAAGCGGGGTAAGCGAAAACGCCGCGGCAAGGGGCGGAACGGTGCAGAGCAGCACGTTTACTGCAACGCCCGCCGCAACCGTTACGAGCAGCACCTTGTTCTTCGCAAGCCCCCTGAACGCCGACGACCTTTCGGAGCGGGTGTTGAAGGCATGGAAAAGCTCTGAAAACGATATGGTCAGAAAAGTCATGGTGCTTGCGGCTTCGTTGCCCCATATGTGCAGGGCAACTACAAAAATACCAAGCGTAGTCGCCGTCATGTACAGTCCGAAAAACAGCACCTGGAACATGGACGAGCGGGAAAACATAGCCCTTTCGGCGCGCTGCGGCGGGCGCGACATGGCGTCGTCGTCGATGCGTTCGCAGCCCAGTGCGAGCACGGGAAAGCTGTCGGTTATGAGATTTATCCAGAGCAGCTGCGTGGAGCGCAGGAACTGAAAATCGAAGAACGCGAGCGCGGCGACGAGCACGGCGAGCACTTCGGCAAGGTTGGTGGCGAGGAAGAAGCACACCGTCTTTTTGATGTTGGAGAATATGCGCCTGCCCTCGCGCACGGCAGAGACTATGGTGGTGAAGTTGTCGTCGGTTATCACCATGTCCGAGGCGTTCTTGGTGACGTCGGTGCCGGAGCCCATGGCTATGCCTATGTCCGCCGTCTTGAGCGCGGGGGCGTCGTTCACCCCGTCGCCCGTCATGGCCACCACCCCTCCCCGCGATTTGAGCGCGGCGACGATGGCGTTTTTGTGGCGGGGCGTGACGCGAGCAAACACGGTGCAGCGGCCCACCGCGCCGCCCAGCTGTTCGGGAGAGAGCCTGTCGATCTCCTCGCCTGTCATCACCTGTTCCTCGCGTTCGGCTATGCCCGCCTGCCGCGCCACGGCAAGCGCCGTCTTGGCATGGTCGCCCGTTATCATCACGGGAGTGATGCCCGCACGCACGCACTCGGCTACGGCCTCCGTCACACCCTGTTTGAGTCCGTCGCTCATGCCGCACAGTCCGAGGTATATCAGCCCCTCCTCCTTAAGTCCGCCCTCGGCAAAGGCAAACGCCAGCACGCGGAGCGCGCGGCCGCTCATATCGTCATTTTCGGCGGCGATGCGCTCCCTGTCTGCCCGCGTGATCGGGCGCACTCCGCCGCCTTCGAGCATGTATGCGCACCGCCCCAGCAGTCTGTCCGGCGCGCCCTTAGAAAAGCTGTAGGACCGCCCCGCTGCAAGCACCGACACCGTCATCATGCGCCGCTCGGAGGTAAAAGGTTCCTCGGCAGTGCGCGTGCAGCAAAAATCCTTCATGTGGAACGAGGCATAATTTTTTATCGCCACCTCGGTGGGGTCGCCCGACTGCCCCCTTACGTCCACGCAGGCGTGCATGCACTGCAACAGCCTTTCGCGCGCGGCCGCGTCGCAGTTTACCTGCGCAACGCGCAGCTTGTTTTCGGTCAGGGTACCTGTCTTGTCGGTGCAGATATAGTTGCAGCCGCCCAGCGTCTCCACCGACTTCAATTTTCTTATTACGACGTTCTCCCTGCTCATGCGCTGCACGCCCATCGCCATGATTATGGTGACTACGGCAGGCAGGCCCTCGGGTATGGCGGCGACGGCGATAGCCACGGCCGTCATAAAATTCTGCAAAATCCCCGCCCTGCGCGCAATGAGCGAAAGTATGAAGATGACGAGCGTGACGGAGAGCACGAATCCCGTAATTATTTTGCCGAGCTTGTTCAGCCCGTTTTCCAGCGGGGTAGGGCCCGGAGCCGCCTCGCGCAGCATGGCGGCGATCTTGCCGATCTCCGTGTTCATGCCCGTTGAGCACACCACCGCCGTTGCCGTGCCGCTTAAAACATATGTAGAGGAAAACAGCATGTTTGTCTGCGAGGTCACGGGCAGATCTTTGCCCGAAAGCCCCTCCTGAGACTTGGGCTGGCCGAGGCTTTCGCCCGTGAGCGCGCTCTCGTCGCAACGCAGCGCAGCGCAGGAGAGTATACGGCAGTCGGCGGGCACCATGTCGCCCTCGGAGAGCGTTATTACGTCGCCGGGCACCAGACATGTGCTGTCTATTTCGCAGTCGGCGCCGTCCCTGCGGCACTTGACGATGCACGCCGAAAGTTTTTTAAGGTTCTCTATCGCCCTGTCGGCGCGGTACTGCTGCACGGTGCCCACCACGGCATTGAGCAGGATTATGAAAAGTATTATAAAGGTATCCGTGAGGTCTGCCCTGTCGCCCGAGATGAATGCTATCACGGCGGTGACCGCCGCGGCGGCGATAAGCAGCAGCGTCATTACGTCCTTGAACTGGCCGATAAACAGCCTTAAAAAGCCCGTGCGCCCGTCGCGCCCGAGCGAGTTTGTCCCGAAACGCTGCAGTCTGAGCCCGGCCTCATGCCCGCTTATGCCTATGGGCGAAGAATTCAGGCGCGATAGCACCTGTCCCGCGCTGCCGACGTAATAATGCTCCATACTTACCCCTCGAATATGCGTTGAGGCGGGCGCGCGCCCTGCCTTCACATATACATATTCGCGCCCAGCCGCACATATGCAAAAAAGCCGCGCGCCCGTCGGGCGCGCGGCTTTCATATCACAGAAAATTGCAGTTGTTTACGGCATATATCCGTTCCTTTGCCGAAAAAATTTTATATTTCAACTTCGCCCGTATATACGAGCGTGGCGGCCCCCTCCATGAACACCGTCTGGTCGGTGTAAGTTATGCGCAGCTCGCCGCCCAGGAGATATACGGATATCTCGGTATTCTTTTTGCAAAACCCGTTGAGCACCGCAGCCACGGCTGAGGCGCATGCGCCCGTGCCGCACGCCAGCGTTTCTCCGCTGCCGCGCTCCCATACGCGCATTTTGAGCCTGTATTCGTCGATGACTCGCACGAACTCGGTGTTCACCCGCTCGGGAAAGGCGGGGTGACGCTCGAACAGCGGACCGTAGTGTTCAAGGCCCACCTTGTCGGGATCTTCGAACACCACGCAGTGGGGATTGCCCATGGAGACGAGCGTGACGGCGAACTGCCTGCCCTCCACCGCAAGGGGAGCGCCGACCACCTTATCGCCCGCAAACGTGCTGGGTATTTTGCCGCCTTCGAGTACGGGCGCGCCCATATCGACCTTTGCCGACACCACCTTGCCGTCGGCTCCCTTGTTGAGCTGCAGCGTCTTTATGCCCGAGAGCGTTTCGATGCGCACCGTGTTGCCCTTCACGTACCCCAGATCGTGCGCCAGCTTGCCCACACAGCGTATGCCGTTGCCGCACATCCTGCCCTCGGAGCCGTCGAGATTGAACATGCGCATGCGGCAGTCCGCCGCGTCCGACGGGCAGAGCAGTATCACGCCGTCGCCGCCTATTCCGAAGTGACGGTCTGAAAGGCGCACGGCAAGTTCTTCGGGATTTCTGAGAGGTTCGCGCATGCAGTCGAAGTAGATATAGTCGTTACCGATGCCCTGCATCTTGTAAAATTTCCTGAGCATAAGATCACCTCATGGTATGAATAATTCGGGCATATATGCGCTTCAATGCCCGAATTACACAGTTTAATACATCTTTATGCAGGCGTCGCGCTCTGCACCGACCGACACATATTTTATGCGGCAGCCGCACAGCTTTTCGAGCAGCCTGATATAGTCCATCGCCTCTTTGGGCAGATCCTCCGGCTTTTTGCATCCGCTGATGTCGCAGTTCCAGCCCTTTACCTTTTCGAACACCGGCTTGCAGAAATCGAGCACGTCGGTGAAGGGAAATTCGTCGATAATCTTTCCGTCCAGCTCGTAATGCGTGCAGATCTCTATCTCCTCGTAACCGTCGAGCACGTCGAGCTTGGTGAGCGCTAACTCGTCGGCGCCCTGGCAGCGGATGCCGTAGCGCGAGGCCACCACGTCGAACGGGCCGACCCTTCTGGGCCTGCCTGTGGCGGCGCCGTATTCCCCGCCTGCTTCGCGCAGACGCTCGGCCTGCTCGCCGAAGTATTCGCAGGCAAACGGCCCCTCGCCCACGCAGCTGGAATAGGCCTTCATTATGCCTATCGACTTATCGAGCTTGAGGTTGGGCACGCCCGCGCCTATGGGAGCGTAGGCGGCTATCGTGGACGAACTGGAGGTGTAGGGCACGATGCCGTAATCTATGTCGCGCAACGCACCGAGCTGAGCTTCGAACATTATGCTCTTGCCCGCCTTGTGCGCCTCGTTGAGGAAAACGCCCGTATCGGTTATGAACTGTTTGAGCGGTTCGCCGTAAGTGCGGAAATAATCTATCATGTCGTCCACGCGCACGGGGTCGTAACCGTAGGCGGTGACGGTGAGGTTCTTCCACGCAACTATGTCGGGCAGACGCCTGAACATCAGCTCGGTGTTCAGAAGCTCGCCCATGCGGAAGGCCTTCTTCATATATTTATCGGCATAGACGGGCGCGATGCCGCGGCGGGTAGAGCCGTAGGGCTTGCCGGTGGCCTTGGTCAGCCTGTCCTCTTCCATCACGTCCTGCAATACGTTGTAGGGCATGGTTATCACGGCCTTGTCGCTTATTTTAAGATTTTCGGGCGTGATCTTTATGCCGGCGTCGCGCAGCTTGCCTATCTCGCCGCAGAGGTGTTTAAGGTCGATCACCATGCCGCAGCCGAGCACGTTCACCACATCCTCGCGCAAGATGCCGGAGGGAAGCAGATTTAAGATAAACTTGCCCCTTTCGTTTATAACGGTGTGACCGGCGTTGTTGCCGCCCTGATAACGGCATACGATGTCGAAATCGCGCGAGAGAAGGTCGACCATCCTGCCCTTGCCTTCGTCGCCCCAGTTGATACCACAGATACTTGTCAGCATAAGCCATTCCTTTGCGTGATTGGATTTCCCCTGCGGGGAGCGCGGCCGCATTACCGTGACGCCACGGAAGCGCCGCCGTTCTGAATACTCTGTTATTATATAAAAAACGCGCCTCTAAGTCAAGCTATTACAGCGCGGCAGCGCACTTTCAGTCGGCTGCACACACTATGTCCGAAAGATAGCTCTTTACGTCTTCTTCAGAGGCGGCTACGCACTCGAACGCTATCCTGTCGCCCGCAGAGAGCACCGTCTTGCCGTCGGGCACGAACCTTTCGCCCGAGGAAGAGACCACCTCGGTCACCATGCCGCCCGCGGGCCAGAGCACCGAGCGCACCGCGCGGCCCTCGGCATAGGAGCCCTCCTCCACTTCGAGCACCACCCTGCGCTTTACCGCGCCCGTCTGCACATGCTGATCCTCGACGATGAGGTCGAGGCACTTTTCGAACACCGACTGCGTGCGGAACACCTCGCCGATGATGTAGCCTATGCACACGCCGAGCAGCGCGGGAAGCAGGAATCCGAACTCGCCGGTGAATTCGAATATCATGATGATCCCCGTAACGGGCGCGCGCACGACAGTGGTGAAGTATGCGGCCATGGTAATAATTATTATATAGTCTGCAGCGGAGGCGCTCATGCCGGCGCCCCTGAAGCCCTCGCACAGCAGCGCGCCCAACCCCGCGCCCGTTGCGAGCACGGGCACGAAAATGCCGTACGGCATGCCGCATCCGACGGCAAGTATGGTGGAAATAAAGCGCATGAGCACGACTATCGCCAGCGTTGCCGCAACGGAGATGCCGAAGATTCGCTCCAGCCCGCCCTCGTGCAGGGAGCCGAGCGATTCGATGAAGTCGTGGCCGCCGCCCATGGCGTATGCAGAGATGAGGCCGAACGCGCCCGCTATCATGAACGGGATCATATATTTGCCCGCGCCTTTAAGGAAAGTCACCCCGGAGAAGCCTCTGCGGCAGAGCAGCATGAGGTAGTAGAACGCCACGCCGAGCAGCCCCGCGCACACGGCGGCTATGGCCGTCCACAGGTAGGTCATGGGCTCGGGGGCGGCAAATTCAAACGTCGTAAATGTAAAGCCTACGGAGAAACCGAGCGCAGATCGCACGAGGTTGCGCACCGTTACCGCCACGAGCACGCTTATGGCGGAACACGTGAACACCTGTGCAGAAAATGAACGGAAGGCCTCTTCCATGGCAAACGACAGTCCTGTCACGGGCGCGTTGAAAGCCGCGGCAAGACCGGCGGCCGAACCTGCGGCTATCTGCAATCGCCTTACCATGAGCGAGCGTTTGAGCATGCACGCCACTCCGTCGCCCGCACAGCCGCCAAGTTCGAGCGAGGGGCCCTCGCTGCCGGCGGGCAGACCCATGAACACGCACGCGAGCGAGGCGGCGAACATGGAGCACATCACGCTGTACCACTTGAAGTGGAGAATTCCGCGCGCCGCGCCCTCCACCTGGGGAACGCCGCTGCCGCGTATCATGGGTATGAGCCGGGTTGCCGTGCCTATGATTATCGCGCCCGCCGCAAGTCCTAAAAAGAGCAACGGCACAAAGACGGGATTTTCTGCGACAAGCCTGTACAGCTTTACGGACTGCTGTTCGCCTATGCCCGTAAGAATATTATAGAACGTGACGACCACGCCCGAAAAAAGGCCCGTAAGTATGCTTAAAGCAATGAGGTTCAGGCCGTATTCCCCGAGCAGTTTCGCACGCTTTTTAAGCCGCTTTTTGTTCATGTTTCCCCCGAAGCAAAATTATATATCCGGAAACAATTATAGCACCGCGCGCCTGTTTTGTCAAAATTTTCCGCTTGCGGCGGCAAAAAGCCCTGCACAAAAGTGCAGGGCCTTGCAATAGCATATTTTATTTTACGCTGTAGAGTATGTCGGTATACGAAGGATAGGGCCAGTAGTCCTCGGCGGTGAGCGTCTCCATTTCGTCGGCGATCTTCCTTACGGCAGCCATCCGGGGAAGGACCTCGTGGGCCATCGCCTTGGCAGCGGGGCGCACGTCCTCCTTGTCTATGCCGCCCAGAACGGATTCGAGCTTTGCCACCTCTTTGGAGAACTGATCGTTGAGCGAAGAAAGCCTGGTTATCAGGCTCTTTTCCGTTTCGCAGGGGATATTCTCCGATATAGCCTTCTTGGCGGCCACGTTGGAGCACAGTTCGGCAACATAGTCCGAAACGGCGGGGATTATGTCCTGTTTTGCCATCTTGAGCATGGTCACGGCCTCTATGTTTATGATCTTTACATAGTTTTCCAGCCTTACCATCGCACGGGCGAGGGCCTCCTCCTCGGTATACACGCCCTGGCTTACGAAAACGTCGATGTTTTTCCTTTCGAAGAACACTTCGGTGGCGTCGGCGGTATCCTTGTTGTTCAGAAGTCCGCGCCTCTCGGCCTCAGGCTCCCACGCGGGGCCGTAGCCGTCGAGGTTGAAGATTATGCGGCTGTGCGCCTTTATGGTTTCGGTTATCAGCTTGCGCGCCGCGCCCTCCGTATCGGCCTCGCCCTCGAGCTTGTCGGCAAATTCCGAAAAGGTCTTTGCGATGATGGTGTTGAGCACGATGTTGGCGTCGGCGACGTTTGCCTGCGAACCGAGCATCCTGAATTCGAACTTGTTGCCGGTGAACGCAAAAGGCGAAGTCCTGTTGCGGTCGGAGGCGTCCTTGGGGAATATGGGCGATTCGGGCACGCCGATAGAGCCCTCCTGCTTGCGGAAGGGAACATAGTCCCTGCCGTTTGCGATGCTGTCGACAAGCGCGCCGAGCTGATCGCCGAGATACATCGAGATTATTGCGGGAGGAGCCTCGTTTGCGCCGAGACGGTGATCGTTGCCCGCAGAGGCGACCGCACCGCGCAAAATGCCCTGGTATTCATCCACGGCCTGAATAACGGCGGCGAGCACGAGCATGAACAGCGTGTTCTTTTCGGGATTCTCGCCGGGGTCGAGCAGGTTGAGGCCGGTATCGGTGGACATCGACCAGTTATTGTGCTTGCCGGAACCGTTTATGCCCTCGAAGGGTTTTTCGTGCAACAGGCAGATGAGCCCGTGCTTCTGGGCGACCTTCTTCATCAGCTCCATGGTGAGCATGTTCTTGTCTATGGCTACGTTAGTGCTGTCGAACACGGGCGCCATTTCATGCTGGGCGGGAGCCACCTCGTTGTGCCTCGTCTTGGAGGGGATGCCGAACGACCACAGCGTTTCGTCGAGATCGGCCATGAACTCTGCAATAGTGGGCTTGATGGTGCCGAAGTAATGATCTTCCAGCTCCTGTCCGCGCAACACGGGCGCGCCGAACAGCGTCCTGCCCGTCATGCGCAGGTCTATGCGCCTGAAATAGGCGTCCTCCGAGATGAGGAAGTACTCCTGCTCGGGGCCCACGGTGGTGGTCACCTTTTTGCACTCTATGCCGAAGAGTCTCAGTATCCTCTTGGCCTGCATGTCGAGCGCCTTCATGGATTTTAAGATGGGCGACTTTTTAT
>ERZ1090865.856-NODE-857-length-16281-cov-10.506225_pt1 | contig 16281 bp, 18 predicted proteins | sample MGYA00478478_ERZ1090865 | MGnify/ENA primary metagenome ERZ1090865 (study PRJEB33644, sample SAMEA5815715) | chicken gut metagenome | biome: Chicken; feature: Gastrointestinal Tract; material: Caecum | place: Ireland | collected 2019-01-01 | study: A study of the... | reverse complement strand
GATGTCTTAGGGTCTCGTGGGCTCGGAGATGTGTATAAGAGACAGGTGTCAATGGGATTTCGCCTCGCCAACACTATTTATTATAGAACCTTAATATTTCATTTTTTAAAAGTTTAAAACATGTCTATAACCCTCTGTCAACTTCACTGAAAGCATTTTAGTGCTTAACTCTAGTTAATCCATTTAAAATATTTGCCATTTCCTTATAAATTTGTTTAACACATCCATAAAAAAATTAGGAAATAAATCCTAATTTCTGTTGTAGTATTCGATAACTAATGCTTCGTCAATATCGGCATTAAGTTCGCTACGTTCAGGAAGTCTAACATAAGTACCTTCCATTTTCTTCTCATCGAAAGTAACAAATTCAACTCTATTGTGTAATGCTTCTAAAGAAGCTTTAACAATAGCCATCTCTTTATCACTATCTTTAAGTCCGATAACATCGCCAGGTTTAACTTGATAAGATGGAATATCAACCTTTTTACCATTGACAGTTATATGTCCGTGGTTAACAAGTTGTCTCGCACCTTTACGAGTAGTCGCAAAACCAATACGATAAACTAAATTATCTAAACGACTCTCTAAAATTCTAAGTAAGTTTTCACCATTGACACCTTTAGCCTTTAAAGCCATTTCAAAAGCCTTATGCATTTGTTTTTCACTTAAACCATACATAAATCTAAGCTTTTGCTTTTCTTGAAGTTGAACACCATAGTTAGAAAGTTTTCTTCTTCTATCTTGTCCATGTTCTCCAGGTCCATAAGCTCTTTTAGCAAGCTCTTTTCCGTTTTCTAAAACAGAAAAACCTAAGTGTCTAGATTTCTTGTAAACAGGTCCTGTATATCTTGCCATACTTTTTTCCTCCTTTCACATATTCGCGTGAAAGGTTACTTTGAAAAGTTATAGGGTGAATTATATCAATACCTAATTTAGCAGCGGTAAATTAGATAACCCCTATAGGGAATAATCACATTATAACCCTCAAAATAACGCTGCTTAAACACGCTTTAATAATTATATTATGCTTTTACCTAAAAGTCAAGTCCAAAAACCTCTAAAAACCTTTATAAACCAAAGAAAATATGGTACAATTACCAAAGGTGACGGAAAATGGATATAAATCTAAAAATAACAAACGACGTTAATAAAAATCAAATACGCAGTAATGAGGAAACAAAAGAACCTAAAACTTCACAAATAAACTTAAACGAAAACCTATTTAATCAAAATAAAAAAACATTCAAATTAAAGCCACTTAAAACCAAAGGAAATTATAGTCCACTAAAAGCCGGCGAAATATTAAAAACTTCAAAAAAACAAAATTAAAAAGCTTGCCAATAAGCTTTTTTTGTAAAATCAAAAGACTTTTCATTTTTTGACAAAAAATTTACAAATATGTGCAAAATATGATAAAATCATAATAGGTGAGGTAACATGGATAACAACATAATTATAATGGCCATCATTGCTGGGGTCGCTCTTATCTTTATATTATTAGTTTTATTAATCAGAAGAAACACTAAAAAAAGTAAACTTCGCAAAATGCTTGACGACTTAGACTATCAAAAAAACCAAATAGATACATCACCTGTTGGCCCAGAACTTTCCAAAATTGAAAATTATAATAGTAATGAAAAAATGCGAGTCTTATACGAAGGGTGGAAAGACCGCTTAAAAGATATCAAAGAAATCAAAATACCTAAAATAACCGACATGCTTATCGAAGCTGAATATTCCCTAAATAAAAAAGACTATAAAAGTACTATGTACAAAATAGCCAAAGTCGAAATGGAAATATATAAAGTTAAAACGGCCTCTGATTTTCTCTTAGATGAAATCAAAGGCATAACCGACAGCGAAGAAAGAAGCCGTGGCAGCATCACGAAGATCAAATCGAGATATCGTGAATTACTCCAAAAATTCAATGAAACCAAATCTGAATTCGGTATGTTTGAAAAAACAGTCTCTATGCAGTTTGAAAACATCTCTAAAAGGTTCGAAGAATTTGAAATCCTGATGGAGCACAATCAATACACCGAAATACCGACAGTTTTAAAATCAGCCGATGAAATGCTTAATCACATGGAAGTAGTTTTAGATGAACTACCATCAATCGTTCTAATTGCCTGTGGAATTTTACCTAAAAAAATTAATGAAATAATGGAAATCTACAATCAAATGGTCAAAGAAGGCTATCCATTAGATTACTTAAACGTCGAATTTAACGTTGAAGAAGCTAAGAAAAAAATAAGCGACATTTTAGATCGCGCCAAAGTTTTAAACCTCGAAGATAGCTTATTCGATTTAAAAGTCCTAACCGAATACTTTGAAAATCTATTCACCGATTTTGAAAAAGAAAAAGTCATTCGTAAAGACTACGAAGAAGCCAAACGCATCCTCGAAAAGAAACTTTATAAAACTAACAAACTCATAAATGACATCATCGACCAAATCGACGATCTTAAAAGAATGTACAAATTGTCAGAAGAAAACATCGAAAAACTATATGGTGTTCAGTCTAGCGTTATGCAGCTAAATGACGATTACAAAATTCTAAACGATCACACTAAAAACAATAGCTTTGCCTATTCCAAATTAACTGGTGAAGTAGAAGGACTCGCAAATCGCTTGTCGCAAATTGACGAAGACCTCGATAACACCTTAAACGTTATTGGCAACATGCACGATGATGAAGTCCGCGCTCGCCAGCAATTAGATGAAGTCAAAACTTTACTTAAAAAAGCTCAAAATCAAATTAGAACATATAACTTACCAGTTATTCCAAATAGCTACTATGTTGAACTAAAAGAAGCTAAAGAAGCGATGAATGAAATCGTCAAAGAACTGGATAAAAAACCAATAACCATTGAAACCCTAAACACTAGAGTCGACACAGCCCGTGATCTTGCCTTAAAACTATACACCAGAACCAAAGACATGATGAAAACCGCAATCATGACTGAAACCTCTATCGTTTATGGCAACCGCTATCGTTCAAGCTACAAAGAATTAGATAAAAACCTAAACTATTCTGAAAGCCTATTCAATCGTGGTGAATATTCTAAAGCTCTAGAAATAACCATAAACGCCCTAAACCAAATTGAACCAGGCATATATGATAGATTACTTAAATTATATGGGGAAAAAGATTAAAAGATGGCCAAATCCATCTTTTATTTTTTCTAAAAATATAATATAATTGATAAGCAAAGGAGTAAAAATCATGAACGAACTAATAATGATCAAATATGGTGAACTAACCACCAAAAAAGACAATCGTAAATATTTTGTCAAAACCTTAACCGCAAACATTGAAGCAACGTTAAAAGATGAAAAAGCTCAAATAATCAAAAACAACGTTAGAATGTATATCTACTGTGAAAACGCCGATAAAATCGAAGAAAAACTCAAAAAAGTCTTCGGCATTCACAGTATATCCAAAGCTTATAAAGTAAATAATAATATAGAAGACGTTTTAAAAAAAGCTTTGGAAATTATGGATAGAAATAAAAAAACATTCAAAGTAATCACCAATAGGGCAGACAAAACCTTTAAAACACCATCCATGGAATACAGTAGTAACTTAGGGGCCTTAATTCTCAAAAATTCGCACTTCAAAGTCGACGTTCACAATCCAGATATCATCCTGCACGTCGAAATCAGAACCGATGGAACATATGTCTACACCAGTGAAATAAAAGGAGCTGGCGGTTACCCAGTTGGCGTTCAGGGAAAAGGACTTTTAATGTTATCGGGTGGAATTGACAGTCCAGTTGCGGGATACCTCGCTCTAAAAAGAGGAGTGTCAATCGAATGTATGTACTTTGAGTCCCCACCTCACACCAGTCCTGAAGCTAAAAATAAAGTACTATCGTTAGCTAAAATATTAAACGAATACTCTGGAAAAATAAAAGTTCATGTCGTTCCATTTACGAAAATTCAAGAAGAAATATATAAAAAATGTCCAGATACTTATATGATAACCATCATGCGCCGAATGATGTATCGTATCGCTGAAAAATACGCAAAAAAAATAAACGCTCATGCGATTTTTAACGGTGAAAGTATAGGTCAAGTCGCATCCCAAACCTTAGAAAGTATGGCCTGTGTAAATAATGTAGTAAGTATGCCAGTCATAAGACCTGTAGCTTGCTTTGATAAATTAGAAATAATCGCCTTAGCTGAAAAAATAGGAACTTATGAGACAAGCATCTTACCTTATGAAGATTGCTGTACCATCTTTGTTCCTAAACATCCAGTAATCAAGCCCAAACTCGAAAACTGCATCTCTTACGAACAAAACCTAGATTACGAAAAACTAATCGATGAAGCCATCGATAATATTGAAGTAATTACTAACTTTGAAAAACCAAAATATGAAGATCTTCTTTAACAAAAATTTCCAGTTTAAAAAAAGTATTAAAATTCCAAATGTACACAATATATAAATGTACAGGAGGTGAAATACATGACTAACAAAAGTAATCGTTTAGTAGTTCCTGGTGCTAAACAAGCAATTGAACAAATGAAATACGAAATTGCTAACGAATTAGGTGTTAAAATGGGACCAGATGCCACTAGTAGAGCCAACGGTTCAGTAGGTGGAGAAATTACTAAAAGACTTGTACAAATGGGTCAACAAAATATTTCAGGTTCAAACAACTATAATAAATAAGACCTGTAAAGGATAATATTAAATCTTTTACACGAAAACAGCGCATTAAGCTGTTTTTTATTTCTAAGAAAACTTAAATACCTTTAAATCTGATATTTTATTCTAAAAAAAGAACAAAAATATTATCTAACTCTGTTCATTTTCTATAACTTTATCGATAAGACCATAATCCAAAGCCTCATCAGCTGACAAAAAATAATCTCTTTCCGTATCATTTTGAATCTTTTCTAAATCCTGGCCCGTATTTTTACTTAAAATCTTATTAATCCTTTCCTTTAACTTTAAAATATGTTCGGCCGCAATCTTAATCTCCGTTGCCTGTCCCTGCGCCCCACCTAAAGGCTGATGAATCATAACCTCACTATTAGGAAGGGCATAACGAAGACCTTTCTGCCCGCAAGAAAGTAAAAAAGCTGCCATACTTGCTCCCATTCCAATACATATTGTTGACACCCTGCTTTTAACATAATTCATCGTATCGTAAATCGCCATGCCTGCCGTAATACTCCCACCAGGTGAATTGATATAAAGACTAATCGTATCGTGATTAATCGAATCCAAATAAAGAAGCTGTGCCACCACCGAATTAGCTAAATTATCGTCAATCTCGCCACTAAGCATTATAATTCTGTCGCGAAGCAACCTCGAATAAATATCATAAGCTCTCTCACCATCACTACTTTTTTCAACCACACTTGGAACTAAAGCCATTTTATCCCTCCTTCTACTATTTATAATAGATGTAAACACGTAAATTATTCACTAAAAAAAGTGACAAAATAGTATATTTTTGGTAAACTGTTTATAGTAATAAAAGAAAATATAAGGGGGAATAGACCTTGAAAAACGTCAAACTAAAATACAAAAACAGATATATTGATAACATCGTTCCGGGAACCAAACTCTTTGAAATAAGTAAAATCGTTCAAGACGAATACAAATACCCAATTGTTGGCGCAAAACTAGGTGAGTTCAATGTCGGCTTAAACACTGAAATTAATACCAATAACAAAGTTGAATTTTATGACCTCTCAACTACAACTGGCAATAGAATATATGCAAGAAGCCTTGAATTCTTAGTAACCGTTGCCGCCAAAAAAGTCATCGATGAAACATCGGATATTTTGATAAACTATTCACTCGATAACGGAATCTTTTGTGAAATAACTGGTCAGAGAATAACTAAAATAACCATTCAAAAAATTGAGGAAGTTATGCGCGAAATGGTTCAAAGACAAATACCTTACCAAGAAATGTACGTCGATAGATTTGAAGCAATTAATTACTTTAAAAAACACCATCAAATGGATAAAGTTGAAAATCTTAGATTCACAACCAATAAAACAATCACCCTTCATTCCTTAGATGGTGTATACGATAATTTTTTTGGTCCACTAGTTTACAATACAGGAGTAATTGATAAATTTAAAATAATTTATCTCAAAGAAAATAGCTTTATAATCACATATCCTGGTCAAAATGACCCTAATCACATCAAAGAGTACGTCCACCATAAACAGACCTTCGATACTTATAAAGCTTATCAAGAGTGGGGAAGACTGATCGGTATAAGTACTGTCTCTGACCTAAATAAACTTGGAACTGAAAGTGTTTACGATTCAGCTGTCGACCTCTTTGAAGCTCATTACGAAGATCAGTTATTTGAGGTATCTAAAAAAATCAAAAAAGAAGAAGACAGAATAAAAATTATCTTAATTGCCGGACCTTCATCGAGTGGTAAAACGACGACCGCTAACAAACTTTCTCTTTACTTAAAAGTTCAAGGAATCACTTCATATCGTATATCTTTAGACGATTACTTTGTCGATCGAAGTAAAATGCCCAAAGATGAAAATGGAAATTACGATTTTGCCAGTATTAAAGCTATCGACACTAGACTATTTAACGATAACTTAAATAAACTGTTAAAAGGTGAAAAAATTAAAATTCCACACTATGATTTTGTCAGTGGGGAAAACACGATAACCGATAACACATTGCAAATCAAAGAAAATGACGTCATCATTGTCGAAGGAATTCATACCTTAAACGATGAACTTACTAAAAGTATTCCAAGAGAAAATAAATTTAAAATATTTATAAGTCCGCTTATGCATTTAAAAATTGATAATCACAATCGTGTCCATACGACCGATGTCCGTAAAATCAGGCGAATCGTCAGAGATAACCGTACCAGAGGAACTAAAGCCGAAGATACCTTAAAAATGTGGCCAAACGTCGATAAAGAAGCTCGTGAAAACATCTATCCTTATCAAGATGATGCCGATGAAGTTATCAATTCATCATTAGGTTACGAATTAAACGTCTTACGTACCTACGCCGAACCACTTTTATACGGCATTGAAAGCTCTAGTAAAGCCTACCCTGAAGCAATAAGACTTATAAACCTATTACGTAACTTCTTGCCGATCACCAGTGAAATAGTACCGAAAGACTCGGTCCTAAGAGAATTCATCGGTGGCGGCATTGAATGAAAGGAATGATATAAATGATAAAAGTTGCGATTAATGGATTCGGAAGAATCGGAAGACTTGTATTTAGAATAATGGAAGAAGACCCAGAATTAGAGGTCGTTGCCATCAATGATCTAACAGACTCTGAACAATTGGCTTACCTTTTAAAATACGATACATCACATCGTAGTTATTTAAAAAACGAAATATCTTATACTGACGACGGCATAATCGTCAAAGGAAGAAAAATAAAAGTCTATGCCGAAACAGACCCAAACAATTTACCATGGAAAGACTTAGGCATTGATGTTGTCTTTGAATGTACAGGTAAATTTACAAGCAAAGAAAAAGCTGAAGCTCACATAAATGCCGGAGCTAAAAAAGTTATAATTTCCGCTCCAGCTAAAGGTGACCTTAAAACAATAGTTTATGGGGTTAATGAAGAAACTTTAGATGGCAGTGAAACTATAATATCTGCCGCCTCTTGTACAACTAATTGCCTTGCCCCTGTAGTTAATGTTTTAAATAACGAGTTTGGTATAAAAAAAGGCTTCATGACAACCGTTCATGCCTATACTAATGATCAAACAGTCTTAGACGTTGCTCATAAAAAAGGCGCAAAATCAAGACGTGGAAGAGCCGCTGGCGCCAATATAATTCCAACCTCAACTGGTGCGGCTAGTGCCATTGGTAAAGTAATCCCATCATTAAATGGCAAATTAGATGGAAGTGCCTTAAGAGTACCTGTAACAACCGGTTCAATTGTCGATTTAACCTTAGAGCTAAATACCAAAGTAACTAAAGAAGAAATCAATCTCGTTCTTAAAAATAATGCCAATGAAACATTAGGTTATACTGAAGACCCAATTGTCTCAAGCGATGTCATCGGAGAAACCCATGGTGGAGTAGTTGATTCCCTCCTTACAAACGTTTTGGAAAAGGACGGAACTCAGCTTGTCAAAGTTGTTGCTTGGTATGATAATGAAATGAGTTATTCTGCTCAAATGGTTAGAACAGCTAAATATTTATTCAAATAAAAAAAATCACTTATCTACGTGATTTTTTCTTTGTATGGCATCTAATATAAAACATCTCTTCCATGTATTTATTTTGCCACTCTTCCTTTTTTTCTGGTTTTTCTTCCGCGCTTTCTAAAAACAACTTAGTAAGCATCCTATAATCGTTATTTAAAGCTCTGTGGCTAGCTTCAATCATCTCGTCTTTGGAAATTTTCGTTAAATCGAGACAAATCCCATTTATTTTAGCCAGTTCTTCGGTAAACTCTCTTTGCGTTCTCCCGTTTCCTTCCCTAAAAGGGTGTAAAGCATTTATTTCAGTAAATAGTTTTATCAAACAGGCCATTGTTTTATTAAAGTCGTAATCCAAAAAATAATTTTCATCCCTTAAACCATTAAAAATTCTTTCTGCCTGATCGTCTATATTTTGATATGGACAAAAAATATGACCTTTAGCCACATCGACTAATCTTTCCTTACCTGCCCAAATATAAGCATCTTGAAATAAATATGCGTGAATTGCTTTTAAATGCCTAAAATCAAACCTTCCACGAATTCCATTTTTAAAAATCTCCGCAATCCTTAAAGCCACCGCCTGACTTTCGATTTTTTCTAAAACATCCTCGTCATGAATATTCCATTTATTTTTTAAAACCATTGTATCTGGATAACAATACATAGGATCTCCATTATTAAAACCATCTTTAATTGTCATTTTATCGAACCTTCTTTTTTTCTTCTAAAATATCATCCGCAGATGCTTCTCCAAGGGCAATCTTTTTAATATTTTCTAAAGTATCTGAAGATAACTTCATACCTTCTTGAGCCATTGCCCTCTCGACTCGTCTTACAAAATCGTCGATATCTCCGTTATATGGAGTAAGTTCTTTTTTATCGCTCATATAAAAAGTCCCTCCTTTTAAATGCTTATATTATACACCAATTTTCAAAAATGTAAAATTTTCCTTTGAAAATGTTTGATAAACTTGTTATTAAACCTTATTTGCTTTATAATAAATATAGGTGAAAGATATGAAAAAAGGATTTACGCTGGTTGAACTACTAGCTGTTTTAGTAATTTTAGGTGCGATTATTTTAGTAGCTGTCCCTTCACTTATAAGTACTAATAAAGCATCTGAAGAAAACGAATATAGTGAATTTAAGACTACTATCGAAAACGCAGCTGAAGCCTACGTAGAAATTCACCCAGATAAATATGCGGACCTAAAAAACGGAACTACGACTTCGGTAACTATATCCACTGAAACTCTTGTTTCAGCCGGCCTCGTCGAAGGTAACATGGTAAACCCGCAAACCGGAAGTCGTATCATTAACGAAGCAAGCTACGTTAGTGTAAAAAATAATAGTGGTGTCTTAACTTATACATATGTTGCAGGATAGGAGAGAAAAAATGAAAAAAACAATAAAAGATTTTGATTTAGATGGAAAAAAAGTAATAATAAGATGTGATTTTAATGTTCCGATGAAAGATGGTGAAATCACTGATGATACTAGAATAAGATCGAGTCTAAGAACTATTAGATATGCAGTAAACCATGGGGCCAAAGTTATTTTGATGTCTCACCTTGGTAGAGTAAAAACCGAAGAAGATAAACTAAAAAACACTTTAAAGCCAGTATCTGCTTGTTTATCTAAATATTTGCGCAGAAAAGTAACTTTCATAGATGAAACAAGAGGACCAAAATTAGAAGAAGCCATCTCTAAAATGAAACCCAAAAGCGTTATCTTAATGGAAAATACCCGCTTTGAAGACTTGGATGGAAAAAAAGAAAGTACTAATGAAGAAAACTTGGGCAAATACTGGGCAAGCCTAGGTGACATCTTTATCAACGATGCCTTTGGAACAATTCACCGCACTCACGCCTCAAACGTCGGCATTGCCTCTAATCTGCCAAGCGGAATTGGTTTCCTTGTTGAAAAAGAAATTAAAGAACTTTCAAAACTTTTAAGTAAACCTAAAAAACCATATACGATAATTTTAGGTGGGGCCAAAGTAAGTGACAAATTAGGACTTATAAATAACCTCGTTACCAAAGTTGACTATTTACTAATAGGTGGAGGCATGGCCTTTACTTTCTTAAAAGCTGCTGGCTTTAACATAGGTTCATCCTTAGTTGAAAAAGAAGAACTTGAAAATTGTCAAAACCTTTTAACTAAATATGAAGATAAAATAATCTTACCAATTGACGTTATAACATCTAAAGAGATGAAGGAAAATGCTGAAACTAATCTGAGATTTATCAATGAAATCGAAGAAGATGAAATGGGCCTAGATGTTGGCCCAGGAACCATTAAAACCTTCTCTCAGTATTTAAATGAAAGTAAAACTATCTTTTGGAATGGACCAGTTGGTTGTTTTGAACTGTCACCTTTCCAAGAGGGTACAAAAAAACTATGTGAAGTAATCGCTAATACCAAAGCCTATAAGGTAATTGGTGGGGGAGATACCGCTAGTGCGGTCACTAAATTTGGCTATGCCAAGCAAATGAATCATATCTCTACCGGTGGAGGAGCCTCTCTTACCTTCTTAGAAGGTGTATCCCTAAAAGCGCTGGACATTATCGATGAAAAAGAATAAAATAAATTTATAAACCCGTTTTAAATATTCGGGTGTAAATTTTTTTAAACTCTAGGAGGTCAAAATGCGAATAGGAATATTTACAGATAGCTATCCACCATTTATAAATGGTGTCTCAACAAGTATCGTTATGCTTCAAAAAGCCCTCGAAAAACAAGGCCATCAAGTTTACATCGTTACAGTAAATCCTAAAGATATGAACTATAAATTTGAAAACGACGGTAAAATCATTAGAATACCAGGCATTCCAATTGGAATATATGATTATCGTCTAACCTCAATTTATCCTTTTAGAGTAATTAAAGAAATTGCCAAATGGAACTTAGATGTTATTCATTCTCATACCGAATTTGGAGTAGGAACCTTCGCCAGACTAATTGCTAAAGAATTTCACATACCTTTAGTCCACACTTATCACACGATGTATGAAGACTATATCGAAACCATAACCCATGGTTACTTTGATAAAAGTAGTAAAAAAATTGTCGAATATATAACTAAATTTTACTGTGATAAAACGTGTAATGAACTGATTGTTCCAACTAAAAAAACCTATGATTTATTTAAAAACAAATATAAATACAATCGTGAAGTTTATATAATTCCAACCGGTATTGAAACCGAAAGATTTTATAAAGAAAACTTTAAAAAACAAGAACTAAATAATTTAAAAAAAAGGTTAGGCTTCGCTGAAAATGACTTTATCATGCTTTATATCGGTAGAATCGGTAAAGAAAAAAACATCGAAATGGTTATTGAAATCGCCAAAAACTTAATCAAAAAACATAAAGACGTCAAATTACTTTTAGTTGGTGATGGCCCAGACCTCGATTACTTAAAAAAATTAGTTTCTAAATATAAAATCGAAAAAAACGTTGTCTTTGCTGGTAAAGTACCTTATGAAGAAACTCCAAAATACTATAATATATCGAGTATCTTCATTACCGCCAGCCATTTTGAAACCCAGGGACTAACCGTCATTGAAGCCATGTCCGCTTCAGTTCCAACCATATGTATTGAAGACGAAAGCTTCAGTGACGTTGTCTATGGCTTAAACGGCTACCTTTTTGCAAATAAAAAAGAAGCCCTAAACCAAATTGAACTTTTAATTAAAGATTCAAAACTTTTAAACCATTTAGGTAAAGGTGCGCGTAAAACCGCTGAGATGCACTCATCTAAATACTATGCGGAAAAAGTAATGTACGTCTATAAAAAAGCCATTGAGAAACAAAAACCAAGCAAAAGAGAAAAATTCAAAAACTTTTTAAGGAGGATCGGTATATGGAAAAAATCCTAGTATCAAACCAAAAAATGAGCTTCGACAAACTAAAAGATGTCAAGGAATATATATCAAAAATGAAAGACTATAAAGATAATTTCATTGTCGCCCCATCTAATCTATATTTAAAAACCTTTGCCGACAGTGGCTTTACCTGTTCTGGCCAAAACGTCTATAGTCAAAACAAAGGCGCCTTTACTGGCCAAACATCTGCCTCTGCTATCAAAGACTTAGGTGCTAAATACACCCTTATAGGTCATAGTGAAACCAGAAGTTATTTAAAAGAAGACGAAGAACTAATCAATGAAAAAGTCAAAAACGCCTTAGAAACCGGTTTAACTGTTTTCCTTTGTATTGGCGAAAGCTTAAAAATAAAAGAAGAAGGCAAAACCAAAGAATTTTTAAAAAAACAATTAGACGTTAATTTAAAAGACATTGAAGACTTATCAAATCTTTATATTTCATATGAACCAATCTGGTCGATTGGAAGTACACCGCCATCAAACGAAGAAATCGAAGACATCGTCAAATATATCAAATCATTATTTAAAGAAGACGTAAGAGTTCTCTATGGTGGAGGCGTAAACGAAAAAAACATCGAAGAATTAAACAAAATTCCCGATATCAATGGATATCTAATAGGTGGGGCCAGTATTATCCCAGAGAAGTTTATTAAAATTATAGAAGTTACCAAGTAGTAGCTTCTTTTTAATTAATTATGACATTCGACAAAACTAGCTATTTTTTACTCTAGAAAACCATGTCAATATTTTGTATAATTTTTTACAGTAAAGGAGAAAGAATAAAAATGGACAAAATAAAAGTTTTAATGATTGATGATAACGTAAATTTAATTGAAATGGTAAAAGAATACTTTAAAAACAATGACAAAATAGATATTGTTTTAGAAGCACATGACGGCCTAGAAGGAATCAAAGTAGTTGAACAAAACCAATCTAAATTTGATTTAATAATTCTAGACTTAATAATGCCTCATAAAGACGGAATCTACGTCTTATCCGAAATGAAAAAAAGAGGAATAAATAAAAACGTCATTGTTGCCACTAGCTACAATGCGGCTGAAGTAATTAGAGAAGTATCTGAATTTGGTGTAAACTACTATATTTTAAAACCATTTGATTTAACTGACTTAGAAAAGAGAATATATGAAATTTCAAACAAAAAACAGGGAAATAAAAACATCGACTTCTATAATAGTAACCTTCAAGTATCGATAACCAAAATGCTTCACGAACTTGGAATCCCATCACACATCAAAGGTTACCAATATATAAGAGAAGCCGTCGGTATAATATTCTCCCATCCAGAAATGATTGGTGGTATAACCAAAGAATTATACCCAGAACTAGCTCAAAAATTTGACACCACCACTTCAAGAGTAGAAAGAGCTATCCGCCATGCCATAGAAGTATCTTGGAATAGAGGAAACTTAGATTTTATGGAAGAACTATTTGGCTTTAGTGTCGACATCGATAAAGCTAAACCGACCAACTCTGAATTTATTGTAACCATTGCCGATAAACTAAGATTAGATTTTCACAAGATAGGATAATTATCTAATCTTTTTATTTTACCTTGAAAAAACTACACCTTTGATGTTATAATTAACTTAAGATAAGGAGAATATGTTATGCGAAAAACAAGAAAAAGTAAATTAAAAGGACAAAAACAAATATTATTAGTTGGTCTATTTGTTTTTATAACCTTAATGACCATAGGTTATGCCGCTTTTAATACCAACATAACTCTGCACGTTAAAGGAAATATTAAAACAAAGCCAGTAGATATGGGTGGTATAGAAGTAACTCCTGTAACCGAAGGTGATGGTTTATACGAAGATGAATACGAAGAAGGAAGATATGTTTATAGAGGAGCCAATCCAAATAACTATATCGAATTTAACAACGAACTTTGGAGAATAATATCAAAAGAAGCAGATGGAACATATAAGATTCTTAGAAATGAAATAGTTACAAATATGCCATTTGATAATGATAACTATAGAGATAAACAAAGTAATGGAGCAGGAGGAACATATTGCGCGAATGATTCATTCGGATGTAATGCATGGGCAGCAACAGCCAATATGGTCGGAAGTCCAGCAGAATTTACAAATGAAAGTTATACAGGAACAGTATTATTAGATTCAAGTTTAAATACGTATTTAAATGGGGAATATTTGAATAGTATAACATCTAATAAAGAAAAAATAGTAGATCATGATTATAATATAGGAGCCGTAGTTTCTGATAATGAAGATTTAAGCGCGCAAATTGAAGGAGAGAAAGCATATAAGTGGAATGGGGAAGTAGGATTAATAAGTCATAGTGATTATATAAATGCAAATAGTGACATGAACACATGTGGAACCCATTCAAAAAATAATAGTAATAATACAACCTGTAGAAATACCAATTGGATGTATATAAGTGGAACATGGTGGTGGACCTTGTCGCCTAGTGCTGACCGCTCGAGCAGTGTTTGGGGTGTCTCCAACGACGGCAACCTCCTCGACTACCTTGCGTACTATCCCTACGGCGTCCGTCCCGCAGTCTATCTAACCTCTAGTCTCTCTTTAAGTGGAAGTGGGACACAAAGTGATCCGTATCGTATAGGATAGGGATTTAAACTTAGGTATAATCATTCGCAAAAACCGATAGGTTTTTGGAAAGCGGGGCAAGCGAAAGCGCAGACCTCGCAAAAAGATGTCACTTGCCTTATTATTAAGGCAAGTGACACGAAATTTTTGGGGATAATACTAATAATGTTGTTCTAACAATTATAACGGTGCACAAAGTATAAATAACTTCGAAAGTGTTAAATCACTAAATCTAGTCTATTTTTTGAACAATGCTCTGTTATACTTTGTGACTGATAGACAAAATCATTGAGCTTTTATATAGACTACTGTTTTAAATTATCCTTATATTTGTTGATATGTATAGCTGTGTTTTCTTATAAGTCATTTTGTTTAACACAGCTTTAAACAAAAAAAATTCTTACAAAATATATTATACGAGGTGATTGGATTTGAATAAAAAAGGATTTACCTTAATCGAACTTTTAGGAACAATTATTATTTTAGTGGCTATTGCCCTAATCGCATTTCCAGCTGTTTTAAACATGTTAAACGAATCTCAAGGCGAGACAGATGATGCTATGAAAGATATTGCTATAGGAGCTACAAGAGAATATGTAACAGATAGGGTAGATGATTTTCCTAAAGCTTTAGAATCATCTTCTAGTATTAAATCATATGGAAGTAAAGGTAATATAAAAATAACTGATTTAATAACTAATGGATATATTTCCGAAGATCAAATAAACGATGATAAAAACTGTGAAATGAAAAACGATTATGTCAAAGTAACTAGTGACTCAAAAAAATATATTTATGAATATGTTGAAGTAGGTGGAGATACATGTTAAAAAAAGGATTCACCTTAGTTGAATTACTAGCTGTAATAGTTATATTAGCTGTGATTGCTTTAATAACCACACCTATCATTACCGGAATACTTAGAGACTCTCAAAAAGAAGCCTTTAAAGATAGTGTAAGTTCTTTAATAAAAGTTACTCAAAACTATTACGCTGGAATAACTTATAACGATGAAGGACTATTACCAGTAAAAATAACCTATAACAATAAAACTCCCACTGCCAAAGGAATTAATAAAAACAATACTTGTAAGGCAATATCAAAAAACATCTTAGACTATAGTGGTGAAAATCCTGACAGTGGAAGTATATTGATAACCAAAGAAGGTAAAGTTTCGTTCGCTTTATATAATAAAAACTTAAATACTTGTGTTCAAAAAGGGGAAAATGACAAAACTGCCAAGTTTGTCGATAAACCAGAAAGTGAATGTAAAATAACTCAAAATGCATGTTAAAAATAAATTTTTTATTGTCCTAGTTTTATTAACTATCATCAAAATATTCCTATGTTGTTTCTTACCGAACTTTTATATTGAAAGCTATGGCTATGACGATATGTTGATGATGAAACTAAGCGACAATATAAGTAACGGTCTTTGGCTCGGTAATTATACAGATACCACTTTAGTCAAGGGCTTTTTCTTTCCCTTATTTTTAAGCTTTTTAAGATTAATAAACATCTCATCTAACTAGGTATAAGCTTATTATACATAATCGCTTCAATTACCTTCTGTTATGTAACAAAAGATCTATTTAAAAATAGGAAAATATCATAC
>ERZ1090865.855-NODE-856-length-16283-cov-7.762448_pt1 | contig 16283 bp, 12 predicted proteins | sample MGYA00478478_ERZ1090865 | MGnify/ENA primary metagenome ERZ1090865 (study PRJEB33644, sample SAMEA5815715) | chicken gut metagenome | biome: Chicken; feature: Gastrointestinal Tract; material: Caecum | place: Ireland | collected 2019-01-01 | study: A study of the... | reverse complement strand
TCTTGCAGCCGCGTATGTACACGATTTTGCATATACGTTGCCGTTTTTTAAAAACGCGCGCCCCTTTCCGACGGGGGAAGGCGTTCCGCCCCGCCGCGGAAAAAATATTTTCAGAAAAAATTTTTTTCCGCGGGCGGGTTTTCCCTGTTTACCGTGCTTCGTTATCCTGTCCCTGCGCGCCGTAAAAGCCGCTTTCCCCCGCAAGAGAGACGATCTGCACGAACTCCGTCTTGTACACGTCGTCCGCAAAGCCTGCCTGCAGTTCGTTCAGACGGGCGAGGACGTTTGCAATGGAGGCGCTGCCCGCGTACTGCGACCTGCGCAGCACCAGCGCGAATTCCGCAACGCACGCCGCAAAGCGCACGTCCTCGTTGTCCCCTTCCTCTCCCGTGACGGTGAGCACGGCTTCGGCATTTTCCGACTGCGCGTCCTGCCAGCGCACCGCGACTTCCGCGAGCGAGCCTTCCGTTTCCGCCTCATTGAGCTCCAGTTCGTACAGGACGGTCACGCAGAGATTGCTGCCGATCTCCCCCGTATCCTTTTCGGGGTTCTCAAAGTCCTCCGCGGAGATGTGCTTCATGTCGTACCCCAGCAGGCGGTAGGAAGAGACCCTGTCCGCGTTGAACGTGACGCCCGCCTTGGCATTGTAGGCGACGGTGTACAGCGTTCCCGCAAGCTCCTTTGTGAACACCTTTTCCGCCTCTTCCTTCGTATCCATGTAGCAATAGCTGCCGTTTCCGTTGAGCGCGAGCGTCTGCATCAGATCGTCGCGCGTGTTGCCCAGCCCCACGCCGACCACGGACAGCCCCACGCCGCTCTCCGCCTTTTCACGAATGAACTTGGTCAGCGCATCGGTGTCGTAGATGCCGACGTTGAAATCGCCGTCCGTGAGGAGAACGACGCGGTTGTTGCCGCCGGGCGCCTTATACTCTTCCGCCTGTTCGTAGGCGCGCTGCAAGCCGTCCGAACCGCTTGTGGAACCGCTTGCACTCAGCCGCGCAAGGGCGTTGCGGATCTGCTGTTTCCCCTCGTCGGTGGCCGCCGTGCTTTCCAGCACCGTCCTGACCCCGCTGGCATAGGTGACGATGGACACCCTGTCCTTTTCGTCCAATCCGTCCACCATCTTGTTGGCGCCGTACCTGACGAGATCGAGGCGGGTCATCTCGTCGTATCCGTAGACAGCACTTCCCATCGAGCCGGAGACGTCCACCAAAAGGACATAGTTTGCGTCCCCGTCCTGCTCCGCCTCTTCCGTCCTGACGCCCACCGTCATCAGGCGGTGATCTTCCTTCCACGGGCAGTCGGAAAGGTACGCCGAAACGCTGACTCCTTCCCCCTTTTCGGGAGCGGGATAATCGTAATCGAAATAGTTGACCATCTCCTCCAGCCGCACCGAATCGGGCGCGATCTGCAACCCGTTTTTCACCTGCGTGCGGACGAGAGAGTACCCCGCCGTGTTGCGGTCGAGCGAAAAATAAGAGGACGGTTGGGTCTGCGCGTCGCAAAATCCCTGTTCGGTGACGCTGTCGTACTGATAATTTTCCCCGTCCGAGACCCACGGAGCTTCCGAAATTCCCTGGTCGTAGCCCATGTTCACATCCCCTTTGGAAACGCTTGCGCACCCGCAGAACAGCGAAAAGGCGGCGAGTATGCCGAATGTCATAAAAAGATGTTTGTTCATTTTTCTTTCCTCCTTACACCTGTACAACGCGCCAAAGACGCGTTTGTCCCGCCGTTCCGGAAAATTTTTTCAGGAGCGCGCCAGCAGCCGCAACAGGAAATAAACGGCGCTGCGATCCTGCCCCTCGACCGTCATATAATACGTATAAGAGGAAAGGGAGATACTTGCGTCCGAGACAAATTCCCCGTTTTCATACCTCGTGTCCGAAAAATACTGACAGCCGTAAACGCTGCCCGCGGGATCCAGCCGTGAAAAGGAGCTGAGCTCCTGCGGGAGCCGTTCGCCGCCCGTGAGGTCGATATACAGAGTGCCTTCCCAGAACAACAGCCCGCGCAGATATTTCAGCTGCACGCCGACGAGCACCTCCTGCCCGTCCAGCAGATAGAGGGTGTAGTACGCCTGCGCGTTGTCCGCCCATTCAAAGGGGGAGAGAGCGTCCACCGCCCCGCCGTATTTTTGAGAGAGCTGCGCATACGAGGCGCCCTCCGCCTGTGCGGAAGAGAGCGCGTAGTACTGTATCGGCACGGAGGGCGCGGGGGAAACATTTGCCCGATCGGGCAGGAACCCGACGAGCAGGACGGCGCAGACGAGCAGAAAGCACGCGAAAGCGGAGGCGACCTTGAAAAAGATCCCTCTGCCTGCGGCGCGGTGCGACTGCGCGGCGGCGCGCTTTGCCCCTTCCAGATCGCAGGGCGGCGTTTCGCACCCCTCGAAATATGCGGTAAATTCGCTTTCTATCTTCTTATCTTTCTTCATGTCTTTCATCTTTACAACGTTTCTACTCCCCTTTTTGTCCCTCGGAAAGCATTTTCCGCAAGTTTTCCTCCGCGGAAGCGACCTGCCGCTGCACCGCCGATTTGCTCAGGCCCGTTTCCCGCGCGATCTCGCGCACCGTGAGATCGAGATAATACCGATAGTAGATCATCCTGCGCTCCTCGGGAGTGAGGCGGCCGACCGCGTCCTCCAAAACGAGGGCGCGCTCGATCTGCCGCGCATTGTACCGCTCGTCCGTGAGGTGGAAAAAGGCGTCTATGTCCTCTTCCGCACGCACCTTGCGCCGCCGCAGGAGGTCGAACGCGCAGTTGCGCACGATGCGCATGACAAACGCGCAGCCGTTTGTGCCGCTCTTGTACCCGCGGACGCCGCGCGCAAGCTTGACCAGACTTTCGTTGACCACGTCCTCGGCGTCCGCGCGGTTTTTTACGATGCCGCGCGCAAGCGCAAACATCCGGCCGCCGATACACGCCCAGATCCCGCCCAGCGCCTCCGCATTGCCGCCGCGCAGCAGCAGCAGGAGGCTATCCAGTTGTTCCTGTCCCGGAATTGCCATATTCTCCCCCGTCAAAACTCTTTTTTTATTGTATCACACCTCCTTGCGTTTGTAAAGAGCAAAAAAAATCAGCCCGACGCACAGTCGGGCTGATCGGATACGATCACATTTCGTTTTTGACGCACACGCTCCCCTCTCCGTAAGCGGAGGACGCCCACAGGCGGACGGCGCTCGTTTTGTTTTCAGCCCTGCAATAAAATCTGCGGGCGGATGGCTCCGCCCGCAGAAGACGTTATGCCTGTTTTTCCAGGCGGATGACACCCAGCGTGTAATATGCGCCTGCGTTGTTCCTGTAAAAGGCATACACGCTTCCACCGATCTCCGCCTGCTCGAAGAGCTTGTCGGATGCCCAGACGGAATTGACGTCGTACAGCTTTGCGCCGTCCTTGTACAGGCGCAGGAAGTAGGGATTGCTTGCCGAAACGCTTGCCTGGTCGGAAAGTTCCAGCGAGGAGAGATCTACCGCAAAGGAGAACGTCCCCGCCTGCTGGGACAGGTTGTTGAAGGTGAGCGTCTGCGCGGGAGAGCTCGTCTTGTTGAGGACAAGCGTGAGCGAAGAAGCCGCCACCGTTTCATCGTTCAGCGTCCCTTCGAGGATGAGCGTGGGCGTTCCGTCCACATCCCTGATCTCCGCCGCCGTAATGGTGTATTCGTACGTGACTGCCGCATAGTACACCGCCACACAGCTGCCGTTGACACCCATCGTGTATTTGTTGGCGCCGTACGCGTACTGCTGAGACAGATCCATGCTGCCCTTTGCCACGTTGATCTTGCTTTCGCCGCCGTCCAGGGAGTAGCGCAGGTTGAAGGGAATGTTGCTGCCCACGGCATAGCCCGCCAGCGTATCCAGCGAAAGGCGGACGGTGAACTGTCCGTCCTGCGCGGGCTGTGCGGTGACGAAATTATTCAGGCTGCCCGCGACGTTGGTGTTGATGAGGTAAATGTCCAGCGCGCCCTGCAAATTCTGTGCGGTGCCGGAGACGACGAACATACCGTCCTCAAACTTGACGGAGGTGATCTCCACCGTCGCTTCCGCGGGGGAGTATTCCTCCACGGAAAGACTGAGCAGATTGTAATTTCCCCACGTCTGCACCGTGACTTTCCTGTCCGCGGAAGTGAACGAATCGCCCACGCTGAGCGCGTCGCCGTTTGCGTTTTTCACGTCGGGATAGAGAACGGTGTAGTAGTCCGTGTTGTTCTCGTAAAACTCTTCGTTATAATAGATGCGGACGTTGTACCAGCCGCTGCCCGCCGCCAGCTGCGCGAGGTCGAAGGAGATGCTGAACGCGCCCTCTTCCACGGTGACGGGGTGGTAGAATTCCGCCGTCTGTTCGTCGTTGCCGATATAGAGGCGGATGCCGCTGTCGTTGGTGGTGCCGCTGAGGGTGAGGAGAATTTTGCCCTCTTCCTCTTTCAAAGTTGCGGAGAGAAGTTCCACCGTCGGCACAAAGCTGCCGTCGTATTCGGTGACGTCAAAGCTGAGCGTGCCCACGCCGCCGTCCGTCCAGGACACGATCTCGATCTTGGTGCTTTCGCAATAGAACACGTCGCCGTTGGAGATCGCCTCGGAGCCGTTTGTGGTCTTTGCCAGCGGCACGACGAAATAGGAACTGTCCGTGTAATACAGCCTGACGTTGTACCAGCCCGTTCCGACAGGCATTTCGGAAAGGTCGAAGGAGACGGAGAAGGCTCCGTCGCTGCCCACCGTGACGTCCACATACTCTCTGTACACATCCCCTTCGGGATTCTGACCGACGTACAGGCGCAGGGCGCTGTCGTTGGTGGTGCCGCTGAGCGTGAGGGTGAGCTTTCCTTCCGCTTCGGAAATGACCGAGGAGAGCAGATCGACGTTCAGATTTTCGCTGACCGTGAAGCTGAAGGTGCTGCCCCAGTTGCTGGACCAGCTTTTCAGATCCACGCGCACTTCATCAGAAGAGAAGCTGTCCCCTGCATTGTACTGCGTTTCTTCCATCAGCAGGATGTGGTATCCGCCGCCCGCATACACGCGCACGTTGTACCATGCGCTGCCCAGCGTAAGCTGCGTGAGGTCGATGGCGGCGCTGAACTTTCCGTCGGAGATCGTCGCATCGAAGTACTGCGCGTTGTCGTCGCCCGTGCCCACATACACGCGGATGCCTTCCGTAAGAGAGGTATTTCCCGAAACGGTGAGGGTGACAGCGTCCTCATTTTCCTCTACCGTTGCCGTAAAATCGGACACCTTGTCGTTGTAACGGGCGTCGATGTCGGCGAGGAATTCCGCGGTGAGGCCCTGCGTTCCCTCTTTGAGAACTTTTTCGATGATCTCCACGATCATGGCGTAGCCCGTGGAATTGGGATGCACGCCGTCGCCGAAGAGCAGGGACTTGTTCTGGCAGTATTCGTACAGGTCGATGAGGGTGAAGCCGCGCTCCTGCGCGATCTCCCTCTGCACGGGAGCGATGATGTCGCGGATGTTGTCGTTGCTGATGTCCCAGATGTCCGTGTACGCATAGGGTACGGTGCAGATATAGATCTGCATATCGGGATTGACGGACAGCAGCTGATCGAGGAGGTAGTTATACGCCTCTTTGAAATTTTCCTTGGTGGTGGCGGGATCGTTGGAAGTTTTGGAATCGTTGGTGCCGATGTTGAGGATGGCAATATCGGGAACGATGGCCTGCACGCCCGTCCACTGGTACTGTTTGAGCCATGCCACGTCATCTCCGAGATCGGTGCGGACGGTCTTTCCGCTGTTGCCGAAGTTGATGACGTTGTAAGCGCCGCCCAGCGCCTGCTGCAGCTGTGCGGGATAGCTTTCCGTATAGAAGTTGCCCGCGCCCGCGCCCTCGGTGATGGATGCGCCGATGCAGGCGATGACGGGAACGTCCTCCGTTTCCGCCTGCGCGACGGGTTTGATCTGCACGAAGTTGTGCGCTTCCCATACTTTGACGACCACGTAATTGCCCGTGACAAAGCCCTGCGGTTGGGTGTGAGAGAGAACGTTGTCCTCTACCGTCACGCCCTCCATGGCCGTGCCGACGGCGAGATCGGCGCGTTCGCCGTTGACGTACACTTTGATGCTGCACACGCCGTTTTCCGTGGAGAACACGACGTCGAAGCGGTTCCACTCGGATTTTTTATAGGAAGTGTTGACGATGAGCGCCGCCGCCTGTTCGGGCGCGGAGGAAAGCGCGATGCGCAGTCCGCCGTACGCATAGGCGAGGCGGTAGCTGTTGTTTTCGGCATTGTCAAAAGAGCTGGAATTGAACCAGATGCTCCAATCGTTGGTGCCTTTGAGCAGGAAGGAGACGGTCGCATTGGACAGATCGCCCAGCTCGATCGCCTGGTTGGCGCGGTGGAACTTGATGGAACCGTCGTCCAGAGAATAAGGGACTTCGCCCGCATCCAGAGATGCGCCGCTGTCGTTGGTCATGTACACCCAGTTTGCCGCGTCGTAGAATTTTGCGTCCAGTTCAGCCGTCACGGGAGTGTCCTCGTCTTCCTCGGGCGGGGTCACCTGGTTCTGCTGCCAGACGGCCGTAAACGTCACGTTTTCGGCGGGCATGGTGAACTGCGCCCCTGCATTGTAGTTTTTCGTCCCGTCGCTCCAGGCGAGAAAGGTATAGTTTTCCCGCGAGAAAGTGGTTGCGGGGAGAAGGGTGACCGTTTCCCCTTCCTCGTAGCTCTGCGACGCGGGTATAGTACCCGTTGCGTCGTCCGCGCCGCGCGCATACGTCACCGTGTACGTCGGCTTTGTCTCGTCCGTCGCGGTGCAGGCGGCGATCCCCGCCGCCGCCGAGACCAGAAACAGACAGGTAAAAAGAACGAGAAGTGTCTTTTTCAACCTCATTTTCCCAAGACTCCTTTATAAGATTTTTTTCTTTTTAAAAAAGCACAGTCGTAATAGAACGGGGCGGAAGGGTGATGTTGCGGCCCTTGCCGTCCGCAATGAATGCGATGGTCCTGACCCAGCCGGTGTTCAGAACGACCGCAACCCTGCTGCCGTCCGGGTTTTCGTACGCGCAGGAGAAGAGGTCGGCGCTGTTGTCGTTTGCGCACAGTACCCTCCGCGCGCCCGGCTGAATGTAGCGGGAGAAATGCCCCACATAGTAGAACGAGGGATTGTACGTCACCTTGCCCGTCTTGCTGTCCACCGTGACGTGCGCGCCGCAGAAATTGCCCACGTGGTTGGGGCCGCCCTGCTCGTCCAGCGCCATGTTCCAGTCGATCCAGCCTTCGCTGTAATTGTTGAAATCGGCGATCATCTGCTTTGCGTACCGCTCGGCGTGTTCCCAGAGCCCCTGCGACTGCGCGCTGCTCTTTTCCGCCGCGTTGACGAGTTCCACGCACGATTCGGTAAGCAGGATGTGCTTTTCGGGGAACAGCGCGTGCGCCGCGGTGAGATTAGTGTGCTCGTTGCTGACGTACCAGTGGTACGCGATGCCCCACACCCGCTTGCGCAGTGCCTCGCTTGCCAGCGTCACCGACGCCCTGCGCACGATGCGGTCGCGGTTGTGGTCCCAGATGAGAATTTTTACGTCGCTCAGCCCGTTTTTATCCAGCAGCGGGATGAGGTAATGTTCCAGAAAGTCTGCTTCCTCCTGCGCCGTGAAGGAACAGGAATCCCAGAGCTGCGAGGCTTCCGGCTCGTTTTGCGCGGTGATCATGGAGACGGGGATGCCCTTTGCCTTCAGTTCCAGCAAAAACTTGACGTAATATTCCGCCCACAGCGCGTAGCGGTCGCGGCGGAGCTTTCCGCCGTAGTTCATCTCGCCGTTTGTCTTCATGTAGCCGGGAGGGCTCCATGCCGAGCTGAGCAGCTCGATCTTGCGGATGCCCAGCGCCTCGCGCACCAGCGGCAGGACGTACTTTTCGTCCCTTTGGGTGGAAAAGGTGGAGAGGGTGGTGTCCCCTTCCTCGACGTAGGTATAGTTGCCCAGGCTGAAATCGCTGGAATGCACGCTGATGCGCCCCAGATTGTAGTTCAGCCCTGCGGGGGTATAGTAATCGGTAAGCACCTTGTGCCTGCCCTCCTTGCCCGCGTACGAGAGAGCGACTCCCGTGCTCTCCGTCAATGCGCCGCCGAACCCCAGATGCGTCTGGAATTTTTGCGCCGTGTCCACCGCGACGGTGGGCAGATCGCGCTCGAACGTGCCTGAATCCTCTGCTTCACGTTCTTCCCAGAATTTTTGTGTCTGCACAGACGACCTTATGATCTTCATATTCGTACTCCTTTATTCAGTCGGATCGTAAGCGATCTTGAGCACGCCTTCCCATTCGCGGAAGGCGTAAACGTGCCCGCCGAGGGCCAGTTGCCCGTCATAGGCGGCCGTTGCGGTGCGGACGTCGTATTCCGTGCCGTCCACCGTAACAATGATGTCGTACCAATTCCCCTTCGCGTTGAGCGAGGACAGATCCGCCGTCAGGCTGACCGTGCCGTCCGACGCCGCCGAAACGGTGACCGCCGCCAGGCCGTCCTTGCGGATCTCCAGCGTCACCTGCCTGCCCGCTTCCGCCTTTGCGGTGAGGGTGAGGCAGGGCGCATCTTCCTGCGCCGAAAGCGTAAACGAGGGAGAGGTGAGCGCGTCGGCCAGGTCGCCGCGCTGCTGCGAGAAAGTGACTTTCAGCAGCCCTTCGTATTCCTGGAAGGAGTACTCGCGGCTGCCCGCGGTGAGCGCGGTGCTGAGATCTGCGCAGGAAGAAGGCAGATCGAAGCTCTGGCCCGTGGCGAGATTGTACAGGCGCACGTCGTACCAGATGCCCGCTTCCGTCATGCCGCTCAGGTCGCACACGACCGAAAATTCACCCGCCTGACCGCCCTGCGTGCCCAGCACCAGTTCGCCGCTTGCACTGTGAACGCCTGGTACGTACCCCGCATTTTGCGACAAACCCGTCACCGTGAGCACCGCCGCGCCCGCCTGCACGCTCAGCGAAGCGGACAGCGAGGAAAACTCCGTTTCCAGGGCGGACACCGCGCTGCCGATGTACGTCATCTTTCCGTTTTTGCCCTCGAAAACCACATAATAATAGGGCATGGAAGCGTCGTATTCCCTGTCGCTGACCGAATCCGCCGTGATGGCCATTCCCTCGCGCACGAGGACGGCGGTGTCGTCAAAGACGTTTTTCGCGCTCTTGTACACGCTCTTGCCGTTCGGGTCGATGAAAGAGGACCAGCTGGTGGCGCCGTCCACCCCGAAAGAGAGCTGCAGCGCCCGTTCGGAAAGCTGCACCGAAGGCTGCATTTTGGGGATGGTGAAGGGAAGCATTGCCGTCTTTTCGCCGCTGCCGACAAAGAGGAAGTAATCCCCTTCCGCCAGCGTGCAGGAAAAGGAACAGTCCGTCCCCTGCTGTTCAAAGGTGACCGCCTGCCCGTCCTCCGCCCTGTCCGTGCGGGAGATGCGGATGCTGTCCGCCCCCTCCGCTTCCACGGTGAAGGCGTAGCCGTTCGGCGCGTTCTGCATGATGGTGACGTGCCCGATTTCGTAGGCAACGTACTTTTCGCCCGTGTCGCGCGTGCCGCCGCAGCCCGCGGCCGCCAGCAGACAGAGGGCAAGAAGAATGCCCGTGATGAGTTTTTTCATTCCCGTTCCCTCCTAACAGACAAACGTTACCACGCTCTGCGGCTGAATGTCGTACGTGAACATCTTGTCGCCGACCACGAAATCCACCCTCTCGTAGGAAAGGTCGGACACGTTGTGCGCGATGACGACGAGAGCGCCGTCTCCGCGGTAAAAGCTTGTGGCGATGACGTTGGTGTTGGAGCTTTCCGTTCCCAGCCGCACCGCCTCCTTCCCGTTCACCTCATACACGAACTTGGAGACGTGCGCCATGGCGTAATAGGAAGCGTTTTTGGAATAGTGCCAGCTGTCCCCTTCCCGATCCAGGTTGATGATGCCGTAGCATTCCGAGGAGTTGCCCTTGACGGGCGTTCCGTCGCTCGTCAGTACGAAATTCCAGTACGTCGCCGCTTTCAGTCCGTAGTTGAGCGGATTGATGACCACGTTCTGCAGACTGTAACTGATGTTGGAAGCGAAGTCGATGCTGGCGCTGTACTCGGTGATCTCGGTGATATAGACGTCCTTTTTGTACTCGTTCTGCACGTATTCCAGGCCGCCCTTGAAGTCCTCGAACCCGTCGTTTCCGTAGCCGTGGAAGGAAATGCCCGTCACGTATTTTGCGGAATTTTTATCGCCCAGCACCGCGTCGATGTACAGTTCGGCGGTGATGGAAGAGCCGGAAGAGTAGTTGTGATCGTACGCGATGATCTGCGCGGAAAGGCCCGCTTTTTCGATCTTTTGTCCCAGAAGGGAGATGATTCCAGCCGCCTGCAGCCCGTCCATGTTCATGGAAGGATAGGCCACGCCCTGAATGTACGGCTCGTTGAGGATGCAGACGAGGTCGATTTCGATCCCCTCCGCCGCATACGCTTGCAGGAATTTCAGTAAGTATTCCGCATAGACGTCATTGTATTTTTCGTCCAAAGAGCCGCCGATCAGCGAGTAATTCGTCTTCATCCAGGCGGGCGCCGACCACGGCACCGCGATGAAGCGCAGGTCGGGATTTACGGCGAGCGCCTCCTTGAGCACGGCGATGATATTTGCATCGTGGGAGATATTAAATTGTGCCAAAGACAGATCTTCCGCGTTGTTTTCCGTGTCGTCGCAGGTGAAAAATTCCGATTCGGGAATGTAGTCGGTGGCGCCGATGGGGATGCGCACATAGTTGAAATTTGCGCCGTCCGCCGAGAACAGGTCGCTGAGGATGCGCGAGCGCGTCTGCTCGTCCGCCTGCATGAGAAGGTAGGCGGAGGAATGCGTCATCGTCGCGCCGAACCCGCCCAGCGTCTGCCCCTCTTCGGAGAGGTCGACCGTGACCGTGGCGTTGCCCGTGAGGGCGGAAGCTTCCCAGTCCAGATCGCTGCGGCGGGAGAGAAGGTAGGATTTGGTGCCCGTCGTTTCATACACCTGCACGTACGAGGACGGCGTGTACGAAATGCCGCAGGCGGCAAGCGAAAAGAGAAGCAGGAGGGCGGCAGCCGCCGCCGCTATTTTTCTGAACATGACTCACCCCTTGACGGCACCCACGCTGATGCCGCCGATAATGTATTTTTGCAGGAGGAAGAAGACCACGATCATCGGCAGGGAGACGATGACGGCGCCCGCCAGCATGACGGGGTACAGGTTGACGTTGTTGCTCCCCGCGCTGACGAGAGAACCCAGCGAACGCGCGAGCGTAAACACTTCCGACGACTGCGTTGCGACCAACGGCCACAGAAAGTTGTTGTAGTTCCACATAAACGTGGTGATGCCGAGCACGACCAGCATGGGCGTGACCAGCGGCATGGCGATGACGATGAAGGTGCGGAAAATGCCCGCTCCGTCCAGCTCCGCCGCCTCTTCCAGCTCCTTGGAAACCGCATAGAACTGCTGGCGCATGAGGAAAATGTTGTAGACAGACATCACGTACGGGAAAATGAGGGCAAACAGGGTGTCGTACATACCCAGCTTGTTGATGATGATGTAGTTGGGAATGAGCATCACCGTTCCCGGCACCATCATGGACATGAGCATGACGGAAAACACCGCTCCCCTGCCCTTGAAGGGAATGCGCGCAAACGCGTACCCCGCCATGGCGTTGAGGAAAAGGTTGAGCGCCGTGTTGACGACGCACACGATGATGGTGTTTGTGAACACCGTGCCCAGGTCGAGGTAGTCAAACGCCTCGACGTAGTTGGAAAGAACAAAGGAAATGTTTCCTTCCGTATCGTAGGGCAGGAGGTGAAATTCGGGATTGAAGATCGCCTGCGTGCTCTTGAAAGAGGAGGAGATCAGCCACACGTATGGGAACAGAAAGGTGACCGTGAGCAGGGCGAGAACGAGATACGCGATCAGCCTGCCCCAGCGGATGTGCAGGACTTTGGAACCCAGTCTGACGCTTGTCATCTCTTTGCCCTCCTCTTGCTTTCGCCCGAGAGATCCTGCGGCAGCACCTTGAACTGAATGAAGGTGATGATGAGGATGATGATGAACAGGATATAGGACATGGCGCACGCGATGCCGATGCGGTATGCGCCGCCGAAGGCCTCGTTGTACAGGCCAAGCAGATAGGTGTACGTGCTGTACTGCGGCCCGCCGCCCGTCATCAGGTACATCTGGTCAAAGACCTGGAACCCGCCGATCACGCTGGTGACGATGACGAAAAAGATGGTGGGAAGAATGCTTGGCACCGTGACCGAGACAAACTTGCGGAACACGTTTGCCCCGTCCATTTCCGCCGCCTCGTACAGAGAGGTGTCGATATTTTTCATCGCCGAGAGGACGATGAGCACGTTGTAACCCAGCCCGCCCCACACGGACATCAGCGCCAGCGTGGGCAGCGCCGTGGACGTCTGCCCGAGAAAATCGATGTTTGTGCCCAGCAGCTGGTTGATCATGCCGTACATGGGGTCGAGCATGAACGTCCACATGGCGGAAATGGCCACGCTCACCGTGACGCTGGGGACGTAGAACGCCGTCTTGAAAAAGCGCTCGCCCTTGATCTTGGAATTGAGCAGCGCCGCCACCACGACCGCCAGAATAACGCCGGCAGGAATGGAATACAGCATATACTTGACCGTGACCCCCAGCGACGGCCAGAAGTGCGGGTACAGATTGTCCGCATTGGTGATAAGATCGATGTAGTTATCGAGCCCCACAAACACGGGATCGCGGCGCATATTCCAATCGGTAAAGCTGTACACGAGCGACATCACCATGGGCGTGAGCTGAAAGATCACAAAATAGACCGCCAGCGGCGCTATGAACAGCCAGCCCGCCACATTGATGCGCACCTTTCGCGCATTGAACCGCTTCATCGCTTTGCTCCTCTCAGATCTTCAGATAGGATTTTGCCTGCGACGCCGCCGTATCCAGCTGCGCGAGAATGTCCGCGGCGGAAATGTCAGAAGCGTCCTCGGCGAGAATGTTTTCCAGCGCCGTGGCGATGTAGTTATCGTTGACGTACAGCCAGCCCGCCACGCTTGGACGCGCCTGCGCGGTATCCAGCTGGTCCAGAACGACCTGCTTCATTTCCGCACACACGTCCCCTTCTTCCACCACCGCGTACTCCTTGAGCGCCGCAAAGTTGCCCGTGAACTGCGCGATCTGTTTGACGTTTTCCCCGCGCAGCAGATAGGCGATCAGCTTTTCCGCGTCATCTTTTTTCTTGGAGCTTTCCAGAATGACCAGGTTTTCGCCGCCGATGTTGGAATAGGAAGTATCTCCCGTTTCCTGCGGCGGGAAGGCCGTTACGCCGAAATCGAGGTTGGGGAACGCGTCGTAGATGGTCTCGATGTCCGAGCTGGAGCCCAGCTTGAACAGCGTGTGCCCGTTGCCGAACGCGTTGGTGGAGTTGCGGTATTCGGCGGGAGAGAGATTGTACATCTCGCGCAGCATCTGCGCCGCCGTCACGCCCTGTTCGCTGTTGAAGGTGATCTCCGTGTTCCCCTCGTTCATCAGCGAGCCGCCCGCGTTGCTCAAAAATGCCTGGAAATACCAGCTCATGTAACCGCCGTTGCCGATCCCGTCAAAGAGCGCCGTCTGCGCGGGCAGCTCCTCGCCGAGCGCCAGCCACTCCGCCCAGGATGCGGGCAGAGCATCTTCGCTCACATAGTCCTTGTTGTAGAAGACCACCGTCGTCGTCATCGTCAGCGGAACGCCGTACACACCCTCCCCATAGGTCACGGTGGTGTAAGCTCCGTCGAAAAAGTCGTCGGACGTATAGCCGTTTTCGCTGTAAAAAGACGAAAGCTCCGCCAAAGTGCCGTCGCTCGCATAGTCGGCGATGAGCGGCTGGTCGAGGTACGCCACGTCCGGCTTTTTGCTGCCCAGCAAAGAGGTGTTGAAAGACGTGTTGTATTCGTCCTTCGGCACAAGGTTCAGATTGACGACAATGCCCGTTTCCTCGGTAAAGTCGCTCACCAGCCGGCGCAGGCCCGCAATGTCCTCGGACGAAGAAGGTTCGTACGCCCAGAACGAGAGCGCCCCCGAATCCTTGCTTGCACAGCCTGCCAGAACTCCCGCCGACAGCGACCCGAGCATCAGTACAGACAAGACCGTCGCTACAATTTTTTTCATGGTTTCCTCCTCCTGCACTCTCGTGCAGCTTTCTTGATTTCCTTTCTTTTCCTCTCTTCCCGAAAAATGTTAGCGCTAACATTTTTTCGGCAAAGAAAAACTTCTGCCGAGGCAGCAATTCCACAGAAACTCAATTTTTTCCGATCACTGCCTGCGGGTAGAAGAATGTTCGACAATTTCCGGGACGACGTAAACGCCGTGTTCCGGGTTTTCACCGCGCAGAATGCCGACCATCATGGCGGCGAGTTTGAGCCCCCCTTCATAGCTGGGCTGGCGGACGGGGGTGATGTGGGGATGAGCGATGGTGTCGTACCCCAGTCCGGCACAGCCCGTGACAAACACCCGATCGGGAACGGGAACGGAAAGTTCGTTGAGGGCGCGGATGCAGCCGATGGCGAGCAGATCGCTGGCGCATTCGATGGCGTCCGGCACGATGCCCGATTCGATCAGGCTCTTCGCGCTCCTGTACCCCGCCGACTCCTTGTTATCGCACATACGGATGATGGATTCGTCCACCGCAATGCCGTTGGCGGTGAGGCAGTCGCGGTAGGCGTTGAGGCGGTCCTGCCCGTAACGCTTTGCCTGCCCTACCCCGATATAACCGATCTGACGGCAGCCCTTGCCGAGCAGAAACTGCGTCATGTCGTAAGAGCCGCGGTAGTTGTCCACGTCCACCCAGTTGGCCGTTTCCGTGCTGTTTCCGAAGATGACGTGCGGCTTTTTCTTGAAGTGCGCCATCTTATTTTCCTGCGAAAGGGTCAGCCCGATGGCGATCACGCCGTCGCAGGATTCGTCCGAGTACATCTTTCTGCTCAGAAGGAAGGAATAGCCGTATTCCCCCAGCCGCTCGCCCAGCGCAGCCACGGACAGCTGCACAAAGGGGTGCATCACTTCCAGATCGGGTGCTATGTACACGTAGATGATGCTGGTACACTTTTTCGCCAGCGATTTTGCCACGCTGTTGGGCGAATAGTTCAGCTCCTCCACCGCTTTCTGAATGATCTCGCGGGTCTCTTCCTTCACGCGGGCGGGGTTGTTGAAGTACCTCGAAACCGTCATCGGCGAAAAGCCCGTCTTTTTTGCAATATCTCCGATCGTTGACATTATTTCACCTGTTTTTCCTGATGTTACCGCTAACTTAGATAATGTTATCGCTAACATTTTCGATTGTATTATAGCACACAATTTTGAAATGTCAATAGCTTTTTTCAAATTTTCACAAAAAAATTTTGATGCGGACAAAAAGCGTAACGGCAGAGCCGAACGCTCTGCCGTTATTTTCTGCAGTATTCCTTCAAGAGTGCCGCTGCGTCCTCGGAAAGCCCCTCGGGAACAAAAGCGACTTTGCCGACCTCTCCCCGCAGCAGATAACGGAACCAGGCAAGTCCTGCCAGATACAGCCCCGCAGGCAGAGAAAGATGCCCGCCGTCCCTGTACAGAGAGATCCCCTCTTTTCCGTTAAAAAATTTGTCCTCACCCGCCGCCTGAAGGACGTCTCCCGCAGGGATCATCGGCAAGCGGTGCTTTTCCTCCATTTGCCGACAGGCATTGCAGATCATTTCGTACATTTTCGCGCGGTCCCTGTTGTAGTTGACAAAGCCTTCCCGGTCGCTGCCTTCCCTGTAAGCCCAGGTCTTATGCCACCAGACTTTTGCCGAGGGACAATGCCTGTAAACGATTTCGAGCAGATAGGATAAATAAGCGTAACATCTAACCCAGACAACTGATCATCATCAGTTAATTCTTTATAAGTTGCCTCATTAGAAGTGATTCCTGTATTTGCTTCCGCATTCACTTTAACAGGCAAAGCAGCCAACAAAAACGAAACAAACAAAACAACTGCCATTATGCCTATGGCACAATACTTTTTTGTGATACACAAATCTTTTTTCATAACATTTCCCCCTTGTTTGTTATTTTATTATTTCTACAATAATGTCAAAAATTTTAGCAGGTGCATAATGTTGCCCTTCTCCACCAATACCACTACTAGGTGAATCTACAAGTAAATCAAATTTATAGATGCCAATATCTTCAAAAAGAGAATTATTTTCACTTCCCTCTATGATTTCTGCATCGACAGCACAAGCACGAACTTCCAACATTGCAATCATAATTTCCGGAGGGTGAATTATACTATTAAGTGCAACACATGAAAGAAAAAAAAGGAGTTCATACA
>ERZ1090865.853-NODE-854-length-16300-cov-10.699538_pt1 | contig 16300 bp, 12 predicted proteins | sample MGYA00478478_ERZ1090865 | MGnify/ENA primary metagenome ERZ1090865 (study PRJEB33644, sample SAMEA5815715) | chicken gut metagenome | biome: Chicken; feature: Gastrointestinal Tract; material: Caecum | place: Ireland | collected 2019-01-01 | study: A study of the... | reverse complement strand
AGTCGCCCTCGCCGCCGTAGCCGTAGCCCTGGGCCATCAGGTGCTGGCTGGCCAGGCCGGGCAGCTGCTCCATGCCGTAGAGGTCCTGGAAGGTGTTGGAGAAGGCCTTGCAGCCTTCCGCATCCAGCATCTTCTTGATGGCGATCTCCTCCCGGGCCTGGTAGCGGATGGCGTCGATGTCGTCGGTGGCGACTTCGTAGTTAGCGCGGTAAACTTCCATCAGAGCGTCGATTTCTGCGTCGGTGACCTCGTTCATCACCTTGACCAGGTCGCCCACGGCCCAGGTGTTCACCTGCCAGCCCAGCTTGGCCTGGACTTCCACCTTGTCGCCCTCGGTGACGGCCACCTCGCGCATGTTGTCGCCGAAGCGCATGACCTTCAGCTCGCGGGAAACCGCCACGCCCACCGCGGTGCGCATCCAGCGGCCCAGGCGCTTCTGGATCTCCTCATCCTGCCAGTAGCCGGCGATGATCTTGCGGGGCATGCGCAGCCGGGCGGCGATGAACCCGTGCTCCCGGTCGCCGTGGGCGGCCTGGTTCAGGTTCATGAAGTCCATGTCGATCTCCTCGTTGGGGATCTCCCGGTTGTACTGGGTGGCGAAGTGGCAATAGGGCTTCTGCAGGTTCACAAAGCCGTTGATCCACATTTTGCTGGGGCTGAAGGTGTGGCACCAGGTCACGATGCCTGCGCAGTGGGGGTCGTAGTTAGCCTCCCGCACCACGTCGGCGATCTCCTTGTTGGTCTTGGCGGTGACCTTGTACACCAGCTTGCAGGGCAGGTTGCCCGAGGCGTTGAGCACATCGGTCATCTCGGCGGCGCGCTTGGCCACCGTCTCCAGCACTTCGGGGCCGTACAGGAACTGACCGCCCACCACAAACCAGAATTCATAGTCTTGCATCTGCATGATAAATACCTCCTGTGAGCGACGGCTCGCTGCGGGGAGCCATCCCGTTACTTGACCCTTTCATCATAGCCGCTGCCGCGCCCGCCGTATAGTAACGCACGTTCGACTTACTGGATTTTTGTTCGCAATCTGCGCAGGCCGCTCATTCCTCCGGCCGGACCGACACCACCATGGTATGGCGGTCGTCCTGGGCGGTCACCGTGACGGGGGCTGCCCCGTCGGCCCGCACCACGGCCAGCGCTTCGCCGTAGTAGGTATCGGTCACCTCGGTGCGGTAGCCGCGGGGATGGTAGGGGCAGGCGCTGCCCAGTCCCACCAGGGTGCCGCCCTGCACCGTCACCTGCACGGTGCCCCGCTCCAGCGGCTTGAGGATGCCCTGGTCGTCGGTGTACCGCAGGCGCAGGAACCACAGCCCGCCCGGGCGGGGCGCCGGCTTTTCGGGCAGCAGGCAGAGGCAGGTCTCGTCGTCCGCCGAGCGCAGGGAATGCCGGCCCAGTTCCCGGCCCTGGGCGTCCCGGGCCACCACCGTGAGGGTGCCGGGATGGTAGGTGATGTGGAACACCGTGCAGAGGGTGCGGGACACCTTGCGGCGGGCCACCGGCTCATCGTTGAGGAGCAGCTCCACCGTGTCGCCCCGGCTGTACACCTCCACCGTGGCGGGGGCGCCCTCCTGCCCCTGCCAGGACCAGCTGGGCAGGGCGTTGGACATCTTCCAGGCGGAGGGGGAATGGGAATCCCGGGTATGATTCACCGGCACCACCGCCATGAGGGGTCCCGCCTGCTGCTCAAACACCACCCGGGTGTAGAGCGCTTCGCCCAGCGGCGTGCCGATGAGGTCCACCCGGCCGCAGCCCGAGCTGATCCAGCCCGGCCCGTGGGCGAAGTCGGGGGCATAGTCCTTGTACTCCCAGGCGCCCAGGCCCACCTCGCCCAGATAGTCCATGCCGGACCACACAAAGTCGCCCAGCAGGCGGGGGTTGTCCCGGACCTGCTCCCAGAACCGCCAGGCGTCCCGGCAGAAGGTCTCGGTGCCCAGGTTCAGCTGGATACCCTGGAAGCCTATCCCCAGGTGGACTACGCCATGGGGCTGGCCAACACCGAAGCCATCGGCGGCTATATGCTGACCGACGCCCTGAACCCGCGTCAGCTGTCGGAGGCAGCCGGTTTGGATTACGAACTGACCACCGCCGTATACGCCCTGTATGCCGCCGAAAACGACAACCTGGGAAATTTGGCCAACCTGGACGAATACCAGGTACCGCTGCTGGACCTGCTGCTGTTTCTGTGTGACAAGGCGGATTCCGGCGCAGTGACCCTGGACAGCGCCATGCAGGAAGAACTGGATACCATCCACAGCCAGCTGCGGATGGCGCAGGATCAGCTGCAGGGCACCGCGTATGACCGGTTGGTGGTCGCCCTGGCTCTGCCCGAAGAAGGCGAGGAAACCTTTGCCTTTTTACAGACCCTGCACGACGAAGCGGCCCGCTTCTACGGCCCGGACGCCGTGCTGCTGGTGGGCAACTCCACCAGCGACTATGATCTGGCCACCACCTTTGCCCAGGACAACATTCTGATCAGCGTACTGAGCGCGGTGTTCGTTGTCATTGTGCTGCTGTTCACCTTCCAGTCGGCAGGGCTGCCCCTGCTGCTGATCCTGGTCATCCAGGGCAGCATCTGGCTCAACTTTTCGGTGCCGGCCCTCACCGGGGATTATGTCTTTTTCATGAGCTACCTCATCGTCACCGCCATCCAGATGGGTGCGAATATCGACTATGCCATTGTGGTTTCCACCCGCTACCGCGACTGCAAAGCACAGATGCCGCCCAAATCGGCCGTCGTCGAGGCGCTGAACCTCGCTTTCCCCACCATCCTGACTTCGGGCAGCATTCTGACGGCGGCGGCCTTCCTGATCGGCTGTATCACCACCCAGCCCTACATTGCCGGCATCGGCGAATGCCTGTGCCGCGGCACCCTGCTCTCGCTGTTCCTGGTCCTGTTCATTCTGCCGCAGATCCTGGTGCCGGGGGACTCCATCGTGGAGCGTACCCGCTTCGCTCTGCAACTGCCCACGCCCCGCAGGCAGGAGATCCACGGTGCCGTACGGGTGGACGGCCGGGTGCGGGGATACGTTCACGGGTATGTGGACGGCACCCTGCACGGCACCATCCGCGGCGACGCCACCTTGCAGGTGGCTGCCGGAAAGATGGGCACACTGCCACCCAAAATCGACCTTCCGCCCGAACCGCAGCCCACGCCAAGCCCTGATGTACAGGAGGAACCGTCCGATGAAACAACCGATTAAACGACCGCCCTGCTGCTGACAGCCGTATGGGTGCTTGGCGCCGCTCTCCCGGCCCTGGCGGAAGAAACCGGCACAGCCAACGGCGAAATCATCTCCATAGCCACCACAGCCGATCTGCTGGCACTGCAAAACCGCTGCATTGTGGACACCGCCACCCAAAACCTGACCGTACAGCTGCAGGCCGACCTGGACCTGAGCGGCTGCGCTTTTACCGGTCTGCCGGTGTTCAGCGGCCATTTTGACGGGCAGGGGCACACCATCTCTGGCCTGGCGCTGGCCGACGGCAGCAGCGTGCAAGGGTTCTTTCGCTACCTGGAAGCGACCGCCGTGGTGGAGGATCTGCACCTGCAAGGGAGCGTCGGCGGGTCAGACGCCACCGTTCAGGGCCTGCTGGCAGGGGAAAACCGTGGCCTTGTGCGCGGATGCAGCGCATCCGGCCAGGCAGAAGCCGGCGGTCTGGTGGGCCGCAACGAAAGCAGCGGACAGATCGTCAACTGCCGCAGCACCGCCACCGTGCAGGCCGACCGCATGGCGGGCGGCGTGGCCGGGCAGAACCTGGGCAGTATCGTGCGCTGCCGGAACGACGGCGACATCAACACTGCCCTGACCGACGCCTCCGGCAGTCTGCTGGGCGTCAGCCTGTCCGGGGAGGACGGCGCCTCGCTGGCCTCCGTCAGCGACATCGGCGGCATTGCCGGGCGCTCCAGCGGTATTTTACAGAGCTGTGAGAACACCGGCGCTGTCGGTTACGCCAGTGTAGGCAGCAACGTGGGCGGGATCGTTGGCCGTACTTCCGGCTATCTGGACGGCTGCACCAACAGCGGCACGGTCCAGGGCAGCCAGGAGGTGGGCGGTGTGGCCGGTCAGCTGGAGCCGGTGCTGGCCCTGCAATATGACGGCGGCAGGCTGGACGATCTGTACAGCGAGCTGGATGCCCTGCAAGGCGAGATGGATACCCTCCTCACCCACACGGACACAGGCGGGGACAGCATTTCCGCAGCACTTTCCGCCCTGACCGATGCCACCCGCACCGCCAAGGACAGCACCGGCGCCCTGGCGGACGGCATGGTCAGCTGGGCAGACAACGGGATCGCAGCGGTCAACAGTACGGCCAGCCGCTTTTCCTGGGCCATCGATCAGCTGGGCCCGGTGTTGGATTCGGTGGGCACGGCACTGGCACAGGCGGATGCCGCCGGAGCCGCACTGGAACAACTTTTACAGGACGCCTCCCTTGCAGCGGGATGGAGCGAGGACGCCAAGGCACAATGGCAAACAGCTGTCGAAGCCTTTGCCGTTGCCCGCAGCCGGGCCCGTGATGCGCTGGAGCAGGCCTATGCCGCGCTGCAAGCCCGGCAGGCTGCTTTGGGTGACGATGAAGCCAGCAGCGCAGCCTGGGCCCGGCTGGCCGAAGCGCTGAACACGCTGCAAACCGCCGCCGGGCAGGTGCAGGATGCCGCCGATACCCTGGAAGAGCTGTTTGACAAGCTGGGATCGGCTACGGAGCCGGCCGACCGTCCTCAGGAGCTGGAAAACCTGTACCAGGCGCTGCTTTCCTGCCAGCAGGCGCGCAATACCATGCTGGAAGCCCGCGACACCATCCGCAGCCAACTGGAAAGCGACGCCCCCGACCTGAACACATTGCTGACAGCGGCGGAGGATGGCCTTCAGGCCGCAGCACAGGCAGCCTCCGCCACCCAGGAGTTGCTGACCGCCTTGGGCACTTACCCCCGACGAGACAGAAGCCTTGCGCGCCCAGATCGAAACCCTGCAAACAGAAACGGAAGCGTTTCGCACTGCGTTGGAACAGGTACACGCCGCCGTCAAAGCTCTGCAAGATCAGATACAAGGGTCAGAGAGCGAGATATCTGCCGCCTGGGATGAGCTGCGCGCTGCGGCAGAACAGCTCTATGCCGCCGGCGACGATCTGAACACCGGTCTGGATGCCCTGTCCGCCGCGGCAGATGCCTTACAGCCGGCATTTTCCGCTGGAAGCGAAACGCTGCCCGCCGACCTGGCCGCCCTGAAAGCATCGCTGCAAACCGCTTCGCAAGCGCTGCGAAGCGCCGTGAGCGGCATCGGGACGGTCACGGCGGGCCTGGCCGGACAACCGGTGGTCTCGGTCCCCAGCCTGGACAGCGCCGTGGACGAGTAAAGCGACGCACTGAACGACTCCCTGGACAGGCTGCTGGACGGCTTTGACACGCTGAACATCGCCGTCAGCGCGGCAGGAGATACCCTGACCTGCGATCTGCGCGCCGTCAATGACCGGCTGGGGCGGGTCGTCAGCGCTGTGCGTGCGCTGACCGCTTCCCCGGACGCGGGCGGGAGCGATACGATCTTCGCGGATGTCTCCCGGGATCAGGCCGAACAGCGACTGCAGGAGCAGGGAGACGGCTGCCTGGTCAATGCCGCCAATACCGGCGAGGTGAAGGGTGACAGCCGTGCAGGCGGCATTGTGGGCAGCCTGGCAAACGAGCTGGACACCGATCCCGCCGCCCACTGGCAGCAGCAGGGCGATGGCAGCACCCTTTCCGCCGAGGTGCAGCTGTGCCTGATCGTGCTGGACTGCTGCAACAGCGGCACCGTCACCGCCAGGAAAGCGGAGGCGGGCGGTATCGCCGGAAGGATGGATTTTGGCTACACTGCCGATTGCGAAAACACCGGTGACGTGACCGGTGCCAGCCAGGTGGGCGGCGTTGCCGGGCGCAGCGCGGGGGTACTGGAAAGCTGTTGGGTCCGCTGTGCGTTGACCGGCGGTGAAGAGGTAGGCGGCGTCGCCGGGTACAGCGGCGAGACACCACAAGTTCTGGTGGATGGAAGCTTCAGCCCACAGGCCAAAGTCACGGTCACCACCGCCGAAACCAGCTTTTCCGACGCCGACGGGCGGACCCACAGCGGCCTCGCCTATACGATCACCGTCACCGATCCGGTATTCAGCGCGCCGGACTGCACTGTACACTTCCGCAAGCCCAACACCGCCGTCCGATACACCCTCTGGATACAGCAGGACGATACCTGGATCGAACAAAGGCCTCAGGTGGACGGCAGCTATCTTCTGATCCAATGTCCCGGTGGACAGATCACCTTCGTTGCAGAAGAGACCACGGCCAATGTCTGGCTGGTGTTCTTGATTGCTGCGGGCGTGCTGTTGGCAGCGGCAGTGTTCGTGATCCTCTGGTGCAGACATACCCGAAAGCCACGCCATAACCCGCCCAAAGCCGAAAACCGACCGGCGCGAGGGGCGACAGTATAAGCCAACACCTGTCACTCGCACAAGTACAGCTCTTGTTTCTTTTGCATTCTCATCGTTTTTTCATGGCAGAAGGTCACCCTTCTGTCATTTTTGTTTCCACTCCTCAAACAGCCGTTATCCCTCTTCCGGCTGGTAAAATGCCTGGCGCAAACAGCCCCAGCAGCAGCGCCCCTGCCAACAGCCCCAGCAGGCAGCCGCCGAACGCAAGTATTTGGGCGCCGAGCAGTTGATCCCGAATCGAATTTGTCAAGGATACAAATGCCATCAGGCTTTGCTTGGCAAGATTGCCCAAGTCCATCCAGAAATTCATATCCGACCATCGGCCGGGAACCAGCCAGCGAGGCAAAGTGGCCAAGAGATCCGGCAGTGCCAGTGCTGCCATCAGAAGCAGCGCGAATCCGGCCACCTGACGCCCCATCTTTCCAAGAGGGGCCAGTCTCCACAGCTGATGCAGGAAGAGCAGTGCAGCAATCACTAATGGTATCCATGCGACCGCATTTATGATCTGACGCAATGTGCCAGTGGGCAGCAGCTCTGTGTCGTTTTCCGAAATTCCGGCACTTTGCAGAAGATTCTGTATTGTTCCGCGGGGGTTGCTTCCGTTCTTGATTTCCAGGGAAGCTGCTGTATACCCGGCATCCGAAGCAGTCACATCCGGGCAGATCAGAAAATATTCTTTTCCTTCCACCACACCGGTGACACGACGTTTTTCTCCCTTCACCATCAGCTCCAATCCTGTCACTTCACGACTTCCAAAAAGTGCATCGGCCAGACCGGCACTGATCGCGCACCCATCCCGCTGGCCTGCCCCCGGTGCGCTCCCGTACAGACAGGCAGCCGGGAAGCAGAGGATCGGGCTGCCATACACAGAAATGCATTGTGCCGCAGAACTTCGTTCCAAATCCGTTGTAACTGTTTCTGAATCTTCTTTCCAGAGTGCGAGATTGAGGCCGAGATCTTCTGCTGCCTTGCTGAGTGAGTCGGCTTGCAAAACAGAGAGCGGCTCTTCAAAGCGCAGCTCATATCCATTCGCGGGAAGATCTGCCGCTAAAACAAACAGTTCCCCCACTGCGAGTGCAATCAACGCCCACCCCCATATCGTGAATATCCGTTTTTTCATGATGCCACCCGAACCCAGGCACCTTCCGAGAGCGGTTTGTCCGCACCGGTGACTACCTGTCCGCTGATGCTGCCGGAAACAGCAGCCATACCATCCCCCTGTGCCTCCACCGTTACCGGCAGACGAATCAGTACATTCTGTATACCCAACAGCGTGGCTCTCTCTTCCACCAGGTAGACAAACATACCAGAGCTGTCTGTTTGAATGGCGGTGGCCGGCAGGCATTGTTCGTACTGTCCTGCGTTCAGTTTGATTTCCACCGTGGCACTTCCCGCCTTCCAATCGCCGGAGTGTAACATGGCGGTAATTTGTATACTTCCCTCTTCCGATGGATCGGACAAAGCCGTAATGGTTGTCTGCATAGACTGGCTTCCTTGCTTCACAGTGACCTGTGTTCCCACCGTGGCAAGGCGGGCCGACGCCTGCTCCAAAGAAAAGGTCAGTACACTGGCAGCGTTCTGATCCGCAAGAAGTCCTGCCACGGACGTACTGTTTTGCCCTGCCTCAAGATTCAGTTGGGTGAGTGTTCCGTCCGCAGGAGCGGAAAAAATACAATCCGCCGCTTTCAATGACTGCAGGGCTGATAATTCCGTGCGTGCAATATCCAGTTGTGCTTGCGTCACCGTAGCCTGTGCCTGATTTGCCGCATTTGTCTTGGCAACGTCCTCCGCGGACTGGCTATACGTATGTGCAGCGCTGTTGCGGGCATCCTCATAACTTTGGGCAGTGTCTGTTGCTGCCTCGTTGGCGTCTTCAGCATTTTTTTGTGCCGCGGCAAGGGCCGATTCAGCAGCATCCAGCGCAATTTGTGCATCGGCTATTTTCTGTTGCCGCTCCGCCTCTGCACTTTCGGGAGTAGCCACAGGCTGGTTCTGCAGGGCATTCAGGGCATTTTGGGCGGCATCCCGCTGCTGCCGCGCTTTTTCAATCGCATTTTCACCGTCCCGCCATGTTTTCTGTGCATCGGAATAGGCCCGTTCCAGCTGCTGTTGGGCTTGCTGGAGCGCAAAACCATCTGCTTCCTCCGGATCGGAGAGTTGCCTGGCGGAGACCTCCAGCTGTTGTACCTGGGCCTGTTTGGTTGCCAATGCCTGCGCCAGGGAGACCTCATCAAATCGGGCAATGGCATCTCCTTTTGAAAGGGTCTGCCCTGTTGTGGCCGTTACCTGTGCCACCAACAGACCTTCCGGGACAGTAAGCGGTGTACCTCCCTGCACAGAAATGGTCCCAGATGCCGTACTGCTTTGTGTGATCGAGCCTGCACTTGCCTGTCCCAAAGTCACTTTGGGCATACTGGCTCCGGCGATCCCCCGAGCTGTAAGCGTAAGGATGAGCATAACGGCAAAGAATCTGACCACCGTACCGAGGCGCCCGGCTTGCTTGGGATCGCTGTTCTTCCACGCGGCGAACGCGGTGCGAATACGATAGAACGGAAATCGAAACTTCATGGAAATATGTCCTTGCAATCCTTGTATTATTCTTTTAAGCCGCTTGCCTGAATTCCCAGTTCCAGGTATTGTTGCCCAAAGCGGAAAATCAGTACAGCAGGCGCCAACATAATCAGGCTGGCTGCCATGGCGGTGGCCAACGTCTGACCGTTGGCATCGTTGAAAGAGGCCAGATAGAGGGATAGCGGCCATCGGGACGGATCTTTCAAAAATGTCATGGGCTGCTCGATGGCGTTCCAACCTTCCAGAAATGCCAGGACCATCGCGGAAAGTATGCCCGGCATTCCCAAAGGCAGCCCGACGTGCCAGAATGTACGGAACGGGCCCGCGCCATCCAAAGCCGCAGCCTCCAGCAAAACCATGGGAACTGCGTCGAATCCCCGTGCCATAATGAATACGGTAAAGGCGGAAAAACAGCCAGGCAGAATCAACGCCCCGTGCGTATCCAGCAGCCCCAGCTTATGGAGTACCAGATAGTTGGGTACCATCGTGACCTGAAAAGGCAGCAGCATCAGGATCATGTACAGGTTCCTGCAAATCCGGCGGCCACGAAACCGTAACCGGGACAAGGCCCAGGCTGCAGGGGTACAGAAGAGGAGCTGCCCCAGGAGCTGGGGAAACACCTGGATGCAGCTGTTCCAGAACATGGCAAAAAACGCAGGGGTATCCAGGAGCAGTTCCACCATGGGCTGCAGGGTAGGCCAACTGGGCAGAAGTTGCCACCGCACCGCCTGGGCTGCGCCGTCGTGCAAAGCCGGGCCGATGGTAGCCGCCAGTTCATCCGCCGGGGTCAGCGCCCCAAAGAAGAGAAACCACAGCGGCCACCAAACGCTCAAGGCGATCCATCCCAGCGAAACCGTGAGCAGCGCACGGGTCACTGCGGGTTTCACGGGTTCAGAATGGCAACGGTATCCGCCGTGAAACCGCTGTCCGTATTGCTGCCGGTGATATACACAAAGGCCTTTGCCTGCACCATATCGGCGGAACCCTCCGCCTGACGGGAACTGCCATTTCCATCTGCGTAAATGGCAATATACCGGGTATCATCGGTGCACGTCACGGAAAACACGGAGGAGGCAGTTCCCGCTTCCGCCATAACCGCTGCGCTGGCATCCGCACCCTGGCGCTGGACAACCGTCGGAGAAAGGGTAAACCCTGTATCCGTCATTTCCACCACGACCCCGGAGTAATCAACCGAAGCCGGGTCAAAAAGGGATTCTTCCACAGCCTCGGAGGATTCCGCATCCGGTGCCGGGGTGATGATTGGCGTGGCCGTCGGTTGAGCCGTGCTTTCTGTGTGAGATGCGTCCGGCACCAAGGTGCTGTCGGAAGCAGCCCCACAGCCAGTCAGAAAGAATACGCAGGCAGCTGCAGTAATCACAAAAACAGAAAATGCCTTCATAACCAATCCTCCTTTAGGGAATTATTTGTCCCGGGCCCAGATCCGCTGCAAGGCCAGGATCAGGCCGGAAAGGGCCAGCGCCATGAGCACAGCGGCCGCGGTCAGGCGGGGCAGATCCAGGGACAGAAACCAGTTGTTGAACAGATGCTGTAACAGATACATACTTTCGTGGGGGTAGTTCCCTCCCACCAGGAAAGCCTCGCGGAAAGCTTTGAAACTGTTAAGCAGACTCAGCACACTCACCAAAGTCAAGGTGGGCAGCAAGTTGGGCAGTGTGATGTAAAAAAACTTCTGCCAGGCATTGGCACCGTCCACGGAAGCTGCTTCATACAGGTCAGTGGAAATTCCGTCCAGCCCTGCCAGCCAAAGGATCATGTCATAACCGGCATTTTTCCAGACGTAGGTAAACACCAATACCCAAAAGGCAGCCTCCGTGCCCATAAAATCTACTGCATGCCCTCCCAAAGAGGAAATCAACCCATTCACCAGACCATTTTGGGCAAACAACACCTTCCACAAAATCACGATGCTTGCCACGGGGATCGCCATCGGAAGGAGGAAACTGGTGCGGAATACTTTGCCGCGTCGGGTATCCCTGCCATTCCGTTGCTTGGCCACCGTCTGCACGCCCAGGGCCAGAAAAAGGCTGCACAGCAGAAGGATCGGCACACAGGTGCAGAGAAACCGTACCGTATTGCGGGCTGCCAGTTGAAAGGCTGTGTTTTCCAGCACCGACTGATAATTGGCAAGACCCACAACCTTTTTCCCCAATGCATCGCAAAAGCTGCGCCGGACCGTTTCTGCAAAGGGGACCAACATAAAGGCTGCGGTCCCCAGAAGGCTGGGCAGCAGGAACAAAATAGCGGCCGGGCCATCTGAATTGCGGCGGGACCTGCGTATGGTATGCCGCCATGAATGCCTGTGGGGCGGCAAGGCGGGGAGATTGCTCGCAGATTTTTTCATGGCTTATCCCTGTTCTGCAAACCGCAGCGATAGATCACTGACTACACCGGCAACCGCCTGATCCATCGTTTCACTGCCGGACAGCAGCGCCTTGGTGTGGGCAATCAGGCTGTCCTGCAGGGCTTCGTCCACCACCACGGGGGTGGAAAGCTGCGCCAGCAGCTCTTCAAAGCCGCCGGTATAACCGTTATCCTGCATGGCCGGCATATTGCGATCCAGCGAGATCTGCATGCCTGCCTTCGTCACCGGCATGCCGTCCTCCTGGAAACTGCCCTGCACCTCGTCACTGAACAAGGCTTTCAGGAAGGCCCCCGCATAGTCCGTCTGATCGCTGTTGGCGGAAACCGCCGCAAAGCAGGAAGGCAGGTAAACGCCCTGGCAAAGTCCCGGCTGCAAGATGGTCTGCCCGGTGGCCCGCAGTTCTGTATCGGTAGCACCCAACCAGGCGGGAGTTGTCATGCTGCCGTAGCCAAATACAGCCCGGGATGCCTGAGCATATTCCGACATACCTGCGTACCATACTACGGTATCTACACCGCCGAAATTACTTGCCGTGCCGCTCAAGGTATCCTGCTCGGGGTAGTCCGCCATGTTGTAGTCCTCTCCCACCGTCTGCAGGAACTCCATCAGATCGCGCAGCTTCGCTTCATCCAGGCCGTCCGCCGTGAACAGCGCGGGCTGGGAGGTCTGCAGGGCAAACTGAACCAGGCTGTCCACACTGTCAAAGCCCAGGGCATATTGCTGGGACTCATCCAGCGGTGCCCATCTGGCTTCCGCCGGGCGCGGTGCATATTGCTGTACCAAGGCCGCCACATCATCCAGGGTGGAGACGCCATCCAGTGTGCCGGCTGCGCCATGCATAACCGGAACCGTAAAGCGAGCGGGCAGCGTAAAGAGTTTTCCGTCCGCATCGGTATAACGATCGGTCACAAAATCATAGAGACTGCCTGTATCTACTATCCCGGACAGATCCTCTAACAGACCACTGCCGGAGAAGGATTCCAGGTCCGCACCATCCAGGATCAACACATCGGGGCCTTCCCCCGCCAGAAGCTCGGTGTTCAGCGTCCGCAGGGCATCGTCTTTCGTCAGGCCGGTACCGTCCTGCATCGCCACTTCATAATCCACCGTACAATCCGGGTTTTGCTGGGTGAAGGTTTGTATTGCAGCACGGACAGTAGCATTTTCCTCCAAACTCCAGACTTCCAGCGTGTTGGCCGGGGCCGAGAGCGTCGGATCAAAGGAATACCGGTACAGCTTTGTCTGCATGGAGCCGTCACTGACAATGGCCAGATAACTGCCGTCCGGGGCGCAGCACAGCTGAGAAATGTAATTGCTGGAAAGAGACAGCGCCGTGCCGGTGCCGTCCACCACCTGCTCACGCAGGCTGCCTCCCTGTGCCTGCCGGTAGATGCCGGTCCTGTCGGCATAACAGATGGAGCCATCCGTTCCCATGGCAGCCTGGGCGCTGTACGGGTCCGACAGAAATCCTGTCTGCACCGTCTGGGTGGTGCCGTCCTGATCCGCCCGGCAAAGATCTCCGTTGGAAGAGAAATAATAGAGGAACGAACCGTTTTCATCACCGGCCGGCAGAATCTCTGCAATGTCATTGTCGCCGAAATAGAAGTTTTCACCGGATGCATCGGCTCCCGCCCCCATCCAGCTCTGGTTCCCGCTGCTTACCTGTACCCAGCTTTTTACCTTTTGGGCATCCACATCATAAAACAGAATATTTCCCGGCAGAGAAATACCCGGTCCGCCTGACGGGACAGCCACCAGGGTTCCATCGGGCAGGAACCCCATCTGGTTGAGATAGAAATTCCCCCCGTCCACGCCCAGGTCCAGCTGAACCGGGTTGCCATCCGATTGTACGACCCACAGGGTGGAGTCGGTGGTTGTAAACGCCACGGTGCCGTCCTGGCGGGCAGCCCAGCGTGCCAGCGTGCCTGTTTTTTCGGCCCAGTCCAGAGTCTCAGACTGCCAGCTGGCGCCATTATCCGTGGAGGTGAGACGGACAGTGACCGGCATATCGGTACTCTCATCCCGGGCATACAGTACAAGACTGCCATCTGCCAGTGCGGCAGGCGCCGCGCCGAGTACCAATCCGGAGGAAATTCCGTCAGCCTGCCGTTCCACCCAGCGTCCCTGGGGGACCGCGTCCGTCTGGACGGCGCTGGAATCGGAGCCGGATGCAGCTGTGCCGGATGCGGTGCAGGCGGCAAGAGAAAACATCATCATGCCTGCCAGAAGCGAGGATAGAATCGTATGTAGAGATTTCATGGTTGCCTCCCGACAATTGTGTGGATTTTGAAATACCGGCATTGTAGCAAAACAATCTGGAAAAAACCTGAAAAGTGTTTTCAGGTTTTTTTCAGACTGGCTGTGTAGACTAAGAATGTTCATATAATAGAGGTATACTGGATTGATAGAAACGACGGTTATGGCGGGAAGGAAATACCCATGCGAATCTTACTGATTGAAGACGACAAGGCGCTTTGCCAAGTTTTACAGCCCACATTACAGGCAGCAGGATTCGCCTCCGATTGCTGCCATACAGGTGCAGATGGTTTGCATCTTCTCAAAACCGGATACTATGATGCCTGCATCCTGGACAGGATGCTGCCGGAACTGGATGGCCTTACGCTGCTCAAAAGTGCCCGGGCCGACGGCGTAACCATCCCTGTTCTTATGCTCACAGCCTTGGGGCAGATCGGTGACCGTGTGGACGGTCTGGATGCAGGTGCCGATGACTATCTGACAAAACCTTTTGATACCCGTGAACTGCTGGCCCGGCTGCGGGCACTGGTCCGCCGGCCGGCGGATCTGAATGAGGCGGCCCACCGGATTGCCTGCGGCGATCTTGTCCTGGATACCGCCCAGCTGACTTTGACGGGGCCTTCCTCCACCGTGACGCTCAGCCGCCGGGAATGTGACCTGCTGGCGGCATTTTGTCGTGCGCCCGGCCTGCTCCGGGCAAGGGCAGTCCTGTTGGGCAGCGTGTGGGGATCGGCGGCCGAGATTGAGGATTGCAGTCTGGACAGCTATATCCGTTTCATCCGGCGGCGTCTGACTGCTGTGGGCAGCCGGGCAGTCTTACGGACGGTACGAGGCGCAGGCTACCGTTTTTTGCCTGATGGTGAGGAAGACGCTCATGCTTGAACACCTCCGACGCCGCCTGACAATTCTGTTCAGTGTACTCACCGCTGCTGTACTGGCGGCAGCGCTGACGGCGACCTGCCGCATGGCCCAAAACGAAGCGGTTTCCGGAGCGGACCTGGTGTTTGCCAATACCGTTTCGGCAATCGAGGATGCCGTAACCGAGAACAACCTGGTTCGTGACAGTTGGCTGGCCAGCCAGGAAGCCGCCGGTCGCTTGGTTCTGTATATGGAGGACAATGGTCACCCCCTTGTATTCTCCGGCGGGTGGACACCTGCCGATGAGCGCACCACACTGGTGGCGCTGGCCAGAGAACAGGCAGTCTCTGCCGGGCTGAATCCGGACAGACCGCGCCGGCAAAAGGTAAACTTTTCCTTGAACGGCGCACAGCTCAGCGGCTCCTACACCTGTACCGCAATGCTGTTGCCCAGTGAACAGATGTCAAGTGCGGTTCTTCTGTACATTATCCGGGATATGGGACCTTTGCATGACCGCCTTTGGATCATGGCCTGGCAATATACAGCCCTGTGGGCTGCGGGTGCCTTGATACTGGCATTTCTCTCCCATTGGATGGTGGATCGCGCGCTGCGCCCAACCGCCCAGGCAATGCAGAAACAGCGGGAATTTGTAGCAGCTGCGGGCCATGAGCTGCGCAGCCCACTGACTGTGCTGAAGGCAAGTCTGCAAGCGGCGCAGGCTCCCGAAACAGCCCATCTGGCTCCTCAATTTTTAAGCCATGCTGCATCGGAGGCGGACCGGCTGTCCCGTCTGACAGAAGATCTGCTGATTTTGGCCGGCGGCGATGCAGGGGTACTGCGTACCTCCCTGGCCCAAATCAATACGGACACTTTTTTGGTGGAACTCTATGAAAGATTTGTCCCGGTAGCGCGTGACCACGGACACTCCTTAACCCTTAACCTGCCAGACAAACCTTTGCCCGCCCTGCACGCAGATGCACAACGGCTGGAGCAGCTGTTCGCCGTCTTGTTAAACAACGCATTTGAGTATTCCCCTGCTGGAACCCCCGTGGAAATTCTTGCGGAGCTGCCGCCTTCCGGTGGTCTGCACATCGCAGTAGTGGATCACGGCCCCGGGGTCCCCGACACAGAAAAATCCCGTATCTTTGATCGTTTTGCCCGAGGAGACCGCAGTCGGACCGACAAAACGCATTTCGGCCTTGGCTTGGCCGTTGCCAGTCAAATTGCCTCCTTGCACGGAGCGATCCTGCGTGTACGGGACACGCCCGGAGGCGGAGCCACCTTCGTGGTGGAGTGGCGTAATAATCATGTTCTGGACAGATCCAGCTTTTCGTAAATACAGAATGCTTTCTGAAACAGCAAAAGCCTTGCAGCAAGAGATTTCTCCGCCGCAAGGCTCTTTCTATTTCATTTTTATAGTCTGCAAATAAAAACAGCCCTACGCATCGCGTAAGGCTGTCTTTGGTGCACCATTCCCATCCAAAAACGAACTAAGTACTTCCTCTAAAGATACCGGGCGTCCGCCCTCCTGATAATTGAAATTCACCACGATGCGGTCATCGAACAGATAGATGGAGTTGACAAAGCAGTCGATGACCTTTTCCTGAAAGGCGATATCCTCCGAGTCGCCGTGGCGGAACTGATCGAACCAGAACAGAATCTGCTCCCGTGTGATGGGCGGCTTTTCGATCTGCTCCTGCAGGATGCCGGTTTCCAGGGCTTCACGCTGCTGTTCCAGTTCCTCCATCCGCGCCTTGGTGGAGGGCGTCAGGA
>ERZ1090865.844-NODE-845-length-16416-cov-8.099627_pt1 | contig 16416 bp, 15 predicted proteins | sample MGYA00478478_ERZ1090865 | MGnify/ENA primary metagenome ERZ1090865 (study PRJEB33644, sample SAMEA5815715) | chicken gut metagenome | biome: Chicken; feature: Gastrointestinal Tract; material: Caecum | place: Ireland | collected 2019-01-01 | study: A study of the... | reverse complement strand
CGGGTTTTCTCAATGCGGAATACCGCCATGTTGGATACCTCCTTCCGTTGGTTTTGAAAAGTGTTCGTTTCGGTGGTTTTGCGCCCCTGTATCACCGCCCGGCCTCCCATGAGGGAAAGGATATGGGCGGCCTCGTTTGCGCCGCCCACAGGCGAAAAAACAGGGGATTTCCCACCCGTTTTCATACAGTTTTGGGTGCCCCCGGCAGGGCATAAAAAAACGCCACAGGTTTGTGTTACCTATGGCGTTGCCCCGGCAGATGTCCGGTCTGTATTCAGTTGTTCCCTTAAATTTTGGGGACTTACTCCTCGTTCTCCTCCATCCCCAACCAATCCTCAAAAGATTTTCTGGAAATGCGGATCATGTTACCAATCCGGATCGTCTGAAACTCGCCGGAGTTTGCGAGCTTATAGGCAGAGGATTTTCCAATGCCGAGAATAGCGGCGATGTCCTCCACGGTGTAGGTTCTGTTTTTCGGCGTCTGCTTTCCGCCCGATGCACTCATAATCTGCCTCCTGTTTCTTGTCGGCATTTTGCCCATACCTGCCCGGTTTCCCTGATGGGAAAGGCCCTGTCAGACACCATTCCTGCTAAGAATTTGCTAATTTGACTTTCTGAACGCCCCGTCACGAGGCGGCATCACAGGGATTTTTGTGCAGATTGACCAGTAACCAGGCAATACAATTTCAGATAAAACAACAAGGCAAATTATGAAACGGACGATGTACCAAGCGGCACGCCATACTCCTAAGCGCGGGGCCGGAGGTTCGAATCCTCTCTGGGACGCCAAGAAAGGCGCTGTCAGCCGTTTTTCCGGTTGACAGCGCCTTTCTTTTTGGTTTCCGGGCCCGGTTGTCGTTTTTGGGCTCAGTCCATTTACCGGCGGGCCATTCTCCCACACTTTTGCCGTTTGGAACCGGCGAAATGCCTGCGGCAAAGTCGGGACAGGCTCGGCCCGCAGTTTTGCAGGTGAAACACCCGGGACAAAGGCTTTTGTTGCCGGGCGCCCCCTTACGGCTGCAAAAGTCCGGCAGAAAAGTCCCGCTACCTTCCTCTGTGTTTGGCCTTCTTCTTTTCCTGGCGGATGGCAAAGCGTCGGTCTTTCTCTGCCTCTTTCCTGCTGCGGCTTCTTGCTTTCCGCTCCAGTTTGCATTGCTCGTGCTGGAGTTTGAGCGCCTGCTGTGCCTTTGTTCCAACGCCGTTGTTTTGCAGCTGACTATGGATTTCACGCTGTCTGCGTTTGGGATTGACTTTTCTCTCGATGGTCGCGTCGGCCCGGATCGGGGGACTGAACTTCAGCTTGTGCCAATTTTTCAGCAGAAACTCATAGACCTCACAGTCCTTGGGCTCTGCTCCGAACGTGATTTTGCACACTTCGTATCTGCCGCCATCCGTCCGTTCATAAAGTCCGATCCAAAACGGGTCGTCAAAGAGGATGGTCAGATTGCTCTGCGAAACCGGGCTCATTCTTGCAAATACTGCCCTTCAAATTGTTCCAGCCATTCCAGAAGGGCGCGGTAGAGGAGTCTCTGCTGTTCAAATATTGTTCGGCCCACCAGCGGAATGTCGGCAAATTCCCGCGCATACCTCTCGTTCATTTCCGCCGAGGATTGCAGGCTTTGGCGCAAAGACACAACAAGCTCCATTGCTTCGGCTTTGTCCAGTTTGTTCAGATTGGCAATGACCACATTAAAGTCAAATCGTATGGGGACCGGATCGGCAGCGCAGGCCGCCATCAATGTCCTGAAATACGCCCTGCCCCGTTCGGTGATGGAATAGACCGCCTTATCCGCAGATTTATCCCCCTTGACAATCTCACTTCGCAGATACCCCTGCTCAGTCAGCTGGAGCACTTTCCGGTAAACAGAGGGCACGCTTACTTTTGTCCAGCGGGAAAAATGGTGATGCTCCACATCCTTCTGGATTTCATAAGCACTTTGGGGTTTCTCCAGCACAATCCCCAGTATGACCAAATCGATCGACGACATCGTTCCGCCTCCTCATTTTACTATCATCAATAGTACTATCAGCAATAGCAATTGTCAAGAGAATCTTTTGCCCGCCGGCTGCGGCGGTCTCTCGCTTGCTTTTCGCCGGGGCATGGGATATAATAAAGCCAGTGATCGTGGTATTGGCGGGCTGTACGCGCCGGGCGTGCCGTCCGCCTTTTATCGTTGTTGAACAAAGGAGGGGTTTCTGCTCATGCAAACCCGACAAGCACCCCCCTGGCAGCGGCGCCTGTTCCGCCTGGCCGCCGCGCTGGTCTTTCTGTGGATGCTGCTGCTGAACTGCCTGACGCCCTATATTGCAGACGATTTCCCTTTTGCCTATGCCTTTGATACCGGGCTGCGGCTGCAGAGCCTGCCTCAGCTGCTCCAAAGCCTTGCCTTTCATTACCGGGAATGGAGCGGACGGGTCGTTGTCAAGTTTTTCGCCCAGGGATTCACGATGTTTCCCAAGCTGATCTTCAACCTGTTCAACGCCGCCGCCTACCTGGGGTTGGGGCTGGTGATCTACCGGCTGGCCGCCGGCCGGCGCCGCGACCGGTATGACCTGCTCACCTTTCTGCTGATTCAGGTTGCCCTTTGGGAGATCAGCCCGGCTTTTGGCCAAACCAATCTTTGGATGTGCGGCGCCTGCAATTACCTGTGGGCCAGCCTGGGCTGTCTGGCCTTTTTGCTGCCCTGGCGCTATTATCTGGAACGCCCCTTTGCCGCCGGCCCCCGTATGGTTTTCGGCATGGGCGTTGCCGGGCTGTTCGCCGGCTGGCTCAGTGAGAACGGGAGCGCCGGCCTGCTCGTCTGCCTGGTGCTGTGCATCTGGTGGCTGCTGCTGCGCCGGCAGCGGGTTCCCGTTTGGATGTGGAGCGGCGCTGCGGGCGCCGTCGTCGGCTTTGTGATCCTGATAGCCGCGCCGGGCAACTACAACCGCGCCACCGTCTATGGCGACTATGACAGTTTCCTGACCCGGTATGCCGTCCGTTTCTTCAACTGTCTGAATATGCTGAAGGACTACGCGCTTCCGCTTCTGTTCGTCTTTGCCATCGGGTTTGTGCTGCTATGGTTCCGGCGCTCCGCCGTCGGAGCCCAGACGCTGGCCTGGCCGGTGATCCTGCTGCTGGGCGGGCTTGGCGCCAACTTTGCCATGATCCTCAGTCCTGATTATTACGAGCGCTCCACCCATGCCCCCTTCGCCTACCTGACTGCCGCCTGCGCCGCCTGTCTGATCCAACTGGACGGGTGCATTCTGCGCCAGGGCCTCGCCTGCCTGACCGCCTGCCTTGGCCTGATTGCCGGGTTCCACAGCCTGGAAGCCGGCTACGACATCGCCAGCTATTGGGTGATGTACAACACCCGGGACGCACTTCTGCGCCAGGAAGTCGCCGCGCTGGGTGAAGAGGCCGCCGGCGCAAGCCTGAGCACCTACGCCATCGAACCCTACACCCGGTGGTGCGCCGCCTATGGCCTGCCGGATATCCGGGAAAACAGCGAGGATTCCATCGGTCTGTGCCGGGCGCGGTGGTACGGCGTCAGCGCCATCACGGCCAGCGAGACCCACACCTACCCCTTCCCCGGCCACATGAACGAAGCCTACGCCGCCGGGGAGGCCGCCGCGCTGGAAGCCCAGGAGACCCAATAACGAAACCAGCCCCGGGGTATGTTCTCCGCCGTCCGAACGGAGACCTGCCCCGGGGCTTTTCATTGAAGAAGCCCGCCCGCAGAAATGCCGGTCTCCCCTCCCCTTTTTCCCCAACAAACGGAACAGAACGATTTCCCCGCCAGGAAGCCTGGTCGGTTCCATAGCCCCGGCCGCCGATCTGCCGCAGTCGAAAAGCACGTTGCAGCTGAAATTTGCTGCAACGTGCTTTTTGTTTTAGGGCTGCGCATCCGCAAAGCTCGCCTTAGCGCAGGAGAGGAACGCTTTCAGCGCCGGGTTTCCCTGGACCGATTTATAGTAGACCCCGAAGGACATGGCTTCAAGATCCGGCAGCGGGATCTTTGCAATCAGGGACATATCCGGGACGAGCAAGTCCGGCAGGATCGAGACGCCATACCCGGCTGTGATCAGCACGGCAATGGCTTCTGCCGAGTCGCAGAAATAAAACTCCGTGGGCGGCCGGTCGCCTATCAGCTGCCTCTGCAGCTGCGCAAAGGAGAGTGAGGTCTTGGACGGAGTAAAGAGCGCCAGCCGTTCCCTGCTCAGATCGTCCAGCGAAACCTCTTTGCGCCCGGCCAGCGGGTGTCGGCTGGAGCAGACACACACCACCGGGACCTTGGTGATCTCTTTGTACTGTGCGGAAATTTTGATGGCGGACGCTTCCTTGAGCCCCACCACTGCATCCAGATCGCCCTCCTCCAGCATCCGGTAAACATGCTGGAACGGGATCACCTGAAGGCGGGGGTGCAGTTCCGGCCGCTGTGCCCGGAGCCGCTCCAAAGTGCCCGACATCAGAAACATGCAGGGGGAGTTGTAAAACCCCAGCGACACGGTCTCGATAAGCCTGGGGGCCGCCCCGTCAAACCGCTTTTTGGCCCGCTCCGACACCGCCACAATCTGCCACGCATCGTTCAGAAAGATCTTTCCTTCCTCCGTCAGCTTCACCGAGCGCGTGGTGCGTCGGAACAGTTTCACGTTCAGCTCCTTTTCCAGCGACTGGATCTGCTGGCTGACGGCGGGGTGGGTCACATGAAGCGACTGCGCCGCCTGTGAAAAGTTCAGGTACTCCGCCACCGCCAGAAAGCAGGAAAGCTGGAACATATTCATGGTTGCGCCCCCCTTAATTTGTAAGGTTTCCTTTCCAATAGCAACATATGAAAGCACTGTCTTCCCTGCACGGCCGTGCCGGGAAGATGCCGGCATCCGGCGCCAAATCAACAAAAAGCGAGCGTTCCCGCAGCCCTGTATGCTGCCAGGAACGCTCGTTTTGGTTGGGTGCTTTTCCGCTGTAATTTTTCCGCCGCCTTGTATGCCGTACCGGTTTCAGGAGGCGTCTTCGCCCGCGGCCCATGCTAGAAAATTGTGGGCAGGCGGCAGGTCACCGGGTCCCGGTCGCCCGCGTCAGCAAAGAGGATGCGGAGCCGGGCCACGTCGTTACGGTTTGCCGGCCTGGCCAGTCCCGTGCCGGAAGGGCTGGTTGATCCCGCCAGCCTCCCCCGAGCGCCGACAGCCCGCCGGCCTACTGCCTGCATAGAAAACCCCGCCATCCCCGCCCAAAGCGGGTCCGGCCACCCAGAAGGCGCCTGCACAGGGCAGGTATCAAAATGCCGACATTCGGCAGCAAGGCAATAAAAAATTGGCCGATTTTGCAATCGGCCAATTCTGGTGCGGATGAAGGGATTTGAACCCACACTCTTTTAAGGGAACTAGAACCTGAATCTAGCGCGTCTGCCAGTTCCGCCACATCCGCATATCGGGTCGCCGCTTACCGGCGACATGATTTATTATACTCATTCGTTCCCTGTTTGTCAAGCGTTTTTTCCGGTCTGTGCCGGTTTTTTCCAAAAAGCGCCTTTTCTCTTTCCTTTCCCGACAGGACATGCTATAATAACTATAAACTACTTCATGGTAGGGAGGTTTCGACCATGTGGACTCGTTCCTTGCTGAAGCAAAATGCCAAGGATGCCCTGCGCGGGCGTTACTGGCGCAGTTTTCTGTTGTGCTTTCTGCTGACACTGCTGGGGATCGGCAATTATTCCCCGCAATACCGCGTCACCTACGATCTGGCCTCCGACGAATTGGACAACCTGCGGTACGGCCCCGTGTGGGAGGGCAATGCAAGCGTCCAGGATCTTTGGGCGGAGCTGAATGACTCCAACCTTCTGTTTCTGCTGCAGTTCGGGGTGGTCCTCCTGCTAATCGGCGTTGTCATCGGGCTTTGCTGGGCCTTCTTCCTCGTCAACCCGCTGACTGTCGGCCGCAACCGTTACTTTATGGAAAGCCGGCAGGCACCCTCCCCGATGAAAACGGTGCTGACCATCTTCCGGCCGCCTTATATGAATGTTGTGAAAGTCAGCGCCCTGGTCTCTCTCAAGATCGCGCTGGGTTCTCTGCTGATCATTCCGGGGATCTACTGGCAGTATTGCTACTGGATGGTGCCCTACCTGCTGGCCGAGAACCCGTACCTGACCACCGGCCGGGCCATGGAGCTGAGCCGCCAGATGATGGAGGGCGAAAAGCTGCGCACCTTTGTGCTGGTCCTTTCCTTCATCGGCTGGATCGCTTGTCCGTCCTCACGCTGGGGATCGGGTTACTTTTTCTTGAGCCCTATTACCAGGCCACGATGGCCGAACTGTACGCCGTTTTGCGCAGCAAAGCCTTTGCGCTGAATCTGACCGATGAAAACGAGCTGTGCGGTTTTGTGCGCCACGACGCCGGCGCCTGAGCCCGGAAGGCCGCGTTTGGGTGCGCCTGATTTTTTGAAAAAAAGGCTTGACATTTCTCGCCTGTCTTGTTATAATTACCCTTGCAGTTCGGGTTTGGCCGGGCTGCTATGGAAAGATGGCTGAGCTGGTCTAAGGCGCACGACTGGAAATCGTGTAGGGCCCTGAAAGCCCTCGAGGGTTCGAATCCCTCTCTTTCCGCCAGAAAAAGCAGGAACTTCGGTTCCTGCTTTTTTGTTTTCTTTTCACTTGTCGGCTGATCGGCCTTAGCGACAAACGGAACCCCCGCCGCCTTCCTTGCGGAAAGCGGCGGGGGTTCGGGTCATTCCCTTACATCGGGATAAAGTCAAAATCGATCCGGCCCAGCGGCACATCGGCTGCCGTGACCTTGATCTTGATGGGGTCGCCCAGCATCCAGTGGCGGCCCGTCAGCGGGTCGTACAGGCGGACCCCCTCGGTGACGGTGGGTTCCCCCTTGCACAGCTGCGCAGCGGGGATAAAACCTTCCACCGTGTTCTCCAGCGCCACAAAGACGCCGCGGGGCGTGATGCCCGAGATCGTGCCGGTATAGACCTCACCCAGATGGCTGTGCATATACTCGGCTTTGTAGCAGTCCTCCACATCCCGCTCGATGCGCACGGCCGCCACCTCCTGGCGGCTGGACTGTTCGCAGGTGCGGGTGGCAAAGTCGGTATAGTTGGTGACCAGCCGCTCATGGGGCTGGCCCACCAGCATATCGGTGAGAATGCGGTGGATCGCCAGGTCGGGATAGCGGCGGATTGGGCTGGTGAAATGCGCGTAATCTTTGAGGACCAGGCCGAAATGCCCCAGCGGTTCCGGGCTGTAGCGCGCTTTCTGCATACTGCGCAGGATTCCGGTATGGATCGGAATGCGGATCGGCTGGTCTCGGGTTTCATCCAGCAGCGCCGAGAGTTCCAGCTGGGTCGGGGTCTTGCCCTGGAAGTGTACATTCAGACCGCATGCCTTGAGGGTCTCCCGCAGTTTTTCCATCCGCTCTTCGTCCGGCGCCTCATGGACGCGGTAGACAAAAGGCACATGATGGGTCCGGCCGGCGTTGGCCGCGCATTGGTTGGCCAGCAGCATGAACTCCTCGATCATGCATTCCGAGACGCCGCGGGTGCGCTTGATGACATCCACGCAGCGGCCCTGCTCGTCCATCACCAGCTTGGCCTCGTCCGATTCGATCTCCATACCGCCGCGGGCCCGGCGCAGTTCCAGCCGCTTTTCATACAGTTCCTGCATGACCGGCAGCTGGGGCAGCACGTCGGCATACTTCCGGCGCACATCCTCCGCCGCCGTGCCGTCCAGCAGCGCGTTGATCTCTTTGTAAACGCCCTTGACCCGGCTGCGGATCACCGTTTTGACAAACTGATAGCTGTGGATGTTGCCCGCCTCGTCCAGCCGCATCAGGCAGGAAAAAGCAAGCCGGTCGGTGCCTTCATTGAGGCTGCAGATCCCGTTGGAGAGCTGGGTGGGCAGCATCGGGATCACCTTGTCGGCATAATAGATGCTGGTCGCACGCTCGAAGGCTTCCTCATCCATGGCGGACCCGGGGCGCACATAGTGGCTCACGTCCGCGATGTGGACCCCCAGTTCATACCCGCCTTCCTGCAGCTTCATCAGGCTGATCGCGTCGTCGATGTCCTTGGTCTCGGCGCTGTCGATGGTAAAGATCGGCAGGCCGCGCAGGTCCATCCGGTGGGCAGCCTCCGACGGATCGATCGCTGCATTGTCGTAGGCGGCAGCTTCCTGCAGCACTTCGGGCGGGAAATCCTGCCGTACATCCCTGCCGTACAGGATGGCCTTGGCACATTCAGAGGCAAACTCCGCAGAGCCGAAGCGCTGGGTCACTGCGGCCCGGTGGTCGGCATGGCGGTTGCCGCGGCTGGTCAGCAGTGCGCCGACCTTATCCCCCAGCTGGGCGCCGTTGGCGCCGTCCTTCTGCAGAATGATGTGAACATCGCGGCAGCCGTCCGGTTCCACGGCCAGGCGGCCGTCCTCGGTCACCGTCAGGGTGCCGGCAAAGCTGTTGTGCGGGGTGACCACCTCGGCGACCTCGCCTTCCGCGCTGCCTTCCACACGGGGGCGGTCAAACAGTTTGACGAGGATCTTATCCTGGGGCATGGCGCCGTGCAGCGCCCGGCCGGGGATAAAAATATCCCCGGTGCCGTCATCCCGGCTGGCAAAGCCGAAGCGGGCCGCCAGCTTGACCAGTGTGCAGGGGATTGCCTGCGGCGCGGCGGTGTTTTCCAGCGTGGCCAGCCCCGGCACATAGCGGCCGTCCCGGGCCGAAAGCAGGCCGGTGGCGACCATGGCCGTCACCGTATTGCGCAGCTGGCTGTTGTCCACCTGCAGGTTGTTCTGCAGATCCCGCAGGGTATGGGGCCGTCGCTTGACGGCTTCCAGAATTCTTTTTTGCAGTGGTGTCATACTACTCCTCCCGAACGTCGCTTCGCTGTCTGGCGAAGCCCTTCCTGGCGGGCCGTGCCCGCACTTTCCCACCGGGCAGCCTTGCTGCCGGACCCAGCTTTCCAAAAAAACGGCCCGCGCTGGGGAGCGGGCCGTTTTACATGTGGCAAGGAATTTACAGGCGCGCACTCAGCACGCTGACCAGCAGCGTAGCGACCACGAAAATCACGCCCAGAACCTTGGTGAACTTTGCCAGCTTGGCATCGAGACCACGCTCACGGCCAGCGGCCATAAAGCTGTTGTCGCCCATGATGGCGGCGGACAGCCCCTGGCCCTTTTGTTCCTGCGCGAGGGTGAACACAACGATCAGCAGACATGCAACGATCAGCACAACGCCGATCACGATTTCATAAATCCCCATTGATAGCACTCCTTCAAAGTCTCATGCAGTGTATACTATACCATACTGCGCCGGAAATTGCAAGGGGTTGTACCGCCGAATGGCAAAAATCCGTCCGGCAGTTCCCCCGTGTTTTACAGTGTCATCTGCTCGAGGGTATCGGTCTCCTTCAGAATTGCGCCGGCCGCCGGCAGCGTGCGCACGCGGTAGCGGTGGGGGTCGGCCAGTTCCAGCCCTTCGGCCGGCCGCACGCGCTGGATCCGGGCATTCTTTTTCAGGCTCACCACATTGACGCCGGCCGTGTCCCGCGTTGTCTTTTCCGGGATCAGGGCGCTGCCGACCAGCAGCAGCCGCAGGGTGGCCGGGCCGGCGTTGATGAAGATGGCCAGCTCCTGCTCCTGGGTCAGATGAAGCATTCCGGCCAGTTCCGCCTTTTCGCTGTAGGCTTTGAGCAGTTTGCGGCGGTTCTGCTTGGTCTGGTAGCTGGCCAGCGGCACCTTGGCGCATTTGCCGTTCTGGAAGAAGAAGAGCATGTGGCCGGTATAGTCGGTGGTGACCGCCATGAACAGCGGCACTTCCCCATCTTCCATGCCGAGGGCGGTGGGGATGAAGTCCCCCAGCACACTGGCTTTGGTGTCGGCAAATTCCGAGGCGCGGGTCTTGTAGACCTGGGCGTGGTTGGTGAAGAACAGCAGTTCGGCGCTGTTGGTGGATTCGCAGGTATAGGCCACCTCGTCGCCGTCCTTGAGTTTCTGTTCCCCGGACATGCGCAGGCTCTGGGGGGTGATCTTTTTGAAGTAGCCTTCCCGGGTGAAGAACAGGTGGACCGGATAGTCCGGCACTTCCTGCTGTTCTTCGGTCTCCCCTTCGTCCGGCAGATCGTACAGGATCTCGCACCGGCGGGGCTTGCCGTACTTTTTGGCCACCTCGGCCAGCTCGTTCATGATGATCTTGTTGATGCGGGCCGGCCGTTTCAGAATGTCCTCCAGATCGGCAATGGCCTTCTCCAGATCCTCGATCTCCTCGGTCCGCTTGAGGATGTATTCCCGGTTGAGATGGCGCAGACGGATCTCTGCCACATACTCGGCCTGGATCTCATCAATGCCGAACCCGATCATCAGGTTCGGGACCACCTCGGATTCCTCCGCCGTCTCCCGCACAATGCGGATGGCTTTGTCGATGTCCAGCAGGATCGTGGCCAGGCCGCGCAGCAGGTGCAGCCGGTCCTGCTTGCCCTTGAGGTCGTGGTAGGTGCGACGGCGCACACACTCGGCCCGGAAGGCCGCCCACTCCAGCAGGATGCCCCGCACCCCCAGCACCCGCGGCTGCCCGCCGATGAGCAGGTTGAAGTTGCAGGCGAAGGAATCTTCCAGCGGGGTGGCCCGGAACAGCCGCGCCATGAGTTTGTCCGGATCCTGCCCGCGCTTGAGGTCAATGGTCAGCTTGAGGCCGTTCAGGTCGGTCTCGTCGCGCATATCATTGATCTCCCGCACCTTGCCGGCCTTGACCAGCTCGGTGATCTTGTCCATGATGGCTTCCACCGTGGTGGTGGGCGGAATGCGGGTGATGTCGATGCAGTTGTTCGCCTTGTCGTACTGCCAGACCGCCCGCACCCGGATGCTGCCGCGCCCTTTTTCCAGCACGCTGCGCATCTCGGCGGCGTCGTACAGGATGCTGCCGCCGCCCACAAAATCCGGCGCCGGAAGCAGCTGCATCAGGTCTGCGTTTTCGTCCTTCATCAGGGCAATGGTGGCGTTGCACAGTTCCACCAGGTTGAAAGAGCAGATGTTGGAGGCCATGCCCACCGCGATCCCCAGCGTGTTGTTCGCCAGGATCGTCGGAAAGGTGACCGGCAGCAGGGTGGGTTCGGTGGTGGTGCCGTCATAGTTGGGGACAAAGTCCACCGTATCCTTGTCAATGTCGCGGAACAGTTCCTCACAGACCGGTTCCAGCTTTGCCTCGGTATAACGGGCGGCCGCATAGGCCATATCCCGGCTGTACGCCTTGCCGAAGTTGCCCTTGGAGTCCACAAAGGGCACCAGCAGGCTTTCGTTGGAGCGGCCCATACGCACCATCGTGTCATAGATGGCCGCATCGCCGTGGGGGTTCAGGTGCATGGTGCTGCCGACGATGTTGGCGCTTTTGGTGCGTCCGCCCTTCAGCAGCCCCATGCCGTACATCGTGTACAGCAGCTTGCGGTGGGCTGGTTTGAAGCCGTCGATCTCCGGCAGTGCGCGGGAAACGATCACGCTCATGGCGTAGGGCATATAGTTGGTTTCCAGCGTTTCGGTGATGGGGCTTTCGATCACCTCGCCGGCCGAGAGGATCTCCACGTTATCCCCCAGCTGAGGACGGGCGGGGGTGGTTCTTTTTTCTCGCTTTTTTGCCATGAAAACCTCCTGTTAAGAGACATCCAGATCGTCGAGGTATTCGGCGCCGTGCTCTGCAATATGGTCCTTCCGGCCCTGAAGGTTGTCCCCCAGCAGCAGGTCGAACACCTCGGCGGTGCGCTGGGCGTCGGTGGGCAGCACCTTGATCAGCCGGCGGCTTTCCGGGCTCATGGTGGTCAGCCACATCATCTCGGGGTCGTTTTGGCCAAGGCCTTTGGAGCGCTGGATCGTGTACTTCTGCCCTTCGATGCGGCGCAGGATGTCCGCCTTTTCCGGCTCGGTGTACGCAAAGTAGGTCTTTGTGCGGGTGTTGATCTCATACAGCGGGCTTTCCGCAATGTAGACATAGCCCTGCTGGATCAGCGTCGGGGTCAGGCGGTAGAGCATGGTCAGCACCAGCGTGCGGATCTGGTAGCCATCCACATCCGCGTCGGTACAGATGACGATTTTGTTGAAGCGCAGATTGTCCAGGTTGAAGGTGGCCAGGTCCTTGTTGTGGCTGCCGCCCAGTTCCACGCCGCAGCCCATGACCCGGATCAGGTCGGTGATGATGTCCGACTTGAAGATACGGGCATAGTCCGCCTTCAGGCAGTTGAGGATCTTGCCCCGGATCGGCATGATGGCCTGGAATTCCGAGTCCCGGCTCTGCTTGACGGCGCCCATGGCGGAGTCGCCCTCCACGATGTACAGTTCGCGGCGGGACGCATCCTTGGTGCGGCAGTCCACAAACTTCTGCACCCGGTTGGCCAGGTCCATCTGCTGGGTGATGTTTTTCTTGATCGAGATGCGGGCTTTTTCCGCATGTTCCCGGCTCTGCTTGTTGATGAGCACCTGCTTGCAGGCTTTTTCCGCCTCGTCTGGATGCTCGATGAAATAGACCTCCAGCTGATGCTTGAGGAAGTCGGTCATGGCCTGGGCCACAAACTTGTTGGTGATGGACTTTTTGGTCTGGTTCTCGTAGCTGGTCCGGGTGGAAAAGCTGGAGGAGACCAAAATCAGGCAGTCCTGCACATCCGCAAAGGTGATGGAGCTTTCGTTTTTCTTGTACAGCCCCTTGCTCTTGAGCCAGGCGTTGATCTGCTGGACAAAGGCCAGCCGCACCGCACGGTCCGGACTGCCGCCGTGTTCCAGCCAGCTGGAGTTGTGGTAGTATTCCAGTGTCTGGTTCTGGTTGGAGAAGCAGAAGGCCACGTTCATCTTGACCTGATAGTCGGGCTGGTCCGCCCGGTCCCGGCCGACGGCGCTGCCGCTGCAGCTGTAGGAGGCGGTCAGGGCCGTATCCCCCGCCAGCTCGTTGACATGGTCCAGGATGCCGTTTTCGTAAAGATAGGTATGCTTTTCCGCCCGGTCCCCCGTGCGGTCATTGAAGACCAGCGACACCCCCGCGTTGACGATGGCCTGCCGCTTGAGCATATCGCAGAACGTCTCGGCCGGGACCGCAATATCGGTGAACACCTCGGTATCCGGCAGCCAGCGGATCACCGAGCCGGTCCGACGGCCGGTGAAGGGTTCTTTGTGCAGACCGCCCACGTTCTCGCCGTTTTTGAAGTCCAGATGATAGTGGAAACCGTCCCGGTAGATGTCCGCGGTCATCCAGGCGCTGGCATACTGGGTGGCGCACAGGCCCAGACCGTTCAGGCCCAGCGAAAAATCGTAGTTGCCTTCCCCTTCCCCGTATTTGCCGCCGGCGTACAGTTCGCAGAACACCAGGTCCCAGTTCCAGCGCTGTTCCGCCTTGTTGTAATCCACTGGGATGCCGCGGCCGAAGTCTTCGACCTCCACGCTGTGGTCCGGGTACAGGGTCACATTGATGTGATCGCCGTGACCGTCCCGGGCTTCGTCGATGGAGTTGGAGACAATCTCAAAGATGGAATGGGCGCACCCGTCCACCCCGTCCGAGCCAAAAATAACCGCCGGGCGCTTGCGCACCCGGTCGGCCCCCTTCAGTGCCTTGATACTTTCGTTGCCATAAGCCTGCTTTTTTGCCATTCAGCGTTTCCCTCCTGGGTGCTGTCAAATAAGATCCTCTGTATTTTGCGCATATAAAAATATTAAACCACAAAATGGAAGGCTTTGTCAATTCCAGCTTCCATGGTACTACAACTTTAGGTTGTATGTCAAGGGGTATGCCGCGGTTCGCCGCCTTTGCCGGCAGTCTGCCGGTCGGTCCGACCCCGGCGGCAGCTCAAAGGCAGCCCGAAACGCCGCGCCGACGAAGAACGGCGGCCCCTCCCCCCTTGAACGCAGCGAAAACCGCATCGCTTTTCCGGGAAGAAGGCCGCCGTTTTCGGGGTGACACCGCACCCCGCTCAGTCTTTTTTCAGCACGCTTGTGTCAGGCAGATAGATGGACACCTCGCCACATTGGGGACAGATGGCCACGCGAGGTTTGCCGATCCGGCCGCCGAAGAGCTTGCCGGCATCCTGAGACAGGACAACGCCGTAGCCGGCGCCCTCCACCCGGATGTCACAATTTTCCTTCATTTCGCAGCCGCAGCGCAGACAGGTTCTCATAACGGGAGCTCCCTTCACATTTCTTTGTTGTAACGGTAAAAATAGTACAGATAAACGCTGTTGATGGCCAGGTAGCCCGCCAGCAGCACAAAGGTGACGGTCAGGCTGATCTGCATGATGGCCAGCGCCAGCATGAGCGCCATATAAATGTACATTGCAAAGTCGAAGGCACGCGCCTTGGCCCGATTGTTCAGCGCCTGGTTGCGCTCGTCCTGTTCCTCGATGCGCAGCCGCTTTTCGGCCTCCGCACAGCCCCTGACCGCGTATTGGCGCAGCAGGAAACCCGCGCCATGCCCCATGGCACCGGCCCCCAGGCCCAGCATCACATACGGCACCGGGGAAGCGGCCTCTCCCACTTTCGCCAGACAGAAGCCGGCGATGATGGCCGCCATGCCTGCGATGACAAAAATCCAATATTTCGCCTTCATCCTTCATTCCTCCTCATAGATAAAGATGTCTTCGATCGGCAGGCCAAAATAGCGGGAGATCTTGAAAGCCAGCAGGATCGAGGGGTTGTAGCGGCCGTTTTCCAGCGAACCGATGGTCTGGCGGGAAACCTCCAGCACTTCGGCCAGCTGTTCCTGATTGATGCCGCGCTCCTTGCGCAATTCTTCCAAACGGTTTTTCAACGCCTCCTCCTTTCCGTGTCCTGTTATGGAAAGTTTGCTTTCCATTCCCTTGTCTTCAGTATACCACTGCCCCACAAAATGTCAAGCGTCCTTTCCATTTTTCTTCAAAAAAAGCACCCGCTCGGAAACGGGTGCAAAAAATACGGTTGAAAGATCCGGCGGATCAGCCCATCATGCTGAAGAAGTCCACCTGGCTGGTGTCCGGCAGTTTGCCCAGCGCGCCCACCTCCCGCAGTTTGTCGAAGATGGACTGGGCCACGCCGGAAGCCTGCTGCAGTTCTTCCACCGAGATATACTCCTGGCCGTGGATCGTGGCCTGCTCCAGCGCGATGGCGGCGTTTTCGCCCAAGCCGCGCAGCGAGGTAAAGGGCAGGCGGACCTTGCCGTCCTCCACCACATACTTGGTGGCGTAGCTCTTGCCAAGTTCGATGGGCAGGAACTGGCAGCCGCGCTGCAGCATCTCGTTTTCCAGCTGCAGGCTGACCAGCGCATCGTCGTCCTTGGCCGTGCGCTCCTCCTTGGGGATATGTTCGTTATCCCGCAGATGCTGCTTGGCCACCCGCACGCCGCCGACGGCGGCTTCGTAGTCGATGTCGGCGCCGCGCACCGTGAAGTACACCGCATAGAAGATGGCCGGGTGGTAGACCTTGAACCACATCAGGCGGATCGCCGCCATCAGGTAGGCCACCGCATGGGCTTTGGGGAACATATACTTGATCTTGCGGCAGGACTCGATATACCAGTCCGGCACATCATGTTCCCGCATCGTTTCTTCCCAGCCGGGCTGGAAGCCACCCTTGGCCACCTTGCCTTTACGGACCGCCTCCATGATGTCGAAGGCCGTCTTGGGTTCCAGCCCCTTGCGCAGCAGATACAGCATGATGCTGTCACGGCAGCCGATCACCTCGGCGATGGTGCAGGTTTTGGAACGGATCAGTTCGTCGGCGTTGTTGGTCCAGACATCGGTGCCGTGGGACAGCCCGGAAATCTGGATCAGTTCGGAGAAGTTTTTGGGCTGCGCGTCCAGCAGCATCTGCCGCACAAAGTTGGTGCCCATTTCCGGGATGCCGAAGGTGCCGGTCTGACTGCCGATCTGCTCCGGCGTGACCCCCAGCGCCTCGGTGGAGGTGAGCAGACTGTACACCTTGGGGTCATTCATCGGGACCGAATCAATGGGAATGCCGGAATACTCCTCAAAATACTTGTAGAAGGTCGGTACATCGTGGCCCAGCTCGTCCAGTTTCAGCAGCGTGTCGTGCAGGTATTTGAATTCGAAGTGGGTGGTCAGCAGGCCGCCCTTCACGTCATCGGCGGGGTGCTGGATCGCACAGAAATCATAGATGTCAAAGGTATCCGGCACAACGACCATGCCGCCCGGGTGCTGGCCCGTGGTGCGCTTGACGCCGGTACACCCCATGCAGAGGCGGTTTTCCTCGGCACGGTTGACGGTGCGGCCGCGCTCTTCCAGATACTTTTTGACATAGCCGTACGCGGTCTTGTCCTGAAGACCGGAGACCGTGCCCGCCTTGAAGACGTTTTCCTTGCCGAACAGTTCCTCGGTATACCGGTGGACGTTGGACTGGTACATGCCGGAAAAGTTCAGGTCGATATCCGGTTCCTTGTCGCCTGTCTCTTATACACATCTGACGCTGCCGACGACTAGTCGAGTGTAGA
>ERZ1090865.836-NODE-837-length-16456-cov-24.574416_pt1 | contig 16456 bp, 14 predicted proteins | sample MGYA00478478_ERZ1090865 | MGnify/ENA primary metagenome ERZ1090865 (study PRJEB33644, sample SAMEA5815715) | chicken gut metagenome | biome: Chicken; feature: Gastrointestinal Tract; material: Caecum | place: Ireland | collected 2019-01-01 | study: A study of the... | reverse complement strand
TACTAATAATGGCGCATATTCTATTACTCCTAGTGACTGGCTTACTTCGAAATTGGTTTTCTTATCAGCAAATCCAAAGAAGGAAAAAAATTAAGACTTCTGACATTTTTTCTGAACCCATTGATGACATGCCTTCTAATAATCAATGGAGTGACTTGATTAAGACAGGTAATAAGAAATTAAGTCAAGATGATTCAGCCAAAATTGCAGTAGTACTTCAATCTGAAGATACAAGTAGGGTAGTAGATTCACTTTACATCATGACTTCGGATTTCTCATCAAAAAAATCATTACTCTTCATCCAAGTTTTGAAACGTTGAGCAAATAAATTGGAGAATTAAGAAAATGAAACATAGACTTTTAATAACCGCATTAGCTTCTGTAATGTTAGCTGGTACTGCTTCTACTGTAGTAATTCCTACTCAGTATGTGCAAGCCATTAGTAAAAGAGCTGTAGTTAGTCATGGTTATAAAAAAGTAACCCTTACTAAAACTGTAAGAATTAGAAAAATTCATAAAAGAATCCCCACTTACAAAAGTACTTTAGGTCCTACAGAATATGCTGATAAGAAGCTTACAGTTAAGCTAATGCAAGTTGGCACTGATTTTGGCTGGTATCTGAAGATACCTGGCTATAAAGGAACCTGGACTGTATTAAAACGTTATAATGATTATTCTTGGTTTAGATTAGGTTGGCATTATTAGACATAAAAATAAGTAAGTGTCTGGGAAAAAACTCGATTTTTAGCCCGGATATAAAAACACAGAAATTCATTATTTTTAGTGAATTCCTGTGTTTTTTGTTTTTGAAATGAAAATTCGAAGGCTTTACCTTCTTGTTGGCTCCATATTTTTTCAGATTCATCGTCATGAACATGATACCGACATCCGTTTCGACTTTCTTTTTGCCTCTTAAATGCGTTCTGCGCATACCAAATACACTCTTCATGTGCCCAAAAATTGGCTCCACATCTGACTTGCGACAGCCATAGATGCGTTTGCCTTCTTCGCTTTGAAGAGTCTCTTTTGCTTTTTCTTTTAAATACTGCCAGTTAGGATTGTAGTGAATCTGTCTTTGTCGACCTGTTTTGGTTTTAGCCAATTGGGTCAGTTCTTCAGTTAGCTGGAACTCATCAGCTTCATAAATTTTGAAGTTTCTGACCATGCCAGTAGATCGATCTTTTCTTTGACTATAATATTTGAAGTTGAAGCGGACGCCTGATTTATCTACGTAATAGTCTTCTTCTTCGTTATAGTACCAGTTGTCGACCTTTGATGGATCTTTCTTATATTTTCGCGTTTGTTCTTTTTCGTATTGGGTATACGGAATCTGATAGTTCTTATCTGAATAATTCTCTTCCAGAATCGAGTAATTGTATTCACTGCCATAGCCCGCATCGGCCACAATATTTTGAAACTTATCGAGAATTCCTCTGGACTTCATTTGGTCTAGAAATGGTTCGAATGTTCTAAAGTCAGTCGGATTAGGAAACGGGGCAAAATCAACTATGTATTGATTAGTAGTCGCTGCCTGAATATTGTAGCCTGGCTTTAGCTGCCCATTTTTCATATGATCTTCTTTCATATGCATGAAGGTGGCATCATGATCTGTTTTAGAGTAGCTGTTACGGCCAGCAAAGATCTCTTCAGCTTCTTCGTACTTTTTAGCACGCGGAATAAAATCTTTTCTGAGTTTATGTGCGATCTTCTTTAATTCACGGCGCTTGGCCTTATTTTTTGATCCGCCTGGAATGGCTTTAGGTTCTCGATCAATTTTCTCGGTCAGCTTCTCAACTTCTTTTTCCGTTTCTTGAGCCAGAATCTCTAAGCCTTGACTAGTTTGGGCTTCTTCTTTGGCCATGGCCTTGACTACTTCTTTATTGATCAGTTCTTCATATAAAGCAGACACGTCTTCCTTTAACTTGGCATGATACTTCTCAATAGCTTTTCGCCAGACAAAAGTGTACCTGTTGGCGTCCGCTTCAATCTTAGTACCATCGATAAAAACTGCATTTTCACGGATTAATCCCTCATCTTCTAATAATGAAGTAAAGTAGACAAAGCACTGCTTAATTACCTTATTGGCATGGTCGCTTGATCTGAAATTATTGATCGTGTGATAAGAAATCTTTCTATTGTCAGCCAAAATCATCATGGGCAGATTCTCTTCTAGCATTCTTTCAATTTTTCTGCCTGAAAAAACTCTTCTGGAATAAGCAAAGAGTAAAATCTTAAGCATCATTGCCGGGTGATATGCAGGTCTGCCTGTATTAGAAGTGGTTTCTAAGATAACTTCGTTAGGAATAGAATCAACGAATTCACTGATAACACTGGCAATGTGATTTGCAGGGATAGAAAAATCTAAATTTAATGATAAAGTAGTTTGTCCTGTGATATAATTTTGATACATGTTTAAGCCCACTTTCTATTGTTTTTTTGTGGTGATTAAATAATATCAAGGAATGGGTTTAAAGTATACAAAAAGAGCGATGACTTCTTATGAAGTTCATCGCTTTTTTCATGGTCTGGAAATTAGTTTTTTCCCAGACACTTTCTATATCGACGTTATGATTAACGACGTGCTTCAGCAATTCTTGCTGACTTACCGTGACGTTCACGTAAGTAGTAAAGCTTAGCACGACGCACACGACCATGACGCTTAACTTCAACCTTAGCAACACGTGGGTCGTTAACTGGGAAGGTTCTTTCAACACCAACACCTGAAGCAATCTTACGAACAGTGTAAGTAGCACCGATGCCAGTACCCTTCTTCTTAATTACAACACCTTCGAACAACTGAATACGTTCGTGAGTACCTTCAACAACACGTACGTGAACAGTAACAGTATCACCTGCACGGAAAGCAGGAATATCGTCACGAATTTGTTCTTTAGTCAATTCTTGAATTAATGGATCCATAATATATTTTTCTCCTTCTTCGGCATTCATCCACGCACCAGCGTCAGCGGAACACCCATAACTTTAATTAGTGACACTTGCCACGATGAATAGTTTAACAAATCAAGCCAGCTTAATCAAGCTCTGACTTGATTTCTTCTAGCATTTTCTTTTCTTCAATAGTCAACTGACGATCTTTTAACATATCAGGACGATGAAGATAAGTTGCTTTAAGCGCTTCTTTGTGTCGCCACTCAGCTATTTTTTGGTGATTGCCACTAGTTAATACTTCAGGCACTTTTTGACCTTCAAAATCAGCTGGGCGAGTATATTGCGGATATTCTAATAAGCCATGTGAAAAGCTTTCTTCTACTGGACTAGCAGCGTTACCTAAAATACCAGGCAAAAGTCGAACAGTAGCATCAATCATACTCATAGTTGGTAATTCCCCACCGGTTAGCACATAATCTCCAATTGAAACAGTTTCATCGGCTAAGTCATAGACTCTTTGATCAAAGCCTTCATAGTGACCACAAATAAAAGTTAATTCATCTTCTTTTGCCCAGTCTTGTGCCATTTGTTCATTAAAAGTTTTTCCTTGTGGAGCGGTAATAATAACTTTACCAGTAGAAGATAAAGAATTAAGTGCTTTTTTAATTGGCATGATTTGGAGTACCATACCAGCGCCGCCGCCATAAGGAGTATCATCTACGTGGTGATGTACATCTGTTGTGAAATCACGGAAATTAACTAAATTGAGATTCCACTTACCATCTTCTAAACCACGTCCTAACATCGATACTTTCAAAGGTGTAAACATGTCGGGAAAAAGCGTCAATACATTAATCTTCATCTCGTAACCCCTCCATTAATTCTACATAAACTTTTTTGGCAGCTACATCAACTTTTTTAACAACATCGGCAATGTTTGGAATCCAATATTCCTTGCCACTATCTTCACGTACAAGCCAAATATCATTTGCACCTGGAGATTGGATATCAACGATTTTACCGATATTTTTACCAGTTTCTTCATCAATCACATCGCAATCAAAGATGTCTTTATAATAATAAACACCGTCAGGTAATTCGCCACGATCTTCTTCGCTTACTACCAGGATTTGGCCTCGTAATTTTTCTGCTTGATCAATATCTGTAATTTCTTTAAATTGAATTAACCAAAATTGTTTAAATGGACGGCTTTTTTCAATAGTCAATACACGTTTAGTATCGCTTCTAAGTGATAAATGCATCCCTTCAGCAAAACGCTCTTCTGGGAAGTCCGTAATCACGTTAACTTTGACTTCACCATTCAATCCATGAGTTGTTAAAATTCGTGCAACGTCAAAATATTCCATGCATGCTCCTTTTTAAGTAATAAAAAAAGCTTGAAGCACTTGGCATCAAGCTTTTAAATAATCGCAAAATTACTTGTTGTATTTTGCATCGTGCAACTTAGCCATCAAGCCAGCACCTGAAAGAAGTGATCTAACAGTGTCTGAAGGTTGTGCACCCTTTTGTAACCAATCAAAGATCTTGTCTTCATCAAGCTTCAATTCCTTTGGTTGTGAAACTGGGTTGTAGTAACCAACTTGTTCGATGAAACGACCATCACGTGGCATACGTGAGTCTGCAACAACGATTCTGTAGAATGGCTTTCTCTTGGCACCAGCACGGTGCATACGAATTTTAACTGACATAAATTAATTTCCTCCTAAAACTTAACGATTAATAATATACCACCAAAACAAATGGGTGTAAAGTGTTTTTCCTTAACACCTTTATTTTTTTAAGAATGGAATCTCTTAATCTTACGCATACGCTTCTTTTTGTTCTTCTTAAAGTTCTTATTTAAACGACGCATAGCCATCTTGGCCATTGGTGAATCCATCCCTGGCAAGTTGCTTAATCCCTTCATATTGCCCTTAGTCATCTTGCTCATCATTTCCCGCATTTGTTTAAATTGTTTAATCATACGGTTAACTTCGACAACGGGGCGACCAGAACCGGCAGCAATTCTTCTTCTGCGACTTGGATTCAACAAATCTGGATCCTCACGTTCTGCTTCAGTCATTGAATAAACAATGGCAATTGTATGATCAATTTGCTTTTGATCAACATTTAAGTTCTTCAACTGTGGATTATTTGCCATCCCAGGAATCATCTTCATAATTTGATCAAGCGGACCCATTTTTTGCACTTGCTTCATTTGATCAACAAAGTCATTGAAGTCAAAAGTGTTTTCTCGCATCTTTTCAGCGACTTTTTCAGCTTCCTTGGCATCGTAATCTTGTTGTGCCTTCTCAATTAAGGAAAGCATATCACCCATCCCAAGAATTCTGGAAGCCATTCGATCTGGGTGGAAGACATCCAAATCACTTAGTTTTTCACCTTGACCAGTAAATAGAATTGGCTTACCAGTAACTGCACGAATTGAAAGTGCAGCACCACCACGAGTATCACCGTCTAACTTAGTTAAAATTACTCCGGTAACATCAAGTCGCTCATCAAAGCCTTTAGCAACGTCTGTAGCTGCTTGACCAGTCATGGCATCAACTACTAAAAGGATGTTATCTGGCTGTGCAACTTTCTTAACACGTTCCAATTCTTCCATTAATGGTTCGTCTATTTCTAAACGACCAGCAGTATCGATTAAAACATAATCATTCTTGTTTTTATCAGCTTCAGCTAAACCATCCTGTACAATCTTAGCAACATCTTTTTCACCATCTTCGCTAAAGACAGGCACCTTTAATTGATCACCAATTTGCTTTAATTGGTCAACAGCGGCAGGACGATAAATATCTCCAGCAATCAAAAGTGGACGAGCCTTTTGCGTCTTTTGTAAATGATATGCTAATTTACCAACAGTGGTAGTCTTACCAGTACCTTGCAAACCAACCATCATAATAATAGTTGGAATATGCTTAGACTTGTTTAAAGGAACTGCTTCTTCACCCATCATCTTCGTTAATTGTTCATTAACGATTTTAATTACTTGTTGGCCTGGGTTTAAACTTTCTTGAACTTCTTTGCCAAGGGCCTCTTTTTTAATAGTCTTGATAAAGTCCTTAACAACCTTGAAGTTAACATCGGCTTCTAACAATGCAAGTCGAATTTCACGACTAGCCTTATTAATATCCTCTTCTGAAACTTTACCTTTACCAGTTAAATTTTTTAATGCTTTTTGAATTCTTTCACTTAAATTTTCAAAAGCCATGGGTTTACTCTCCCCTCAATTGATTTAATAAATTGGTTATTTCCTTTTTAGCAGTTTGACTATCATTATTATCTATCGACAAAAGTGCATCTGCTAGCACATCTTCAATATGATTATTATCACGCCTCATATGTAATTTGGCTTCATAATTTTTCAAAATTTTAGTGGAGCGTTTTAAATTATCATAAATAGCTTGCCGAGATACATTATGATTAACCGCAATCTCTCCTAATGATAGATCATTATAATAATAATCTTCAAAATAAGATTGCTGTCCTTTAGTTAATAAAGAACCATAATAGGCATATAGGTCGCCTAATTCTTCATTTTTAGTTAATTCATCCATTAATTTTCACCAGTCTTTAGTATATCAAAAAAATGATACTACCAAAAATTTTAATTATCATTTAAATCATGAAGACAAAATCTATCTTTTTTCTCATTAAAAATACGAAATTTGAACTACTTACGGTTGATTTTTTAACGTATTTTTAATTATAATTAAGTAATCTTATTTTTAACATAAAGGGGAATTGTATTGTGAATCTTTGGCAACGAATGAACAAAAAAGAAGATCCACGTGTTTATGAAAATAAAGATGGACACCTGGTTCGATCATTAAAGGTTAAAGATTTCTTAGCCTTAGGGGTTGGGACGATCGTCTCAGCTTCAATCTTTACCTTGCCCGGTGAAGTTGCTGCATTACATACTGGACCAGCGGTTGCAATTTCATTTATTTTAGCTGCAAATGCTGCCGGTTTAGTAGCATTTGCTTATGCCGAAATGGCCGCTGCCATGCCATTTGCAGGATCCGCTTATTCATGGATCAATGTGGTATTCGGCGAATTTTGGGGATGGGTAGCCGGATGGGCTCTTTTAGCTGAATACTTTATTGCTTTAGCATTCGTAGGATCTGGACTTTCTGCTAACTTCAGGGCATTAATTGCACCTATAGGATTAAAATTACCTGCTTCTTTGTCCAACGCTTTTGGTACTAATGGTGGAATTATTGATGCAATTTCACTTGTTTCTATTTTATTAGTTGCTCTTTTAATTGGGCATGGGGTCTCAAGAGCCGCTCGAGTAGAAAATGGATTAGTTTTACTTAAAGTTTTAGCCATCTTGATCTTTATCGTAGTTGGATTAACAGCCATTAAAAGCGCTAACTTTACACCATTTATTCCTAAATATCGTCCTACTGCTCACGGACCATTTGGTGGCTGGCAAGGAATTTATGCTGGTGTATCAATGATTTTCTTATCCTACATCGGTTTTGATTCAATTGCTGCTAATTCGGCAGAAGCTATTAATCCGCAAAAGACAATGCCTCGTGGAATTTTAGGCTCATTAGCAATTGCCGTTACACTTTTTGTAGGTGTTAGTTTGGTATTGATCGGTATGATGCCTTACAAGATGTATGCTAACTCTGCAGAACCTGTTGGTTTGGCTTTACGTTATGCTGGGCACCCAATAGTTGCTGTCGTCGTTCAAACTATTGCTGTTTTAGGTATGTTTACCGCCTTGATCGGTATGGGAATGGCTGGATCTAGATTAATTTACTCATTTGGTCGTGATGGTATGTTACCTAAATGGTTGGGCAAATTAAATTCTGACCGTCGTCCTAACAATGCACTTTGGACTTTGACTATCGGTAGTATTTTGCTTGGTGCTTTCTTCCCATTCTCTATGCTGTCTCAATTAGTTTCAGCTGGTACTTTAATCGCATTCATGTTTGTATCACTTGGTATCTATAAATTACGTCCACGTGAAGGTAAAGATATTGATGATCCATCATTCAAGATGCCATTTTATCCAGTATTGCCTGCTCTAGGCTTCTTAGCTGCATTAATCGTTTTCTTAGGCTTAGATTATCAAGCTAAGCTCTACGCTGGTATTTGGTTTATCTTCGGTTTAATTATTTATTTCTGCTATGGTATTCACCATTCAGTCCTAGATAAGAAAAAATAATTTTTAATAAAAAAGATCAACTGTTGTAAATTGCAGCAGTTGATCTTTTTTTGCCTAATTTTCTTCTTTTTCCAGCATTTTCTTTAAAACATTAACTAAACCTATAGTCTCATCTTTGCTAAGCATCTGAGTAATGGTTTGATCAGTTTCTCTGCGGTGCTTCTCTACTTTCTTGCAAACTTCCTTACCATCTTCAGTAGAAATCACGGTGCCATTATCATCAGTAACTAAATCTTTAGCAACTAAACTTTTTACTAATTCTTCAACTTTATCCTTAGTTACATGAAGCTCCTTGGCTAATTTGTCATATGTCTTGCCATGCTTATGGTGTTCCAATTCAATCAAAACTTCTAATTCATTTGCACTGATATTAAAACTCTTTAAATCAGCATCCATTTGCTTTTCTACTTCATTGCTAATTCTAGTAAAAAATGATCCAATAGTACTTTCTGTCATCATTTCAGATTCTTTCAATTCATTAACTCAATTATACTAGCCGAAGAAAAAACAGCTCAACAATGTTGAACTGTTTTTTGAATTTTAAATTAAAGGTTCTCATCCATGTTGAAGGTTAACTTAGACATGTTAATTGAATCAATCATCATTTGACCCCAAAGCTTTTCAGTTTCCTCACGAGTATGAGCAACTGTCTTTTGGTTTTCCTTAGTCAAGTAATCAGTTAATTCTTCACCTGATTTGCCATCAGCACCCTTAATAATTTCTTCAACACGATCTCTGAAGTAACGGTTAAGTTCAGTTAAGTATGTAGTGTCAAGTTGAACAAATTGTGGGTAATGACTTTCAACAAGTGCAGCAAATGACTTGTAGTACCACCATGCATCATTCATGTTGTAATCCATTGAAGTATTGTTATATGAAGGATCAGTATCATTCATATTAGCAAAGAATGGAACAAATGGAGTAAAGGTTGGACCACCAATACATAGCCACATAATAGCTGCACGATCTTCTGGCACATCACTTCTAATTTGCAAAATGTGGGCATTTTGGGTACGGTTCAAACCAATTGGACGATAGCGGTGCTTTTCTTCTTCAGTACCTTTGCCAAATGGATCATATGGAGTGTCTTGGTAGTGTGAACCCAAAGCAAATTGAATATCTTCTTTAGTGATCTTTTTAGCAGCCTTACGAATGAATGGAATATCACCATCTTGTGGATCTTGTTCAATTTCTGGGTTAAACAACTTTTGAATGTACCATTGACGATTAGTGTTGTAGTGACGGTCTTGTTCAGTGTAAGTACCAAAAATGTGGCGGAAGTTCCAGCCCTCATGATCAGGATTTAAATGATGTTCTTCAACAAATTCTTGAATTCCTTCACTCCACATGAAGTAATCAGGATTATCAAAATCAACTTGTTCAATTGCCACACGGTTACCAGTAGCTGCATAACAATCATCTGGGATACGTTCTGCAACCCAATGGTGACCAGTAACAATTTCCATGTACCAAATTTCGTCTTTATCACTGAAAAGAACTGAATTACCAGCTGGTGAACCATACTTAGCAATCAACTTACCTAAGTATCTAACACCGTCTCTAGCGGAATGAATATATGGCAAAACTGAAGTTTGCATACAGTCTTCATCCAAACCATCTTTAACAAGTGGATCAAATGCTAAAGTACGTTCATTACCATATGTTGATTCAGTACATGACATAGCAACGTTTTCTTCGTTAATACCACTTTCGTCGTAATAACCGCGATGCTTGTAATCAACGTTTGGAACAGCTGGAACACGTTGAGCGTCTTCTGGTAAATCCATTTCAAACTTGTTAAGCCATGACTTAATGTGTTTCTTTTCACCATGACGAGCCGGTTCGATAATAAACTTTTGTGGGGTGATTGGACGGAATGTATCATCATTACGAGCAATCATAGTAGTACCATCGATTGAGGCTTTTTTACCTACCAAGATAGTAGTACATGCACTATATTCTTTCATAAAATTCTCCTTATAAAACTATATACACTTAAACTTTATCACTAGACTAAGCCATGGAAAAGACCAATTGCATAATTTGCGGCATCAAAATCAGCCAAATCTTCAGCTTTTTCACCAAGTCCAACCAATTTAACCGGTAAGTTCATCTCATTACGGATAGCCAAGACTACCCCACCTTTAGATGAACCATCAAGCTTAGTTAAAACCAGACCCGTTAATTTGGTTGTCTTATCAAAATCTTTAGCTTGGAGCAAGGCATTTTGTCCGGTTGAACCGTCAAGAACCAATAATGTTTCAGTTGGTTGGTCAGGCAGAAGCTTTTTAATAGTTCTTTGAATCTTTTCTAGCTCAGCCATGAGGTTCTTTTTGTTTTGCAAACGGCCAGCAGTATCAACTAACAAGTAATCAGCTTTTTCATTAATTGCACGTTCAGTTGCATCATAAACAACAGAAGCAGGATCAGCTTTTTCTTTTCCAGTTACTACAGGAACATCAACGCGTTTGCCCCACTCAACTAATTGTTCTACGGCACCGGCTCTGAAGGTATCAGCTGCAGCCATGATAACTGACTTACCTTCATCTTTAAAGCGTTTTGCAAGCTTACCAATAGTAGTAGTTTTACCTGCACCATTGACGCCGACAAAGAGATAAACATTAGGCTTATCTTCGGGGTGATAAATTAACTTTTCATCTTCACTGTTGCCACCCTTGTCATACAAGTCAACCAATTTTTCAACAATAACCTTTTTCAGATCATCACGAGATTTGGCATTTTGCAATTTGGCTTCTTCACGAAGTTCATCGGTTAATTGTTCTGCTGTCTCATAACCTACATCAGATTCAATCAATAAATCTTCCAAATCATCAAAGAAGTCCTCATCAACAGTTCTAAATTTAGCAAAGAATGCATTAAGTCGAGCGCCAAAACCTTTATTGGTTTTTTCCAAACCTTTTTCATAAAGTTCTTCTTGTGAGGAATCTTCATCTTCTTCTAGTTCTTCAGGTTCTTCCTCGTCTGTTTCGGTTTCCGACTCTTCAGTAGTTTCAGATTCTTGAGGTTCTGTTTCCTGTTCCTCTTCAATTTCAGCGGTTTCTTCAGATTCAGGCTCTTCTTCATCCTCTGCTACTTCTTCTGAAGCTTCAGACTCGTTATCCTCTTCAATGGGTTCTGTTTCTTCTTGCTTGTCAGATTCAGCAGATTCTTCAGATTGTTCCTCTTGAGCAACTGCTTCACTATCGTCCTGTTTTTGCTCTACTTCTTCTTGTTTTTCCTGCTCTTCTTTTTTCTCTTCTTCGTCATCTTTTTTACCAAAGAGAGACTTTTTAATTCGATCAAATAATCCCAATTATTTCACCCCGTTTTTCTTTTTCATTTCTTTTAATGATACTGACAATACTTGAGATATACCAGATTCTTGCATTACCACACCATACAATTGATCAGCTTGCTTCATTGTTCCTCGTCTATGAGTAATCACAATAAACTGTGTCTTTAAATTATATTTAAGTAAAAATTGAGCAAAACGTGTGACATTTGCATCATCAAGCGCTGCTTCAACCTCATCAAGTAAACAAAATGGTACTGGATTTACCTGCAACATTGCAAATAATAATGTTATCGCAGTTAATGCCCGTTCACCACCAGAGAGCAAACTTAAACGCTGTAACTTCTTGCCAGGTGGCTGAGCGATAATCTCAATTCCTGTTTCTAATAAATTATTTGGTTCAGTTAATTCAAGCTTAGCCTTTCCACCGCCAAAGACAAGTGGGAAAATCCGCTTAAAGCTTTCAGCCACTGCCTCAAATGTTGCTTTAAATCGACTCTTAACCTCTTCATCTAATTCATTCATTGATTTTTCAAGGTCATCACGAGCTTTAAGCAAGTCATTTTGTTGACCATTCAAGAAGTCATAACGCTTTTTAACATCTTCATATTCTTGAATAGAATCCAAATTAACTGGGCCAATGTCTTCAAGTGACATTCGATGCAGTTTAACACTTTTAGCTAATTTTTCTCGAGTTTCTTGATCATTTTGACCTTCAGCTTGAGCAATAGCGGCTTCAAATGTTAATGCATAATCATCACGCAAAGTTTCTAAGCGTTGATCAATCAAACTATTAAACTTTGCAATTTTAACAGAATAATCTTCCTGTTCGATTGCCGCATCCTTACGCAAATCATAATTTCGGCTAGCAACTTGATCTAACTGATTAATTTGCGCATCAAATTGTCCAAGTTGTGAACTAAGCTCATTTAATTTATTTTGCAGTTGTTCGTTCTTTTGTTTAATTTTTTCCTTCTGCTTCTTTAAATCGGTGTTCTTCTTAACAGAAAGTTCTCCATTTTGATTAAGATCTGTTAATTTCTCCTTTAAATCAGCAGCCTGCTTTTTATTATTATCAATTTGATTGCGTTTATCTTTTTCTTGAACAGCTAGATTTTCTAATTTATTTGCAAAAACTGCAATTTGTGGATCAAGCTTGGATAATTCACTTTGCACACGTTGACTTAAATTATTAAAGTTCTTAATACGTGATTGCAATTCATTCATTTGGCTCTTTTTCTCTTCACCTTGTTTAGATAAAAGAGCCTGCTTATCATTTGCTTCTGCAATCTGCTTTTGCAATTCAACTATATGATCATTCCGCTGCTTCACACGTGATTCATATAAAGTATTAGCATCTTGAAGTCGCTTAACCTCTTTTTCTTGATTTTGGAAAGAAATAGCTGCTTCATTAATCGTTTGATTAATTTCTTGCAAAGAATCATGCAATTTTTGCAACTTATTTTCTACTTTAACGCTTTGATCAACCAAATCTTTTAATTGTGCTTGGTCTTCCTTAAATGATCTAGTTAAACTACTGATTTGCTTTTCTAACTGATTAATTTCAGTTGCCGTCTGCAATGGTGAATTATTGCGCAGGTTCTTTTGTCCACCGGTCATAGAACCGCCCGGTGAAACAACATCCCCATCTAAAGTAACTATTCGATAACGACCAATTCGTTGAGAAATTGCCATTGCGTTTTCGATTGTATCGACAATCAAAACACTGCCTAACAAGTAATTAATTGCGGCAGTAATATTATGATCCGTTTTGCTTTCTACTAGCTCACTGGCAATTCCCTTGAATCCATTAAAGGACTTCAAGGTAGTTACTGTAGATTGTGGAATGGTATATTGGCGTAACCCATCTAATGGCAAAAATGTGGCACGACCAGCTCTACTGCGTTTTAACTGATTAATTGCATTTTTAGCACTATTACGGCTATCTGTAATCAAATCTTGAACGCCGCCACCAAGAGCTGTAGTCATCGCTGCTTCAAGTTCAGCTGGGAAAGTAAGCAACTCACCTACGGCACCAATTACGCCAGGAAAATCATTTAAATGATTCAAGACGTTACGGACACCGTAGTAATAACCTTCATGACGTTTTTGAATATTAATTAAAGCTTCATGACGGGCTTCGATCTTTTCCAGTTTATTCCGCTCATCATTAACTGTTTGCTGCAGACGCCTAATTTGATCATTCAAGTCATTACTTTGATCACTGGCTTCAGCAAAAGCCGCATTTTTGTCTTTACGTTTAGCAGTTAGATCTTTACCTTCGGCTCGTAATTTTTCCAGTTCTGCTTTAGCTTCAGATAGTTGTTTACCCACATCATTGCTTTGATAAGTGGTGTCAGCCTTACTACGTTTTAGCTCAGTATTCAAGTTAATTACTTGATTGTTAACCGCAGCTTGATCTTGCAATAATTGAATGTAGTCGTTACGACAATCCTCCAGTTTCTTATTGAGTTCCTCTGGATTTTCACTCAATTCACCTGTAAGCTTATCCCGCTTTTCTTGTAAAACCGCTTGTTGCTTCTTAAGGCTAGCTTGATCTTTTTGTAAACTTTCCAAATGAGCGTTCAGTTGTACCAAGCTCTTCTTCAGCGTTTCAACTTGATTTTTATATTCGATCTTAGTAGCATCATCAAATTGACGTGATTGTTCAGCCATTTGCAAGTTAGCATTCAAATCTGATAATTGCTGACTTAATTTTAATAATTCATTTTGAACTTTTTCTCGTTCATCCCGAATTTTTTGGTACTCTGCTCTTTTTTCTGAGACCGCATTTTGAGATTCTTTAACTTCAGCATCTAATTTTGATAATAAAATCTTATTCTTATCAGCTGATTTTTGAATAGTTTCTTTTTGCTTATTAATATCTTCGATTTCAAATGCTAATAAACTCTTTAGTTCTTTATCTAAACCAGCCTTTTGAAACTTATATTCTTTGGCTAGCGAACTTTGTTCATGCAGCGGCTCTAAGCGGCCCTCAAGTTCTTTTACTAAATCATTAATTCGAATCAAATTATCTTGAGTCTTCTTAAGTTGCCCTTGAGCTGCTTCTTTTTGCTGTTTAAAGTGAAGCACACCCGCAGCTTCTTCAAAAATTACGCGGCGCTGTTCCGGACGTGAATTTAAGATTTGATCAACTCGTCCCTGAGAAATAATGGCTAAGCTATTTTGCGATATACCAGAATCAAGAAAAAGCGTCCGTACATCACGCATGCGGACTTGCTGTCCATTAATCAAAAACTCACTATCGCCAGAACGTAAAATATTTCTAGTAATTGAAACTTCGTCCGTATCAAATGCTAATTCACGTTTGCGATTATCAAAAATTAAGGTAACTTCAGCTTTATTTAATGGCTTACGATATTGACTACCAGCAAAAATGACGTCCTTCATGTTTGTTCCACGAAGAGACTTAGCGCTGGATTCACCCATTACCCAACGAATAGCTTCTGTAATATTACTTTTACCACTACCATTAGGACCAACAATACCAGTTATTCCATCATTAAAATGAATAGTTGTTCTGTCAGCAAATGATTTAAAACCATCGAGCACTAATTCTGTTAATGGCACCTTTTTAAATCCCCTTACTCTAATTTTTGTAAAGCTGCTTTAGCGGCTTGTTGTTCTGCAGCTTTCTTGTTATGACCTTCACCTTGTGCTTGAACTTGATCATTAATCTTTAATTCAACTACAAAATGTGATGGCAATTGTGATTCACTAAGTACCGAATATTCAATATTTACTGGACCATTTTGTTGTAATAACTCCTGCAAATCGGTCTTATAATCACGTGAATCATCAAATTCGCCTTTATCAATCAATGGATAAACAGTTAAATGCAAAAAATGTTCAACTGCTGGCATCCCTTGGTCAAGGAATAAAGCGCCATTGAATGCTTCAAAAACGTCTTCCAACAATGTTTTACGATTACGAGCACCAGCTTTTTCCTCACCATTACCTAAATGAATTTCATTTTGAAAACCACATTCAATCGCAAATTCAGAGAATCCTTCAGTTCTAACAATATTAGATCTTAACCGTGTTAATTCTCCTTCATTTAATTTAGGATAATGACGGTATAAATAATCAGAAACAGCCAATTCAAGAACGGCATCACCTAAAAATTCCAACTTTTCATAATCACGAATTCCATCGTTAGGATGCTCATTTGAATATGAAGAATGCGTAAATGCTTCTTCTAATAGCTTTTCATTATTAAATTCAATATTATATTCATCTTTTAATTTTTTTAGAAATTTTGTACTTACCATAAAATTGCCCCTTTTATACCTTTAAATTATACCAGTTTTAGTGCTATATTTTGAATGCAAAAAAGTCACTTCTAGAATTAGAAGTGACTTTTCGTTTTTAAGCTTAATTTTACTTAGCGTAAGCAACATTGTACCAGTTAGGGAAACCGTTACCCATTGAAGCTGATGGCTTAAGTGAGTAGCCAGTAAGTTTCTTGTTAACTGCAGTAATAGTGTAACTGTTTGATACAGGAAGAACGTAAGCTTCGTCATCCATGTACTTTTGCCATTCGTGGAATTTATCAATTCTGTATTGGTGGTTGAAGGCCTTTTGTGAGTCCATTTCATCAAGAAGTTGAGTGTTCTTCTTAGTTACGAAACGTGAGTAGTTCATCGGAGCTGTTTTACTGTAAAGGTCGTTTGGTGATGGTTCACTTGAAAGTGACCATGCACCCATGAACATATCAACTGATGGGTCATCGTTTTGAACCTTGTCGTAGAATGAGTTAAATTCAATTAAACGACCGCCAGTAAGCTTAACGTTCAAACCTTCCTTCTTCCATTGTTGGATGTAGTTTTGGATGATTGGTTCTTGGTTAGCATTACCACTCATAGCTGCAAGATGAATAGTCAAAGGCTTACCGTTAGGTTGTACACGGTAAGTACCCTTCTTCTTGTATCCAGCCTTGTCCAAGATTTCGTTACCCTTATTAATGTTGTATGAGTAACCCTTAACATCCTTGTCGAAGTAGTCACCGAATTGCTTAGGAATCAAAGTAGGAATTCTAAAGCTTAAGCCGTATGAGT
>ERZ1090865.834-NODE-835-length-16477-cov-5.877908_pt1 | contig 16477 bp, 16 predicted proteins | sample MGYA00478478_ERZ1090865 | MGnify/ENA primary metagenome ERZ1090865 (study PRJEB33644, sample SAMEA5815715) | chicken gut metagenome | biome: Chicken; feature: Gastrointestinal Tract; material: Caecum | place: Ireland | collected 2019-01-01 | study: A study of the... | reverse complement strand
GATGTCTTAGGGTCTCGTGGGCTCGGAGATGTGTATAAGAGACAGCAGCTGGGGTATTGCGACCCAGCGCCCGGAACTTACCGAACGCCTGAACCCGGAAGAAATGTATCCGCGCGTTGTCAACCTGATTTCCGCGTGGAACCACGAAATGAAAGAAATGCTCGGCGGCATGGGGTTAAACTCCATTGACTCGCTGCGCGGCAACCGCCTGATGCTTCGCGGCATCGGCCTTACAGACAAAGAACTGGAAATTTTGGGCATCGCCCACGCCGGGGAATAAGGAGGAAGAGACATGACTTTAACAGCAGGCAAGGAAAATTTTCAGGCACTCAACGCCTCGATTCGTGAACTGCTTTTAAAACACGATACGTTGGAACTCGACGATGTCAACGGTCAGCGCTATATCGGCGCGGCGCTTCCCGCCGGCAAAACCATTTTACTGCACGGCACGCCCGGCAACGACATGGGCGCGTATTTAAACGGCGGCTCAATTGAAGTGTTCGGCAACGGTCAGGAAGCCACCGGCAACACGATGGGCGGCGGCAAAATCATTGTGCACGGCCACGTCGGCGACACGCTCGGGTACGCGATGCGCGACGGCGAAATTTTTGTGGAGAAACGGGCGGGCTGCCGCGCGGGCATTCACATGAAAGAATTTGAAGCCATGCAGCCGGTTGTGGTCATCGGCGGCGTTGCAGGCGCGTTTTTGGGCGAATATATGGCGGGCGGCACGCTGGTGGTTTTGGGGCTTGACAACCCGGAGCATCTGCCGATTATCGGGGCGCACTGCGCGACCGGCATGCACGGCGGGCGGATTTTTATCCGCGGCAAAGTTCCGGCGGAAAACGTCAGCGAGCATATTACCGTGACAACCGAGCTTGACGACAAAGACCGCGCGGATTTAGAGCGCATTGTGAAGCAATACTGCACGCTGTTTTCGGCGTCGCCGGAAGCGGTATTTTCGGAACCCTTTACAAAGCTCATACCGACGACCTCGCGCCCGTATGCAAATTTGTATATGCCGAATTAAATTTTGTTTTTAGAATATGCAAAAACCCGGGACTTGCCGATTGTTTGGCAAATCCCGGGTTTGATTTTTTCAATTATAGGTTATTTATTTTCTCGCGCCGTTGTCGAGAAACATAAATGTAGTTTGTCGGATTACTTGCGTTGTCCGCAAATTGGGCAATACTGGTAGTCCACATACGTCTTAGTCTCATAATGCCCCTGGTCCTCTTGGTGGGAACCGACTTTGGTTTTCTCGGTCTTTGTGCGGTTGACATAGTTGCCGCAATAGCCTTCGTTCTTCATCTTGTTGACAATGAGCGCTTTAAAGGCTTGAAAGTCCGCGTCGGTATAAAACCAATAGGTCTCCCCGTCGCTGTACCAATTTCCGTCGGAATGCAGCGTATAAAGCTGACCGCCGGGAATCTTTTTCGTCTCATAATCATCCACCGTCACCATTTTGGGCACCCAAACCTGTTTGGTCGCCGTGTGGTTCACCCAAGTGTGGGTGTGAGACGCCGTATTGGCACTGCCGCTGTTGCCGCCGCCGGAAGGCGTGGCGCCGCTTGACGAATGGCCGCCGCTTGCGGTTGTGCCGGCAACCGATGTCGCCGGGGTGGCTGCCCCAGTCTGGGTGCCGTTTGCGCTTGTCATTTCCCCTGCGGCTTGGCTCGCTTCGGGTGTTGCTGTGTCTGTTTCGGCCTGTACGTTTGTATTTTCGGTTTGTGCAAGAGTCTTATTCGGGTTATCGACCTCTTTGCGGACACACGACCGCGCGCCGAAACAAATTGCCGCGATAATTAAGAGCAGCAGAACGACGGCTGCCGGAATCACAACTTTTTTATTTTTCGAAAAAAATTCTTTTGCTTTGTTCATCCTAAAAGCCTTCTTCTTCAATTTATAGGTATATTATAGCATAAAAGAAAAAAGAAACAACAAAATTCCAAATAAGAAAAACAAGCGCCCGAAAGTTTTGAAATATCGGACGCTTGTCTGTATTTTATTTTACTGCATCAATTCGCAAATCGCGTTAGAGAAGGCGACCGGGTCTTCGACCGAAAGCCCCTCAATGAGCAGCGCCTGGTCATAAAGCAGTTTGGCGTAGTTTTCGACCTTTTTCGTGTCGCCCGCCGCAAACGCCGCGGTCAGGCTGTTAAACACCGGGTGCGAGCCGTTGATTTCAAGCACTCTTTGCGCCTTGGGGGCGTTTTGCTGAACGTTCGGCATCGCGTCAATCACCTTTTCCATTTCAATTGTGAAAGCGCCTTTGCTCGAAAGGCAAACCGGGTGGGATTTCAGCTTCGAGGACAAAACCACTTCGCTGACTTTGCCGTCCAACGCTTTTTGCATCGCAGCAAACAAATCCTTGTTCGCTTCGGCCTTTTCTTTGATTTCTTTCTTTTCCTCGTCGCTTTCAAGCCCTAAGTCGTCACTCGAAATTGAGCGGAACTCTTTTTCGTCGTAAGCGTGCAAAATCTGCATCAAGAATTCATCCACGTCGTCGGTCAAATACAAAATATCATAGCCTTTGTCGCGGACGGTTTCCGCCTGCGGCAGCAGCGCAAGTTTTTGGGCGCTCTCGCCGGCGGCGTAGTAAATGTATTTCTGGCTTTCGGGCATCGCGTCGCGGTATTCTTTCAGCGTGCAAAGCTTTGAGTCGCTCGCGCGGGTAAACAGCAGCAAATCCTGCAGCTTGTCGCGTTCGGCGCCGAAGGAGCTGTAAAGCGCAAATTTGAGCTGAAGCCCGAAGGCTTTCCAGAACCGCTCGTAGGTTTCGCGTTCTTTTTCGAGCATTTCTTCCAGCTCTTTTTTAATCTTCTTTTCGAGCGCGTGGGCAATCACTTTCAGCTGGCGATCCTGCTGGAGCATTTCACGGGAAATGTTCAAAGAAAGGTCTTCGGAATCCACAACACCTTTTACAAAGCTGAAGCTGTCCGGCAGCAAGTCGGCGCACTTATCCATAATTTTGACGCCGCTGGAATACAGCGCGAGCCCTTTTTCAAAGTTCTTGGAATAATAGTTGTAATCCGCTTTTTCGGGGATAAACAAAAGCGCCTGATAGCTGGTTGTACCCTCCGCTTTTTGGTGAATCACGCGCAGGGGCTTGTCATAAGCGGAGAATGTTTCCTGATAAAATTTTTCGTATTCCTCTTTCGTAATATCTTTTTTGTTTTTCTTCCACAGCGGAATCATGCTGTTGACGGTCACGTTTTCCGTATAGGTTTCGTATTCGCTGTCGCTGCCCTCTTTCAGGCGCGAACGCTCCATATCCATACGAATCGGGAAGCGGATATAGTCGGAATATTTTTTAATCAGCGAAGAGATGGTATAAGTATCGAGGAAACGGTCATAGTCCGCTTCTTCAGTGCTTTCTTTAATGTGCAGGGTGATTTCCGTGCCGACGGTGTCTTTTTCAGCTTCGGTCACGGTGTAGCCGTCCGCACCGGTTGACTGCCATTTAAACGCTTTATCAGACCCGTAAGCGCGGCTTACAACCTCGACGCGGTCCGCGACCATAAACGCCGCGTAAAAGCCGACGCCGAACTGGCCGATAATATCCACGTCGTGTTCGCCGGTTTCGTTTTCATTGGTAAACTGTAACGAGCCGCTTTTGGCGATCGTGCCGAGGTTTTTGTCGAGTTCTTCCTCGGTCATACCGATGCCGTTATCACACACTTTCAAAAGACGATTTGCTTTATCAATCGAAACGTCGATTTTGAAATCGTCGCGGTTCATTTGCACGCTCTGGTCGGTCAGCGACTTAAAATAGAGTTTATCAATCGCGTCGCTGGCATTGGAAATCAGTTCGCGCAAAAAAATCTCCTTGTTGGTGTAAATTGAGTTAATCATTAAATCCAGCATACGCTTGGATTCGGTTTTAAATTGCTTTTTTGCCATGTTTCCATGCCTCCGTCCTGTTTTAGCACTCTATCACTTCGAGTGCTAAAAACTACTATACACCTGTTTTTTCCATTTTGCAAGGGTGAGGCTACAAAAAATTTTTAATTTTTTGTAAACAAAAACCCCGTTGGCTTTATAAGCCAACGGGGCAAATGTTTCATTTTTGAAATCAGTCTTTGTCGTCCTCGTCGTCACCGGCGCAGTCTTCGCAGCCGCAGTCGCAGCCGTCGAGGTCAAATTCGAGCTTCTCGCCGCAGGCGGGGCACTCGGCAAAGCCGGCGTCAATGTCTTCGCCGTCAAAATAAACGGTTTCGCCGCAAGCGGGGCACTCGACTTCATAGACATCGTCGTCTTCGTCGTCGCACTCGTCGTCATAGACATACTGTTCGAGTTCGTCGAGGTCTTCGTCCACAGCGTCGAGCTGTTCGGTGACAAGCGCGAGCTCGTCTTCCAAGTCGGAAACGGTCAGCGCGAGGTCGTCAATGACGTCCATCATCGCTTTGAAAAGCTTGGTTTCATCTTTTTTCTCGTCGAGGTCTAAACCCTCGGCAAGGCCTCTTAAATAAGCAGCTTTCTCGGTCACTGTCATAATGATTTCCTCCGTTTTCAAAATGGGATATTGCCTTATGCGCGGGACATATATTCACCGGTTCTGGTGTCAACGTTAATCATTTCGCCTTCATCAATGAACAGCGGGACTTTGATTTCGGCGCCGGTCTCGAGCGTTGCAGGTTTGGTCGCGTTGGTCGCGGTGTCGCCTTTGAAGCCGGGGTCGGTCTTGGTTACCTGCAAGGTTACGAAGGTCGGCGGTTCAACACCGAACACCTTGCCTTTATAGGAAAGGATTTTGCAGGTCATATTCTCTTTCACGAACTTGAAGTTGTCAGACAAATCGGACGCGTTGACCGGAACCAACTCGTAGGTTTCGGGGTCCATGAAATAGTAAAGATCCCCGTCGTTGTAGGAATATTCCATGTCCTTTCTTTCAATGAAAGCGGTGGGGAATTTTTCGGTCGGGTTAAAGGTTTTTTCAACCACGCTGCCGGCGATAACGTTTTTAATCTTGGTACGGACGAACGCCGCGCCTTTGCCGGGTTTTACGTGCTGGAATTCGATGATCTGATAGACATTGCCGTCCATTTCAAATGTGACGCCGTTTCTGAAATCACCTGCTGTAATCATAAGTTTCTATCCTCCGTTTTTTCAACGCCCGGCGAAAAACCGCCCGGCACTTCAATTTATCTATTTTATTTTATATGATACGCCCGCTTTTTTCAAGAGTTTTTTACAGAATTATCAGTTCTTTGGGGCTCGCGGTCAGATTTTCGCAGCCGTCGGGCGTAATATAGGCCATATCCTCAATCCGCACGCCGAATTCGCCGGGCAGATAAATTCCCGGTTCGTCGGTCACGACATTACCGACGGTCAAAACGCTTTTGCTGCGCGGGGAAAGGTTCGGGAATTCGTGGATTTCCACACCGACGCCGTGACCGGCCGCGTGGCCGAAATATGCGCCGTAGCCCGCTTGTTCAATCACGTCGCGCGCGACCTTGTCAGCCTCCGAACAAGGAAGCCCTGGGCGCAGCGCAGAAAGGAGCGCTTTTTGTGCGGACAAAACCACATTGTAAACTTCTTTTTGCCGGTCGCTTACCTGCCCTACCGCGACGGTGCGCGTCATGTCGCTGTGGTAGCCGTCCACGACCGCGCCGAAGTCCATCGTGACAAAATCGCCGGCTTGAATTTTTCTGCTTCCCGGGACACCGTGGGGCATCGAGCCGTTTTCGCCGCTGACGGCAATCGTTTCAAACGACAGTGCCTCGGCACCGTGATGCAGCATAAAGAAATCCAGTTCCAGTGACACTTCACGCTCGGTTTTGCCGGGTTTGATAAACGCACAAATATGCGAGAAAGCTTGTTCGGTGATCGCTTGCGCCGCGCGGATTTTTTCGATTTCGTCCGGCTGTTTGACGCTTCGAAGCCCGGCAATCAGGTTGTCGAGCGTGCTGTCCGCCAAAACCGCCATCGGTTCAAGCGCATTGCAAATGCGCGCATACTGCGCAAGGTTCATGCGCGAAGCTTCCACCGCCACACGCGTAACGTGCATTTCGGAAAACAGCTCAAACAGCTGGGTGCTGTCGGTCGTTTGAAGCACGACGGAACAGCCCACCGCTTTTTTCTCGGCTGCTTCGACGTAACGGCTGTCGGTGACAAAAACCGCCTTTTCGGCGCTCACGAGCAAATAGCCGTCGCTTGAAGGGAACTGTGTAAAATACAGGCGATCTTCGGGAGAAACAATCAGCGCGCCGTCAAAGCCGCTGTTTGCCATTGCGTTTTGCAAACGCTCAATCCTCGTATACGCCATAACCATGCCGCCTTTCAAATTCAGCTAAAATCGGTGCTTCCCGTTTTTCCTTCCACGCGTAATAGTGGGGATACAGGCTTTTCATCGGAATCGGGTCAATCCGCACCGCGATTGCCCCGCAGCGATTTGCCGCTTTCACATCGGAAAACAGCTGGTCGCCGAGCATGGCGAGTTCGTGGATATCGACATGCATCCGCTTTGCCGCCCGGCGAAGCCCGTGGGAATAGGGCTTTAACGCGTGCGACACAAACGGAAGGCCGAAGCGTTTGGCAATCGGCACCACGCGAAGCAGGCTTCCGTTGGAAACCAGCATAACGGGAAAACCCGCCGCCTGAATGGATTGGATCCACTCTTTTGCGCCGTCAATGAACTTCATCGTCCCGTCGGGCGCCAAAGTGTTGTCAATATCTAACCCGACAGCTTTCGCGCCCATTTTGCGAAGGTCCTCGGGGGTAATGTCCAGAACGCTGCGGAAACGGTATTTCGGCATTAACAGGGCATCGTGTTTCATAACTCTCTCCATGTTTCGCAAAAAGAAAAAGCGGACAAACTGCCCGCTTTCTTTTTACTTATACTTTCTTTTACGAGCTGCTTCTGATTTCTTCTTACGCTTTACAGAAGGCTTTTCGTAATGCTCTCTTTTACGAACTTCTTGAATCACGCCGTCACGAGAGGTTTGTCTTTTAAAGCGGCGAAGCGCGCTTTCCAAGGACTCATTTTCCTTGACCTTTACCTGGCTCATCTTATTCCCTCCCTTTACTGTTTGAGATACTGTGTAATTATACAGCAACGGATTTTCCCTGTCAAGCCAAAACAACACTTTGTCTATCATTTTTCGGAAATAAATCAAAAAGACAGGCTGTTTTTGGCCAGGGAACCGCTAAAAGTTAACAATTTATTCATATTTTCGTATGCGGTTTGCCATAATCCTCCCGTATACTTTAGATGCATTAGAAAAGCACGGCTTCGGTTGGGCTTTTCGATTCCGGCTTCGCTGAAGTGGTGATCGGCTCGGTCGGAAGCATAAATCTTATATTCTATTTCCCAAAAAGCCAATGCGTTCTGCATTGGCTTTTTATTTTGTCTTTTTCTTTATTTGAGTTTATCCAGCGGCAGTTCGTAAGCGCGCAGGAATTCCGCTGTGAAAATTTCCGCTTCCGGGCAGCCGAGCTTTTCAAGCGTCGCCTTGGTGGTCTTTTCCGCTTCTTTGAATTCCGAGTTGCCGGCCTTACGCTCTTCCACACATTTAATATAGGCGGAAAGCTTATCGGCTGCTTTCACAAGTTTGTGTAATTCCGCATCGGCGCTGTCCTCTTGCAAAAGCGGGCGGAAATCCGGCTGCATATCTTCGGGCAGCATCGAAAGCAAACGCTCGCCGGCATAGCGCTCGACTGTCGCAAACGCTTCGCGCATTTCACCGCTGTGATATTTAACGGGGGTGGGCATATCGCCGGTGATGATTTCCGGCGCGTCGTGATAAAGCCCCAAAAGCGCCGCGCGCGCGGTGTCATAGTTTTTCCCGAGGCGGCGGTTGCCGATGACGGCTAAGGCGTGCGCCAAAGACGCAACCTCAAACGAGTGTTGGCTGAGCGTTTCGTAATTTGTATTGCGCATCAGCGCCCAGCGGTTAATATATTTCATTCTGGAAATAAAAGCGAAAAAATTACCTTTCATAGTGTTCTCCGAAAATACAGCCCGCGGCAGCGTTTGCCGCGGGCTATTATTGCTTATTGGTTTATGTTATCCCTGGTCATAGTTGGTATCGCCTACCGAATACCACAAAATAAAGAAGTCAAAGCCGGAACGGCGGAACGTATCATACTTGGTCTGAGCGTCGCCCTGTTTAAAGCCGGCGGTGAGCAGACCTTTTTCCATGGCGGCCGCCATTTGGCTGTCATAAGTGCGGATTCGCGCGGACATGACCAAATCGGTTGCAGAAACCGTGCCGGGCTTGAAGCCGGTCAGCCACCAGTGTTTCTGCCAGCCGCGGGTGAAATATTTCACGCCGTTGTGGTAATCCGCCGGGGTCTTATACATCGTGTAGGACATATAAAGCAAATGGTCGTCGTCAGCGCAATAATACAATTCGTCGGTCTGACCCGGGATTTTGTTATAAACACCGATTTCCGCACCGCCGAATGCGCCGTACTGCCCTTTCCAGAACTGTAAGCGCCAGGCGAGGCCGTCATAGTTAAAGTCCACGCGGGTGGTCAGATAATGCATATTGCCGAACGCCGCAATGGCGTCATAGTGTTTCATGTAGTTGCCCGACCGCTGCCACGAATCGAGTTCCGTATAGAACACGTTTTCTTTCGCGTCATAGTTGTAGCCGAGCGCGTTAATCAAAGAACCGACCAAAGCAACGGACTGGCCGCTGTTTGCCGCGATATTCGCAAGCGTCTGTTGTGACGACTGCGACGAATTGCTGCTGCCGGAAGAGGCATTGCTCTTTTGCGTTGTTGCTGCGGCAGTTGTTCCGGTTGTCGCGGCTGTCGTTCCCGTGGTCGCCGCCGTGGTAGCCGCCGCCGTGGGCGCTTCAATCGAACCGTTGCCGCGGGTAATATCGGGCGTTTCTTCACTGCTTTGGCAAGATGTTAAAACAAATATCATCATCAGCGCAGCAAGAATGGCACTAATGGTGCGTTTTGCTGTCAGATGCATAAAAAAACCTCCGTTTCACAAGATTTTTCATCTCTTCTGTACATGAAATTATCGCACACTTCCGTTTTGGTGTCAATATCTATTGCTTTTTTAACCCCTGTGTGCTACTCTATTTTTACAAAAAATTCACATTTAAAAATACCCGGTTTGCCGTTACGGCAAAAGAAAGAGGCGTTTATGAGCAGTATTTTGGATTTGTCGCTTTATGAAAGCGGCGAACAGAAAATTCAATGGGTGCGCGGCTATATGCCGCTTTTATCAGGTCTTGAAAAAGAATTCGAAAAAGAAAAGCCGTTTGCGGGGCTGCGCGTGGCGCTTTCGGTCCATTTGGAAGCGAAAACCGCTTACCTTTGCAGAGTGCTCGCATCAGGCGGCGCAAAAATGTATGTCACCGGCAGCAACCCGCTTTCGACCCAGGACGACGTTGCCGCGGCGCTTGCAAAAAGCGGGCTTCAGGTTTTTGCCGTTCACGGCGCAACGCCCGAGCAATACAGCGCACATTTAAAAGAAGTGATTGCCGCGGCGCCGCACATTATTATTGACGACGGCGGTGATTTGGTCAATTTAATTCACAACAGTTTCCCGCAGCTGCTTTCCAATGTCATCGGCGGCTGTGAGGAGACCACCACCGGCATCATTCGCCTGCGCGCGATGGCGGCGGACAAAAAGCTGTTATTCCCGATGATGGCGGTCAATAACGCGAAGTGTAAATATCTGTTCGACAACCGCTACGGCACGGGGCAATCGGTATTCGACGGCATCAACCGCACAACAAACCTGATTGTCGCCGGCAAGACCGTTGTGGTCGCGGGTTACGGCTGGTGCGGCAAAGGCGTTTCCATGCGGGCAAAAGGGCTCGGCGCAAAGGTCGTTGTCACCGAAGTGGACGCCGTAAAAGCCATGGAGGCGGTTATGGACGGCTTTACCGTTATGCCGATGGAACAGGCGGCAGAGGTCGGCGATTTGTTCATTACCGTGACCGGCTGCCGCGACGTCATTACCGAACGCGCGATGCGCCGCATGAAAGACGGTGCGATTCTTTGCAACGCCGGGCACTTCAACGTGGAAATCCATGTCGGCGATTTGGAAAAGCTCGCCGTGAAAACCTATGAAAGCCGGAAAAACATCACCGGCTACCGCATGGCGGACGGCAGAACCCTGCACCTGATTGCCGAAGGGCGGCTTGTGAACCTTGCCGCCGGCGACGGACACCCGGCGGAGATTATGGACATGAGTTTCGCCATTCAGGCACTTTCCGCACGGTATCTTGCGAAGCATCGCGGGGAGCTTTCGCCCGGTGTTTACGACATTCCGCAGGAAATCGACGACGAAGTCGCGCGCAGAAAACTTGCGGCGTGGGGCGTTTCGGTGGATACGCTTTCCGAAGAACAAAAAACATATCTGCACAGCTGGAATGTATAAGGCATTATAGAAATAAAACAGGGTCTGTTTTTGCAGACCCTGTTTTTGTTTGCTTTGTATTGCATTTAAGAAATCGTGCTGTAAATTGCCGGCACAAAAGTTCCGAGAATGTAGGGAACCGCGAACGAAAACGCCACGGAAGTGATAAGCGTCAGGCCCCACTTCTGCAAATAAGCGCCTGCATACAACACAGCGAAAATCGGGGCGGCGATAATCCGGACAAACAAGTTGGATTTGCCCTTGCCGTAAATTTCCTCGCGCAAGGTCAGCGCGTCTTCCATTTGCGGGAAAAGATTCGTCAGGCACGAAATGCCGACCCACAAAAACAGGAAGTTTGCAATATGAACCATGCCGCTCGAAGTGAAGAACTCACCGAGATAATACACGTTGACCGAACCGACGGAAACCAGCACAAGACCGATTAACAGGTTGAACAGGAACGGGAAAAAGCACACGCCGAAAATCTTCGAGCGTTTGCGGATGATTTCGTGTTCCACATGACCGCACATTTCGTTGGCGCGCAAATACCGCCCGTCTTCAATCAAAATCTCATAGGTTCGGCAGACCAGATGCTCAAAAAACGCCTGCAGGAAAGTGCCGATTACCGTAATGTATCGAACAATTAAATAAATCACTCTCATTATACGTCATAGTCCCCTTCCAAAAGAATGCTTTCCAAAGTTGCCGTTCCGTTTTTATAGTTTGCAACTTCGGTGGAAATGGTATAGCCGCTGCTTTGGAACAACTCATCCACTTCATTATAGGCGTCCGTCTGACCGGCCGCCGCCGCGCAAAGGGCAAGTGTATTGCAATACTGCATGGAAGGATAGGTGCTGTTTTGGAAGCCTGCGTTCACCTGGCTGTAAGCGGTGTCGTAATCACCTTTCAACAGATAGCAAAGGCCTTCCTGGCGATAGAATTCGCTGGAAAGGGAACTTTGTGCTTCCAGTTTTTCTTCGCAAAGCGCAATCGCGCCGTCGTAGTCGCCGTTCATGCGTTTGGCAATCGCGCGCAACAGCGCCGGGGTGTCGTCTTCGGCGTTGTCCGCTTCAAGGATTTTGCAAATCGGTTCAACGTCCTTGCCGGAACGTGCGTAAAGGTCACCCAAAATCGCGCCGTACAGCCAGGGGTATTCTTCACCGTATTCGCGAATTTCTTCGGCAAACTTAAGTTGCGTCGCCATATCTTTTTCGCAAATGAGCGCCGTCTGGTATTTGAAAAACGCCAGCATCGCCGCGTTGTATTTCGAGGCTTTCGGCGTGTAACCTGCCGCTTCGGTCGTGGTGGTCTCTTCTTGCAAGTCTGTGACGCCTTCGGTCGTTGTTTCGGTCACCGCTTCGTCTTTGAGCGCGTCCAGCTGCGCAATTAAATCGTCATAGGGAATGTCCTCCGCTTTTGCGGTGTCATAAGGCGCGAGAATCGCGTTCGCCGCGTCCACCGTGGCAAGGAACGATTCCGCTTCGTCAAGCGCCAACCGCAAAGAGCGGAAATGCGGCAGTGCCATTTCCCAAGATTTAATATTTTCCGCCGGCTCCTGCATCATATTGATGCCGCCGAGACGGTAAGCCACTAAAATTTCGCGTTTATAAACCAGTTCGCCGTTGATGTGCTGGTTGACCATGGTGTTCGCGGCGGTAGAATACGCATCCAGCGCGGAATACAGCTTGTTTTGCTTCGCAAGAGAATCCGCCTTGTGCACCTCGGTGAAAACCTGGGTATGCCCTGCGAACACATAGCAGCCGTAAAATGTAAACACGAGTACCGCAAGCACCAAAAGAATATTGACAAAATCAAACGGATAGTGCCGAAGCCCTGTGTCGCAGGTTTCGCAATACGGCGAGTCGGGGTTTTGGCGCGTGCCGGCCGGGTGCTCTTCGCAGCAGGCACAAAGCGGCCGTTCGCCCTCCTCTTCCTCGTCTTCTGCCTTTTCTTCGGCGGGATTCGGCAGGTCGTCGAGCCCCTGGATTAAAATTTCGGGTTCCTCGGGCACGGTATTCGCGACTTCGGCCGCTTCGGCCTTGGCGCGGTCGAGTTCCTCTTGAAAAACTTTTGCCAAGTCTTCCATTTCATCGTGAATCGCCTGTTCTTCCGATTGCGCCGCATTGGGTTCGGCTTCGGATTCGGGCGTGGCGTTCTTTTTTTCTTTCTGATCGTCCAAGGGTATACCTCCTTGTAAGTATTCTTTATTATATTAGCACGATATGCCCCGCATTTCAAACAAAATCACCCGCGCGCACAAAATATTTACAAATCCGACATAATATAGAAACGCCGCAATCCGCTTTTCCTTTACTTTTTTCGTGCGGCGTGGTATGCTGTTGCCAACAAAATCCGTATGTTTTCGGGAGAGATGGGGCTTGAAAAACAAAAAGAAAAAACTGAAAATTTTGATTTCTGTTTTGCTTTGCATTTGCCTTTTGGCGGGTGGCGGCCTCGGGTATTACTTCGGCGTATATACCCGCGACTTCAAAGTGACCAAAGGCGACGTGTTTTCCAAAGTTTATCCCGGGGATTTTTACGAAGATTTACCGTTTTCGGACTATTTGCAAAGCGCCGAACCGCAGGCGGGGCGCTTGACCGTGGATATTCGTACCTGCGGCGCGGTGCCGGGAAAAACGAGTGTGGACAACAGCGACGCCATTCAGGCGGCGATTGACGAAATAGCGGGACTCGGCGGCGGGATTATTTATGTCGGCGGCGGCGAATACACCACCGGCAGCATCGAGCTGAAATCCGGCATCACCCTTTTTATCGACAACGATTCGGCACTTGTCGCGTCACACAACAGCGAAGCGATGGACAAAGGCTGCCTTTTGCTCGCGGAAAACGCACAGGACATCACTCTGACCGGCGGCGGGAAAATTTGCGGCGAGGGCAATTTCTTTTCGCTTGCGCCGAAATACGAGCCGAAGCGCACGCCGTTTGACGAGACGCTGGACGTTTGGGAAATGCGGCAGGAATATCGTTACCGTATCCGCTTCGCGCACGAAAGCAAATACGGCAATTTGGTGCGTTTGGTCGACTGTGAAGACGTAACGATTGAAAACTTTATGTTGGAAAATTCCGCGGCGTGGACGCTCGAATTAAACGGCTGTGACGGCGTTAATATTCGGGATTTTGTCATCAACAACAACCGCCACGTTGCGAACACCGACGGCATTGACATTGCCGGTTCTTCGAACGTAACCGTCGAACACAGCTTTATTTCCACCGGCGACGACGGCATTGTTTTGAAAAACGCCGACGGGCTCGGCGCAAAGGCGATGGAAAACGTCACCGTGCGCGACTGCAAGGTGACCACTTGCACAAACGCGTTTAAAATCGGCACGGAAACGAGCTTTGACATTTCAAACGTGTTGGTGGAAAACTGCTCGTTTTTCTTAAACGACATTTACCCCGGCGGCGTTTCGGGGATTTCTTTGGAATCCGCCGACGGCGCCAAAGTCAAAAATGTAACCCTTCGCAACATCCAAATGGACGGCGAAACCTGCCCGCTGTTTATAAGCCTCAACAACCGAAACCGCGACAAAGCATATGACAACCGCGGGGAAATGTCGGGCATTACGGTGGAAAACATCACCGCGACCGATGTGGAAGTCCCGGTCATTATCACCGGCACCAAAGATTTGACCGTGCGGGACGTGACGCTTATAAATTTTAACCTCACCTATGCGCCGGGCGAAGATTATTATGACTACCGGCTGTTCGTGCCGGCTTATGACGACACATACCCCGAAAGCAACCGTATGCGCAATTTGAATGCCTATGGGCTTTGGGCGCGCTACGCGGACAATGTGGTTTTAGAAGGCTTCAAAGTGCAGCCGCGCGAGGGCACCAAGCGCGAAGCGATTTACACAAAGGACGTTGCTAATTTCCAAAACAACGTCTGAAGCGAAGGAAAACGCCGCCTGCCGGAAAATCGGCGGGCGGTTTTTGTCGGAAAAGGGCGCACGGAAAAAGCAAATTATGCATTGACATCCCTTGGATAGTTTGATATAATAATCCGTGCCCAAACACGGAGAGATACCGAAGTGGTCATAACGGAACGGTCTTGAAAACCGTCGTACGGCAACGTACCGTGGGTTCGAATCCCACTCTCTCCGCCAAACGACAGTTTGATAGAACCACTATCTTTTCTATATATTTTATTTCCTGCAACGATTCGAACCCGCGAGGGTTTCGGCGTTAAGAAAACGATTCGGTGAATCGTTTTTAGCCGGAAGCGGCGAGGGCGGTACCGAAACGCGAAGCGTTTGGGTGACCGAGCCGGCAGTACGCCGTAGGCGGGCGGTCGAATCCCACTCTGGGCCAAACGACAGTTTGATAGATTGACTATCTTTTATATATATCGATTGTTCCGAAACATCTAATTTGCAATACGGTTTCGGACACAAAACAAGTTCATATTTCCAAAACAAGTTACAACACGGAGATGTACTCAAGTTGGTGACGAGGCGCCCCTGCTAAGGGCGTAGGTCGGGTAACCGGCGCGAGAGTTCGAGTCTCTCCATCTCCGCCAAAATAAAGACCTGTCTTTTGACAGGTCTTTATTTTTTGTGTAATCGTCCGTGAGAGACTCGAACGAACCGTCCATGCGTGCCGGTTGGCGCAGCCGAGGCATGCGGACAAAAATCCAGGTGTTTGCGAAGCAAACGGAAAGGCGCGGCCTTTTCGAGTCTCTCCATCTCCGCCAAACAAAAAAGACAGGTTTGGGGCACCCTCCGTAAGGAAGGTGCCCCAAGGCCGCTCTTGTAATTGAATTAAATATTGATTGTTTTGGACGGTGCAGCCATTGGTTACGCCGTCTTTGCTTTGTTTATCTTCCGTTTGGCAAGGTGTTCCTGAAAGGCTTCTTCCATTTCTTCAGGGGTAAGCCCTCGTATCACACCAACGCCGTTGTAATAGATGTCCATTAGCTGATAACGCTTTCCGTCAAGGTATCTCCGTTCGTGTATCACAATCTTTTCAATGAATTCGTGTACCAGTTCGGGAGTAAGCTTGGTTGGCTGCGTAATCTGTTTTACCTTGTCAATAAAACGCTGTAAGCCTTCAGACTTGTCCGTTTCGGTTTCAAGGTACGCCTGCATATCGGGTATTGCTTCTTTGAGATTTTTCTGTTCTTCCTCATACGCCATTGACATTGTGGCAAAGCGTTCATCGGAAAGTTTGCCCATTGCATTGTCCTCGTAAATCTTCTGAATCAGCAAATCAATATCCTTGATACGCTTCTCGGCTTTGGTAAGTTCTCTGCGTTTTTCGGAAAGTTCCTTTTGCTTTTCCTTTCCGTAGCATTTCATCTGCTGTTTGGCGAACTCTTTCTCATAAGCCTGAACATAACGAAATACTTGCCGCATATTCTCAAGAACATTTTCCTCAACCACTTTTTCTCGGATATAGTGTGCAGAACACACTTCGGAATTTTTACGATAGGAAGAGCAGAAGAAATAGGCTTGTTCCCGCTTGTAATTGTTTATTACGCTGTAATACAGCTTTTCTCCACAATCGGCACAGTAGAGAAGTCCCGAAAACATACTGACAATTCCGCTTTTGGTAGGTCTGCGGCGGTGCTGTCTGAGTTCCTGCACAAGCTCAAAGATTTGCCTGACAATCTTTGCGGCAGGCTCGTCTATCAGCCATTCCTTTGGGTTTTCGGGATTTTTCATATACCCGAAAGGCGGATTGGTGGTAAGCGGTATGCCTGCCATTCCCTTGTTCTTGAAAACATTGCGTACCTTTTGGCTTGTGTTCTTTGCGCGCCATTCGTTGAATAAGTCTTGCATAGGAACAATGTCGCTTAGTCCTTTTGCGGTATCAATATTATCCATAATGGCGATATATCGAATACCCAATCGGTCAAATTCTTCTTCCAAAAGCTGACCGACAATCAAGCGGTTTCGTCCCAATCTCGAATGGTCTTTGACGATAAGATTAGCAATCAATCCTTGTTCCGCAAGCTCCATAATCTCCGTGAAAGCCGGTCTTGTGAAAGTTACACCCGACCAACCGTCGTCAATAAATACACGAGTATTTTTGAATCCGTTCTCCTTTGCGTACTTTTCAAGGATAGACTGCTGAGACGAGATTTGTCAAGGAGTGTTTTTGCAAAGCAGTGTGCAATTCGCATTG
>ERZ1090865.830-NODE-831-length-16509-cov-8.193935_pt1 | contig 16509 bp, 15 predicted proteins | sample MGYA00478478_ERZ1090865 | MGnify/ENA primary metagenome ERZ1090865 (study PRJEB33644, sample SAMEA5815715) | chicken gut metagenome | biome: Chicken; feature: Gastrointestinal Tract; material: Caecum | place: Ireland | collected 2019-01-01 | study: A study of the... | reverse complement strand
TCACGTCGTGCAGCACGGTCGTGTCCTGAAACGATTTGACGACGTTTTTCACTTCAATTGCTGCTGCCATCTCACACCTCCGGAAGAATTTCGACGTCCCGGCGCTTCATGGCGTGCAGGGACAAGGCGGAAAGCAAAACGACCAGTCCCAAAAGCACGACGACGGCGTACCAGGCCGGCGGGGAAAATTCCCCGGGGCGCACCTGGATGCGCGCAAGGTTCGACCACGAAAGCGGGGAGAAAAAGAACAAAACCGGCATCACAAAGCCCTGCCCGATTGTAAAAACCTGAAGGAAATAGTCCATCACCACAAACGCGATGGCCACAATGGAGCCGACCGCGCGGTGAAAGCGCAGGTTTAAAAGGAACATCAAAAGCCCCAGAAACGCACAGCCGAGCCACGTCAACAGCAGTGTCAGACCGGTTGCCTGCAAAGGCGTGTAGTAGCTTAAAATCCGCCCGGCCACGCTGCCCGTCGCAAGGCCGGTACCGGTGTCCCCCAGCGCTTCGGCCGCGTTTGCAAGCGTGCGCAGCAGCTTGCCCCACTGCGTCGAAAAGCTCAGATACGGCCCGAAGACGAGGAGGCTAAACCCATACAGCGCCGCCGTATAGACCGCTGCGCCGGAAAAGACGTACAGCACCTGCCCGCGCGCCCACACCCTGCGCCCGCAGCGCGCACAGATGTATGGGTACTGCTCATCGAAAAACGGCGCGTCACAGAACAAAAACACCGCCAAAAGGAAGAGGAGCTGATGCATCGCGTCGTTTGCACTCAAAAACGGAAAGACCCACGGCGTGACGGCCATGTCGGACTCCACCGCGATTGCGCGCAGCCCATCTGTGGCCGAATACAGGAATATGGCCGCGAGGAGAAACGTGACGAGCACGCGGGCGTTCGCGCGCCACTTCAAAAAGTTGTTGCCGCACACGCGCAGCACATTCTTTGCGTTATCCACGTTCCAACCTCCTTTGCACGCCAAAATAGAATAGGACGCCCATCAGAAGGCAGACCGCCGCCGTCAGCGCAAGCTCCAAAAGCAGATGCAGCCAAACGCTGTCAAAGAGGTAGAAGGCGGAATTTTCATAGATTGCGTCAATTCGAAAGATGGGCAGAAAGGAAAGCTTTATAGGAAAAAAGTTCAAAAGGAAATGTGTAATGGCTGGAATCGTCAGCACAATCAGCTCGTTCGGGATCAGCGTAGAGATGGCCAGAGAAATAACGGCAAAAAAACTGCCCTCCAGCGCGTGGCGCACGCCCCGGCAGACAAGCCAAAGCGGAAAATTTCCGGCCAGAAGCAGCGCGTCGCTCGCACATCCATCCCAGATGGGAATCGATTCCCCCCTATCTCCCATCACATAATTCGGATTACCGATCCACACGCCGCCCGCAAGCAGGCCCGCGAGCAGCGCAAATACGATGTACGCGACAAAATAGGTCACAAATCCGGCCAGCGCGCACACGCATATCTTCGAGACCGCGTAGCGCTTCGGACTGCTGCGCGCCAAAATGTTTCGGATATTCCGATTTTTCCAGTCCTCGCAGAAAGCGCCCGCGTAACCGAACGCCGCCAAAATCAAGATGCCCTGCTGGATAAAATTGATAGCGGCGTGTTGTAAAACGTATACTGCAGATGGAAAGAAATTATGTCCAAACCCGCGGGAATTGACAAACAGCAGCAGCACGATTCCGGCAGCCAGGAACCAGAGCCGCCCCTGACCGAAAGCGCGCCGGGCGTCCATCGCAAATAGATGCCGCACCGCACTCCCTCCTTACGATACCCGCGTATCCACGAGCAGGCCCGTCACGGCGTCCACCATGACAAACTGCGGCGTGGATTCGAGGCCCGTCTCTACGCGGAAATTCCAGACTGGCCAGATCTCGCAGGTGTCCGTCAGGTCGCCCGCGCTGGGGAAATAGTAGACGAGCGCAATGTCCGTGACGTGTTCTGCCGCCTCTTCCGAAGAATACTTCTTCGTGCTATAGAAATCCGTAAATGTCTGCACTGCCTGTTCCACGGGAACGACAGCCTGTGCGGCCGGCTCGCCGGCCGGCTCATAAAAGCCGCCCTCGATGGACAAAAACCCCGCAGGGCCGTAGTATACGGTGACGGTAGGGCGGGCCACCAGTGACAAATCGACCTGGGTGTCGGCCGGCTCGCCGGCAAGGGCCGGATGCAGCGTGAAAACGTAGCAGTCGTCGTCCTGCGTCCACGTGCCCTTCTTTTCGGGGGCCGTTTCGGGCTTGATGTCGATCTGCTTCGGGTCCTGCTCCTGCTGCTGCAGCGTCTCATGGTCCAGCGCCACCACTTCGTAGGGGCCGTCGGACAAATCGGGCAGCCCCATCTCAACAAGCTGCGCGCAGACCTGCGCGTGTGCATCTTCGGGCGCCATAAACGGGAGACTTTCGGCTGTGTAGGCGTCGCGATTGTAGTACTCACTCGTCTCCTCTGGAAAATATGCGTAAGAGATGGCTTCTGCCTGCGGCGTAGTCAATCTCACGGATCCCAGCGCCGGGTCCAAATTTAAATGGGTGTCATCTGCAGTCGTATAAATGTCCTGCGGCGTCTCGTTGCCGCCGCGCGTTGGGCCGGGGGTGAGCGTTTGGTGATTCGCGATGTCCTTTCCCGCGAGCAGCTGCCCGGCAACTTTGTCCGCATCAAACACGACCGGGTTCATCTGCTGCGTCGCGACGGCCTGCAGGTCCCAGCCGTCTGGAATCGTGACGGCGGCGTCGATCGTCAAGCCGTTCGGAAAGCTCTGCTGGATCGAGGCAGGAATCGTGCCCGCTGCTTGGGAAGACGGTGAGGCCGACACTGTCGAAGTGGCGGAAACGACATCTTCCGTCGGCTTGCAGGAAGCGAGCCCAAAAAGGAGAAGGGCGCCCGCCAATACGGCGCTGCCCATTTTTCGTCCATTTCTTGGATTCCAATTCACGAATAGACCTCCTTTTTTATATCTATAAAAAATTAGAAGGCGGTCAGGCATTTCTGACCGCCTCCCTAACAATCGACAATCATTTCTACATCGAATGTCAATCACGGGGTCCAAACACCTGTCATTGTATACCCTTCGCTTAACGTATGCGCTTCTTGCAGTTTAATGTTCATATATTGTCCGCCTACTGGAATACTTGCTGAATTATAGGCAAACACGTGATTTCGATTACCTACAAGTTGTTTCGATGTACTGCAATTTTGGCCTCTATCATTAATGGCATATACATATGTGAGATGATTCAGCGGTGCCCACGTTCCGCCAGTTGGATGTACATAAAAGTTTGGATCACCGTCGTAGTCCTTTTGCACATAACCATATGTGTTCATGACTATTCCCGCCGATTTGGGCATGTTAAATCTAAAGCTCCCAGTCACGGCTGCTGCTGGCAAAACTGCGGTTGAAAACAGCATGGCCGCTGCGCCCAACGCGCAGAGACTCTTTGTAAAGCGATTCATGCGTTTCTTCTGGAACCATTGCCTGCTGCATTGGACTCGACCTCCTCTCCATGGAACCGTTTCAACTACATTTGAAAGGCAACCGGAAAGATTCCTTATTTCCCTTTCCATTTTGACAACTTCAGTATACGCGCACAGGAAGTGTTTGTCAATAGATTTATAAAATATTTTTTATTCTTTAAAAATTTTATGCGAAATCGTCTGTATTCTAAAAATAAGATTTCCGATTCCTATCTCCCCCACCCCGCCCTTGTCGGGAAAGCGTTTCTGTGCTATGATGAGAGGGCGAAAAAACTTTAAAAATGCAGCCGCTTTCTTTTTATATGATCCGTTTACGATTATGAAGAAAGCGGCTTTCCGAAGAAAGGGAGCGTGTTTTTATGTCTTTGAACGAACAGAAGCCCGGCACGCTGTGCGTCCACGCCGGCTACCGCCCGCAAAACGGGGAACCCCGCAACATCCCGATCGTCCAGTCCACGACGTTCCGCTACGAGTCGTGCGCGGAAATGGCCAAGCTCTTCGAGCTCGAGAAGGAGGGCTATTTCTACACCCGCCTGCAGAACCCGACGAACGACCAGGTCGCGGCGAAGATCTGCGCGCTTGAAGGCGGCACCGCGGCGATGCTGACCTCCTCGGGCCAGGCGGCGAACTTCTTTGCCGTGTTCAACATCGCGTCGTGCGGCGACCACGTCGTGGCGTCCTCGTCGATTTACGGCGGCACGTTTAACCTGTTCTCCGTGACGATGCACCGCATGGGCATCTCGTTTACGTTTGTCGACCCCGACTGCACAGAAGAGGAGCTCAACGCGGCGTTTCAGCCGAACACGAAGGCCGTCTTCGGCGAGACGATCGCAAACCCGGCATTGACCGTGCTCGACATCGAGAAATTCGCGAAGGCCGCGCACGCGCACGGCGTCCCGCTGATCGTGGACAACACGTTCCCGACGCCGATTAACTGCCATCCGTTCGAGTGGGGCGCCGACATCGTGACGCATTCCACGACGAAATATATGGACGGCCACGCGAACACGGTCGGCGGCGCGATTGTCGATTCCGGCCACTTCGACTGGACCGCCCACGCGGACAAGTTCCCGGGCCTGACGACGCCGGACGAGAGCTACCACGGCATCACGTACACGGAGCGGTTCGGCTTGGGCGGCGCGTACATCACGAAGGCCGTCGCCCAGCTTATGCGCGACTTCGGCAGCTGCGCCGCGCCGATGAACGCGTATCTTTTGAATGTCGGGCTCGAGACGCTCTCGCTGCGCATGGCGCGCCACTGCGCGAACGCCCAGGCCGTCGCGGAGTTCCTCGAGCAAAGCGACAAGGTCTCGTGGGTGAAGTACCCGGGGCTTTCGTCCGACCCGCACCACGCGCTCGCCGAAAAGTACATGCCCCACGGCTCGTGCGGCGTCATCTCGTTCGGCGTCAAGGGCGGCCGCGCGGCGGCGGAAACGTTCATGTCCGCGTTAAAGCTCGCGTCCATCGCGACGCATGTGGCCGACGCCAAGACGTGCGTGCTGCACCCGGCCTCCACGACGCACGGCCAGATGAACGACGAGCAGCTCGCCGCGGCCGGCATCTCGGCGGACCTCGTGCGCCTCTCCGTCGGCATCGAGGACGTCGAGGATATCCTCGCGGACGTCGCCCAGGCGCTCGACAAGGTCTGATTTCTTAAAATTCTAAAAGAAAAACACAGCCGCCCGCTGCCCGCGATGGGAAATTTCCCGCGCCCGGCAGCGGGCGGTTTTTGTGCGCCGCAAAAAAATAAAAAGATTTTCGAAAACCCTATTGACATCCGCGCGGCGGGTGCTATAATGAGGGTAACGATTAAACAATCTCTTAATTGTTTAAGAGTTTACCGATTGAAATTTTACTGCAAAGGGGTTTTTCCGATGAAAAAGACGTATAAGATCGACGTGGACTGCGCGAACTGCGCGAACAAGATGGAGGGCGCCGCGAAGAAGACGGCGGGGGTCAAGGACGCGGTCGTCAACTTCATGACGCTCAAGATGAACGTCGAGTTCGAGGAGGGCCAGGACCCGAAGGCCGTCATGCAGCAGGTGCGCAAGAACTGCAAGCGGATCGAATCGGACTGCGAAGTGTACCTCTAAGCGGCACACCAGAGAGAGGAAACGGCGGCCCGCAAACCAAAACGCGGGCTGCCGAAGGAGGGGTTTGGTTATGAATCGGAAGCAGAAGATCATGCTCACGCGCATCCTCGTGTCCGCCGCGCTGCTGATTGTTTTAAACTTCGTGCCGGCGGCGGGAGTGCTGCGGTTTGTGCTGTATATGGTGCCCTACTTTGTCGTGGGCTACGACATCCTGTGGAAGGCGCTCAAGGGGATTTTGCACCGCCAGGTATTTGACGAGTGCTTTTTGATGGCCGTCGCGACGGTCGGCGCGATTGCGCTCGCGCTGTATGAGCAAAGCGGCGACTACACGGAGGCCATCGCCGTCATGCTGTTTTATCAGATCGGCGAATGGTTCCAGAGCTACGCCGTCGGCAGAAGCCGGCGCAACATCAGCGACCTGATGGACATCCGCCCCGACTACGCGAACATCGAACAAGACGGGAAACTTACAAAAGTCGACCCCGACGAGGTCGCGCCCGGCAGTGTGATCGTCGTGCAGCCGGGTGAAAAGGTGCCGATCGACGGCACGGTCGTGGAGGGGCGCTCGACGTTAAACACCGCGGCGCTGACCGGCGAAAGCCTGCCGCGGGAGGCCGGCCCCGGCGACGAGGTCATCTCGGGCTGCATCAACCAAAACGGCGTTTTGAAGATCCAAACGACGAAGGAATTCGGCGAATCGACCGTCTCGAAGATTCTCGACCTCGTGGAGAACGCGAGCTCGCGCAAGTCGAAGTCGGAGGATTTTATCTCGAAATTCGCCCGCATCTACACGCCGGCCGTGTGCTTTGCCGCGCTGGCGCTGGCGGTCCTGCCGCCGCTCGTGCGCATGGCGTTCATGGGGCTCACACCAGACTGGGGCAGCTGGATTTACCGCGCGCTGACCTTCCTCGTCATCTCCTGCCCGTGTGCCTTGGTCATCAGCATCCCGCTGTCGTTCTTCGCCGGCATCGGCGGGGCGAGCCGGGCGGGCGTGCTCGTCAAGGGTTCGAATTACCTCGAAACGCTGTCGCAGACGCGCACGGTCGTGTTCGATAAGACCGGCACGCTGACGCAGGGCGTGTTTGAGGTCAACGGCATCCACCACAGCGAACTGGAGAATAAAAAGCTCCTCGAGTACGCGGCGCTGGCCGAAAGCGCCTCCTCCCACCCGATCAGCAAGAGCCTGCAGCGGGCCTACGGCAAGGAAATCGACCGCAGCCGCGTGTCCGACATCCAGGAAATCAGCGGCAACGGCGTCCTCGCGAAGGTCGACGGCGTCCCGGTCGCGGCCGGCAACGACAAATTGATGAACCATCTGGGCATCCCGTTTATCCCGTGCCACAGCGTCGGCACGATCATCCACATGGCCATCGACGGCAAATACGCCGGCCACATCGTGATTTCCGACGTCGTAAAGCCGCACGCGAAGGAAGCGGTCCGGGCGTTAAAGGCCGCCGGCGTCCGCAAGACCGTCATGCTCACCGGCGACGCGAAGAAGGTCGCCGACGCGGTCGCGGGCGAACTCGGCATCGACGAGGTGTACAGTGAGCTTTTGCCGGCCGGGAAGGTCGAAAAGGTCGAGGCCCTCTTACAGGGGAAACCCGAAAAGGAAAAGCTCGCGTTCGTCGGCGACGGCATCAACGACGCGCCGGTGCTCGGCCGGGCCGACATAGGCATCGCGATGGGCGCGATGGGCTCCGACGCCGCAATCGAGGCCGCGGACATTGTTTTGATGGACGACGACCCGTTAAAGATTTCGAAGGCCATCAAGATCAGCCGCAAGTGCCTTTCGATTGTGTACCAGAACATCGTGTTCGCAATCGGCGTGAAACTTCTGTGCCTCGTGCTCGGCGCGCTGGGCCTTGCGAGCATGTGGCTCGCGATTTTCGCGGACGTCGGCGTCATGGTCCTCGCGGTGTTAAACGCGATCCGCGCGCTGTTCGTCAAAAAGCTCTAAAAAAGCGGCGCGGCGAAAAATGAAAACCAAAACGGCAGGGCTTCTGCGCATGTGCGAAAGCCCTGCCGTTTTTTTCTTTTCTTTATTATATTCTTTTTTTATATTCTTTTCTTTTTATATTATGATATATCACCAGAATAGCGTGACCGCCGCCTTTTCGGGCGATTCCGGCAGCGCGGCCGCGTAGACGCACGGCGCGATCTGCTCGATTTCCCCGGTAAATTCCCGGGCGTTTACAAACAGCCTGCGCGGCGGCTTTTCGGAAATCCAGCCGAACCGGCCGGTTTCGTGGAGCGTGAGCACCGTCGTGCCCTCGCCTTCGCAAAGGCTTTCGACGGCCAGAAAGCCCGCGTATTTGTCCAACAGCCCGAGGAATGCACCGTGCGCCCCGCAGGGCAGCAGCAGAAACCACGCAAATTGGTTCGCCTCGAGCGTCGCGCCATACGTCGCGTTCGGGGCGAGGAACGCGGCCTTCTGCTGAAAATAGTCGTAGACCCAGTAGGCGTCCGCCCGCTCCAGATCCGGGATTTCCGCCGGGGAGAACGAAAAATGCTGCGCGCGGCCCGTCAGGTTAAACGCGGCGATGCCGCCGGCCGTCTGCCCGCCGTACGGGGCCACATTGTGGAGCTTCAAGACCCCCTTTTTCAATGGGTTCGAGAACACGCAGTCCGCCGTCGGTTTCGCCGCGCGCGCCATCTGCAGAAGTTCGCCGTCGTGGTACACAAGCGGCTTTAAGACTTCCGGGTCGGTCGCGCCGGGCTTGTCGCTCGTATAGACCGGCCCGCCGCTGACTGCGCGCAAAAGGCTGTGCTTTTTCGCGTCTTTGTGCATCGTCCAGAACATGTCCCAGTCGCAGCCGTACAGCTCGTTGTGGTACAGCGCGTTGTAGGCGTTCTGCAAGAGGTGCTCGGCAAAGCCGTCCGCCTTGTTCGGGCAGAAATCGTCGCTGTTGCGGGAGACCGCGGTGGCGGGCCTTGCCAAAATGCTCTCCATCGCCATGCCCATGCAGTTGATTACGGCGCCGTCCATGCGGGAAGCGCCGCCCTCGAGCGCCTCGTTCATGCCGCGGGCCGCGGCGCCAAGCGGCAGGCTGTTTTCGAAGTAATAGGGGACCGCGCTCTGCCCGTCCACCTTGACAAAGGAGATGCCCTCGCGGTTTAACGCCGCGTACCAGTCCCGGTAAAAGCCCTCCCCCGTAAACGGGCTCGGCAGCAGCTTCCCGTTGACGGTCCGATAAAGGTGCGCCTGCTCCTTTTGCGCGAGGGGGCTCTCCGGCGCAATGCCGCCCCAGTAGCCGCCCAGCGCGTGCCAGACGCCGAACCAGGAGACGGCGGTCGTCTTTCGGATGTCTTCGGTCATTTCCCGAAAGCCGTGCGGGAACTTCTTTTTGTCCGGCAGGAAATCCTCGAGCCGCTCGCCGGTTTCCGAGAGCCAGCCGTCGTCGATGAGCATCCAGCGCACGGGGATGTGCTTTTCGGAGAGCTCTTCGGCCTTTTCGCGGATGCCCGCCTCGCTGACATCCTTATAAAACGCGTCCCAGCTGCACCAGCCGAGGTAGCGGAACATCTCCGGCACGCGGCGCGCTTCGCGCAGGCGGATGCCCTTGTACGCCGCGATCTCGCGAAACGCTTCGCGGATGGCCCCGTAAATATCCCGGCCCTCGCCCACGACGTAAAGCGGTTCCGAAAGCGTGCGCTGCCCGCCCAGCGCGGCCGCCATCGTCAGACACAGCTCCGTGTCCGTGCCGCCGCTTAAAACGGCCTTGAACGCTTCGCCCACCATCGGCACGACGCAGGCAAAGCGGTCCGCGTATTCGCACAGCAGCACCTGCGTGCGGTCGGGGATTTCCGGGAAGCGCTCGAGAAACGCCGGCCGCGTCCACCATTCGTTAAATAGGTACAAAGCCGTCATCTTTTTCGGCTTTTCAAACGGCACCCAGACCCGCACGGGGCGCGAAAGCGCCAGATTCCAGTTTTCCCGGCACGACTCATTTTGCAGCGCGACCCGGATTTCACCCCATTGGCACGCCCCCCGCGCCGCCTGTTTTACTTCCACGCGGACGCCGTCCGCCTCGTATGCCCCGTTTACGGGGGCCTGTGCGCAGATCTGCCTGCCTTTCTGGCAGTTAATTTCAAATCGTATCGTCTTTGCCGCTTCCATAGCTAGCTGCCTCCTTTTGCGTCCCATTTTGCAAACAGCGCGCAGATGCCGGTCTCGTGATACCGCGCAATCACCGCCTCCAAACGCGCGCGCGTCGTGTTCAGATACGCCGCCTGGCAGTCTAAGCACCGGTAGGCCGTCACGCCCCGGCCGAACAGCCGCCGATGCAGCGCAATTTCGTCGGATTGCAGGGGTTTCCCACACTGCATACAGGTGCGCCCGGTCATGGCTTTTTCACCAGCTTGCAGCGGTACACCTTCGAGCCGTGCGACGGCACGGTCGTCGTGAAGACCTCCTCCCACACCCCGGCCTCGGTGTGTTCGATGCAGTCGTAGAATTGAAGCGCCATGCCCGCGTTCGCCGGCAGGCCGAAGTCGCAGAAATCGACGGCGCCGAGGGCCGGCACATCGCCCATGTTGAACAGCGCGAGCGCGAGGTCGCCGTTTGACAAAACCTTCACCATCACATACAGGTCCGCGTCGTTCGTCACACAGTTTAGTAAAAACGGCGCGCGGCACTCGACGTCCTGGTTAATCGCAATCAAATCGCGGTTTAAAAGGATTTTCTTCGCCGCGTCGGACACGTTCCGGACGTCGCAGCCGATCATCAGCGGGGAATTCATCATCGCCCACAGCGAAAAATGCGTCTGGTATTCCTCGTCCGTGCAGCCGCCGGCGGCGATATAGTCGTTGCCGCCCTTGCCGTACATGCCGACGACGAGCATGTCCATGTCGTTGTGGCAGTACGCGCCCGTGTATTTGAGCTTGTCCATCTGGGAGCACGCGATGTCCCGGATGGAATTCCAGGAATCGTTGATATCCTCCGTCGAGCGGAACAGGTGCGCGCCGGTGGAACGAATCCAGTCGTACACGGAATCTTTCCCCCACTGGCACGCGGAAAAGACGATGTCCCGCCCACAATTTGCCAGCGCCAGGCTCATGCGGCGGTACAGCGTCGGCCCGTCCTGGAATTGGGGCTTAAAGCAGTTGTCGTACTTTAAGTAATCGATGCCCCACTGCGCAAACTGGCGCGCGTCCTGGTATTCGTGCTCAAAACTGCCCGGATAATTCGCGCAGGTCCGCGTGCCGCAGCAGCTGTAGATGCCGAGCTTGAGCCCCTTCGCGTGGACGTAATCCGCGAGCGCCCGGATCCCATGCGGGAATTTTTCCGGGTCCGCGGCGAGGTTCCCCGCCTCGTCGCGCTGCTTTAAGCTCCAGCAGTCGTCGATCACGAGGTATTGGTAGCCGGCCTCCAAAAAGCCCTGGTCGGCCATCGCGTCCGCGGTCTGCTTTACGACGTCCTCATTGATCTTGTCCGTAAACGTATTCCACGAGTTCCAGCCCATCGGCGGAACCGCGCACATTGCCTGTCTTTGCATCTTTTAAAATTCCTTTCTTAAAAACGTTTCTGTTCGATGGGGCGCCGCTTTTCCTTGTGCGGCCGGTTGACAAAAAAGGCGGTGCCGGCACACAAAACACAGCACCGGCGCCGCACAAAAGAGGGCGTTTTTGAGTGGCTTTTGGCCGCGGGGCTGGGATGGCTTTCCCATTGCGCGTCGCTTTCCGGAAAGGCTTCCAGCCCCAGTATACCAGACTCCGGTGGATTTTTAAAGTTTTTCGCCCGAAGAAGCGATGCCCTCGATGAACTGCCGCTGGAAGATCAGGTAAATGACAATCATCGGGATGACGGCCATCACGGCGCCCGCCATCATCTGCGGGTAATTGCTCGTAAACTGGCCCTGCAGCCGCGAGAGGCCGGCGGTCAGCGTCGTGTATTCGGGCTGCGGGCAGACGAGCAGCGGCCACATCAGGTCCTTGTACGCGAACAGCGCCGTAAAGATGCCCAAGGACACAAGCGACGAGCGCGTCAGCGGGAGCATGATGAACAGAAACCGCTGTGCGACGTTGCAGCCGTCGATTTCTGCCGCCTCTTCAATCGATTTCGGCAGGCTTTGATAACCCTGCTTGCACAGGTACGTGCCGTACGCGGTGACAAGGCCCGGCATGACGAGCGCGAACTGCGTATTGAGCGCGTGCAGCTTCGAGACGATCAAGTACTGCGGGATCGTAAAGATCTGGCCGGGCACCATCATCTGGATGAGCACGAGCGCAAAGAAGAAATTCTTCAGCGGGAAGCGCAGCCGGCCGAACGCATACCCCGCGAGCGTCGCGGTCAGGCACGCGCACAGCACGCGCAGCGCGATCATAATCAGCGTGTTCTTATAAAGGTCGAAGAAATTATAAGAATTCCAAACCTCGATAAAATTTTCGATGTGCCAGGCGGCCTGCGGGAAGATGTAAAACGGGTTGACCGAAATCGCTTCCGTCTTCGTCTTAAACGCGGTGAGCACCATCCAGACAAACGGCACAATCATCACAATCGAGCCCACGATCAGGCAGACATGGATGATTGTATTGACCAGTGTCCGCTTCGCGTGCCAGCCCATGCCGGCGTCGAGGCTGTCGTTTCTGTTCGGCGTTTTCGTCTGTATCTTAGTCATAATGCACCCACTTCTTTTCTGTCTTCTGCAGGATCACCGTCAGAATCCCGATGACGAGGATCATAAACACAACGATTGTCGAGCCGTAGCCCTTGTCCCCGTGTTCGAACGCGTATTCGTAAAATAGGTACGTGATCGTCTTGACCGTCGGCCACGCGCGGCTGCTCTGGTCCATCAGCATAAACGGCAGGTCGAACATCTGCAAAGCGCCGATGATGCCGGTCTGGATAATAAAGAACAGCGTCGGGCTCAACAGCGGGATCGTGATATGGAAAAACGAGTGAATCCCCGTCGAGCCGTCGATGGCGGCCGCCTCATAGTAATCTTTCGGGATGTCCTGTAAACCGCCGAGCAGGAGGATCATGTTGTTGCCGATGCCGCTCCACGTGCCGACGATGACCATGCTCAGCCACGCGATGTTCGGGTCCGTGATCCAGTTGATGTTCGTGCCGAACAGGTGGTTAATCAGGCCGTAGTTCTGGTTTAGCATCCACTTCCAAACCATGGCGACCGCCGCCGGCGCACAGACCATCGGGAGGAAATAGATCGTGCGGTAAACGGAGCGGCCGTGCATCTTGCGGTTTAGAAGGACCGCGAGCACGAGCGAGATCACAATCGTCAAGACGAGGCTGACGGCCGCGTACCGGAACGAGTTAAACAGGGTCCTGTAAACCTCAGGGTCCGTAAAGACATTTTTGTAGTTTTCGAATCCGATAAACTGATTGTGAATCCCGAAGTCGCCCGTCTTGCAGAACGATTCGTAGACGGTCTCGAAAATCGGGTAATAGTTTAAAATGAGCAGGCCGATGATCGTAGGGGCAATGAAGCCCAGTCCCCATTTTGCCTCGGACCGCAGTCTCGGTGACATTCTTCTCTTCGATGCCGCTTTCGTCATCGCATTTCATCCTTTCCGCTTATTTTTCCCCGGGCGTGCGCCGGCTCATTCGCGCTCTTCGGCAAGGATTTCATTCATGTCCGCGGCGGCCTGCTTGAGGTCTGCTTCCATATTCGCCGGGTTCGTCCACGCATCGACCAGAAGGTCCGCGTTGTTGTCGGCCCATTTCGCCGTATTCTTGGAGACCGGGCGGAACACGAGCGTGCCTTCCTGTTCGACTTTGACAAACGGCGAGACGTCCATCTGGTCAAACGCGTCGACGAACGCGTCCGAAGCGCCGACGTAGCCGGACATCGTCACGCCGAGTTCGGACTGCTTCTGCTGCCCTTCCTCGGAGCACAGCGCGGAGATTAAGCCCCAGGCGCCTTCCGGGTCCTGCGTGTTCGCGGACATCGACCAGCCCAGGCCGTTATAAATCGAGCAGCGCTCTTCTTTCTGGCACTGGCCGTCGCCATTGACATCCGCGTACGGGATCATCGCCCAGCCGTAGTCGGAGACGTTGTCGGCCGTGTTGTACGTGTTGACCATCCAGGAGCCCTGGCACTCCATGCCGATTAAGCCCGAGAGGAACATCGTGTCGCCGCTCGTGGAGGCCATCGTATCCTGCGGCGGGCAGGCCGGGAGGATCTCGTTTGCGACGAAGTTCATCGCTTCGATCGTATTCGGGTCGTCGAGGCCGGACTTCGTCTTGTCGCCGCTGATGATGCTGCCGCCGTATGCATACACGATGTCGTACCACGTGTCCTGGTCGTTGGAGACGTTGCAGTACGTGCCGTAGACGCCGTCGGCCGCCCCTTTCTCGCTGATTTCCTGCGCGGCCTGTGCATAGTCCTCCCACGTCCAGTCGTCGGACGGGTATTCGACGCCGTACTTGTCAAAGATCGCCTTATTGTAAATCACCGCGATCGTGTCGTGGTCCTTCGGGATCGCGTACTGGTTGCCGTCGGAGGCGTACAGGTCCACAATGCCCTCGTAGTAGTTTTCGAGGTCAATCGCGTCGTCTTCCTCAATAAAGTCGTTTAAGTTCATCAGCACATCCGCGCCCATATACTTCGTCGCGTTGTCCGAATGCATCCAGAACACGTCCGGCATCTCGCCGCCGGACACGCCGGCCTCGAGCATCGTCCAGTACGTGCTCCAGTCGAGGACCTCAAACTGGACGTCGTAGCCGTTTTCGCTGCCCCATTCGTCCGCAATCTGCTGCAGGCCGGAGAGCTGGTTGTTGTCCCAGATCGCGACGCGCAGCGTCTTGCCGCCGGTCGTACCCGGATCGCCGGTGCTGCCGGCGCCGCCGCTTGCACTGTCCCCGCTGCCGCTGCACGCCGCCATCGAAAGTGCGATCACCGCACAAAGCCCTAACGCCAAACCCTTTTTCCATGTCTTTCTGTTTTTCATTTCATACCCACCTTATCACAAATTTTCTCCAGAACGCCTCTTCATTCCAAAGAGATTTTATGCATTCATTATAGAATCCGCCAATTGTAAAATCCATAACCTGAGCGGCCCATTGTATGAGAATTTTGAGATGTCAAAATCGACGGTTTTATGGTATAATCGTCTTAACAGACTTTCCATTCTGCCAGGAAGGGAGCGGGACACATGCAGACCGTCAAATATACGAACAGCAGCGATTTCCACTGCCTGGAGGATTTGCAGGAGGACGCGCTGGATGTCGCGCTGGTCCATATGGGGAAAGAGGACTGTAAGCCCTATCACGCATTTTCGGGTGTGCGCACGGAATACATCATCCACTTCGTGCTGTCGGGGAGCGGCTTCTACTCGGCGAACGGGAACACGTGGCCGATTAAGGCCGGGCAGATGTTTTTAATCTACCCGGACACGCCCGTCGTCTACTGCGCCGACCGGTACACGCCGTGGACGTACACGTGGGTCGGCTTTCACGGCCTGAGCGCCGACACGCTCGTAAAGCAGTGCGGCTTTTCGAAAAGCAGCCTGATCCTGCCCACACCGGCAAACGACGAATACCTCCAGTGTTTTGAGGAACTGCTCGCGCATGTGAGCCTGTCGTTTTCCGACCGGCTGTACCGGCAGTCGCTGCTTTTAAAGCTCCTCGCGACGCTCGTGGAATCGCACACGCGCGCGCTCCTCGAGAACCGGCAGCCACTCTCAAACGCCGACAGCAACGCATACGTCAGCCGCGCGATCGACTATATCAACGAGCTGTACATGCAGGACATCCGTGTCACGGACATCGCGCAGAAGGTGGGCGTCTCGCGGTCGCACTTAAACGCGGCGTTCCAAAAGGAGCTGCACCTCTCCATCCAGCGGTTCTTAATCGATTTCCGTATGCACAAAGCCGCGAACCTTTTGGTCAGCACGAGCCTGTCCGTCAAGGAGATTGCCGGTCATGTGGGCTACAACGACCAGCTCGTGTTTTCCAAGGCGTTTAAAAAGAAATTCGGCATGAGCCCGAAGCACTACCGCACGTATCAAGAAGAGCTGGAGCTGCGCAAGCACCGGCCGCCGAACGCTTCGTAAAACAAAAAAAGAGAGGCTCTTTCCGCCGAAGAAAGGGCCTCTTTGTGTCTATTATATGTTTACAACTGCATCCAGGCATAGCACAAGGGCATATGCAAAGGAATCTTCACCCCAATTGCGTTCATCGTAATTTTCGGCATCGGCCAGCGTATCCGCAGTAAATAAGAGACAGCCCCATACAGCATTGCGAAGCGAGGCGCACGCGGCAAGCGCAGCGCATTCCATTTCCACCACTTCACATCCTTCTTGCTTTCTATATGCGACCTTTTCCTTGGTTTCTCGATAGAAACCGTCCGTTGTCCAGGTGATGACTCTGTGGGATTGAAGCTTGTGTTCTGCTATCGTCTTTTCTATTGCTTTCACAGCCATAGGATTAATCTCTACAAAACGCGACGGTTTCATATAATGATACGATGTCCCTTCATCTCGCAGCGCTTTATACGGAATAAGAAATACATTTTCTTTAAAAGCAGTAAGAGCACCACAGGATCCACCGGAAATGATTTCTTCCACACCATATCCAATGAGCCAATCCATCAACTGCGCCGCAGGTGCGGAGCCAGCAGGTGCTTGGCACAGACACACCTCTTCTCCCTTGTACTTCATAACATATATCGGATAGTCCTTCGTAGCCGACCGAAACGTACCGGCCTGAACGGCATTGTGCGCTTTCGCGTATGCATCTATGTGCTCTCCCAAAAAAGCGAAAACCGCCTTCTTGGGCAAGTGCAAATCGAGATGCTCGTGCGTTGGCATAAGAACAGCCGATGTGTCCGTATCAAATTCTAAGATTGGGATTTCATTTTTGAGGATCATGGCGCATTCTCCTTTCATTTGTTTTTGCGGATTTCGGTTTTACGTACGCATGACGTGCTTTATTCGGACCGCAGCGCCGCGACCGGGTCGCTCTTCGCGGCCTTTTTCGCCGGGAT
>ERZ1090865.822-NODE-823-length-16588-cov-6.295651_pt1 | contig 16588 bp, 10 predicted proteins | sample MGYA00478478_ERZ1090865 | MGnify/ENA primary metagenome ERZ1090865 (study PRJEB33644, sample SAMEA5815715) | chicken gut metagenome | biome: Chicken; feature: Gastrointestinal Tract; material: Caecum | place: Ireland | collected 2019-01-01 | study: A study of the... | reverse complement strand
GCTATGTTCCGCTCGAGGTCGGTAAGCAGCACGACGCGCTGCGTGGCGCCGCGGGCGAAGCTCTGCGCGCTCGCGTTCGGGTAATACGAGAGGGCGCGCATGGTCTCGCGGACGCGCGCGGCCGTCGCCTCCGAGATGCTGTAGTGGCCGTTTATGACCTTTGACACCGTGGAGACGGACACGCCCGCCTCGCGCGCCACGTCCTTTATCGTCACAGCCATGTTTTGAGCCTCCCTTCGCCTCTTTACGCCATTATACCACCCCGGCGCCTGCCGCGGCGGTATTAATTTTTTCCTTATTTCCCGAAAACCCAGAAGCCGAAGCGCTCCAGCACGCCCCCCACGCCCCCCGCGCCCCCCCGCTTCCGATCGAAAAAGAATGTCAGTCGCTGTTGAAGAGATCGCACGCCTTTGTCAAAAAGCCCGAGACGGGGAAGGCGGCGAGCATGATGCAGACGATGTACAAAATCTGCTGCATCGTGAAGGCGACGTTCCCCCAGCCCGTGTAGACGATGTTCCCGAGGACGGGGACGCTCACGATGACGATGCAGACGGCAAGGCTGCCGAAGTAGACGAGGGAGCGCAAGAGGTTGAGGGGCTGCAGGATGCGGTAGAGCATGACGATGCCGCCGAAGGTGACGGCAAGCACCAGCATGGGCTTGAAGTTGCTCCCGAAGCCGACGCAGGGCTGCATGGAGCCGACGATCTCGCCCGCCTCGCCCAGGACGGGCTGTCCGTTGGCGTCGAGAAGGGGCACGAACGTTTCGCCCGTCATGTACACGTTGCCGAGATGCACGGCGAGCACGCATAATAGAAGCGTCACGGCGCCCGGCACCGAGCGCGATAGGACGTACATCATGAAGTTGCCCTTGACGCGGTTGTTGTTGGGCTGCAGGGCGATGACGAAGGAGGGGATGGCGGCGACGAACATCTCGAAGAGGATGAGGTTGTTGGTCGTGAAGAAGTAGGGCACCTGCATGAAGACGCAGAGGATGGCAAGGAACGCCGTGAAGAGCGTCTTCATGATATAGAGCGAGGCGCTGTTCTTGATGTTGTTGATGACGCGCCTGCCTTCGTTGACGACGGAGGGAAGGTTCATGAAATTGTTGTTCATGAGCACGATGTGCGAGACGTTGCGCGCCGCCTCGCTGCCCGACGCGACGGAGATGGCGCAGTCCGCCTCTTTGAGGGCGAGGATATCGTTGACGCCGTCCCCCGTCATGGCGACGGTGTTCCCTTCGCGCTTCAAAGTGCGCACGAGGACTGCCTTCTGTTCGGGCGTCACGCGGCCGAACACCGTGTATTCGTGGGCGACGTTCTCCACTTCGATGTCGGTGAGCCCGTCGAGGGAGATATATTTGTTTGCCCCGGGAACGCCCGCGCGGCGGGCAACTTCCGCGACGGTCACGGGGTTATCGCCCGAGATGATGCGGATGTTCACGTCGTTGTCGCGGAACCATTTGATGGTCTCGGGCGCTTCGGGGCGCAGGTTGTCGGCAAGGGTGATGAGGGCGATGGCGCGTGCGCCTGCGGGCAGGGCTTCCCCCTCGATGCTCCCCTCGGCGTGGGCGAGCGCCAGAACGCGCAGCCCCGACTGGGCATACTGCTTGACGATGCGCTCGATGCGGGCGGGCATGGGGCGCAGCACGAATTCGGGCGCGCCCATCACATAGGTACCGTCCGGACCGAAGGTGACGGCGGAGAGCTTGCGCTTGGACGAGAAGGGGAGGAGCGCCGTCGGCTGCAGGACGGGCGTGGCGCCGAAGCGGTCTAAAAGGGCGATGGAGGTCTGGTTGTTGTCGTCGAGGGCGGAGAGCATGCTGCCCATCACCTCGTCGACGGTGTATTCCGTCTCCGTCTCTAAGATCATACAGTCGCTCACCGTCATCCTGCCGTCCGTGATGGTGCCCGTCTTGTCGAGGCATAAAACATTGACGCGGGCGAGCATTTCGAGGGAGTATAGGTCTTGGACGAGCGTCTGTTTTTTGCCGAGGCGCTGCACGCCCACCGCCATCGCGAGCGACGTTAAAAGCAGCAGCCCCGAAGGGATCATGCCCACGACGATGGCGCTCGTATATTGGATGGTGCCCGAGATGCGGTCGAAGAGGTCGATCTCTTCCGCGCCGAGGTTTTTCCAGTTGGTCCACGTCATGAGCCCCGCCACGATGACGATGAGAAGGGCGATGGCGCGGATGAAGAGACGGATGGAGTTCATGATCTCCGAAGAGGGGCGCTTATACTTCTTTGCCTTGGAGGTGAGCTTGTTGAGATAGGTCGCCGCGCCCACTTTGTCGGCGCGCACGCGGCAGGCGCCGCTCACGACGAAGGAGCCCGCGTACAGCATCTCGCCTTCGCGCTTTTTGACGGAATCGCTCTCGCCCGTCAGGAGCGCTTCGTTGACTTCCGCATTGCCGTCGAGGAGGATGCAGTCGGCGGGCACCTGCTGGCCCGCTTCGAGGCACAAAACGTCGTCGAGGACGACTTCTTTGACGGGGATCTCGCTCTCCTTCCCGCTCCGTACCACTTTGACGGTGGAAGATAAGAGCACGGCGAGCTTATCGATCTGCTTTTTTGCGAGGATCTCCTGCACGATGCCGATGAGAAGGTTCGCGGAGAAGATGACGACGAAGAGGAACTGCGTGATGTCGGCGCGCGCGAAGATGAGCGCCGCCGCGACGAGCACGCATAAAAGGTTGAAGAAGGTACAGATATTGCCGATGAAGATGCTCGCGTAAGACTTCGAGTACCGCTTGTTGACGTCGTTGAATAAAAATTCGTTGAAGCGGCGTTCGACCTGCTCTTCCGAAAGGCCTTCCTCGGGCGCAGGCGAAAAGCGCTCCGTATCCGCGTCGGAGGGGAGCTTTTTGAGCTTTCTGAACTTGCGCATGAGCTTCTGCCGCTGCTTGTTGGGCGCAGAGAGGCGGATGCCGCCGCGCTCCAGAAGATGGGTGAAAAAGGAGCGGTTCTTGCCGTTCGGCCTTTCCTCGTTTGCCATGGTTCCTCCCGCAGGCGGGGCTTTCTCCCCGCCGCACAAGAACATTATACAGGATGGGGGGCGAAAAGTCAAAGAAAAATTTTGCGCGCCGCCCTTCGCGCCCGCAAAACGGCGGGCAAACGTTTGATTTTTATACAAATATGGTGTATAATAAAGCCGAATCAAGAGAAACAGAGGCAAATATGATCGACATCAATCTCATCCGCACCCAGCCCGATCTGGTGCGCGAGAACATCAGAAAGAAATTCCAGGAGAAAAAGCTCCCCCTCGTCGACGAGGCGCTCTCGCTCGACGCGCGCCGCCGCGCCCTCACGCAGGAAGGGGATAACCTTCGCGCCAGCCGCAATGCGCTCTCCAAGCAGATCGGCATGCTCATGCGCGAAAAGAAGACGGAGGAGGCGGAGAAGGTCAAGGCGCAGGTCAATGCCGACGCCGAACGCCTTGCCGAGATCGAGAAGGAGGAAGGGGAGGTCTCCGAACAGCTCAAGAAGGTGATGATGGCGATCCCCAACATCATCTCCCCCGAAACGCCCATCGGCAAAGACGATTCCGAGAACGTCGAGGGCCAGCGCTTCCTGGAGCCCAAGGTGCCCGATTTCGAAGTCCCGTATCACCTCGACATTTTGGAAAAGCTCGAGGGCATCGATATCGACAGCGCGAGAAGGACGAGCGGCCAGGGCTTTTACTATCTCACGGGCGACGTGGCGCGCCTGCATTCCGCGGTGCTCGCCTATGCACGCGACTTCATGATCGGCAAGGGCTTCACCTACTGCATCCCGCCCTTCATGATCCGCTCCGACGTCGTTTCGGGCGTCATGAGCTTCGAAGAGATGGACGGCATGATGTATAAGATCGAGGGCGAGGACCTCTATCTCATCGGCACGAGCGAACATTCCATGATCGGCCGCTTCATGGGGCAGACCATCGACGAAAGCAGGCTCCCCTTGACGCTCACGAGCTATTCCCCCTGCTTCCGCAAAGAAAAGGGCGCGCACGGCATCGAAGAGCGCGGCATCTACCGCATCCACCAGTTCGAAAAGCAGGAGATGATCGTCATCTGCAAGCCCGAAGAGAGCGCCGAGTGGTACGATAAAATGTGGCACTACACCGTGGAGCTCTTCGTCTCGATGGGCATCCCCGTGCGCACGCTCGAATGCTGCTCGGGCGACCTTGCCGACCTCAAATACCGCAGCGTGGACGTCGAAGCATGGAGCCCCCGCCAGAAGAAGTACTTCGAAGTGGGTTCCTGCTCCAACCTTACCGACGCGCAGGCGCGCCGCCTTAACATCCGCTACAAGAGCGGCAAGGGCACCGCGTTTGCACATACCCTCAACAACACCGTCGTCGCGCCCCCGCGCATGCTCATCGCATTCGTCGAGAACCACCTGCGCGCGGACGGCAGCGTCGAGATCCCCGAAGTCCTTTGGCCCTACATGGGCGGAACGAAAGAGATCGCGCCCAAGAAGTAAGCCGACCGGATGAAGTACGTTTTTTTCGACATCGAATGCGCCTGCGTCTTCAAGAACACGGCGAAGATCTGCGCCTTCGGGTATGTGGTGACGGACGAAAAGTTCAACGTCCTTGAAAAGGAGGACATCCTCATCGACCCGAGGGGCAAATTTCACCTCACCGACCGCAAGGGCGGCGAGGGGCTCGTGCTCCCCTATGAATACGAGGACTTCAAAAAGCACCCTGCATTCCCCGCCGAATATGCGCGCATCAAGGCGCTGCTCGAGGACAAAGAGGCGGTCGTTCTGGGGCACGCGACCATGAACGACGTCAACTATCTCAACCTGGAAACGCGCCGCTACCGCCTTCCCTCCTTCCGCTTCGACTTTTACGATACGCAGTTCTTTTACATGAACACGCGCTCGGACTATACCCGTCAGGTGGGGCTGGGGCCGATGGCGGAGGAGCTGGGTGTCGACTTCGTGCCGCACCGCGCCGCCGACGACGCCTACGCCACCATGCGCGTGTGCCGCGTGCTGTGCGCAGAGGAAAAGACGGACGTCATCGGCCTTTGCCGCCGCTACGGCATCCGCGCGGGCAGGCTCGCGGGCTATCAGATAAGGCCGCTCACCTCGATGGGGCTCAAAGCGTACATCCGCGAGCGGGACGAAGCGCGCGAACGCCATGCCAAGGCGCACGAAGAGTTTTACCGCTTCGTCAACAAGAAGATGCACCAGCGCCGCCCCAAGGGCGGTTCGCTCGAAGGGAAGGTCTTCTGCTTTGCGAAGGACATCGAGGACGACGTGGAGATCTCCCGCCGTCTCGTCGCCGCCATCTACGATTCGGGCGGCAAGTACACCTCGCACCCCACCGAGTGCAACGTCTACATTGCCCGCGGCGAAGGGGGGCTGCGCTTTCAGAACGCGCTCACGGCGGGGGCGGCGTATATCCCGCTCGAAAGCCTCACGGGAGCGCTCGATATGTAACTGCGGGCAGCCAGGCGGCTGCCCTTTTGTTTGCGGCAAACGCCGCGGGAGGATGGTATGGACCTGCCCGAGCCTTTTATAAAGCGCATGGAAGGGGAGCTCAAAGAGAAGTTCCCCGCCTTTCTTCGCTGCTATGAGGAGACGCCCGTGAAGGGCGTGCGCGCCAATCTTCTGAAATGTCCGGCGGAAGGATTTGCCCGCCTTGCGCCCTTCCCGCTCGGGGAAAGCGTGCCGTGGGCGGAGGGCGGCTTTTATACCGGGGAAGAACGCCCCGGGGCGTATCCCGAACATTTTGCGGGGCTATACTATTGTCAGGAGCCCTCTGCGATGTGCGCTGCGCCTCTCCTCAACGTGCAGCCCAAAGAGCGCGTCCTCGATCTTTGCGCCGCGCCCGGGGGCAAGACGACGCAGCTCGCCGCCGCGATGGCGGGGGAGGGCGTGCTCATCGCCAACGAATATGTGTCCGGCCGCGCGAAAATACTTTCGCAGAACATCGAACGCATGGGCGTCAAGAATTGTGCCGTCGTCAGCGCATCCGCGGAAGAACTCGCGGAAACGTTGCCCGCTTTTTTCGATAAGGTGTTGGTGGACGCGCCCTGCTCGGGCGAGGGGATGTTCCGCAAAGACCGGGAAGCCATCGGGGAATGGAGCGAGGAAAATGTTGCCCGTTGCATTGCCCGCCAGCGGGATATTCTGGACGCGGCGGCGCGCCTCGTGCGGTCGGGCGGGCGGCTCGTGTATTCGACCTGCACTTTTGCGCGCGGGGAGGACGAGGGGCAGGCGGAAGACTTCCTTGCCCGCCATCCCGAATTTGCGCTGTTGGAGCAGCACCGCCTCATGCCGCACGAGGTGAAGGGGGAAGGCCATTTTGCCGCCCTCTTTGAAAAGCGCGGGGAGGACGAGCCTTATAAGGTGCGCCCCTTCCCCGTGCGGCGAGACTGCGCTGCCGAACAGGCGTGGAGAGAGTTTTCGGCAGACTTTTTCGTGTCGCCCCCCGAAGGGACGGTGACGGCGCTCCCCGACGGCAGGCTGTTCCTTCTCCCCGAAGGGCTGCCCGCTCTCCCGGGCCGCGTGCTGCGTGCAGGGGTGGAGCTCGGCGAGTACAACGGCAAGCGCTTCACGCCTGCCCACGCCCTTGTGATGAGCGCAACGCGGGAAGAAGTCAGGCGCTTCGTCGCTTTGGAGCGGGAGGAGGCGGAGCGCTATCTGCACGGCGAAGCGCTCGCGGGCGAACGGCTCGGCGGCTTTGGCGGCTCCGACGGCGGGGCGGCGTTGACAAAAGAGGGCTGGTGTATGGTCGGGTACAAGGGGTATCCTTTGGGGCTCGGCAAGCTCGCGGGCGGGCAGCTCAAAAACCACCTGCCCAAAGCCCTCCGCGCCGCAAAACTATCCTGAACGCGCGCGGAAAGTTTCCCGCATCAAGCCCGCAGAAGAGTCAAAAATTGAATATATGCGTGTAAGTTATGGCAGATATCAGCAAAAGTTAGGGTGAAAATTGTATTTTTCGCACATTTGAGCTTGACATCACTTTGCGAGGCGGGTATAATAAATATATGTATTTGAGCGTGGAGCGGATATTCCGCGCGATGCGCAGTACAACAAGATAAAGAGCCGTGCGTATTTTTGCCTGTTCCCGCAAGGGAGCGGCAGGGGAAAAGAGGCACTGCTGAAAAATTTTATGGAGGATATTACCTTGAAGAATTGGAAGAAGATCGGTGTGACGGCTGTTGCCGCCGTATTCACTGCATCGATGGCAATGGGCCTTGCAGGCTGCAAGCCCGATGAGCCCGAAGTCCCGAAGGACACTACGGTCGAATATCAGGACATTTACGACGCGCAGCTCGGCGAGTTCTACGAGCTCTACGAGAAGGCTTCCCAGATCACGAGCGCCGATCCCGACTCTCTTGCCGAGAGATATGCAGAGATGGCGATCGCAGAGGCAAAGCTTCTGGAAGCTTCGGTCTTCGCTCCTCTGACCGGTCAGGGCGGCAACTATGCGGTCTCCAAGCTTGTCAACCGCACCTACCCCTATGTGCTTTGGGGTACCGATAACAAGAAGTATCATCAGGCCCTTGTTGCGAATGAGTTCATTGCCGCTGCCGACAGAACGCACATCAACGAGATGTATAACACCGCCCTTACGGATGGGACGTCTGCGGATGAATTCAATGATTCCGTCCGCAAATACCTGACGGAGGAAGGCTACACCATCAAGGACAGCTATACCTTCGCTTACAACCAGGATCCCACCACCTGGGATATCCTTGCAACTTCGCAGGCAGTCGACAGCGAGGCGATCGTCAATACCATTGACGGTCTGATGGAGTACGACGAGATGAACGAGCTCCAGCCCGCTCTTGCAGACAGTTACACCGAGTCGGAAGACGGCCTCACCTACACCTTCCACATCCGCACCGATGCAAAGTGGTACACCCGTTCGGGCGATGCGTATGCATCCGTGACGGCGGATGACTTCGTGGCGGGCTTCCAGCACATGCTCGACGCGCAGGCAGGCCTTGAGTACCTCGTTGACGGCGTCGTCGCAGGCGCGAGCGAGTATATCAATGGCGCGGCCGGCTTCGAGGAAGTCGGCGTCAAGCAGGTGAATGCCGAGGGTGAAGAGGACGAGAACGGCGAGTATGTGCAGTACACGCTCGAGCAGCCCACTTCCTACTTCATGACCATGCTCGCTTACAGCATCTTCTGCCCCATGAACAGGCAGTACTTTGAATCGCAGGGCGGTGCGTTCGGCGCAGACTACGATGCGACGGCTTCCGATTACACCTACGGCAAGACGCCCGATAACATCCTCTACTGCGGCCCTTACATTGCTACGAATGCAACTGCCAAGAGCACGATCGTCTTTGATTCCTATGAGGGTTACTACAACTACGATCATATCAATCTGAAGAAGATCACCTGGCTCTACGACGACGGTCAGAATGCGACGAAGTCCTTCACGGACGCCGTTGCCGGCACGACCGACGGCACCGGCCTTACCGAGAACACCCTCGTGCTTGCAAAAGAGCAGACGACGACGGACGTTCACGGCAAGAGCGGTACCTATTTCGAACTCTTCGGTTACACGACGCAGGTCGACGCTTCCGCAGGTACGGCTTTTTATAACCTTGCCCGCGTCGCGCACGCCAACTACAACGACAATACGAAGGGCGTCTCTCCCAAGTCGGAAGTCGAGGCTGCCATCTCCAATGCGGCAATGCAGAACGTCCACTTCAGAAGGGCGCTCACCTATGCTTTCGACCGTGTGACCTGGAACGCAGCCCGCATGGGCGCCGAACTTGCGGCGAATCCCATCATCAACACCTATACGCCCGGCACCTTCGTGCAGCTCCCTGCCGAAGTGACCGTCGACATCAACGGCACGGCGACCACCTATCCCGCAGGCACCTACTATGGTGAGATCGTGCAGGATCAGATCACGGCAGATGGTCTCCCTGTCACCGTCTTCAAGGAAGTCAACGGCGAGATGAGCTCTACAGGCTTTGACGGCTGGTACAACCCCGAGGAAGCCAAGAAGGAGATGGCGCTCGCGATCGAAGAACTCAACGGCACGCCTCTTGTCGACGTCTACGGCAATCCCATGATGGATGAGAACGGCGAGCAGATCGTCATCAACATCTCTGCGGAGAACCCCGTGCAGGTCGACCACGTCTATGTTTCCACGGTCACCGTCTGGAACAACATGGGTCAGGCTTACAAGCAGAGCATCGAGAACGTGCTCGATGAAGTGCAGTTCAACCTCGTCGGCGTCTCCAGCGAGTCCGACTGGTACTACTCCGGTTACTATGCACCTGCCGGCAAGGACTGCAACTTCGATATCGATACGACCAGCCTTTGGGCGCCCGACTACGGCGATCCTTCCACCTATCTTGGTACGCTGACCCCCACTGGTTTCAGTGTCAAGAGCCTGGGTCTCTTCTAAGCAAAACCACGGCCGCAAGGCCTGAATAGAAGTCGTTCTTGAAGAGAATGGCCTAATAGGGGTCATTCTCTTCTTGCTAAAAGGGCATTTGCGCGCCCGCTTCCCGCGGGCGCACGGCTGCCCCGGGAATAAGGAGAAAGCTATGGGCAAATACCTCATCAAGCGCATCATCCACGGCATCATATCCGTCCTCATCGTCGTCTTCCTCGTCATGCTGCTCGTCTATACGCTGATGGACAGGCAGCTGATCTTCAAGGCAGACCCGAACTATTCGCATCTTTCGGGGACCAACCGCACCGTGTATATGTATCGGCAGTGGGAGGCATACGGCTATCTTGACTATGTACCCTATACCGACTATCTCGACGAGCTCGTCGCGGAAGGCTCGCTCGATGCGGAGACGCGCGCTTCCGCCGCGCGCCTCGGCAATACGGCGGAGGACGATTCTGCCATCACGGCGGAGTATGTTGCCAAATATACCGAGTATTACGAGGATCACGGTTATACCATCACCCGTCTCGACGCGGTGCGCCAGGGTTCCACCCGTACCGCGAGCCAGCTGTTTGCTTACCGCGATATCAACGTCTTTGTGCGGCTTTGGAATTACATCACGAGCCTCATCCGGATCGACAATATCCACTATGCCGAGGGCATTGCCGATGAAGAGCGCGGCATCACCTTCACCTGGTTCGACCCTGCCTACGGCGGAGAGAAGTTCTCTCCCGCCATCATCGGCAACGGCACCCGCCACAAATACCTTCTGTATTTTGACAACGAGTTCCCCTTCATCCATCAGAACATCATCACGCTGAGCCTCGGTTCGTCCTATTCGGTCAACCGCAACATCGACGTGTGGAATACGATGACGGATGAACAGGGCAATATCGTCTCCGCGCCGATCACCTATCCCACAGGGTACGAATCGAACAACGCCGACGACCTGCATTCCGCCGTCTATTCGGAAGGCTCGCTCGAGGCGGGCGGCGAATATACCGCGCAGCGCTTCACCGACGATTACACCGTCCTCACGACCAATCTCGACGGTATGTCGCGCATGGGATATTCCTTCGTCATCGGCATCATCTCGGTGCTGCTCGCCTACGCCGTCGGCATCCCGCTCGGTATCGTCATGGCGCGCCGCAAGGACGGCGCGATCGACAAGATCGGCACCGTCTATATCATCTTCATCATGGCTGTGCCTTCGCTCGCCTATATCTTCATGTTCCAGACGATCGGCGGCGCGATAGGGCTTCCCACGACGTTCAGCCTCACCAACCCCACGACGCTGATGTGGTTCCTGCCCATCATTTCGCTGGCGCTCCCGTCCATCGCCAACCTCATGAAGTGGATGCGCCGCTATATGATCGACCAGCGCAATTCGGACTACGTCAAGTTTGCGCGGGCAGGCGGGCTTTCGGAAGGGGAGATCGCGCGGCGGCACATCATGAAGAACGCGGCGATCCCGCTCGTACACAATATCCCCGCAAGCGTGCTCGGCGCGCTGACGGGCGCCATCATCACCGAGTCTGTCTATGTCGTTCCCGGCGTCGGCAACCTATTGACGAATGCCATCGCCGCTTACGATAACAGCGTCATCATCGGCGTTACGCTGTTCTATGCGGTCCTATCCGTTCTGGCCATCATATTGGGCGACATCTTGATGGCGCTGATGGACCCGAGAATTTCGTTTTCGTCGAAAGGGAGGTAGGATATGAACGAGAATGTAATGGATCTGTCGGAATTCGAGCTTTCCGACGAAGAGCTCTTCGCCCCCTACGATATTTCGCAGTACGAGACGGAGAAGATCACCGCTCCCCGCTATTCGTACTGGAAGTCCGTGGCAAGGGTGTTCTTCAAGAATAAACTGAACATCATCATGCTCTGCCTTCTGGCGTTCATCGTGGTGTTCGCTTACCTGTATCCGCTCGTCGTTCAGTATGAGTATGTTTATAATACCGACCCAGAGTCGCATCACCTCAACCCTGCCGAGGCGTTCGCCCATTTCGGCGCCGCGCTGAAGTGGATCTTCGGTGCGGGAGCGGGCGGCGAGAGCACGTTCGACGCCGTGTGGTACGGTGCAAGCATCTCCATTTCGCTGGCATTCGTGTGCGCGCTCATCAACCTGACCGTCGGCGTCATCATCGGCGCCATCTGGGGCTTTTCCAAGAAGGTGGACATCGTGATGAACGAGGTTTACAACATCCTCGGCAACATCCCGTATGTTTTGTTCATCTCGGTCATGGTGCTCATCATGACGGCATCCTTCTGGACGATGGTCTTTGCGCTCACCGTCACGGGCTGGCTTGCGATCGCCTATTTCATCCGCACGCAGGTCATCATCATCCGCGACAGAGAGTATAACCTGGCGTCGCGCTGTCTGGGTACGAGTATCTTCCGCATCGCGCAGAGGAACATCCTGCCCTTCATGACTTCCGTCGTCGTGACGCTTGCCGCGACGGAGATCCCTTCGTATATTTCCTACGAAGTGTTCCTCTCCTACATCGGTATGGGCCTTTCGGATATGTCGCTCGGCCGCCTCATCGAGGAGGCGCAGAGCTCCATGCTCACGCCCGGCTGGCAGTGGGAGTTCTGGGCTCCCGTTGCCATCGCTTCCATCATCACGATCGTGCTCTACGTCGTGGGTCAGAACCTGGGCGATGCTTCCGATCCCAGGACGCATATGTAACGGGTGCCTGACATGGAAGACAAGAAAGTTTTGCTCTCAGTAAAAGATCTCGAGGTGAAATTCCGCGTCCGCGGCAGAACGCTGACCGCCATCCGCGGCATCTCTCTCTACATCTACGAAAATGAGTCCATCGCCATTGTCGGCGAGAGCGGCTCGGGCAAGTCCGTCTTTACCAAGACCTTTGCGGGGATGCTCGATTCCAACGGCTTCATCTCGCAGGGCGATCTCGTGTTCAACGACGAGGAGCTCGACGACACCGTCGTCAGAAAGGGAAAGACCGCCAGGGTTTCGGTAAAGCTTGCAAAGAAGAGGCTGGACCGCTTTTCGAAGCTCGAACTCGGCGCAGAGACCTACCGGGAAATGCTGCGCCTGAAGAGCGAGGAGAAAGCGCGCTTCGAACTCAGCGAGGAGGAGAAGAAGGCATTCGACGCAAAGATGTCGGATCTCGTTTACCGCCGCACCGAAGCCTTCAATCTGAAGCAGACCCTCGATTCCCGCAAGGAAAAAGAGAAGTACAGGGAAGTCTCTTCCGAGATCGCCCGTTATACGGTCGAGATCAAGCAGTTGGAAAAGGCGAAGAAGGAGAGGATCGCGGAGCATAAGCGTCAGGCGCGTGCGGAGAAACAGGCCGCGGCAGATCACCGCGACGCCATGAGACAGTTGCGCGAACGCTATGCCAAGCAGACCGCGTGCGCCATCTCGGACGACACGGCGGAGCGCAACCATATCCTTGCAAAGGAGATCTATCTCTCCATCGGGCGTTACTCCAATCTCTTCCAGCGGTATTGGCTGCTGTTCAGGCTCACCCGCGCGCTGGGCAAGGCGATGCGTCTGGGCGTCGACCTCTCCGACGAGAACGAGCGGAACGCCGTCTTTGACAACGTGGCTTTCCGCGTCCGCTATCTCGACGAAACGGATACGGTGCTGCACGGCGTCTGCGTGCTCAACCTTGCCAAGATCAAATACACCAAGGACTGGCAGCAGATCCGAGGCGGAAAGATCGCGACGGTGTTCCAGGACCCGATGACGTCGCTCAACCCCATCATCACGATCGGCAAGCAGATCTCTTCGATCATCATCAAGCACCAGCACTGTTCGGAGGTCGAAGCGCGCGCCCGCGCCATCCATCTCATGAAGCTGGTCGGCATCCCGAACGCGGAGAGCCGCTACGACGACTATCCGTTCCAGTATTCGGGCGGTATGCGGCAGAGGATCGTCATTGCGATCGCGCTGTCCTGTCAGCCCAAGATCCTCATCTGTGACGAGCCGACGACGGCGCTCGACGTCACCATTCAGGCGCAGATTCTGCAGCTCATCAAGGATCTTCAGAAGGAATTCAACTATACGATCGTGTTCATCACGCACGATCTGGGCGTTGTCGCCAACATTGCGGACAGGGTCGCCGTCCTGTATGCGGGGCAGATCGTCGAGCTCGGCTCGGTGAACGAAGTGTTCCACGATCCCCGTCATCCTTACACCTGGGCGCTGCTCTCCTCGCTGCCGCAGCTTGCGCAGCGCAATACTACGCTGTATTCCATCTCGGGTACGCCGCCTTCTCTTTACAACAAGATCGTCGGCGATCCGTTTGCACCGAGGAATCCTTACTGCCTGAAGATCGACACGCTGAAAGATCCGCCCATGTTCCGTATTACCGATACGCACTTTGCAAAGACGTGGCTGCTCGATCCCCGCGCTCCCAAGACGGAGAAGCCGGAGCTCATCACCGACATCCACGATAAGCTGGTCAAGGCATTCAACATAGAGGAGATAACCGAATAATGTTTGCATCCGTCAAAAAGTTTTTCCAAGAAAAATTTGGCAAGAAATCGGCTGATCCCTCTGATGGAAGCGCTGAGCGCAAGCTCGGCGAGACCGCAGACCATCTTCCCGAGCATGGCCCTGTCGATGAACAGGGCAGGGAGATCCTGCTCTCCGTCAAGAACGTCGATATCACGTTCGGCAAGGGGGATAAAGCGGTCAAGGCGGTCAAGAACGCCAGCTTCGACATCTACAAAGGGGAGACGTTTTCCCTCGTCGGTGAAAGCGGTTCGGGCAAGACAACGATCGGCCGTGCCGTCATCCGTGTGAACCCCTGCGCCGCAGGCGAGATCGACTACAAGGGTGTCAGGATCTCGGGGAAGATCCCGCATTCGCTGGACAGGGAGGTCATCCGCAATGTGCAGATGGTATTCCAGGATCCCGCAGCGTCCCTCAACGAGCGAGCGACGGTCGAGTATATCGTGTCGGAAGGCCTTTACAACTTCCATCTGTACAAAGACGATGCGGACAGGATGCAGAAGGTCGAATCCATCATCGATGCGGTCGGTCTGCTCCCCGAGCACCTCACCCGCTATCCGCATGAGTTCTCGGGCGGGCAGCGTCAGAGGATCGGCCTTGCGAGAGCCATGGTCATGGATCCCGAATTTGTCGTTGCCGACGAGCCCATCTCGGCGCTTGACGTATCCATCCGCGCTCAGGTGCTCAACCTGCTCAAAAAATTCCAGCAGGAGAAGGGGATCACATACCTCTTCATTGCACACGACCTCTCCATCGTCCGCTTTATTTCGGACAGGATCGGCGTCATCTACAAGGGCGATATCGTGGAGATCGCAGAGGCGGAAGAGCTGTTCAACTTCCCCATGCATCCCTATACGCATTCGCTGATCTCCGCGATCCCCATTCCCGACCCCACGCTGGAAAAGCACAAGGTGCTCTACACCTACGATCCCTCCATACACGATTATTCGGAGGACAAGCCTGAGATGGTTAATATCGGGCATGACCACTATGTGTACGGAAACAAGAAGGAGATCGAGCGCTACAAGGCGCTGCGCGAAAAGGGAGAGCCGATCAAGACCATCAAGGTCGATCATACGGAGGCCGGGCAGAAAAAGGCTCGCCAAAAGGAAGAGACGCCCGTTTCCAATGAACCGATTTTGGATTCGCCCATCCACGATACGGGCAGCGTTTGGTACACGGTCCTTGCGTTTTTCCTGCCGCTGCTTGGCTTGATCGCATTCCCCATTTTTAAGGCGAAGCGGTATTACAGGAACTATAAGGCCGTCAAGAAGGGTACCATCATCGGATGGTCGGTCATCGGTGCGATCATCCTGTTGTTCGGTATCATCCTTTTGAGTACTTTGTTCTGAGAGAGCGACCGCATTTACTGCGGTCGCTTTTTTCTCGGGGAAGCATACAGAACAGGAGGTTTATCCAATCGGTATATGAAGGAAAGAAAAGCTCCCGATCACACGCCTGCCGTCAAGCCGGTGGAAAAGATCGAACTTTCGGAAAAACACATCAAGCTGAGGATCGTACTCGTCATCCTCTTGATCGTCGCGGCGCTGTGCGCATTTGCTGCAGCCATCCTCTTCTGGCGTTCGACGGACGCCGGATGGAGACAGATCGCGGCATCGACGGGCGAGACCAACTGCAGCGGTGAATTTATCTTTTTCTATGAGATCTCGGAAGGCGGTCTGAAGGGAACAGAAGAGCTGGAGGCGGTCTCTGCAGCATACGGGGAGGCCGCGGTAAAGGCATACCGCCTCTTTGAACCGTCGGTGCGCTTCGAGGGCATGAGAAATCTGGCGTCCGTCAATTCGGCGCCCAACCAGACGGTGACGGTGGACGAAACGTTGTACAATGCGCTCGAGCTCGTGCAGCGCTTTGATGTCAGGCTGCTCTATTATGCGCCCGTTTACGCGCTGTACGACAGTCTTTTCTATTCTCTTAACGATGAACTTGCTGCCGAATACGACCCGTACCGCAGTGAAGGAACTGCCGAGCTGGTGGCGCGCATCGCGGGTTTCGTCAACGATGGAGAGAGCATATGCCTTGAGCTTCTCGGAGAGGGGAAGGTGCGGCTCAAGGTGTCGGAAGAATATACGTCGTTCCTGCACATGAACGGCTTTGCTGCCGAGGACGGCACGCTCACTTATCTTGACTTCTTTTTCCTGAGGAATGCCTTTGCGATCGATCTTATTGCCGAACACATGACCGCTGCTGGATTCACGCGCGGCCAGATCAGCAGTTTGGATGGCTACAGCCGCGTGCTGAAAGACGGAGGGGCGTTTTCGATGGATGTGTACGATGCGTCGGAAGAGGGCGTCTGGCTGGCGGGAAAGATGACGGGAGAGGGTGCTGTGAGCGCTGTACGCCTGCGCAGTCATTCCGTTGGTACGAGCGGGACAGGCCACTTTTATACCTTTGCAGACGGCAAAACCGCACATCCCTATATCGATACGGAGGACGGTCTGTATAAGAGCTGCATCGGCGATCTCATCGCTTACTCGCGCGGAACGGGGTGTGCCGAGATCGTGCTCTCGCTCATGCCCGTCTATACGGCGGAAACGTTTGATGTGGGGAAGACAGAGGCACTCAAAGAACAGGGCATCCGGTCTGTATACTGTCTCGGAAGGGAGGTCTGCTGTACCGGCTCGGATGTCGAGCTGACGGCTTTTTCGTATGATGACCGCGTTTATACCTGTCTCTTATACACATCTGACGCTGCCGACGACTAGTCGAGTGTAG
>ERZ1090865.821-NODE-822-length-16588-cov-7.497248_pt1 | contig 16588 bp, 17 predicted proteins | sample MGYA00478478_ERZ1090865 | MGnify/ENA primary metagenome ERZ1090865 (study PRJEB33644, sample SAMEA5815715) | chicken gut metagenome | biome: Chicken; feature: Gastrointestinal Tract; material: Caecum | place: Ireland | collected 2019-01-01 | study: A study of the... | reverse complement strand
AGTGACGATAATGAATAAATTTTAGAAGAGGCACCCTCCGGGGTGCTTTCTTCATGCCATAAAAAGGAGAGATAATGCCAATCTATAAACGATGCAGCAGATGCGGCAGGAGGATACCGGTCGGAACTAAGTGTATCTGCCAGAAGGTACGGCACAAGGAGTACGACCGATACAGCCGCGACAAGAAGAGTAAAGGATTCTATGACAGCAGAGAGTGGGGGATTGCACGGGATGCAGCACTGGAAGCAGATGGTGGGATGGATGTTTATGTGTACATGACAACCGGAGAGATCAAGGGAGCAGACACGGCCCACCATATCGTCCCGCTGAAGGATGACTGGGAGCGGCGCGCTGATGTGGATAACCTGATGAGCCTGCATCATGACACGCACAGCGAAATTGAGCAGATGTACCGACGCGACAAGGCGGGAACAGTCAAAAAGATGCAGGAACTGTTAAAACAATTCAGACAACTGCGAAGGGCAGGGGGTATCTGAAAAGTTTTAGAAAACTGCTGCCGACCCCGCCTGAAGCCTAAGTCGTGCAAAATTCTAAATAAAAAATTTTTACCCGGAAAGGAGGAAAAGAAGATGGGACGGACAAGGAAACCGGTATCGGAACAAAAGGGACATCTGCGGGTAGTTGACATGCAGAAGCGCCTGGCCGAGGAGGAAATGGCGGCCGGAGGAAAAGCGTCCCTTCGGACTCCGCCGGATGCGATGTTTTTTGACGAAAATGCGAAAAAAGAATGGAAAAGGTCTGTGAAACTGCTGAAAGAACAGAAGCTGTTTGGTGATCTGGATCGCAACAACCTGCTTTGTTACTGCAATGCCTTCGCCCAGTATCTGAAGGCTACGCAGGATCTAAAAGAGAGCGAAACATTTACGACTGCTAATGGGAAAAAACATCCGCTGGTACTTGTACAGAAGGATTTTCTGGCCGAGGCGAAGACTTATGCCGCGCTTTGCGGGATGACTATGGACTCCAGACTGAAAGCAGCGGCGAAGAAAACGAATGCTGTGGAAACGCAGATCAAAAAGAAATTCGGAGGGATTTAATGAACTGCCTGGAAGAAATTACAGAATACGCACAGGGATGTGTATCTGGAAAAATTATAAGCTGTAAAAAGCACCGCTGGTCCTGTCAGCGGTTTTTGAATGACCGAAAAAGGGCAGAAAACGATCCGAAATATCCTTATACCTGGAACGAACAGGCGGCGCAGAACATTGTGGACTGGTTTTCTATGCTGTATCACAGCAAAGGGGATCTGGCGGGGGAGCCGATCCAGCTGACACCCTGGCAGAAGTTCCGGTTATGCCAACTGTATGGATGGGTGCGGAAAGATACCGGATTGCGCCGGTTCCGGAAAAGCTATACCCAGATCGCCCGGAAAAATGCGAAATCCCAGGAAGAGGCGGGGGTGGCGCTGTATGAGGCATCCGTGACAGCAGTGAAAAACGGGGAGGTCTGCGAGGTTTATACGGCAGGAGTCAAACGGGATCAGTCCAAAATCGTATTTAACGAGGCGGCCTTGATGCTGCAGAGATCCCCGCTCCGGACAAAATTTCGCATCACAAAGGACGCTATCACACACCTGGTGTCAGGAAGCTACATCAAAGCGCTATCAAAAGAGGACGGGAAGAGCGGAGACGGAACCAACCCCGCTTTGCTGGTCATTGATGAGTTCCACCAGCACCCAACGACAGAATTTTATGACCTGGGGCTTGGCGGAAATACGAAGGAGCCTCTCTTGATGATTATCACGACGGCAGGCGTGGATCTGAACTGTCCATGCTATGCTGCAGAGTATCAATACTGCTCCCGCGTTCTGGATCCGGACACAGATATCGAAGACGATGAATACCTGATCGATATCTGTGAACTGGATCCGGAAGACTACGAGAACCTGGACAACCTGAAGGACGAAAAGCTGTGGGAGAAGGCAAACCCGATCCGGATGAGCTACGAAGGAGGGCGGGATAAGCTGCGGCAGGCGTATAAGACGGCCAACGAGGTGCCGGAGCACATGAGCGCCTTCCTGACAAAATGCATGGACGTCTGGATCATGGCAAAAGAAGACGGGTACATGAACATGGCAAAATGGAAAGCCTGCCAGGTGAGAGAGATCCCGGTCAATACAAAAGGGATGCCGGTCTATGTCGGGTTTGATATGTCCGCAAAAATCGACCTGACGTCTGTGGCATTTGTAATCCCATACGAATCAGATCAGGCAGATCCGGAAGGGAAGCCGGTTGTGAAATATATCGTGTATTCACACTCTTTTGTTCCGAGCCGGGAGAAGCTGATAGAGCGGAAAAGAAAAGATAAAGCGCCGTATGACGCCTGGGAGCGGGAGGGTTTCCTGACGGTGACGAATACGCCGATTGTGGACCAGGGGACGGTTATGCGGTATGTGCTGAATACCTGCAGGGAAAATAAATGGGAGATCGAAACCCTGTGCTTTGACCCGGCAAACGCAAGCAAACTGATGATGGACCTGTCGGATGAAGGGTATGAGGTGGAGGAGGTATATCAGAGCCATAAATCCCTGAATGAATCCACACAGGGATTCCGGGAGCAGGTCTATTCGGGAAATATACTGTATACCTACAATCCTGTGCTGAATTTTGCCATGAGCAACGCCGTGATCCGGCGGAGCAACGGCCTGATTAAGATCGATAAAGACGCTACCACGAAACGGATTGACCCGGTGGATGCCGTCCTGTGCGCCTATAAACTGGCAATGTACCACGAATTCCACTCCGCCGCCATGGAGGCGATCGATAAATTTTTGGAGAGTGACTGGTAATGGAAATCTGGAAAAGAATTAAAAACGCAGCCAAAGAATTGGTACGGCCGACCGTGAGCCTGGAAGACAGAGAACTGATGGAATGGCTGGGAGTTACAATGGGAAACAAGAAGGCAGTCGCAGAGGTTACATATTTTACCTGTCTGAAAATGTTGTCAGAAACAATCGGAAAGCTGCCGCTGAAATATTATCAGCAGACAGAGCGCGGGAGGATCCGGGCCCCCACTACGGAGGCGGGGATCCTGATGACCGTGCGGCCTAATCCGTTTATGACGCCGACCACCATGTGGACGGCGGTGGAGCAGAACTGCCAGCATTACGGGAACGGGTACATCTGGATGCGGACGCAGTTTATTCCGTCCGTGTATGGAGGAGAGTATCACTTCCTGGACATGTGGCCCATGCAGAGCAACTGTGTGACGCCAATTATGGATGATGTTGGGCTGTTTGGAAACGCTGGAAACCTGTATTACAAGTACAGTGATCCAAGGACCGGAAAGCAGTATATGTTTCGGAACAGTGAGGTCATGCACTTTAAAACCTGGTACAGTTTCGACGGATTCACCGGCGCGCCGGTGCGGGACATCCTGCGGGCGACGGTAGACGGAGCGAACGAAAGCCAGGACTACATGAACCGCCTGTATAAGCAGGGCCTGACGGCCAGCATGGCCATGCAGTATGTCGGGGATCTGGATGAAAAAAAGCGGAAAGCCCTGCAGACAAAGTTCGCGGATCTTCTGTCGAGCCCGAAAAACGCGGGAAAAGTCATACCGATTCCGACGTCCCTGACGCTGACGCCACTGAATATGTCCCTGGTAGACGCGCAGTTTTTTGAACTGCGGAAATACAGCGCCCTGCAGATTGCCGGCGCGTTCGGGATCAAGCCGAACCAGATCAACAATTACGAAAAGTCCAGCTATGCGAACAGTGAGACACAGCAGCTGGCTTTTTTAGTGGATACCATGTCCTACCGGCTGAAAATGTACGAGGAAGAGATCAACGGGAAGGTGTTGCTGCCACAGGAAATATCCGGCGAGTATTTTTACAAATTCAACGAGAAGGCGATCCTGAGGACAGACAGCAAGACTCAGATGGAGAATCTTACAAAAGCGGTCAACAACGGAATTTATAAACCGAATGAAGCTAGGGAGTATCTGGATCTTCCGGCGGAAACAGGCGGAGATATTCTGATGGTAAATGGGAACTACATTCCGATCACGGACGTAGGTAAACAGTATGAGAAGGGAGGTGGAACAAATGGCGACGATTAATATCCGGGGTGATATCGTCGGAAATGACGATAAGTGGATCTATGAATGGTTTGACATGGAAGCAACCTGCCCGCGGGATGTGAAGGACATCCTGGAAGCGGCTGAGGAAAATGAGCCGATCGAGGTATTGGTCAATTCCGGTGGCGGATCTGTGATGGCGGGGCAGGAAATATACAGCGCCCTGAAAGGGAACAGCCGGGTGACAATCAAGATCCAGAGCATGGCAGGGAGCGCTGCAGGAGTGGTGGCCATGGCCGGGCACTGCCTGATCAGTCCGGTGGCTATGATCATGATCCATAATGTATCTATGAGCGGGGCATCCGGGGACTATCACGATATGCAGAAAAATGCCGAAATTTTAAAACAGATGAACGCGGCTATGGCCAATGCCTATGCGGAAAAATCCGGAAGGCCGCTGGATGAGATTCTGCGGATGATGGACCGGGAAACCTGGCTGACGGCAAACCAGTGTCTGGAATATCAATTCGTTGACGGGATTCTGACAGATCAACAGCCCGGAATCCTGACTAATGCCTACAGCGGCATGTGGTTGACGGATGAAATCCGGCAGAAGGCCATCAAAGAGAGGGAAGAGAAAGAAAAAGAAAGAAAAGAGTTACTGGAGGACTTGGATCTCTACGGGATCTGAGCCCTTTTATTTTATCCCAAGAAAAAGGAGAAAAACTATGAACAAAGAATTATTGGAACTGCTGGATCAAATCAAGGCGAAAAAGCTGGAAGTAAAGAATCTGGTGAGTGAAAACAGACTGGAAGAAGCAAAAGCGGCCAAGCAGGAGCTGAAAGGACTGCAGGAGAAGTTTGATCTGCTGAAAGACATTGAGGACGGAGCTGCCGCAGAAGTGCGGGAGAAAATCGAAAAAGGAACTGCAACTCCGGTGGAAAAGGAAGATGCCGTCAAAGAATTTGCCGATGCGGCCAGGAACGGCTTCCGGAATTCCATGAACGAGGGGACGCCGGCGGATGGAGGCTATACGGTACCGGAAGACATCCAGACACAGATCAACACCTACCGGGAGGCGAAAGCATCCCTGTACGATCTGGTAGACGTGGAGAATGTCACCACCAACAAGGGATCCCGGACGCATAAGAAGCGTTCCCAGCAGACCGGATTTACCAAAGTAGGGGAAGGCGCGAAGATTCCAGGCGGAAATACCCCGCAGTTTGAACGGATCGACTATGAAATCGACAAGTATGCCGGCTACTTCCCGGTCACCAACGAGCTGCTGGAGGACAGCGATGCAAACATTACCGGAACGCTGACCGCATGGATCGGGGACGAATCCCGCGTAACCCGGAACAAACTGATCCTGGGCGTGATCAACACAAAAGAAAAGACGGAACTTGCCGGATTAGACGACATCAAGAAAGCCCTGAACGTTACGCTGGGGCAGGCTTTCAAAGATACATCCAGGCTGGTAACCAACGATGACGGCCTTCAGTATCTGGATACCCTGAAAGACAATGATGGGAAGTACATCCTGCAGCCGAACCCGGCGCAGCCCATGGAGATGGTCGTATGCGCCGGCGCAACCCGCATTCCGGTGTTTGTGGTACCGAACGCGGACATGCCGTCCGACACCGCCACGGCGAAAACCCGGAAGATTCCGATGATTATCGGGGACCTGAAGGAAGCGGTGAAATTCTTCGACCGGAAGCAGCTTACGATTATGACGTCGAACATTGCCTCCGCAGGAAACCTGAATGCCTTCGAAGAAGATTTGACACTGTTCCGGGCCATCGAACGGGAGGACTGTGTGGCAAAAGATATGGAAGCAATTGTAAACGGAGAAGTCACCATTACCGATGAGAGCGTAGTGGGGGAATGATAAGTCCTGACATTATGACCATACCAGCGGCAGGTCAGGACTTATACGGTAAGACCGCTGGAGAAATGGCGTCTGATCTGTTTGTGTCCGAGGATGGTACTGTAACCGGTACATTCCATTACGTGACCGGGTATACCGGATTTAACAGTACGAAGGCATCCGAGCAGGAAGGATATTTCTTCCCGTTCACGCTGACACAGACCGGTGAGAAGATGACGTTCAAGAAAAACGGAAAGGCCACCAAGACAGACATTGCCTGGGAAGCGAGTAACGTGTTCCGGGTGACAGCCGGGGACACTTTCACCGTTCTGGTTGACGGTACGGAAGCCGTGACGTTTAACTTTGCCAAGGCAACATTTGAACCGAAGGCATGAGGAAGGAGGTAGGCGCACATGCTGCAGGAAGTGAAACTGCGGTGCGGGATCGCACCGGAAATCATTGTATATGACGAAGAGATCGAAATGTACATAAAGGACGCCCTGGAAGACATGCGCGCCTCCGGAGTGCCGGAATGGCTGCTGAGTACGGAAAGAGTACACCCGCAGACATTGACGGCCGTAACTTTGTATGTCAAGGCATACCTGGGAAGCGACCGGACAGATACGGACAAATACCTGGATTTATACCGGAAACGGGTATTTCGGCTGACATTGGAGGATGAACATGTGGAATCGGAGTATATCCCTTCCGGTCAGGAAGGTAACAGAGCAGAGCGAAAGCGGATTCCGGAAAGAACACTGGGAGTTTATCCGAGGGATACCGGCAAATCTGAAAGACGCTACCAGGCAGGATGAGATCGTCGGAAACCAGAGCGGATACCGGGCAAACGTTATTGCGGAGATTATGGCCTGCAATTATAACGATGGGTCGTTTTTTGTGGATGAAGCGACAGGCGACGTTTACGACATCCGCCGGACCTTTAGGCCAGACAAATCTATGATGATCCAACTGACCGGGGAAAGGAGAGAGCGTGGCAAGCTTTAATATGCAGGGACTGGAAGACTTCGCCAGACAGTTGGAAAAACTTGGCCTGGGAGCGGATGAGATTGCAGTAAAAGCAGTGGATGAAGCGGCCAGCATTATGGATGCGGAACTTAAGAGCAGTATCCAGGCGAACACGCAAAAATATGGCACTGATACGCTGGCAAATTCTATCCATCATTTCGAACCAAGAAAAAACGACCTTGGGTGCTTTACAGTATCTACTGCTAGAGGAAAGGACGCAAAAGGAGTAAGAAACCATGATAAGCTTTATTGGAAAGAGTTCGGAAACAGCAGGCAGGAAGCGCAGCCGATTGTGGAAAAGTGCGTGCGGAGAACAGAAGAAAAAGCTCTGAAAAAAATGCAGGAGGTTTTTGACCGGGAGGCAAATCTGTGACAACATTTGAAAAGATTATTGCAGCTATTGAGCCGTTTGGATTCCCGCACGCGCCGGATATTTACAAAGGTAAAGAAGATAAATGGTTTACTTACAATTATGCGGATGATTACGGGACAGACCATGCGGACGACACCCCGCAGGAAGTGATAGCATCTGTACAGGTGCATCTGTTTATACCTAGCGATGATAATTTTATCGGACTGAAAAATAAAGTGCGGCGGGCACTCTTCCGGCAGGGATTTACTTTCCCGGAAATCGCAGTGATGACCGAAGATAACGGAAAACTCAGGCACATTATTTTTGAGTGCGACACAGAGGAGGAACCCTGATGGCGTTTTACGGATTAGTAAACCCGATGATCGCCCGGTGCCGAGACCGGCCGGAAGGGCCGGAATATACGGACGGATCCAGATTCGGGAAGGCGGTACGCGTGGAGATAACCCCTAATTACGTAGATACCGGGGAATACAAAGAGGTCAACGACCTGGATCAGAAAAAGGAATTTGCCTACGCGGATATCGCGCTGGGGATAAACCGCATCCCGGAGGGAGGAGAAAGCATCGTCCTGGGATATACGCAGGACGGGCAGGAGATCCAGTCCTCCGATCTGGACGAATCAGAATACATTGGTCTTGGGCTGCTGAAGCGGGAAAGCATCGGCGGCAAAAAGTTTTTTATGGCCCTGTGGCTGCACAAGGTAAAGCTATGGGAGGATTCCGACAGTCAGGAGACAAAAGGGGAGTCCATCAACTATGTAACCCCAGCGTTAAGCGGCAGGGCAGAGCCGGACTCTACAGGACGGTGGAGGTCAAAACGGCGGTTTGAAACTCAAAGTGAAGCAATTTCCTGGCTGGAAAGCAAAGCCGGGATGGAAGGAGGATAAGATGCCTTACATTGGACTTAGAAAACCTATCGTGGGGAGGAGAAACAGCGACGGAACTTATGGGGATCCGCTGCGGTACGGAAAAGCGGTGGCTATGACTATTACACCGAATTACGCGGAAGGAAGCTCTTACGCGGATGACGCGCAGGATGAATACGACAAGGAGTACACAAACGCCGACATTACCCTTGGAACTAACTACGTGCCGATCAAAGCGGAGCCGATCCTGTTCGGACACGAAATCGACGAAGAAACCGGTCATGTGATCTATAACGCGAATGACCAGAGCAACGAGGTGGGCGTAGGAATCATGCGGGTGGAAAAGATCAACGGAGCCAGGAAATACACCGCGCTCTTTATTTTTAAGGTAAAATTTTCCGAGCCGTCGGAGGACTATGAGACTAAGGGAGAGTCTATTACCTACAAAACCCCAAGTATCTCCGGAAAAGCCACCCCCATCGATGATGGGCGGTGGAAAGAATCTAAGACCTGTGACACCATGACGGACGCCCTGAGCTGGATCTACAGCATGTTCGGCAAAACAATGGGTACCCTGACTGTCCGGAGCGCGGCAAGCGATACAGAAGATGGAAAGACCAAGCTGACCGTCACACCGGAAAAAGAAGGAGACAATACTTACGTTTATAAAACTGGAGCCAGCGTGGAGCTGCCTGCCTATGACGATACCTGCAACGCCGCGTCCGGATGGAAGACCTGGGACGGGACAGAGGAGATCACCGCAAAGACAGGAGACAAGATTGTAGTGGTGGAGATTGATAATGATGCCCTGGCGAAGAAAGCGGGTACCGCTACGGTAGCAGCAAAAGAAACGAAATAGACGCTGAGCGGACAGAACGCCGCGCCTGCGCGGGGAAACACAGAATCGGAAGACGAAGACTGAAAAACGGGCGGGAAAACCCGCCCGAATAAGGAGAAACTATGCTGAATGATAAACTGAGTTACATTACCCTATCAGGGGAAACTTACCCAATCCGCTGTGGGATGGAAGTGCTGGAAGAGGTCCAGGACAGATATGGGAGCATCGATGAATTCGAAAAAAAGATCATGGTCTTTGAACCGCAGAGGGATAAAGACGGGAACCCGGTCGTAAATGAAGACGGGAATGCCATCGGGCAATACCTGACGCCCAGGATCAAGGATCTGGGAGACGCCCTGCACCTGATGGTCACTGCCGGACTGGAAATGGAAGCGGAAGAGTCGGGAGAACCCGCAAGAAGGGTAACCCGTAGGGAATTGCTGGAAAAAGCGGATATGACGCCAGTCAATTTAGGACTGACCCTGCACGCAGAGCTGATGAGGTGCTTCCGGGCAAAAAACGTCCGGACCACGCAGACGAAGGAGATGAAGGAGACGGAGAACCCATAATCCTTGACTTTGCGTGGATTTTATTTGTCGCACTGGAATTGGGCTACCGGGAAAAAGAGGTTGCCTGCATGTATTATGGAAAATGGTGCGATCTGTTTGAAGTGTACAAAAAAATGCACAATATCCGTATGAGGCGGGTAACCTTCGAGGAACCGAGAAAAGAAGTATCTTTGCTGGATTTGTAAGCGGACTCATGGTATAATCACCTTAAAGGAGAGAGGTGAAATGCCATGAAAAAAGTGATATGGCTGCCCTTCCGGGTTATCTGGTTTGCATTAAAAAATGATATGTATGGCATCCTTTTTCCGGTAGCTGTAGTGATTGCCGGAATCGCCTGGGGGATTGCGTCCGGGGATGCCGGGAAAGGAATCCTGTCGGCAGCGGTCATCCTGATTATCTATGGGATCACGAAAGCAATCTGGAATCGAATTAGGAGGATCGGAGGAGAGACAAGAGAGGATATATACCGGAGGATCCAAAAAAGAGAAAAGAGAAAAGAACTGATTCGGTATGTTTTGAAATGAGAGGAGAGCGAAAGAGCCGCCTGCAAAATGCAGGCGGTATTTTTACGTTCTTTTTTGGGAGGGCATATGGCAAACAAGAGAAAAATAGGGGCAATTATCGCCCTGGACGGGGAAAAAGAATTCCGGCAGTCCGTGACATCGTGCAATAAAGCCCTCACGGCCATGCGGTCAGAAATGAAGCTGGTGGAAGCGCAGACCGCGGGACAGGCGAACACGCTGGAAACGCTGCAGAGCAAGCATGATGTTTTATCTAGGACTTTGGATACAGCAGCGGAGAAAGAGGAAGCTGTCCGCCGGGGGCTGGAACACGCGGAGGATCAGTACAATAAGACGGGAGAAGAACTGGAATCCTATCGGAGATACCTGGAACTGGCGCAGGCGTCACTGAAAGAGATGGAAGAATCATCGGAAGCTGCGGACGAATCCCTGGAAAAACAAAGGCAGATTGTGTCAGACCTGTCCGGGGTGGTATCAAAAGGAGAAGAAACGTACCAGAAGGCCGGAGACCGTGTCAATGACTGGAAAAAACAGCTGAACAACGCGCAGGCGCAGGTTATTAGTGCTACACGGGCGCTGAATGAGAATGATGCTCTGCTGAAAGAGGCAGAAGAATCATATGACGGATGTGCGAAATCTGTTGACAATTTTGGAAACCGCGTCGACAATACGGCAGAAAAATTGATATCCTTTGCAAGCACGCTGAAGGTAAAAGTCAACGAGGCGATCATTGATTTCGGAAAGAACGCCATCTCTAGTGCGGTAGACGGCGCCCTGGAGATGCAGGACGCCGAAAAAAAGCTGGCCGCCAGCACAGGGGCAACTGCTGCGGAAATGCAGCAATACAATGGGATTATGGAGGAAATCTATTCTGCGGGATACGGAGATACGATTTCTGACACGGCAGATGCCATGGCCCTGGTCCGGCAATATACCGGAGAAGTGGATCCCACAAAGATACAGCAGCTGGCAGAGGGAGCCATGGCCCTGGACGATACGTTTTCCAATATGGATATGGAGGAAACCTTAAGAGGGGTAGACTCCCTAATGACAAACATGGGCCTGTCGGCCAAGGAGGCTTTTGACTATATTGTAACCGGAGCCCAGAACGGGCTGAACAAATCCGGAGAACTGACGGACAATATCGCGGAATACGGGCAGCTGTGGGCGCAGGCCGGCTTTTCCGCGCAGGAGATGTTTACGATCCTCCAGAATGGACTCGATAACGGTGCTTACAACCTGGACAAAGTGAATGATTTTGTAAAAGAGTTTGGGATTTCTTTGTCCGATGGACGGATAGAAGAAAACTTAAGCTCTTTTTCTTCGGAAACGCAAAATCTTTTTACAGCGTGGCAGAACGGGCAGGCGACTACAAAAGATGTCTTTTACAGTGTGATCAACGACCTGTCTACCATGACCAACCAGCAGGAGGCCCTGACAATTGCCAGCAATACCTGGTCGTCTATGGGTGAGGACAACGCTATGGCGGTCCTGACGTCCCTGACCAATCTGAACGGGACTTACTCGGACGTCAAAGGAAGCATGGAGTCAATGAAGGAAGTCCGCTATGACAGCCTTGCGAACCAGTACAAGGTCTTGGGGCGCACTGTGCAGACAGATGTGATCCAGCCGATCGCGCAGAAATTTCTCCCGGTGGCACAGAAAGGGATTAAGCTGCTGGCTGACAACATCGATACGATTGTACCGGTTGCCGGGGCCGCAGGCGCTGCCATGGGGACGATATGGGTAACTAAGAAGGCAAGCGCTACGATCGCAAACCTGAAAGATACAGCAAAAAACATCAAAAACCTGGTTACAAACCTGGTCACGCATACGGCTGCGACAACTGCGGATACTGCGGCCACCAGCGCAGACGCTGCGGCAAAAGGGGCCCAGGCGACTGCTACAACGGCAGCTGCTACCGCCCAGACCGGGCTAAATGCCGCGATGGCAGCCAACCCGATCGGAATACTGATTGCGGCGGGTGCCGGGCTGGCTGTTGGTTTGGGAGCTTTGATATCACAAATCGATACGGTAAAAACAAAAACGGATGAACTGGTAGAGAGCGCAGAGGCGGCAGAAGAAAAATTGGGAGATACCGGGGAGGCGTTAACAGAGTCTACAGGGGGGCTGAACCAGTCCATAGAAGATATCCAGACCAGCGCAGCGCTGGCATCAAGCCTGGGAGATGAGCTGATCCTGCTATCCAAGGATACGTCGCGGACAGCGGAAGAACAGGGGCGAATGCAGGCGATTGTCCTGCAGCTGAATGAACTGTTCCCGGACATGGGGCTGGCCATCGATGAAGCAACCGGATCCCTGAATATGTCCACGGACGCCATACAGGATTATATCAGCAGCGCCAAAAATCTGGCCCAGGTAGAGGCAGCGCAGGAAAAAATGAAAGAGGTTGCCGCTGACCTGGTGGACGCCGAGATGGCAAAGGCGGAGGCGGAAGAAAAATCCCAGGAGATATCCAAGCAGCTGCAGAAGCTTGAAACCCAGAGAGCCGCGGTTATGGAACTGCAGCAGATCAAAGCAGAGAAAGCAGAGCAGGCACAGAAAGACTACAACGAGGCCTTGGAGAGCGGAGAAGGAGACCTGAACGCGCTTTATGACGCGGCACAGGACACATCTGACGCGATGGTAACATACGAAGGCCAGACAATGACTGCTTCAGAGGCCCTGGAGAAGATGCAGCAGGATGCGGAGGAACTGACGAACGCTCAGGAATCCCTGAACGGAAGCATTGCGGAACAAGAAGAAGAGATAGGGACCGCGGAAGAAAGCATCGGAAAGTATACGGACTACATTGGAGATCTGACCGGGGCGAACCAGGATGCGGCAGCCGCCGCCAGGGACCAGGCAGCAGCCCAGGGAGAACAGGCCGCGGCAGCCCAGGCGAGCATCACAACAGCCGGGCAGGAGCTGGAAGCGTTCCGGGGTCTGTCAGCGGAGCAGCAGAACCTGGCGGTGAATGTGACTAATAGTGTCCTGACAATGCAGGAAAATGTACAGGGAGCCCTGGAATCTCAGATGAACATGTTTGAGCAGTTTGACGGAGGCGTACAACTGTCAACGGAACAGCTGTTGTCAAACATGGAGTCCCAGATAGTTGGAGTACAGCAGTGGGAGCAAAATCTGGCAACCCTGGCAGATAAGGGAATCAATCAGGATCTGCTGCAGAAACTGGCGGAAATGGGGCCGCAGGCGGCCGGATACGTACAGACGTTTGCAAATATGTCTGACGAAGAATTTGCCCGTGCGAATGAATTATGGGGGCAGAGCGTGCAGATCAAAAGCATGACGGATCAGTGGGGGCAGGAACTGCTGACTTCAGGATCGGAGAACATTGCGTCGGGAGTCGAAGGGATTGAAGGCGTCCTGGAAGCGAGTGGAGCCGATACGGTTATGGGGCTGGTCAGAGGCATGCAGGCAGCCCAGTCGCAAGCGACAGCGGCAGGAGAAGACCTGGGCGTCAAAACGATTGACAGTGTAAATGCCGGACTAGGGACCCATTCGCCATCAACAAAAACGAAGCAATCCGGAAGAGACGTTGGAACAGGACTGTCGATCGGCATTGAACAGGGAAAGTCAGGGGTAATGACTCAGGGAAGACTGCTTGGATCCGCGGTCGTTACAAGTATAAATGCGGGAATCAATCTGGAAACAATCCGAGGATTTGGGTACAACGCAGCAACTGCCCTTGCAGGAGGAATCCGGGAAGGAAAATCTGAAGCAATTTCCGCAGCGGAGGAATTGGCCACAGATACTATAACTGCCGCAAAAGAAAAGCTGGAGATCAATTCCCCTTCCCATGTTTTTGAGCGGTTCGGCGCCGGGACAATCGAGGGATATGTAAAGGGAGTTGATGAAAACGCGAAAGCAGCAAGAAAAAGCATAACCAGCGCCCTGGATTTTAGAGGCATGGATTTTTCGGGACTGGAGCGCCGGAGATCAGAACCAGCCCTGGACTATAACCTGCTGGTAGCCGCATTTAAAACAGCGCTGAAAGAAATGAGTCTGACGATAAAAGTCGGAAACCGGGAAGTTGGAAGGGCGCTGAATGACCTGGGCGTGCAAAGATACGGGAGGGCGTGATGGAAATCTATTACAAAAACAGTAATAACAAAACGATGGTCCTGACCCAGTACCCGGTGCGCCTGAAACAAAAAACAGCGGGAATCTACAGCTATGAATGGGAAGTGGACGCCACAGAGCTGGGAACCGGAAGCCGGGTCAACGCCTTTGAGAAAAAGGCAAAAGAATACGAAATGACCGTGGATTTTTCCGGGGAAAGAGGAAGCAGGGCAGAACTGCTGCAGGAGTTTTATGAGCTGGTGGATTACGATGTGATTCATAAAAGCCCGGGGAGGCTCTATGTGGGGGAACAGTATGTAGAAGGCTACGTAATCGCGTCAGAGTCCCAAAACTACGAGGACCGGTACCGGACCGTGGGAAAAATCTGTACTTTTTATGTTCCGTATCCGTTCTGGATGGAAGAAAAAACATATTCCTTCCCAATCCAGGACAAAGAAACCGAGAGTGACTTCCTGGATTTTCCGTATGATTTTCCGTATGACTTTACGATCCGGGGGACTGGAATGGTTCTGCAGAATGAACACTACATCGAATCGGGATTCCGGATGATTATCTATGGGCCCTGCGTCAACCCGTATGTGACCATCGGAGGACACCTGTACCGGGTCAATACGACAGTGGACAGCCGGGAATATCTGGTGATCGAAACAAAAAACAACCTGGTATACAGGGTGAAAAATACCGGTGAAAAGGTGAACGAATTCAATAACCGGGAAAAGTCGGAGAGTGTGTTTGAAAAAATCCCGCCAGGGCAGCAGACAGTGTCATGGCCGGGAACGTTTGGATGGGACATTACCTTATACAACGAGAGGAGCGAGCCAAAATGGAGCTGATCCTTGCGAAAGAAGATGGGGCAGAAGAGAAAAGAATCTATGACGACATGGATATCGACCTGGGGGAGGATAATGATTTTGAACTGTCTGTTCCGTACAGCGCCTGGGACGGGAGCTGCACGTTCGGGAAACGGATCTATGTACCGAACACGGAATACGGAGGGATTATCAGAGAAACGGAATCCATTACCGGAGACCGGGAAATCTACGCCAGGGGATATACCTGGCGCGGGATGCTGCAGAAGAAGATCCTGCGGCCGGAAAGCGGGCAGGATTATCTTACAGCCTCCGGGGAACTGAACACCATCATAAAAAGCCTGGTAGAAGAAACCCTGCCAGGCCTTTTCTACGCGGAAACGGAGGATACAGGGAAGGGCGTAAGCGGGTACCAATTTGACCGGTACTGTACCCTGCTGGATGGACTGGAGGATATGCTGGCATCTGTGGGATATAAGCTGCGGATCCAATACATCCAGACAGAGACCTCTGGATATGTGAGAGTGGGAGCCGTGCCGGCGGAAGACTACAGCGACAGTATTGAGATCAGCCAGGACGGTCGATTAAATTTTACCAGCCGGGACTATCGGAGGGGAGTAAACCATCTGGTATGTCTGGGAAAAGGCGATCTTAAAGACCGGATCGTGGTGGATCTGTATGCGCAGCCGGATGGCAGCGTTACGAAAACCCCGTATTATACCGGGATCGAAGAAATTGCGGAAGTATACGACAGTAACAACTCCGAAAAAGATGATCTGGTTGACGGAGGAACAAAACGCTTGCAGGATCTTATGGACTACCAGAAACTGACCGCAAATGCCAGCGAGTCAGAAGATATAGACATTGATATCGGAGACACGATATCCGGACGGGATTACATTACCGGAATCTATATCAAAAAACCCGTCACGCACAAAATACTGAGGATCAAAAACCAAAGGATCTCCGTAGAATACGGAGTGGAAGGAGAGTAAATGGAAATAGTAACAGGACTTAGGAAGACGCCACATATATCAAGCAACGATATGCAGAGTTTTCAGTTGGGGATTACAGGAGAAGACGGGGCTTTCCCGGTGGGAGAAATCTTCCGAACAGAGCTTGCCAGCAACAACGAGTTAAAAGTCTATGACGGAGAAGGTGTTGTTGGAGGTGTACATTTCCGGGTAGCCCCGGGCACCTACGACAGTATTACCCTGGAAAACGGCAGTCAGGGGAAAAAGAGGAAGGATCTGATCGTTGTACGCTACACCAAAAGTTCATCGGATGGGACTGAAAATATGGAATGGGCGGTGAAAAAAGGCACAGAAACAACAGGAACTCCCACGGCGCCGGCCGCCACAACAGGAGATATCCGAAACGGGGATACCCTGGCAGAACTTCCTATGTTTGAAATAGAGTACAATGGCCTGAATGTATTAGAGGTAACAGAAAAGTTCCAGACTCTGATGAGCTTGAAGGAACTGAGAGAGTTGGTTGGTTCCCTAAACAGCAATATGATTATCGCGCAGCTTTATCATGCGTCAGTTAATCAATCGTGGCTTGTTGTACCAAATCGGTCA
>ERZ1090865.808-NODE-809-length-16796-cov-5.753838_pt1 | contig 16796 bp, 9 predicted proteins | sample MGYA00478478_ERZ1090865 | MGnify/ENA primary metagenome ERZ1090865 (study PRJEB33644, sample SAMEA5815715) | chicken gut metagenome | biome: Chicken; feature: Gastrointestinal Tract; material: Caecum | place: Ireland | collected 2019-01-01 | study: A study of the... | reverse complement strand
GCGTCAGATGTGTATAAGAGACAGGTTGTACAGGGTCTCACGGACTTCCATCTCAACCAGCTCCAGCAGCTCCTCATCGTCCACCTGATCGCACTTGTTCAGGAAAACAACCATGGCGGGCACGCCCACCTGGCGGGCCAGCAGGATGTGCTCCTTGGTCTGCGCCATCGGGCCGTCGGTAGCAGCGATAACCAGGATAGCGCCGTCCATCTGCGCAGCGCCGGTGATCATGTTTTTGATATAGTCGGCGTGGCCGGGGCAGTCAACGTGAGCATAGTGACGTTTGTCGGTCTCATACTCAACGTGAGCGGTGTTGATGGTGATGCCGCGTTCTCTCTCTTCGGGAGCCTTATCGATCATGTCATATGCTTCGAATTTGGCATAGCCCTTCATAGCGAGCGTCTTGGTGATAGCCGCAGTAAGCGTGGTTTTACCGTGGTCAACGTGACCAATGGTACCAATGTTTACGTGGGGTTTGGTTCTTTCGAATTTTTCCTTTGCCATTGGATTGTTCCTCCTTTGATAAATGCAAAATAATAAAATTGCACTATGTGCAGTTATTTTACCAATAAACCGGTAAAATTTCAAGTGTTTTTAAAAAATTAGTCCTTCTTCGTTCTGTCGGCAATGATTTTTTCCGCGATCGACTTCGGGACTTCTTTATAACCGTCGGGTTCCATGACGTACTGGCCGCGGCCCTGGGTCTTGGAACGAAGGTCGGTTGCGTAACCGAACATTTCAGACAGCGGGACGTGCGCATTGATCTGCTTCACGCCGGTTCTGTCTTCAAAGCCCTGGATTTCACCACGACGGGAGTTCAGATCGCCGATAACGTCGCCCATATATTCTTCGGGAACGATGACAACGACTTTCATAATCGGCTCGAGAAGCACGGGGTCGGCTTTCTTCGCGGCATCTTTGAACGCCATGGAAGCGGCAATCTTGAACGCCATTTCCGAAGAGTCGACTTCGTGATAAGAACCGTCGTACAGCGTAACCTTAACATCGACTACGGAATAGCCCGCAAGTACGCCGGACTGCATAGCACCCTGAATACCTGCATCGATCGGCCCGATGTATTCCTTCGGAATCGCACCGCCGACGATATTGTTGACAAATTCGTAGCCCTTGTCGGGGTTGGGCTCGATGTTGATTTTAACGTGACCGTACTGACCTTTACCACCGGACTGACGCGCGTACTTCGTATCGGAGGACGCGGGCTTGCGGATGGTTTCGCGGTAAGCAACCTGCGGCTTACCGACGTTGGCTTCGACCTTGAATTCACGCATCAGTCTGTCGACGATGATTTCCAGGTGCAGCTCACCCATGCCGGCGATAATGGTCTGGCCGGTTTCTTCATCGGTATAGCACTTAAAGGTCGGGTCTTCTTCCGCCAGCTTCGCAAGGCCGATGCCCATCTTTTCCTGACCGGCTTTGGTCTTGGGCTCGATGGCAACGCGGATAACGGGATCCGGGAAGTTCATGGATTCAAGAACAATCGGGTGTTTCTCGTCGCAGAGCGTATCGCCCGTTGTGGTATTTTTCAAACCGACAGCGGCGGCGATATCACCCGCGTAGCAAACTTCGATGTCTTCACGGTGATTGGCGTGCATCTGCAAAATACGGCCCATTCTTTCACGGGTGTCTTTGACGGAGTTGTACACGCTTGAACCGGCTTCGACAGTACCGGAATACACACGGAAGAAGCAAATCTTACCGACATAGGGGTCGGTAGCAATCTTGAACGCGAGCGCGGAGAACGGCTCGTCGTCGGAAGAGTGACGATCTTCCTCTTCGTCTGTATCGGGGTTGACGCCCTTAATTGCCTCAACGTCGGTCGGGGCGGGCATGTAATCTACGATAGCATCAAGCAGCGGCTGAACACCCTTGTTGCGGTAAGAAGTACCGCAGGTGATCGGCACCATGCTGTTGGCGATGGTAGATTTACGAATGGTTCTTTTGATTTCTTCAACAGTCAGTTCTTCGCCGTTGAAGTATTTTTCCATGAGCTCGTCATCCTGCTCGGCAACATGCTCAATAAGCTGGGTACGGTATTTCTCCGCCAGTTCTTTCATGTCGTCCGGGATAGGCTCACGGCGGACATCTTTACCGAGGTCGTCGTAATAGACTTCTGCGTCCATTTCGACCAAGTCGACAATGCCCTTGAATGTGTCCTCACAGCCGATCGGCAGCTGAATCGGAACCGCGTTGCAGTGGAAACGCTCGTTTACCATGTCTAACACGCGGTAGAAGTCCGCGCCCATGATGTCCATTTTGTTGATGTAAATCATGCGCGGAACGTGATATTCGTCAGCCTGACGCCAAACGGTCTCAGACTGCGGTTCAACACCGCCCTTTGCGCAAAGAACGGTTACGGAACCGTCCAAAACACGCAGGGAACGTTGCACTTCAACGGTGAAGTCAACGTGGCCGGGGGTGTCGATAATATTGATACGATGATCTTTCCAGAAGCAAGTAGTCGCAGCAGAGGTAATGGTAATACCTCTCTCCTGCTCCTGCTCCATCCAGTCCATGGTCGCATCGCCGTCGTGGGTTTCACCGATTTTGTGGTTTACACCCGTGTAAAACAGAATACGCTCTGTGGTGGTTGTTTTACCGGCGTCGATGTGCGCCATAATACCAATATTTCTTGTTTTTTCAAGAGATACCTTTCTTGGCATAACATCCTCCTAAAATACCGGAAACAATTACCATCTGAAATGGGCGAAAGCCTTGTTGGCTTCGGCCATTTTGTGTGTGTCTTCACGCTTCTTGTATGCGGAACCGGTCTGGTTCACAGCATCCATAATCTCGTTCGCAAGGCGCTCTTTCATAGTGCGCTCGGAACGCTGACGTGCGTAAAGGGTGATCCAGCGAAGGCCGAGGGTTTCTCTTCTCTCGGGACGAACTTCGATCGGGACCTGATAGGTAGCACCGCCGACACGGCGAGCTTTAACCTCGAGAACGGGCATAACATTTTCCATCGCGTTTTCAAAAACCTCTAACGGTTCTTTGCCCGTCTGCTCAGCGATGATGTTGAAAGCGTCATAGACGATTTTCTGGGCGACACCCTTCTTACCGTCGAGCATGACGCTGTTGATAAGCCTGGTTACAAGCTTGGAATTGTAAAGCGGATCCGGCAAAACATCACGTTTTGCGATCTGGCCTCTTCTTGGCACGACGCTTCCCTCCTTCATAATAATGATATCATAGGTACTCGGTGACAAAACCCCGTGGTGCCCATGCAAAAGGCCATATAATACATTTATATATAACCCTGCACAGGAAAACCTTTGCAAGTAGATTCTGTCGATTTCATTAAGGCTTAAACCTTATTTCTTGGCAGCTTTCGGACGCTTAGCACCGTATTTGGAACGGGCCTGCATTCTGCCGTTGACGCCCTGGGTATCCAACGTACCGCGGATGATGTGGTAACGGACACCGGGAAGATCTCTAACACGGCCGCCGCGAATCAGGACAACGCTGTGTTCCTGAAGGTTGTGACCTACGCCCGGAATGTAAGCGGAAACTTCAATTCCGTTCGTAAGACGCACTCTGGCGAGTTTACGAAGCGCGGAGTTCGGCTTCTTGGGGGTATCGGTCTTGACGACGGTGCAAACGCCTCTCTTCTGCGGGGAAGCATTGCCAGTCATCACGTTCTTTTTCGAGTTGAGACCTTTACCGAGAGCCGGAGCCTTCGATTTTTTCTCAAGTGTCTGTCTTCCGTTGCGAACAAGCTGATTAAATGTTGGCAAGTCTTTTTCCTCCTTTTTTAAAAATTCTGACACAAAAATAGACACAATGTGTCAGCAAAGCAAACATCCCTCTCAAAAAAGATGTTTGTTTTGCTCACACAAGCTAAGATTTTAGCACCTAAAACCTTAGCTTGTCAAGTATTTGTGAGAAAAAACTTACGCGGTGACGTCTTCGGCGGCTGTCGTTTCTTGGGCGACAGGCTCAATCTCTACTTCGCTGTAGCACTTCATGCCTGTGCCGGACGGCAGCAGTTTACCGATGATGACGTTTTCTTTCAGGCCGATCAGCGGATCGGTCTTGCCCTTGATTGCGGCATCGGTCAGAACACGCGTGGTTTCCTGGAAGGATGCGGCGGACAGGAACGAATCCGTAGCAAGTGAAGCTTTGGTGATACCGAGCAGGACCGGTTCGCAGGTGGCGGCGACAAATTCGGTGCCCTCCTCTTCCGCTTTCTGCTTTGCTTCGGCGTTGGCGCGCTGAAAGTCGAACTTCTCAACGGTCGCACCCGGCAGAAGCGAAGTGGAACCGGGTTCGTCAACTTTGAGCTTGCGCATCATCTGACGAACGATAACTTCGATATGCTTATCGTTGATATCAACACCCTGCATACGGTAGGTTCTCTGGACTTCTTTAATCAGGTAGTCATGCACCGCATGGACGCCGCTGATGGCGAGAATGTCGTGGGGGTTCGGGGAACCTTCGGTAAGCGCAGTACCTTTGGTCACATAAACCGGGTTGCCGTCTGCGTCGGTTTCGCTGTTGAAGCGTTTGCGGAAGCCGTAAGGAATCAGATAGCTCTTTTCCTCTGCGGTTTCGTCGTTGGTAACCACAATGTGCTCGTTCTTTTTGATTTCGCGGAACGAAATGCGGCCGTCGATTTCGGAAAGAATCGCGAGCGTCTTGGGCTTTCTGGCTTCAAACAACTCTTCAACACGGGGAAGACCCTGTGTGATATCCTGGCTGGATGCGATACCGCCGGTATGGAAGGTACGCATCGTAAGCTGTGTACCGGGTTCGCCGATGGATTGGGCGGCGATGATACCGACCGCTTCACCGACGGTAACCGGTTCGCCGGTTGCCAGGTTCGAGCCGTAGCACTTAATGCAGACGCCGTGTTCACTTTCGCAGGTCAGCAGCGAACGAATCTTGATCTTGCGATCTTCGGGATTTTCACGAGCGTTGACAATATCGGCAACCTTGGCGGCGTCTTCTTCCGACATCATATGGTCTTTCGACATAATCAGTTCGCCGGGCTTTTCGTCGACGAAGTCTTCCAGCAGATAACGGCCGGTCAGACGCTCTTTCAAGGTTTCAATCATTTCCTTGCCTTCGGTGATATCGTAAACTTCGATACCGTCGTGGCAGTGGCAGTCTTCCTCACGGATGATAACATCCTGGGAAACGTCGACCAGACGTCTGGTCAAGTAACCCGAGTCAGCGGTACGAAGCGCGGTATCGGCCAAGCCTTTACGCGCACCGCGCGAAGAAATGAAGTATTCGAGAACATTCAAGCCCTCACGGTAGTTCGCACGAATCGGGACTTCGATGGTTTTACCGGCTGTGTTGGCGATAAGGCCGCGCATACCGGCGAGCTGACGAAGCTGGCTTTCCGAACCACGGGCACCGGAGTCGACCATCATGTAAATGGGGTTCTCTTTGCCGAGGTTTTCTTTCAAGCCCTGTGCAACCTTGTTGGTGCACTCTTCCCAAACCTTGATAACGGATTTGGAACGCTCGTTGTTGCTCATAAGACCCATCTTGTAGTTGGCGGTAATCGCATCGACGCGTTCTTCCGCTTTATGCAAGAGTTCCTGCTTCTGCGGCGGGATTGTCGCGTCGCAGACAGCGACGGTGATACCGCTCTTGGTGGAGTACTTATAGCCCTGTGCCTTAATTTTATCCAGCATTTCCGCGGCGATGCTTACGCCGTGAACTTTAATGCACTTGTCAATGATCTGCCCGAGCGTTTTCTTGTTGACCAGGAAGTCAACTTCCAGTTTGAACGCATTGTCGGGGTTGGTTCTGTCGACGAAGCCGAGGTCCTGCGGAATCGGGTTGTTGAAGATGATTTTGCCGAGCGTGGTGTCGACAAGCTGGGTCTTCTTTTCGCCGTTGATTTCCTTCGTCATACGGACCTTAATTTTGGAGTGCAGACCGATATAGCCTTCGTCATACGCCATGACTGCTTCGTCGAAGCTTGTGAACGATTTGCCGTTGCCCGGGTCGTCGTCTTTATCCATAGTCAGGTAGTAAGAACCGAGGATCATATCCTGCGTCGGCACCGCAACGGGTTTTCCGTCGGAGGGTTTCAACAGGTTGTTTGCCGCGAGCATCAGAAGTCTTGCTTCTGCCTGCGCTTCGGCGGAAAGCGGCACGTGAACAGCCATCTGGTCGCCGTCGAAGTCCGCGTTAAACGCCGTGCAGCACAACGGGTGCAGCTTAATCGCTCTGCCTTCCACGAGCACCGGCTCAAACGCCTGGATACCCAGTCTGTGCAAGGTAGGTGCACGGTTCAGCATAACAGGATGGTCTTTGATGACAATTTCGAGGGCATCCCAAACTTCGGTCTTGGAGCGTTCCACCATTTTTCTTGCCGATTTGATGTTGCCGGCGACGCCGGTTTCGACCAAACGCTTCATAACAAACGGTTTGAACAGTTCCAGCGCCATTTCTTTGGGAAGACCGCACTGGTAAATTTTCAGTTCCGGACCGACTACGATAACCGAACGGCCGGAGTAGTCAACACGTTTACCGAGAAGATTCTGACGGAAACGACCCTGTTTACCTTTCAGCATATCGGAAAGGGATTTCAGCGCGCGGTTGTTGGGGCCGGTGACCGGTCTGCCGCGGCGGCCGTTATCAATCAGGGCGTCGACCGCTTCCTGGAGCATTCTTTTTTCGTTGCGGACGATGATTTCCGGCGCATTGAGTTCCAAAAGCCGTTTCAGACGGTTGTTACGGTTAATCACGCGGCGGTACAGGTCGTTTAAGTCGGAAGTCGCGAAACGACCGCCGTCGAGCTGCACCATCGGGCGGATATCCGGCGGAATAACCGGAATAACGTCTAAAATCATCCATTCGGGGCGGTTGCCGGACTGCTTGAACGCTTCGGCAACTTCCAAACGCTTTAAAATACGGGTCTTTTTCTGACCGGACGCTTCTTCGAGCTCTTCGCGCAGTTCTTTGCAAAGCGCGTCGACGTCGATTTCCTGAAGCAAAGTTTTAATCGCTTCAGCACCCATGCCGGCTTTGAAATCGTCCTCATATTTTTCACGCATATCCAGATACTCTTTTTCGGAGAGAATCTGCATTTTGGTCAGTTCCGTGTCGCCGGGATCGGTGACAATGTATTTTGCGAAATACAGCACCTTTTCAAGGTCACGCGGAGAGATGTCCAAAATCAGACCCATTCTCGACGGGATACCCTTGAAATACCAAATGTGGGAAACCGGCGCGACGAGCTCAATGTGGCCCATTCTTTCGCGGCGGACTTTGGATTTGGTGATTTCAACGCCGCAACGTTCGCAAATCTTGCCTTTATAGCGAATACGCTTATATTTGCCGCAGTGGCATTCCCAGTCTTTCTGCGGCCCGAAAATGCGTTCGCAGAACAGGCCGTCGCGCTCGGGTTTTAAGGTGCGGTAGTTTATGGTTTCCGGTTTCTTGACTTCGCCGTAAGACCACTCACGAATCTTTTCCGGCGACGCAAGACCGATTTTGATTGATTCAAACGTAATATTTTCCATCTATCAAATACCTTCTTCCTAAAATTCTGAAAACGGATGTCGGTCAGTGTTTAAAATTCTTCGTCGTTCATATCTTCGTCGCCGCCGAACAAATCGTCGTCGTTCAGATATTCGTTGTAGGCGTCGTCGCCAAGCTGGGCTTCGGCGTCTTCATCGGGCACATAACCGTCGTCGAGCGAAACGTCGTTCACAACATTTTCGTTGTGTTCCGGCTCGCTGATTACGGTGCCGACATCATTGATTTCATCATCAAAGGACTGGCGCAGGTCAATTTCTTCCCCGTCTTTGTCAAGCACTTTGACATCCAGCGCAAGGGACTGGAGTTCTTTAATCAAAACCTTGAAGGACTCGGGGATACCGGGCTTCGGAACGTTGAGACCCTTCACAATGGATTCATAGGTCTTGACACGGCCGACAACATCGTCGGACTTGACAGTCAAAATTTCCTGCAGGGTGTAAGCCGCGCCGTAAGCTTCCAGCGCCCAAACTTCCATTTCACCGAAACGCTGGCCGCCGAACTGGGCTTTACCGCCGAGGGGCTGCTGCGTGACTAAGGAGTACGGGCCTGTGCTTCTTGCGTGGATCTTATCGTCAACCAGGTGGTGCAGTTTCAAGAAGTACATAACACCAACGGTGACGGGGTTATCGAACTTGAGACCTGTGCGGCCGTCGGTCAAAATGGACTTACCGTCTTCACGGTAGCCGGCTTCTTTGAGCGCTTCGCGGATATCCGCTTCATGCGCGCCGTCGAAAACCGGTGTTGCAATCTTCTGGCCGAGCTTTCTGTAAGCAAAGCCCAAGTGCACTTCAAGAACCTGTCCGATATTCATACGGGACGGAACGCCCAAGGGATTGAGCACGATATCCAGCGGTGTACCGTCATCCAAGAACGGCATATCTTCCTGCGGCAAAATGCGGGAAACAACGCCCTTGTTACCGTGACGGCCCGCCATTTTATCGCCGACGGAAATCTTACGTTTCTGCGCGATATAGCAACGGACAACCTTGTTGACACCGGGGCTTAACTCGTCGCTGTTTTCTCTTGTGAACACTTCGACGTCGACCACGATACCGTATTCGCCGTGCGGCACGCGCAGGGAGGTGTCACGAACCTCACGTGCTTTTTCACCGAAGATGGCACGCAAAAGTCTTTCTTCGGCGGTAAGCTCGGTCTCGCCTTTCGGGGTAACCTTACCGACCAAAATATCACCGGAGTGGACTTCAGCGCCGACGCGGATGATACCGTCTTCGTCGAGGTTTGCGAGCGCATCTTCACCGACGTTCGGAATGTCACGGGTGATTTCTTCCGGCCCGAGCTTGGTGTCGCGGGACTCGAGTTCGTATTCTTCAATATGGATAGAAGTATATACGTCGTTGCGGACCAATTTTTCGTTAATCAGAACCGCGTCTTCGTAGTTGTAACCTTCCCAGGTCATAAAGCCGATGAGGGCGTTTTTACCGAGGGAGATTTCACCGTTGGAGGTTGCGGGACCGTCGGCGATAACTTCGTTCGCTTCCACGGCCTGGCCTTCGTCCACGATCGGGCGCTGGTTGATGCATGTACCTTGGTTGGAACGCATAAACTTAATCAGTTCATAGCGGTCCACGGAGCCGTCTTCGGTGGTGATTTCCACGAGATCGGCGCTGACCTTGGTGACCTTACCGGCGCGCTTAGCAAGCACGACCGTGCCGGAGTCAACCGCGGCCTTATATTCCATACCGGTACCGACAATCGGGGATTCGGTTTTTAAAAGCGGAACAGCCTGGCGCTGCATGTTCGATCCCATCAAAGCGCGGTTCGCGTCGTCGTTTTCAAGGAACGGAATCATTGCCGTAGCGACAGACACGACCATTTTCGGCGAAACGTCCATGTAATCCGCTTCGGAAGCTTCGATTTCCATGAACTCGTCACGGAAACGGGCATTGACCTTTTTGCGGACGAAACGGCCGTTTTCATCGAGCGGCTCGTTCGCCTGGGCAACCATGTAGTTGTCTTCTACGTCGGCGGTCATATAGGTAACTTCGTCGAGCACCACGCCGGTTTTCTTGTCGATGCGGCGGAACGGCGCTTCAATGAAGCCGTATTTGTTGATTCTTGCGAAAGTTGCAAGGTAAGAAATCAAACCGATGTTCGGACCTTCGGGCGTCTCAATCGGGCACATACGGCCGTAGTGGCTGTAATGAACGTCACGGACTTCGAATCCGGCACGGTCACGGGAAAGACCGCCGGGGCCGAGGGCGGAAAGTCTTCTCTTATGGGTAAGTTCTGCAAGGGGGTTGGTCTGGTCCATGAACTGGGACAGCGGCGAAGAACCGAAGAACTCTTTAATAGCCGCCATAACCGGGCGGATGTTTATAAGCGCTGCGGGCGTGACCTTATCGGGTTCCTGCGCCTGCAAAGTCATGCGCTCTTTGACCACGCGCTCCATACGGGAGAAGCCGATACGGAACTGATTTTGAAGCAATTCGCCGACGGAACGGATACGGCGGTTGCCGAGGTGGTCGATGTCGTCGGTGGTGCCGACGCCGTGCGCGATGCAGTTCAAATAGTTAATCGACGCGAAAATGTCGTCAATCGTGATGTGCTTCGGAATCAGGTCGTCGCAGCGCGCCGCCAGTTCTTCGAGAAGCAAATCTTTGTCGTCGCCGCATTTGTCAAGGACTTCGCGGAGCACTTCAAAGCGGACTTTTTCGTTGATGCCGATTTCTTCAAGCTCATCTTCCGTAAGCATCGGGACATATTCGCCGATGTCGACCATGCCGTTGGAGAACACTTTGACTTCGTCGCCCTCGTTGTCGAGGATAACGACGTTGACGCCCTCCTGCTCAATGCGGTAGGCAAGCTCTTTCGTAATCATTTCCCCTTCGTCGGCGAGGACTTCGCCCGTAAGGTTGCTGATCACCGGTTCTTTTGCGCGGAAGCCGGCGATTCGGCCGGAGATGCCGAGCTTTTTATTATATTTGTATCGGCCCACGCGGGAAAGGTCATAACGGTGGGAGTCAAAAAACAAGCCGTCGAGGTGCGCCTGCGCGGTCTCGAGTGTCGGCGGTTCGCCCGGACGAAGACGTTTATAAACTTCGATAAGCGCCTGTTCGGTGTTGATGGTGGTATCCTTTTCAAGGGTTGCCTTGATTCTTTCGTCATAGCCGAAAAAATCGAGGATTTCCTGGTTGGTGCTCAAGCCCAGAGCACGGATAAATGTCGTAATGTAGATTTTGCGGTTTTTGTCGATGCGAACATAAAACAAATCGTTCTGATCGGTTTCATATTCGAGCCAGGCGCCGCGGTTCGGAATGACCGTGGTGGAATAGAGCTCCTTACCGGTCTTGTCGTGCGTCATACCATAATAGACGCTCGGCGAACGGACCAGCTGGGAGATAATCACGCGCTCCGCACCGTTAATGACGAACGTACCGCTGTCTGTCATCAGCGGGAAGTCGCCCATGTACACTTCGTTTTCTTTGATTTCGCCCGTTTCCTTATTCAGCAGCCGAGCGGTGACGCGCAAAGGCGCGGCATAGGTAACATCACGTTCCTTGCACTCTTTTACTGTGTATTTCGGGGTGTCATCCATTCTGTAACCGACGAAGCTCAACACAAGGTTGCCGGAATAGTCCGTAATGTCGGCGACATCGCGGAACACTTCTTTCAGGCCCTCGTTGAGAAACCATTGGTATGAATTCTTCTGAATTTCGATAAGGTTGGGCATTTGCATAACCTCATTGATCTTCGAGAAGCTCATACGGGTATTTCTTCCGAGTTTTACAGGTTTGACATTCACCATAGGGCTTATCACTCTCCGTTCTATATTTGTTCAACAAAGCCTTAAAAAGACTTGGAGATTACTATAAGAAATGGCAGATTTCGGGGTTGATTTTCAGCATTTTTTGTGTTAGACTACATATGCTTCAAAATCTATAAGGTATATATCACCATTTTAATAGCAGTTTAGTATTATAAACCTGTCAAGTCTATCTGTCAAGGTATTTCCGGCATTTTTTACCGGGTATTTTGCCGGATTTTCTATTTTTTCCCGGAGATGTTCAAAATGAAGGATTTATCCCAGTTAAAACGACGGCTGCATTCGCTTGTGGTGTTCCGCGCACTGCTTTCGGACGCGGTCGTCAGCCGTTTTCTTGACCTGTGCGAAGCGCAGAACGCGTCGGAGGACCAGCGCGTCAACCGTGCGGCGGATTTTATCGGGGCGCTGTTTCAGACAACCGACAATCTGACCGAGTATGTGCTGAATTTGGTGTTGGACGACGAAAACGCCTATATTCTGCGTGCCGGCGAACACAAGCTCACAGACAGCTACCGCACGGCGGTCGAACAGGAACTGGAAGTTTTGCAGGCATTCGCCACCGTTACGCCGGAGGACATTCGGGCGTTTGTGCGCTCGGACACCCCCCTGCCCGCTTTTGTGACGGACGATTCCGATTTTAAAAAGATTTATGCCGACCGCATGGAACACATCGGCGAACACGGCTACGGGATTTTTGCGAAATACCATATGTTCTGTTTAAAAGACGGAAAAATCACCCCCGTCAAGCACCCGGACGAACAGCGGCTTTCGGATTTTTCGGGCTATGAACTTGAACGCAGCCGCGTCATTGACAACACGAAAGCACTGTTAAAAGGAAGCCCGTGCAACAACGTTTTGCTTTACGGCGACGCGGGCAGCGGCAAGAGCAGCACGGTAAAAGCCATTGCCAATGAATTTAAAGACGACGGGCTTCGTTTGATTGAAGTCAAAAAGCACGAGTTATTTTTCCTGCCGGATATTATGGACGCGCTCGCGAAAAATCCGCTGAAATTCATCATTTTCATTGACGACTTGAGCTTTGCGAGCAACGACAACGATTTCGGCGCGCTCAAAGCGATTTTAGAGGGAAGCGTTTCGGGCAGAAGTCAGAACATAGCCATTTACGCGACCTCCAACCGTCGGCACTTAATCAAAGAGAATTTCTCGGACCGCGAAGGCGACGACCTGCACTTGCAGGATACGATTCAGGAAATGACCAGTCTTTCGGCGCGCTTCGGTTTAAAGGTGACGTTCTCGCGCCCCGACAAGTCGCTGTATTGCTCGATTGTCTGTGACCTTGCCAAACAGCGCGGGATCGAAATGCCCGAAGAAGAGCTGATCCGCCGCGCGGAGGCACACGCACTGCGCAACGGCGGCAGGAGTCCCAGAACGGCGCGGCAGTTCATTGATTACCTCGCCTATTCTGAGGGAAAGTAACAAGATTTTCACCATCTTTTCGGCATACTTGATAAAAAAGCGGTTTGCACAGCGAAAATGCTTGTGCCGGCCGCTTTTTTCGTATATAATGTAATAAACTTTTCCGAAGCGCTTGTTTCGGAATCAAAAAAGAGAGGAAAAACTATGCTGGAGAAAAAATACGACTGGGAAAACCCGGCGGTTATCAAGCGCAACAAAGAAGACGGGCACGTTATCGCCTTTTCTTATGACACGGCGAAAAAGGCCGTCGCGCGTGAAACGCCGGATTCCAAAATGACGCTCAACGGCGACTGGAAATTCCACTGGCAAAGAGGGTTAAAAGGCGAACCGACCGATTTTTATTATCCGCACTTTGACGATTCGGCTTGGCGCACCATTCGCGTGCCGTCCGTTTGGCAGACGGAAAAGACCGGAAGCGTCCCCTATTATTACGCGAGCACATTCCCCCGCGCGATTTCAAGAACCAAAAGCAAAATCCCGACGATTGACCACGACATGCAGGAAATCGGGCATTACCGCCGCGTATTTACCCTGCCGAAGAATTTTGAGGGCAAAGAAATTTTCCTGCACTTCGGTGCAGTCAAATCCGCAATGGAACTTTACGTCAACGGGGAATTTGTCGGCTATTCGCAAAACTCGATGACGCCCCACGAATTCAACGTGACGAAATATATTCAAAGCGGCGAAAACCTGGTTTGCGTCAAGGTTTATCGTTACAGCGACGCGACCTATATTGAAGACCAGGACATGTGGTGGCTTTGCGGCATTTACCGCGAAGTGTTCCTCTATTGTGAAGAAAAAGTCTGCCTTCGCGATTTCTTCGTGACGACGGATTTGGACGAAACTTATACGGACAGCGACACCAACGTCGAAGTCACGGTACATAACTATGAAGACGCCGAAAAGCCTGCCAAAGTTACGGCGGAAATCGTGGACCCCGACGGCAAAAAGAGCAAGCTCGGCGATTTGGAATTTACCGCCGCGCCGAACGGCAGCACGACGGTGAATTTGCGCAAGACCGTGAAAAACCCGAAGAAATGGTCTGCGGAAACACCGGTGCTTTACACGCTGCTTTTGACTTTGGACGCAGACGGCAAAAAGACCTATAAGGCGATTCGCTTCGGCTTCCGCAAAGTGCAGATCGTCGGCGAGCAGATTCTCTTTAACGGGCAGCCGATGCTTCTGCGCGGGGTAAACCGCCACGACTTTGACCCCGACCACGGCTGGGCGGTGCCGAAAGAGCGCTATTATCAGGATTTCGATTTGATGAAACGCGCAAATATCAACTCCATTCGTACTTCGCACTACCCCGACGACCCGTTTTTCTATGAACTTTGCGACGAATACGGGTTCTATGTGATGGACGAATGCGACATGGAAAGCCACGGCGTGCGCCGCAAGGGCGTTCCCGGGAGCAACCCGGTTTGGACGAACGCAGTTGTGGATAAAATGCAGCGCATGGTGCTTCGCGACCGCAACCACCCCTGCATTTTCATGTGGTCGCTCGGCAACGAAGCAGGCGACGGCTCGAACTTCACCAAAATGAAAGAAGCGGCGCTGGAACTGGACAAAACCCGTCCGTTCCACTATGAGGGCGACTTTGACTTAACCAAGAGCGATGTCATTTCGAGAATGTATCCGCTCAAAGACACGATGGATAAGCTTTGCAACAAAGAGCCGATCACCATTACGCTTTACGACAACATTGCAAACCAGCTTGCGGCGGATTCCAAGCCGATTCCGAAAGAAGCCTACACAAAACCGGTGCTTCTTTGCGAATATGCGCACGCGATGGAAAACAGCCTCGGCAACTTCCAGGAATATATGGACGATTTCGAGGCGCACGACCACATGTGCGGCGGCTATATTTGGGACTTTGTGGACCAGTCGCTTCGTCTGAAAACGCCGGAGGGCGACCACTGGCTTTACGGCACGGACTTTGAAAAAGCCGAGCCGCGCCGCCCGTTACAGCTGCCGAACACGACAGCAATGACCGGCAGCAACACCTATTTCTGCGCGAACGGCATTATCAGCGCCGACCGCAAACCCCACCCCTCTTACTACGAAGTGAAAAAAGTTTATTCGGAAATTAAGACGGTGGAAAAAGACGCGCAGTCGCAAACCTATACGATTAAAAACAAACACCTGTTTACGGACCTTTCCGATATGGAAATCCGCTGGACGGTGGAAGCCGAAGGCGAACCGATTGAAAGCGGCGTATTGCCTGAGCTCAACGCCGCACCGCTTTCGGAAACCGATTTCGTCATCCCCTATTCCAAAGACAAATTCCCCAAAGGCAAAGAAATCGTGCTGACCGTTTCCTATTGCAACAAAACCGCGAAACGCTGGTGCGAGGCGGGCTATGTGCAAAGCTTTGACCAGTTCATTTTGCAAGAAGCCGAGCCGAAAACCGAAACCCATTTGGGCGAGCCGCTGACCGTAACGCAAGGCGTCAACAGTGCGGCGGTTTCGGGCAGCAACTTCTCGGTACGCATTGCCGGCGGGCAGATTATTTCGCTCGTGTATGACGGCAAAGAAATGCTCCACTCCCCCGTGCGGCCGAACCTGTTCCGCGCTGTCACTGACAACGACCTTTCCAACACGAACTTTGTGCCGTTCTTAATTCCGTTCCACCCGTATTACGCATGGCAGAGAGCCACCAACGGCGCGCGCGGCAACATTCAGTCGGTAGAAAGCAAGGCGGACGGCAGCATTTGTGTGACCACGCAATGGAACATCAGCGGCATGAGCAATGTGCTTTCGGAAATCACCGTTTACCCCGACGGTGCGCTTCGCATTTTCGCGAAAGGTACGCCCAGACACACGCTGACGCGCTTCGGCACGCAAATGGCGCTTCCGGGCGACTTTGAATATGTCAAGTGGTATGGCCGCGGTCCGCAGGAAACCTATTGCGACCGCAAGACCGGCGCGGCAATCGGCATTTATGAGTCCACCGTGACGGACCTCGAGCACCACTACATGCGCCCGCAGGAAAACGGCAACCGCACCGACGTGCGCTATGTGGAAATCACCGACAAAGACGGCAACGGGCTCCGCTTCGACGCGGAAGTCGGCGTACCGCTGCAGTTCTCGGCGTGGCACTACACGCAGGATGAGCTCGAACGTGCGACGCACATCCACGAACTTCGCCACAAGGATTTCACAACCTTTAACTTCGATTTGGCGCAGCTCGGCGTCGGCGGTGATATGCCCGGTGACGCGCACGTCCGCGAGCCGTACATTCTCCACGGCGGCAGAGAATATGCTTATGCGTTCACCATGAAGCCCATGAAAAAAGCATAATCCGTTTTAAAAAAAGAGACCGGCTTCCCGTAAAAACGGGAGGCCGGTTTTTTATCTGTGCTTTTCAATTTTAAAAGTGAAAAAATGCACAAGAAAGGTGCGGTGAACGGGGCTTTTTCCACAACTCTGCCGAAAGTGCCTTTTCCCTCTTGACCGCGCGCGGTTGCGTGCTATAATTGACCTATCAACAATTGACTTGTCAACAAAGGAGTTTGCATGTATGGAAAATACCTTTCATATGCTGTTGTATCGTGCCATGCACGCCCAGCGAAGCTATCTTCGCCCTTGTCTTCGCGAACTGGGGCTCGGCACGGGGCAGCCGAAGCTCTTACGGTTTCTTTCAAGCCACGGGCCTTGCCGGCCGAAAGAGATTGCCGATTATTTTGAAATTGATCCCGCCGCGGTTTCGAGAATGCTGGACGCTTTGGAAAAAGGCAGATTTGTCACGCGCGAGCCGGACGAAACCTGCCGGCGCTCTGACCGCATTGAGCTGACCGAACGCGGGCGAAACGCACAGCAGGAATGGAAGCTTTATTGCGAAAAAGAAGAAGAGAAAATGCTTCAAGGCTTTTCCGAAGAAGAAATTGCCCTGTTTTCAGACTTTTTAAAGCGCGCTTATCAAAATCTGCGCGCCGCCGAACAGGAGGAACCGCTATGCAAGACTTAAAACGTCTGTTTACTTATTTCGGCAAATATAAAAAGGATATTGTCATCGGCGGGCTGTTGGTGGTTTGCGAATCGTTTTTTGAAC
>ERZ1090865.807-NODE-808-length-16801-cov-37.084378_pt1 | contig 16801 bp, 19 predicted proteins | sample MGYA00478478_ERZ1090865 | MGnify/ENA primary metagenome ERZ1090865 (study PRJEB33644, sample SAMEA5815715) | chicken gut metagenome | biome: Chicken; feature: Gastrointestinal Tract; material: Caecum | place: Ireland | collected 2019-01-01 | study: A study of the... | reverse complement strand
TCGGTCTTGATGATAAGCAATCTCAAGCAATTTTGGATATGCGTCTTGTACGTTTGACAGGCTTGGAACGAGATAAGGTTGAGGCCGAATATAGAGATTTGCAAGCTAAGATTGCAGACTACAAGGATATTCTTGCTAAGCCAGAAAGAATCGACCAAATCATTTACGATGAATTGCTCGATATCCAAAAGCGTTTTGGTGATAAGCGTAGAACCGAAATTGGTGCTAGCGAAGTTGTTTCAATCGAAGACGAAGATTTGATTGAAAAGCAAAACATTCTTTTGACTGTAACTCACAATGGTTACATCAAGAGAATGCCTATCCAAGAATTTAAGACCCAAAACCGTGGTGGTAAGGGTATTAAGGGTATGGGTGTTCAAGATGGTGACTTTATCGAACACTTAATTTACTCAAGTACACATGACATGCTTTTGTTCTTTACTAATGCGGGTAAAGTTTACTCAAAGAAGGCATATGAAATTCCAGAATATGGTCGTATGGCCAAGGGATTACCAGTAGTTAACTTGCTCCAACTTGAAAAAGGCGAAAAAGTCCAAACTGTGATCAGCGTCCCAGAAGGAGCAGATGATAATTACTTATTCTTCATCACTAAGATGGGTACTGTAAAACGCACTCATGTCAGTGAATTATCTAACATTAGAAATAGTGGTTTGATTGCTCTTACCTTGCGTGACGGGGATGAATTAAGCAATGTCCTTACTACGGACGGTAAGCAAAACATCTTAATTGGTACTCACTTAGGCTATGCAGTAACCTTTAACGAAAATGATGTTCGTGCTATGGGTAGAACTGCTGCGGGTGTACGCGGAATTAACTTACGTGATCATGATTATGTAGTTGGTTCTGGTGTATTAGGTGCAGACGACCAGGTATTAGTCATTTCTGAAAAAGGCTACGGTAAACGTACTCCAGCTGCAGAATATCCAGTTAAGGGCCGTGGTGGTAAAGGTATCAAGACTGCTAATATCACTGAAAAGAATGGCCTACTTGCTGGCGTAATCGTCATTAGTAAGGGCAAGGACATCATGGTTATCACTACTGATGGTATTATGATCCGCTTTAAGACAAAGAATGTTTCTCAAACTGGACGTAGTACTATGGGTGTTCGCTTGATTAAAGTTAACGACGATAGTCAAGTCGCAAGTTTGACCATTGTTCCATCTGAAGCTGATCAAGATCAAGTTGATGATGAAGATGACAATGACGATAATGAGTAATTAATTAAAAAATCAAAAAATTTGAAGTTTTAAAAAAATTATCAAACTTTTTTGCGTAATAAATAGTGAACAGTAAAAAACTATTTAGGATCACGTGAAAAACTGTTTGGTAATTTTTTATTTATATGCTAGAATTAGAAATTGCGAGTAATATTTCAATTACTCCTTGTTCTTGATTTTAGCAAGAACCATATAGTCCAAAAGGAGGTGCATTAGTCATGGCAACTACAAAGTACGAAGTAACTTACATTATCAAGCCTGATGTTGATGAAGAATCAAAGAAGGCCCTCGTAGAAAACTACGACAAGGTTATCGCTGATAACGGTGGTACTATGGTAGAATCCAAAGACTGGGGCAAGCGTCGTTTCGCATATGAAATTGATAAGTATCGTGAAGGTACTTACCACATTATGACTTTCACTGCTGACAACGCTGACGCAGTTAACGAATTTAGCCGTTTGTCAAAGATTGACAACGCTATCTTACGTTCAATGACCGTTAAGTTAGACAAGTAATTTTAATTTATTGTTTTCGTGATTTAGGAAAGGAAGGACATAAGTATGATTAATAGAGTTGTACTTGTTGGCCGTTTAACACGTGATCCTGAATTGCGTACTACTGGGAGTGGAATCTCGGTTGCTACGTTTACTCTTGCTGTTGACCGTCAATTTACAAATAGCCAAGGTGAGAGGGGCGCGGACTTTATCAGCTGTGTAATTTGGAGAAAATCTGCAGAAAACTTCTGTAACTTTACTTCAAAGGGTTCATTAGTTGGTATTGATGGCCGTATTCAAACCAGAAGTTATGACAATAAAGATGGGCAAAGAGTATATGTAACTGAAGTTGTTGTTGATAACTTCGCATTGCTCGAATCACGCAAGGATCGTGAAGCCCGCGGTCAAAATGGTGGTTATACACCAAATACTGGAAATGCTGGTGCTCCAAGCACTAACAACTTCCAAAATAATGGTGGATCACAAAATACTACTCAGAATACTAATAATCAATCAAACAACGCTCAAGATCCATTCGCAGGATCTGGCGATCCGATTGATATTTCTGATGATGATCTTCCATTCTAAAAATATTTAAAGAAAGGATTCTAGAACATGGCTCAACAAAGAAGAGGCGGCCGTCGTCGTCGTAAGGTTGACTACATTGCAGCTAACCACATCGATTACGTTGACTACAAGGATGTCGATCTGTTGAAACGTTTTATCTCAGAAAGAGGTAAGATTTTACCACGTCGTGTTACTGGCACTAGTGCTAAGAACCAACGTAAAGTTGCAAATGCTATTAAGAGAGCTCGTATCATGGGCTTGTTACCATTTGTTGCTGAAGACTAATTAAAATTAGATCGAATACAAACCAAAAGGACAGGATTATTTCCTGCCCTTTTTTAGTGCCATTTTTTCATTCATAACGCGTAATAATGTATAATTGATACTGATATATTTTACCTTGTAATAGGAAGGATCTTCATGAAAGATTTTTTACGTAAGCTTGAATTGCCTGAATTTATTAAAGATTCGCGATTAACAGCTTCCGTAGTAATCATTTTAGTACTTTCTTTAGTGGGAAGTATTATTGCGATGATTATGAGTCCATTATTTGGTTTAGCAATGGTGCTAATTTTTATTATGTCTGTTGCTTTTGCCATTTATGGAACCTACATTTTGGCAGGTAAGGCAACTAATTTTGCCGTTAATCTGTCTTACCGAATAAAACGTAGTGAGCAAGAAGCCATGATCAAGATGCCACTCGGTATTTTGCTCTATGATTCTGATCATCAGATTCAATGGGTGAATCCTTATTTGCAATTGTATCTTAAAGATACGGATTTAGTAGGTCACACAATTGAAGCTGTAGATCCAGATCTGAATAAATTGTTGAATGAAGCGATTGAAGCTAAAACCTCAGAAAACCATATAGTTAATTGGGATGGACACCGTTTTGAAATGGTGGTCCAAGATGATTTGGGCGTAATTTATCTGCTAGATATTACGCGTTATGCAAAAATCGAAGATAAGTATGAAGCTGAGCGTCTGGCCATTGGACAGATCTTTATTGATAATTATGATGAGTTAAGCGAAACAATGCATGATCAGGAACTGACCAGCATGAGTTCATATGTACAAAACACGTTAAGTAATTATGCTAAGAAGTTTAAGGCATATTTAAAGCGGATCGATGAAGATCACTTTTTACTGCTAGTACATATGCAAGATTTAGCTGAGATGGAAAAGGATAAGTTCTCTGTCTTAGATAAAGTACGACAAGAAACTAGCCGTAACAACACTCCGCTTACCTTGTCAGTCGGGATTGCCTTCGGCTCCGATTCACTCTCTGAAATTGCCAACCAGGCACAATCTAATCTTGATTTAGCCTTAGGTCGAGGCGGGGATCAAGTTGTGCTTCGTCAACCGGGCAAGGATGCACGCTTTTACGGTGGTAAATCTAACCCAATGGAGAAGCGAACTAGAGTCAGAGCTAGAATGGTCTCTCAAGCAATTAGTGAACTATTCAAAGATGCGGACCGTGTTTTCGTCGTTGGACATCAGCGTCCAGACATGGACTCAGTTGGTAGTGGTATTGGTGTCGTAAAGTTGGCTCGCCTTCATGGCGTAAAAGCTAATTTTGTTTTAGATACTAATAAAACAAATTATGACGTAGGGCGCTTAGTGATCAGAATGCAACAGAAGAATCAGGATAAAGATATTTTTATCAGTCCTGAGGAGGCTCTAGCTGAAGCAACTGATAAATCAATGTTGGTTATGGTTGATCACTCTAAGTATTCAATTACTTATTCTCAAGCCTTGTATGATCGTTTGAAGAATAGAATTATCGTAATTGATCACCATAGACGTGGTGAAGAGTTCCCAGAGAATCCAATGCTTACCTATGTTGAACCATATGCTTCTTCAGCCTGTGAGTTGGTTACTGAAATGATCGAGTATCAACAGCCAGCGCAAGGCAAGCAAGTTTTAACAGATCTAGAAGCAACTGCAATGCTTGCCGGTATCGTAGTCGATTCTAAAGAATTCTCGCTTAGAACGGGGACTCGAACCTTTGATGCCGCAAGTTACTTGCGGTCAATCGGCGCTGATTCAGCTGTGGTAAGTTCACTGCTCAAGGAAGATATTGATAGTTTCCTTGAGAGAACACATTTGGTTGCTACATTGAAGATGGTAAAGCCGCATATGGCTGTTTTGTGTGGACCTGATGATAAGATTATCGATCCAATTATCACGGCTCAAGCAGCTGATACGGCACTTGATTTGGAAAATGTGGGTGCTAGTTTTGCCATTACTCGGCGCACTCCAGACACTATCGGTATTTCTGCACGTTCAATGGGTAAGATTAATGTGCAGATTATTATGGAAAAGCTGGGCGGTGGCGGCCATCTTTCTAATGCGGCTACTCAGATTAAAGGTGTTACTATTGAAGAAGCAAGAGCAAAATTGCTTCAAGCAATTGATGAATACGAAAAGGAAAATGAATAAAGGAGAACAAAATGAAGGTTATTTTTACACAAGACGTTAGAGGTCGTGGCAAGCGTGGACAAGTTAAGGAAGTTCCAGATGGATATGCACAAAACTATTTAATCAAGCGTGGCTTGGCTAAGGCAGCTACCAAGGGTAACATGAATACCTTAAAGCGTGTAGAAGCTAACGAAAAGGCTGCTTACGAAGCTGAAAAGGCAGAAGCTGAAAAGATTAAGGCAGAGCTTGAAAAAGACGATACAATCGTTAACTTCAAGTCAAAGGCTGGTACAGATTCACGTTTGTTTGGTTCAATTTCAAGCAAGAAGATTGTAGAAGGCCTTGAAAAGCAATATGGTATCAAGGTTGATAAGCGCAAGTTGAACTTGCCAGAACCAATCAAGACTTTAGGTTACACTAATGTTCACGCTAAGTTGTTCAAGGGTGTTGAAGCTACTATTCGTGTACACGTTACTGAACAAGACTAATTTTATTTTTGATAAAAAGTGGTTGTGATTGATGGATAATATTGTTTCTCAACAAATTCCACACGACTCAGATGCCGAAAAGGCTGTTCTGGGCGCGATTTTTATTGATCCAGAAGCAATTGCTGATGCGAGTGCGGTAGTTCAACCGGAAGATTTTTATGAAAGAGCAAATCAGATCATCTATCAAGCGATGCTGGATTTGTCAGATCGCGGGGATGCAATTGATCCGCTGACTCTTCAAGATGAACTAAATAAGAGAAATCAGCTAGATGACATTGGTGGGATTAGTTATGTTTCAGAATTAGCACTGGCAACGCCTACCGCTGCGCACGTTACTTACTATGCGCAGATTGTGCACCGAAAGGCGTTATTGCGCAGACTGATTTCTGCTAGTCAAAAGATTATTTCTAACGCAATTGATGGTTCAGATGATGTAACTGATATTCTTGATGACGCGGAAAGCGAAATTATGAATGTCTCATCAGAAAATAATAGTGGTGGTTTCAGAACAATCAAAGAAATCGTTAATTCCACTATTAAGGATATTAATAATATCCCTGATGACGGCAACATGGTTACAGGATTGCCAACAGGATTCGCTGAGCTGGACAAGATGACGACTGGTTTTCATGATGATGAATTGATCATTATCGCTGCACGGCCTGGTGTAGGTAAGACGTCATTTGCATTGAATGTGGCACAGTTTGTGGGGCTGCATACGGATAAAACCGTGGCGATGTTTTCTCTAGAAATGAGTGGAGAACAGTTAGTTCAAAGAATGTTAGCATCCTTAGGACTAATAGATTCTCAGCATTTAAGAACAGGTCAGCTGGATGAAGAAGAATGGCGCAAGTTAGTAATTGCGTCAGGCTCGCTTGCTAACACGGATATTTTTATCGATGATACTCCGGGTATTAAAATGAGTGAAATCCGTGCAAAAGCCAGAAGATTAGCCAAAGAAAAAGGTAATCTGGGGCTAATTGTAATCGACTACCTGCAGCTGATTGAAGGTCCACGTAGTGAATCACGGCAACAAGAAGTTTCCGCAATCTCACGTCAATTGAAAAAGCTGGCTAAGGAGCTTCACGTGCCCGTTATTGCCCTTTCCCAGTTATCACGGTCGGTTGAGCAGAGGCAGGATAAACGGCCTGTATTGTCCGATATTCGTGAATCTGGGTCAATTGAACAGGATGCCGATATTGTTTCGTTCCTTTATCGTGACGACTACTATCGTGATGAACCCGAAGACAATGAAAATAGCGGTAGCAGTAGTGAAGTCGGAGCAGAAGACGATAACGGTGAAGTTGAAGTAATTATTGAAAAGAACCGTTCAGGTAGTCGTGGGACTGTTAAATTAATGTTCTCGAAGCCATATAACCGCTTCTCGAACCTGGATTATGCTCATGATGATCCTGATGGCAATTAAGCACATGTTAAAAGCATGTGCTTTTTTATTTATTAAGAGTATTCAAAATCCGAATATTAAGTGATAAACGTTGATATCACAGCAAATATACAATAAATATCAGAACAATGGTCATAAATATAAATAATATAATTTGCATTTTATATTGAAATCTAGCATTTATTCTGTTATACCTATTTATGTGATGAAACCTATTAATTAATTTTTTGGAGGAATTTCAAGTTTATGAAGTTTAAAAAAGTATTAGTTGGAGCTTTAGCAGTTTTAGCTACTGTTTCACTTGCGGCATGTTCGAACAATCAAAAGAGTAGTTCATCTTCATCAAATGAACCAAAAGAATTGAATGTCGAATTCGTACCAAGTACTCAAGCTAACAAGATGGAAGCTAAGGCCAAGCCACTTGGAACGCTTTTACAAAAGCAATTGCATATTCCAGTTCACGTAACAGTTTCTACAGACTACAGTGGTTTGGTTGAAGCTATGTCATCTAAGAAAGTTGACGTTGGTTTCATGCCACCATATTCTTACATCCTTGCTCATAAACGCGGAATTGCGGACGTACTTTTACAAGCTGAACGTTACGGCTATGATGAACCATCTGGTAAGATGAACCACACTTTGATGCACAAATACCGCGGTATGATCGTGGTTAAGAAGGGTTCTAAAATCAAGTCATGGAAGGACCTTAAAGGTAAAAAGATTGCTATCGGTGATCCAAGTTCTTCATCCGGTTACGTTTACCCAGTTGCAGAACTTTACAAGAAGGGCTTAAATGTTACTAAGGAATGTAAGCTTGTTAACATCAAAGGTGATGATCAAGAAGTTCTTTCAGTATTGAACGGTGACGTTGATGCTGCATTCGTCTTCTCAGATGCACGTAACATCGCAGCTCAAGACGATAAGAAGGCAATGACTGACGTTGTGCCAATCTACTTCACTAAGTGGATTCCTAACGACACCATCGCAGTTAGAAAAGACATGCCTAAGAAGTTCAGGGTTAAATTGGCTAAGGCTTTTAAAAACATTGCCAAATCCAAGAAGGGTAAGCAGATCATTGAAAGTATCTATAACCACTATGGTTATGTAGATGCTAAAGATTCTGATTTTGATGGCTTGCGTAATTATCAAAAGATTGTTAATAAAGCAACTGGCAAATAATGCCTGCATTGAAAAGACTCGCTTTGGTAAAAAGTGGGTCTTTTCTTGTGCGTGATACATCGGTTAAAATAATTAACAAAGGAGAAAAAATATGAAAATCGCCGTTTTAACTGATAGTTCAGCTTATTTAACTAAAGAACAACAGGAAAAATACCATATCGATGTTTTACCTATTCCTATTATTTGGAATAATAAAACATACCGTGATCTGATTGATATTGGTTACGAAGAGTTTTATCAAAAGCTAAATGAAGAAAAGAACTTGCCAACTACTTCACAGCCATCAATCGGTAATTTACAAAAGAAGATTGATGAATATGTCCAAGAGGGCTACACCGATGTGATTGTAATTACCTTGTCTAGTGGTATTTCAAGCTACTATTCTACTGTGCATAGTATCGCTGAAGACGAAACTAGAATTAAGGTCCATCCTTTTGATAGCAAAATTACGTGTGCTGGTGAGGCAGATTATGATATCCTTGCAGGACGCCTTGTCGCAGCCGGAGCAGACGTTGATTTAATCATGCATGATTTAACTGACTTGCAGAAAACAATGGATGTGCGCTTTATGGTGGACGATTTAAGCCACTTGAAGCGTACGGGCCGTCTTTCTAATGCAGCTAGTTTTGTAGGTGCTTTATTAAAAATCAAGCCGATTCTTTCAATGGATGTGCAAGCTGAAGGACACATTTCCGCAATTGCTAAAGAACGTCAAACCAAGCGGGCTTATAAGCATATCCAAACAGATTTTGATAATTTAACTAAGAATATGCCATATAAGATTCAATGCACGATTTTTGATTCGCTTGATCCAGATAAAAAAGCGGAGTGGGTCAAGGATTATCAAGCTAAGTTCCCTAAGTATGAATTCAATACTAGCATCATTGGCCCAGTCGTTGGAGTGCACGTTGGACAAGGAACTATGGCGATGATTTGGTGTCGTGATTTGGATGATTATTTTGATGAAAATGGTCAACCCATCAAAGGAATTGACTCAAAAGAAGTCGTAGATAATGCGTAAGTAAAGAAATTTAATTACATATGCATGAAAGCCTTTACACATAAGGGCTTTTTTCTTTATAATAGGTGCAGCACAAAACTATTTGGAGATAAAAATTTTTACGAAAAGGATGAGAATATGTCAGATAAGAAATATGTCGGCAGTATTGAAGCCGGTGGTACTAAATTTATCGTAGCAGTACAAGATGTTGAAACTGGTAAGGAAGTCGCAAGAGACCGTATTCCTACTACCACCAATAAGGAAACCTTGGAAAAGACTGCAGAATTCTTTAAAAAGCACCCAGTTGATGCATTAGGCATTGGTACTTTTGGTCCAATTGATATTAATCCTAAGTCAAAAACTTATGGTTATATTTTGGATACGCCAAAGCCAGGTTGGTCAGGTACTAATGTTAAGGGCTTCTTTGAAAAAGAATTAGGTATTCCTGTAGTAATGACAACTGACGTTAATGCATCATGCTATGGTGAATATGTTGCGCGCGGCCGTGACGATTCTAAGAGTTACTTCTATGCAACTGTAGGTACTGGTGTGGGTGCCGGTATCGTTCAAGGTGGAAAGATGCTTGGGCTTAACAACCACCCTGAAATGGGACACATGCTTGTCCGTCGCTACCCAGGTGATGATTATGAAGGTCACTGTCCATTTCACAACGATGCTTGTGTAGAAGGGATGGCAGCTGGTCCAAGTCTTGAAGGCAGAACTGGTATCCCAGGTGAAAAGCTTTCTCGTGATAATAAGGTCTTCACTTATTCCGCATACTACATTGCACAAATGCTCTTTAACGTTTACATGACTGCTCGTCCAGATGTGATGATCGTGGGTGGTTCTGTATTAAACGAAGACGATTTGACTAAAGTAAGAAAGTTTTTTGACGAATTTAACAACAACTATGTAGCTACTCCAGATTTAAATGAATTAATTGTTCGTCCAGCTGTAGCTAACAATGGTTCAGCTACCTTAGGCGACTTTGAATTAGCTAAGAATTTGCTCAAGTAAAAAACGAATCAAAAATAAATATGCAACAAAAAGGCTCAACTTGTTAAGAAAGACGTAAGGCGAGCCTTTTTTGACGTAATCGGATACAAATCAGTGTAATATTAAAAACATAGAAAACCTATCACATTATTTTCCCGAAAGGAGTCCTACCTATGAAAAAAACAGATAGTAGCTTAAAAGACAAGGTTATCGGAAAAGTGAAAGAGGTCGAAGGTAAAGTTACCGGCGACAAGGCTCGCGAAGTACAAGGAAAAGCTCAACAAGCTAAGGGTAAAATAAAGGAAAAGGCTAAAAAGTTAAAGGATGATCTTGAAGATCATTAAAATAGCAGTTTGTTTTATTAAACCTTACATGGAAAGAAAATAGGTGATCCTATGTTATATTGGATCTGGGTTTTAATAGTTGGTGCCATAATAGGACTAGCCGCTGGTTTCATAACTGGCAAAGGCGGGTCGATGGGCTTTATAGCTAATACGATAGCTGGGCTAGTTGGCTCAACTCTTGGACAAGCAATCTTTGGTGAATGGGGACCCCAAATGGCTGGCATGGCAATAGTGCCGTCCATATTGGGAGCAATAATATTGGTTGCTTTGGTTTCATTCATCATGAGTATTTTCAATCGACAAACTGAATAAAAACTTAATACTAAAAAAGGACATGCACTTGCATGTCCTTTTTGTTTCATGTGAAACTTTTTTACTTTAATTTTTTGTTTTCCGCATCTTTTTCAGTCTTGAATCTAGTTTTAATTTCTTCAGGCAAAATGCTTGGAACTGAAGTGTCATAGAATTCGTAAAAGATCGGCTTCTTATTTGAGTCGTTGCTTTTTGGATATAGAGCAAAATCTGTTTCAGAAAATGGTAAGCTAATGTTTCCGCGAATTGCGTTAATAATCTCGTTGATCATGTGCAAAATATATTTTCGTGTATCAGGGGTAAGCGACATAATTACGCGGCTAAAGCGAACAGTTCCCAGTAACTTATGAGCAGTTATTTGGAAGACGTCAGTAATATTCAATTCTTCAAATGATTGAAACATAGTGTCCCACAATTCGCCTCGTTGAATATCAGGAATTGTGTGATTGAAATCAATTAGAGAATGGCGCAAAGATCTGGCTCCAGAAGTAAGACCATCAGCTAAAACGAAACTATCGCGACCAACGCTCCAGCGGCGCGGATCGTGTTGCTGAACCATAGAAGCATTGCTTTTAGTAATTAAAACTCGCTCAGGGTGATCTAACATCGCTCCAATAATAGATCCTTCAGGTAGGTATGTCTTCATTTTAGGTAGGGCACGAACAAAGCCGGGAGAACGCCATACTTCACCAAAGAAGCCGGGACCATCAAAACTGATGGCTTTAATAATGCGATCCTGCAATTCAGGTTCAACGACACTTAGAGCATATTCTGCGTAGTTGCCGCCCTTTGAATGACCAGTAAGATAAATTTTATCATTAGGAAATTCTTCGGCCATTTCCCTAAGATAATCGGTGGCGACATCTTGACCATAGATTTTAGGCATGTAATTCATAGTCATGTCTTCATTCCAGCCAATGATAGAACTATCGGTGCCGCGATAAACAATGAGAATAGTATTGGCATTTAGACGAAAAGTAGCGGCAGTAAATTGCAACGGATAAGGATCTTTTTCTAAGCGATTGGTCCAATTTAGGATTTCAACGTTGCCTAGGCGTGGACTTTTGGGTAAAAGCCAAATTTGTGCGCCTGTCTCATCGTGCATTTGTACTTGAAAAGATGGGAGAACGCGCAGTTTTTCTGCAACTTCAGCTAAAGTATGCCCCTTAGCTGATTTGTCTACTGGTAAATAAATTAAAGAAGAAAATAAAGAGGCGTCAACGCTATTAAAAGGCTTTTCTTTGAAGGTTAAGTCACCGCGCCAGCGTAAATAATCAAGAGTGCCTGACATATATATGTCCTTTCTGTATTAATATTGATGTATTTTACAGGATCTTTCTTCAAAAGAAAATCTCAAGCAGAATTGCTCGAGATTTAGTTAAGTCCACCGCGTGTGTAACTAATTCGAGTAATATCAGGATACTTGCGCAGTGCCATCACAATGTTGTTTTCATTAATTTTATTATTGATAACGCCATCGACGTAGAAGACAATTCTTTCATCGCTAACATCTAGAATTTTTATATTGATGTTTTCAACTTTGTTTTCCTCAAGTTCCTTTTTTATCTTAGATAAAATATGATGCTGGTTAATGGCTTCAATTTGGATATTAAAGCGAACATGAGGTGTGATCTTGCTGATGATCACATCATCGTGGAAGAGCATTTGAATCACAAAGAGAAGGGCTGTAGAAAGAATTCCAATGAAGTACATGCCAGCCCCGATAGCCATTCCGATAGCAGCAGTTGCCCAGACACCAGCCGCGGTAGTTAAACCAGAAATTTGTTCTTTTCTAACTAAAATTGTACCGGCACCAATGAAGGAAATACCAGTAACGATTTGTGCGGCAATTCTGGAAGGATCAAGCGCAATATCGCGCATATTTAAAAGATCTGTAAATCCATACTTAGATACGATCATAAAGAGTGCAGAAGCAATTGCGACTACGATGTGTGTTCTGACTCCCGCGCTTTTTCGTTGAATAGCACGTTCATAACCAATAATCCCACCGCAAAAAGCAGCAACAATAATTCTAAGCAACCAATCTAATTCAGTTGGAATTGGTGCTAGAGTTTGCATAAAATCACTCCTTATTTCATTAAAACTACACATTCATTTTACCGTATAATCAGTGATTTGATAGTTTTGAAAACTTTTTTGAACTTTTTTGCAAAAAAGGCTTGCACAAGTCTAATTCATATGGTTTAATTAATACTGTTGTCGGGTGAGACAACGAAGAGTTGCTGACTTAGCTCAGTTGGCAGAGCACGTCACTAGTAATGATGAGGTCGGAGGTTCGAATCCTCTAGTCAGCATAAATAAACTCGTTAAGACATGGTTTAAACGCCATGTCTTTTTTTGTGATCTAAGCAATATATCAAAGTAAAAGTACGTTTTGCTATACCTTTCTATAAAACTAACTACAATGAAAGGTGAAGAAGGCGTTTTTTATGACAAAGCATTATGAAAAAGAAGTCAAAGAAGCAGAAAGTGTATTAGAGGATAAAAAATTAACTGATAGTGAAATCTCACAAGAGTTGATTTCCAAAGATAATCCAACTGAGAACGTTAAACCATCTGAGATTGATTTCTTGCGTAAAAAGCCATCTTTAGCAACTCAAATTGATTTTACCTTGTTAGGTGACCTTGCTGGATTGTCCAAGGAAGCTAAGGAAGAAGCAGCCGCTGCAGCTGAATAATGTTAATGAAAATAAATTAGCCATGGTTTAAGCGCTATGGCTTTTTATTATGCAATCACATATTTAATTTGTCACCTAAAGCCAATATGGTTAAACTAAAAATGTTAATGCAAAAATATTTTTAGGAAAAAACTATGACAATTATCGAATTTAAACATATTAGTTACCAGGTAAAAGAAAAACAAATCTTGCATGATGTTTCTTTTAAGGTAGATCGAGGAGATTTTTTGACCTTGGTTGGACCATCAGGCTCTGGTAAAAGTACTATTTTAAAATTAACCGCTAATTTAATCAGCCCAACAGCAGGCGATATTTTTTATCAAGACAAAAAGATGGCGAAATACGATCCCGTCCAATACCGCAGGGAAGTCTCTTATTGTTTCCAGCAGCCGAGCTTGTTTGGCAAAACGGTAAGAGAAAACTTGATTTTTCCCTATGAAATTAGAAGGCAAGTCGTTGTAGAAAAAAGGATAGATGAGTTACTAAAACTAGTTGATCTATCTGCTGATTTTTTGGATAAGGACATAAATTCTTTGTCAGGTGGAGAAAAGCAGCGAGTGGCTCTCATTCGAAATATAGTTTTTCTGCCTAAGGTGTTGCTACTAGATGAGGTTACAACTGGGCTTGATGATGATAGCAAGGAAATAGTGCATCAATTGATTAAGCGAGTGCACGAACAAGGAACTACTATTATTCGAGTAACTCACGATCAAAGTGAGATTCAGACGGCCGGTCATATTATGCAGATTAAGCAGGGAAGGATCATCAAATGAAGAATGTGATGGTTAGTAATTTATCTTTAGTGTTGGCTTTTGCCTTGGTGCTGGTATCAATCGCGATCTCGGCTAAAGAAAAGCTGGGCTTAACTAAAGATATTTTAACGAGTGTATTTAGAGCAATTATTCAGTTAGTCATTATCGGCTTTGTGCTGAAGTTTATTTTTCACGTTGATCAGCTGTGGTTAACCATCGTTTCGACCTTGGTCATCATATTTAACGCGTCCTGGAACGCTAATAAACGTGATCCTAATCCGCACCGCAGTCTTTGGAATTCGATAATTGCCGAGGCCATTGGCACCTATGTGACGCTAGGTTTGCTGATTTTTTCAGGGGTAATTAAGCCCATCCCGATGCAGGTGATTCCAATTACGGGGATGATTGCCGGTAATGAAATGGTGGCGATCGGCTTATGCTACAAGGCATTGCATGATAGTTTCAATGATTTGCATCAACAAGTTTTAGAAAAATTAGCTTTGGGCAGCGATATTAAATTGGCATCGATGCCGATCCTGCGTCGGAGTATCAAAACTGCGATGCAGCCAACGATTGATTCTGCCAAGACCGTGGGCTTGGTTAATTTACCAGGGATGATGTCGGGCTTGATCTTCGCAGGAATTAATCCAGTTTACGCGATCAAGTATCAGATTATGATCACATTCATGTTACTGTCGGCGACAAGCCTTGGTGCGGTAATCAGTGGTTATTTAGCCTATAAAAATTATTTTAATGAACAGATGCAGCTGCGATGAGAAGGCCTGAGTTTAAACACCAGGGCTTTTTTTATCTAAAAATTCGCTACATTTTATTGATTAATTGCCGGAGAAAACACGGGATTTTAATCCCGTGATGAATCCGGCCTTTTTTAGTTTTTTTGCTTGTTCCCCCCTTCTTTCTTAAACATATGTTTGATATAATCTTAAAAAGAAAGGAGGGAACAAATGTGCTAAAAGGGATCAAATTAAGACTCTATCCTAATAGAACACAACAAAACCAGCTTGAGCAGATGTTTGGCAATGATCGTTTTGTTTGGAATCAAATGCTGGCCATGATGAATGAGCGCTATCAGAATAATAAAGCTTTGCCTTTTTTAGGTAAGTTCAAGCTGAATTATCTGCTTAAGCCGCTTAAAAAAGAATATCCTTTTTTGAAAAACAGCGATTCTTCAAGCTTGCAGGTAGTTAATGAATTCCTAACTCAATCTTGGAAGAACTTCTTTCAAGATAAAAGTGGTCAAATTGGCAAGCCTCGTTTTCATTCACGCAAGTATCTGAAAAGGTCTTATACTGGTAAATCGACTATCAGAATTGCAGGTAAAAGATATTTAAAGATTCCTAAATTAGGCTGTGTCAAAACCAGCAAGACCGGAGTTTTGCAAAACACTAAGGTTAAGCGTTATACGGTCGTACTTGAACCAACGGGCAAGTATTATTTGTCTCTACAAGCTGAAATACCTGAACCAGAGAAGTACAGCTTAACTGGCAAACAGGTTGGAATTGATGTTGGCGTAGCTGATTTAGCAATTCTGTCTAATGGGCTAAAATATCCTAGTTTTAATAGCTCTTATTTTGAAAAGAAAGCCAAAGTCTGGCAGAAAAAGTATTCTCGACGTAGACATTTAGTTAAATTACTAGTTTTACAAAATAAGAATAAAAAGGTGCTTTGTCCTAGAAGCTTAGAAAGCTTCACTAATTGGCAAAAAGCGCAAAAGTCAAAAGCTAAGTGCCAAGCTAAAATAGCTAATCAGCGCAGAGATTATCTGCATAAACTAACTACGCATTTAGTTAAGCAATATGATGTAATTGCGATTGAAGATTTGAAAACCAAGAATCTTCAGAAAAATCATCATTTGGCTAAGTCAATTGCCAATGCTTCATGGCGGATATTCAGACAAATGCTAGAATACAAATGCGAATGGTATGGCAAGAAACTAATTGCAGTTGATCCCAAGAACACTTCCAGAATTTGTTCAAAATGTGGCTATAACAGTGGCGCTAAGCCATTAGAAATTCGTGAATGGACTTGTTCTAAGTGTCAAACCAAGCATGATCGAGATATTAATGCGGCAGTTAATATCCTGCATAAAGGAAGTACAAAGCTAAGTGGTCAGGGACTGGCCATGGTAACAAGCTGAGTTCCGTGAGTTAGGTATTTGACTAGTTCAATGTAAGATCCTAAACACTACTCAGTGTTCCCAGAAACCCGGCACTTCAGTGCCGGTGTAGTTCATAGAATCTGTCTATAACTCTACACACAGCACGAATCTGATCTTAATTACTTTTTCCATACATGCTTTAATCTTGTTAAAAGTTAAATACATCGTGTATGTGAATTTTAACGAGGTACATATGAATAAAATAGATGAATTAATTAAGCATGTAAAAGATGCAGATGCAATTGTTGTTGGTGCAGGAAGCGGTATGTTAAGAGCTAAAAGATGCATTGAGGTGACTTGATGCATCTTTTTTTGATGCGTTTAGAAGAAAGAAGCGTATATTTTAAGTAATAAGTTTTTATAGTAGGTGAGTAAATGGTATTACATATAGGTGTTTCGTATAAAACGGGACCTCAGGCTAAAAAAGAAGCACAGGAAATTTCTGATACATATTATATTTCTGAAGATGATGATTCTTCGAAAAATTATTTTATTGAAACCCATTTAAAAGATGGAAAGAAAAATTATTTTAATCAAGCTGGAATTTTTAAACCTGCTGAAAATGAATGCATTATTATTTCAAGTAATACGAAATCCAGAGGGATTAACTATAATCCATGGGAAGATGAGTTTAATGAAGATGTCGGGTATATAAATTATTATGGTGATAATAAAAGACCTGACACAGATCCTGCAACTACACGAGGGAATAAATATTTGTTGGATC
>ERZ1090865.804-NODE-804-length-16825-cov-9.256530_pt1 | contig 16825 bp, 17 predicted proteins | sample MGYA00478478_ERZ1090865 | MGnify/ENA primary metagenome ERZ1090865 (study PRJEB33644, sample SAMEA5815715) | chicken gut metagenome | biome: Chicken; feature: Gastrointestinal Tract; material: Caecum | place: Ireland | collected 2019-01-01 | study: A study of the... | reverse complement strand
AGTCCGCGCGGCAGAGAGCAGCCTTAAAGAAGAAAATTTTTTCCCGCGATAGACTTGAAGAGTTTTCCTGTGGTATAGTGGTACCTGTAAGAAATATTGCGGGAAGGTGTTTGTATGATGTTATATAATGAACGCGCGGAGCTGATTCTGCAGCAGCTTCAGCTGCAGTCTACCGTGAAGGTTACGGAATTGAGCCAGCAGCTGGGGGTATCGGTGGATACGATCCGGCGTGATCTGAAGGCAATGGAGCAGGAAGGTCTGATCAAATGTGTGCGCGGAGGAGCGTGCCTTCCGGAATCCATCATCTCTTTTTCAAATTTTACAGGCCGCGAGATTATCAACAGTGAATGGAAACGGGAAATAGCCAGGAAAGCCTTGGGGTATATCCGGGAGGGCGACGTAGTCGCTCTGAATGCAGGAACGACGAATACAGTTCTGGCTCAGGAACTGATCACGCTGAATAAAAAGTTCACTGTTGTGACGAACAATCATGCGGCAGTAAGCATATTGATGCAGAATCCTGTAATCCGCCTTATCTCCGTAGGAGGCGAGATCGATCCCCAGGAAAAATCCACCTTCGGTACCGTATGCGAAAGGGAGTTTGGCCAGTATTACCCGGATATTGCTTTTTTGTCTGTCAATGCGGTAGATTCCAGGGAGGGATTTACAGATTTTCGTTTTGCGGAAATCGGAGTGATCCAGCTTCTTGCGCGGATATCCAGAAAAGTGATCGCCCTGATGGATACGAGCAAGCTTGGAAAATGCTCCAAGAGAAAGGCGCTTTCTTTAGATCAGGTAGATCTGCTTCTGATGAATGATCCTGTCTCGGAGGAAGTAAAGGAGAAATATAAGAAGAAGGGCATAGAAATATTATAGAGCGGACAGTAAGATCCTGCCCTGCACCGGGTCCCTGCCGGGAAACGCACCCCTTCCGAGAAATGAAAGATCATTTCCCGGAAGGGGTGTTTTACTTATGTTTTACATATTGTTTACAGCATGTTGCTTGTAAAAGCTGTATTTTGCTGTATATAATTACGAAGTAAACAAGAAAAACAGCAAATAAAAGCAAAAAGACGCAAGGAGTTTTATTATGGCAAAAGGACGGGGAATTCAATTACTGGTATTTGACTGGGCCGGAACAACCGTGGACTATGGTTCCAGTGCTCCGGAAACCGTGTTTGAACGTGTTTTTGAATCTGCGGGGATTCACCTCACAAGAGACGAGATCAATCGGCCGATGGGAATGGAAAAAAAAGCACATATCCGTCAGCTGCTGTCCAGCGAAAACGGAGGCAGACAATGGGAGGAGGCATACGGCAGACCGTGGACCGAGGATGACGTGGAAATGCTGTATCAGAAGTTTGAGACAATTTTGAATGAGGTTGTGGCCGAATACAGCCAACCGATTCCGGGAGTAGTGGAGACGGTGGAAAAACTGCGCAGAGCAGGATACAGAATCGGTTCTACCACAGGCTATACTTCGCAGATCATGGAAAAGGTGATACCGGAGGCTGAAAAATACGGATACAAGGCGGACTGTGTTGTGACTCCCGATTTAACAGAAGCCGGCCGCCCGACACCGTTTATGCTTTTTGAGTGTATGCGGCAGATGAATGTCTATCCTCCGTGCGAAGTTGTGAAAGTAGGAGATACGGTGGTGGATATTCAGGAAGGAAAAAACGCCGGGGCATGGAGTGTGGGAATTCTTGAAGGTTCCAATCTCCTGGGACTGACCAGGGAAGAATATGAAGCAATGGATCCGGAAGAACTGAGAAAATGCAAGTACGATGCAGCAGAATGCTACCGGAAAGCCGGCGCTGATATTGTGATTGATACAATCCTGGATCTGCCGGAGGCGGTTGCGGAACTTAACCGGAGACTGATAAAACGGGAGGTGGAAGAATGAACCGTTACTATAATCCGGTTCACACGATACAGGGAGCGGGGTGCGTAGACTGCCTTCCTCAGCTTCTGGAAGATATGGAACTCCCCGATAAGTCTGTGCTCCTTCTTGCATGGGGAGAAAACGTTTTCCAGAAACCTGTATTTTCAAAACTGATCGAAGATAACAAAAATTTTAATATCTGCCCCAGAGTCTTTAAAGAGTCAAATCCGACAGTGGAACAGCTGTTTGATATTTATCAGGAGACAAAACAGTTCAGGCCATCGGCAGTTGTGGCGGTAGGCGGCGGAAGCATCATGGACGTAGGAAAGTCCCTCTGCTGTCTGTATGGAAGTGAGATTGCAGATGTGGACGGCCTGAGAGAGATGATCAGAGAGAAGAATTATACAGCTCCGAAAGCAAGATGGATAGGAATTCCTACTACCGCGGGCACCGGAAGCGAAGCGACCTGCTGGGCAACCATCTGGGATCCTTCCCAGGATGCAAAACGTTCGGTGGAGAACCATGAGAATTATGCCTACGCCGCACTGGTGGATCCGGAACTGGCGGAAGGGATGCCGCTCAGGCTTGCGGTTTCCTCCGCGCTGGACGCGGTGGCTCATGCGGTAGAGAGCTATTGGGCAAAGGGAACAAACTGTGTGTCAAAAGCTCTGGCGCTGAATGCCGTTCAGGTAATTATGCGTCATCTGGAAGAGCTGCTTTCCGGACAGGAAGGCGCCCACGATGCAATGGCCCAGGGAAGTATGCTGGCAGGTCTGGCTTTCAGCAACACAAAAACAACAGCCTGCCATTCCATCTCCTATCCGCTGACTATGCATTACAATATTCCCCACGGTACGGCAGTGAGTATGCTTCTTGGGCCGGTATTCCGGATGAATGCGGAAGCAATAGAAGACAGAGGGGCGCTGCTGCAGGCGCTGGGAGTATCCGGCGCGGAGGAGCTGAAAGAACGCATCGACAGCATTCTCAGACGATCCGGACAGCCCTGTTCGCTTCATGCATGGGGCGTTGGCAGGGAAGATCTGCCCCATCTTGCGGAACTGGGAATTACGAAAGGACGGGCGGACAACAATCCGGTGGAAGTGACCGCCGAAAACATCCTTTCTGTCCTGGAAGAGATTTTCTGAACACTAAACTTTCCAAGATATAAAAAAGCAAAGCAGAAAAGGAGAAAAAATTATGAAATGCAGAACCAAATTAACAGGAGTAACTTTGAGCGCGCTGATGGCAGTCTCTCTTTTTTCGGCAGACGGAGCAGAAAATGTGAAGGCGTCTTCTCCGGGAGGCGAGGACGGAGTGTTTACAATCGCTTACGCGCCCAATGAATCCACTACAGAAAGCGCAGACGCAAGAAACGGTCTGGCTGAAGATCTGAGTGAGTTTCTGGGCTGCGAAGTGGAGGAGATTCAGGCAAGCGACTACAATGCGATCATCGAAGCTCTGCGCACAGGCAGCGCGGATATGGCTTATATGGGATCCCAGGCTCTGGCTCTGGGAGTGGAGCGTACGGAGCTTGAGCCGATCGTCATGAAAGCAGAGGAGGGAGATCCGGAAAAAGCGATCTATCATTCGGTTTTGATTGCTTCCAGTGCAAATGAAGATATCAATTCTATTGAAGACATCAAAGGAAAAACCATGGCTTTTGTAGATCCGGACTCCACTTCCGGAAATCTGGTTCCGACAGCGGAAATTATCCAGGCATTCCCGGATGAAGAGCTGAATTCAGACATGCTTCATACGAACGGCGACTTTTTTGAGGCTGTCAGCTATTCAGGATCCCATCAGGCAGGGCTGCAGGCGGTAATCAAAGGCGATGTGGACGTTGTGCCTATTTCCGATCAGATTCTTGCATCTGAAATAGCAAATGGAAACGCCGCAGAGGGAGATGTGAAGGTTATCCATGAGTCCGGAGCCATTCCGGCGGAGGCCATGGTGGTTGCCGAGCATGTGGATCAGGACACCAGAGATCAGCTGACAGAGTTTCTGACCTCCTACGACAACGAAGAGTATTTCACAGACGTGATCAAGGTTCCGGGAGCCCGCTTTATTGAATGCGATATGAGCGACTACGAGGAGATCATTGAGCTGAACAAAATCATCAACGATTTTTAAATTATCGGACAGCAGACAGGAGGATTGACATGGAAGCTATATTAAAATTTGATCAGGTATCGAAAGATTATCCGAATGGCGTACACGCACTGAAAAAAGTGTCCTTTGAAGTTTCGGAAGGCGAGTTCGTTTCTGTTATCGGTCCGTCAGGATCAGGAAAGTCGACCCTCCTGCGCGCCATCAACCGGCTGATCCCGGTCAGCAGCGGGACGGTATGGCTGGACGGTCAGGCGGTATCCGCCCAGAAAGGAAAAAAAATCCGGGAACAGCGCTGCAAGGTCGGCATGATCTTTCAGAATTATAATCTTGTATACAGTCTGTCTGTTCTTCAGAATGTCCTTCATGGCCGGCTTGGCTATATGAGCGGGCTGAAGGGAGTCTTCGGGCTGTATTCGGAACAGGATAAGCAGGAAGCTCTGGACCTTCTGGAAGAGCTGGGGCTGGAACAGTTCTGCTATAACAGAGCGTCCGACCTTTCCGGAGGACAGAAGCAGAGGGTGGGGATCGCCAGAGCCATTATGCAGAAGCCGAAGCTGCTGCTCTGCGACGAACCCATCGCGTCTCTGGATCCGTCCAGCGCCAAAACGATCATGGATTTATTAAGAGATATGTCTCAGAAGAGAAAGATCGCCTGTATCGTGAATCTGCATCAGCTGGATGTGGCAGTAAAATATTCCACACGGATCATCGGGCTTTCAAAGGGAGAAATCGTTTTTGACGGCACTCCGGAAGAACTTGATGACAGAACCATTGAAAAAATTTACGGCACTTCTCGTGAAAATCTGATGATGGGAGGAACGGCAGATGACAAAGCGGATACCGTTGATTGCGCGTGATTTAAGAAAACTGTATACAGGCTTTCTGATTGCTGCAGTTGTTTTGTTTCTGGTATGCAGCTTTCTGACAGAATTCAATGTTATGACGCTGATCGCCAATGGAGATGCGTTCTGGGAATTTATCACAGAGGATTTTCTTCCTCCGGCTCTGCCGAAGAGCAGCAGAATTCCGGGGATCCTGTCCAGCGTGCTGGTAACGCTGGCGCTTGCGATGTCGGCGACCACAATTGCCGCTGTTCTTGCGTTTTTCGTATCGCTGTTCGGAAGTGAAAAAGTATCTCCCTTCCCAAGGGCAGCCAGATTTGTCAGGGGATTTGCCACTTTTCTCCGCAATATCCCCGCGCTTGTATGGGCTTTTATTTTATTTTCTTCGCTGGGGATCGGAACAGGCGTGGGATTTGTCGCCCTGTGCATTACAAGCTTTGCGTTTATGGTGAGGGCTTTTGTGGAAACCATGGAGGACGTTTCCCAGGACTGTGTGGAAAGTCTGCAGGCAGTAGGGGCGACGTTTCCCCAGAGAGTCTCCCAGGCGATTCTGCCGTCCTGTTTAAATGGGTTTCTTTCCTGGTTTCTCTACTGCGTGGAGGTGAATATCCGGGCTTCCACCATTGTCGGAATGGTGGGCGGCGGCGGTGTGGGCCTGACGCTGTTTTCTTACATAAAAAGCTTCAGGTATGATATCGCGCTGAGTATTATTTTGCTGGTGGCTGCAATGGTGATCGTGGTGGATCAGATCACCGCCAGACTCCGAAAGGAGATTATGAAATGAGTATGGAATATAACGGAACGATCGTAAATCTGAAAGAAAAAGAATATACGGAAGAGAAGAAGCGTGCAAAAAGAAAAACAACAACAAAAATTCCGGTAAAATGCAGGCAGAGAAACCGGTTTATCCCGGGTTTCCTTGGAGGAGTAGCCCTTTTGTCTGTTCTGAGCCTTCTGTATCTGGATATTGACTGGCTGAAAATGCTGTCCCGTGTGCCGGATATCGGAGAAGTGTTCTGGGAGCTGGCGCATCTTGATTTTTCGAACATGGATCTGATCCTCTCGTCCATGGTGGAAACCATATCGATCGCGGTGCTCTCGCTTTTGTACAGCCTGATCCTGGGGATCCTGTTCGGCATGCTCGCCGCGCGGAATATTTTCCGGATCCCGGTGCTGTCGGTACTCGTTCAGTCGTTTTTTACTTTTCTGAGGGCGGTGCCCACTCCGGTCTGGGTTCTGCTGATGCTGGTGTGTCTCGGTATGGGACCGGAGGCGGGTGTTGCCGGACTGTGCGTCCATACAACGGCTTTCTTTACGAAGTCTTTCGCCCAGAGCTTTGACAGTATACCTTATGAGACCATAGAAGCCCTGGAGGTGACCGGGACGGGAAGACTGAGCATTTTCTTCAATGCGGTTCTTCCGGCGGCTCTTTCCCAGATCGTAGCCTGGGCGGGAATGCGTCTGGAAACAAATTTCTCCGAATGTGCCATCCTCGGCATGGTAGGCGCAGGCGGAGTCGGATATGTAATCTCCAACAGCCTGCAGGGATACGATTATGGAACTGCGGGAGTGGCCATCCTGCTGGTATTTCTGGTGGCATACTGTATTGAGCGGATGTTTGTGCACATAAAAAAGAGATTCTATTAAACGGGGTGTTCAGGACCCTCTAAAAAATAATAAATGCCGGAGTAAGGGGGAAGCGTCAGAGAAATGCTTTCTCCTTTTTTTGCTGCAAATACGGCTGCCTGGTTCCTGTTCTGCTTTCCGCCGTAAATGTCAAGATCACTGTTGAAAAGCTCTTTCAGCCGGCAGTCCTGTTCCGTTTTCAGGTCATAGGGCTGTTCCTGTTCGGAGAAGTTAAAGAGTGCCAGGATGTGTTCCTTCTCTGCCGTCCGCTCAAAAACATAGACACAGGATGCTTCCTGATGGCAGTCAATCCACCGGAATCCCTTGTGTTCGTAATCTTTTTCCCAGAAGGCAGGATGTTTCAGATAAAGACGGTTCAGTTCTTTCATGAACCGGGCAAATCCGCTGTGGATGGGATAGTCCAGCAAAAGCCAGTCCTGTTCCCGTTTTTCATCCCATTCCCGAAGCTGTCCGATCTCATTTCCCATGAAATTCAGTTTTTTTCCGGGGTGGGCGTACATGTACATGTAAAATGCCCGGCACTGCGGAAATTTGTCATCGTAATTCCCGCTCATTTTCTGCAGAATGGTAGCTTTGCCGTGGACGACCTCATCGTGGGAGAGCGGAAGCAGAAAACGGTCATTGTAATAATACATCATGGAAAAGGTAAGTTTATGATAATCCCGGCTTCTGTATTCCGGAGCCGTCCGGAAGTAATCCAGAGTGTCGTTCATCCATCCCATATCCCATTTATAGTCGAATCCCAGTCCGCCGCAGGAGACCGCTTCCGTCACCTTCGGAAAGGAGGTGGAGTCTTCTGCTGCCAGGATTGCGGAGGGGTGGAGGGTTTTCAGGCCCTCATTCATAAATTGAAGAAATTCCACTGCGTTGGAGTTTACGCCTCTGGCGGGATCGCCCTGCCAGTAGATCGCCCGGCTGATGGCGTCCATCCGGAGCCCGTCTATATGAAATTCGTTCAGCCAGTAGTTGGCGCAGGACTGCAGGAAGCTTCTGACTTCACCCCGGGAGTGCATGAAATTGCAGCTTCCCCATTCACTGACGCCAACTGCGGAATTCGGGTATTCGTAGAGCGGCGTCCCGTCATAATTTGCCAGTGCATAGCCGTCCACTGCGAAATGGACGGGAACAAAATCCATAATGACGCCGATGCGGTTCCGGTGGCAGGCGTCGATGAAGGCTTTCAGCTGGTCTGCGGTGCCGTATCTGGAGGTGGGGCTGAAAAATCCCGTAGACTGATAACCCCAGGATTCATCACAGGGATATTCATTCAGGGGCATGATCTCCAGATAATTGTAGCCGTTCTCTCTGAGGTAGGGAATCAGGATGTCCGCCATTTCTTCATAGGTATACCAAGCCTCCGGTTCCTCAGAGGGTTTCTTAAAGGAGCCGAAATGGATCTCATAGATGTTCAGAGGCTTTTCGCGGCAGTCGCTGCGGCTCTTCATCCATTCCTTATCATGAAACCGAAAAGAATTCATATCCCGTATAATGGAAGCGCTGTTCGGACGCAGCTCCATCCCGAAGCCGAAGGGATCGCAGTGGTCAGTCCAGCTTCCGGTCCGGCTGTAGATCCGGTATTTGTACATCATGCCTTCTCTGGCGCCGGGAACGCGGATTTCCCAGAAATTTCCATCTGAAACCTGCTGCATTTCCCATTCTTCCCACTCATTGAACTCCCCGATCAGAGCGACATGGGAGGCCGCGGGGGCGAAGGTGCGGAAGGTTACACCTTCTTTTTCTGTATGCGCCCCAAGATACTGATAAGCGTCAAAAATTTTTCCTGTGTAGAATCCGTAAAAATCCATATAATTCCTCCCTACCGCGGCTGTCAATGAAATTGCTGTTTTTAGGAGCTGGTCTGTTATTTAATAGACATCCGTCGGTTTTTGATTATAATATAAAAGTAAGAGAAGGATGTCCACAGACAATCTGCCTGAATAGATGGATAAACAACTTATTGAGCAATATGTCGGGAAAGAATGTGGAGTTTTTCATTGAAGTGCGGGAATATATTTTGCTGCCGCAGACAGCCGAAAGGAGGATGACAAATGGATCTTCGGACAGAAAAGACGGAGAGAGCCATTAAAAACGCTTTTCTGGAGCTCAGGGGGAAGAAGCCGCTGGAAAAAATTACGGTAAAGGAACTGTGTTCGATGGCCTGTATCAATAAATCTACTTTTTATGCACATTATGAAGACATTTATGCTCTCTCGGCTGTATTAGAAAAGGATGTTGTGAATTCTGTCCTCAAAAGCATTGCAGGAGGGCAGGAATATACGCTGAAAACATCAGATGTTTTTACACGGGATCTCTACCTGGCTTTTATCGCAAACAGTTCCCTGATTAATATCGTATTTTCCGGAAAAGATAAAAGCCGTCTGGGCGACTGCCTTGAGGAGGAAATCAAAAAAATGATCTGGGAAAAATATCCGGAGCATCAGAACGATATAGAGAAGAATATTATGCTTTCTTATACAATTCAGGGTACTTTTCACGCGTATAAGAACAACCAGGATGTGGATCTGGACACGCTGATAAAAGTCAGCCAGAACATTGTGAAGCGGCTTATTCCGCTGTATGAAGAGAAAACTTCCGGGGCGGAAATAGATAAGGACAAGTAAAAAACGGAGGAGCAGATATGTTTTTATTCCAGAAGATAGAGGAAACGATGATGCAGTATTCCGATGCCAGACATGCGGTGGGGGAATTTATCATCCGGGAGCAGGACAATATTTATAAATATACCATTGGAGAGATCGCGGAGAGAACTTACACCTCCAAAGCGACAGTGGTTCGCTTTGCAAAAGCTATGGGTTATGACGGCTGGAAGGAGTTTATGAAGGATTATATTGCTGAAATGCAGTATCGGAAGCAGCACGATAATGAAATTGATTACAATTTTCCTTTTTTGGAAAATGACAGCATAGATACAATACTGGACAATCTTTGCCGGCTTCAGACGGAGACGCTGAGAGAAACACGGGATCTGATAGATAAAGAGACTATGCGAGAGGCAGCAGACCGTATTATCTCTGGAAAGAATATCGTGATTTTTTCGAGAAGTCCCAACAGCTATTATGCAGGCGTTTTTACACGCAAATTATGTTCCATCGGATACTTTGCCCGGGTGGCGAAGAGCGGGGAGGCGGGGCTGGCAGCAACGGCTATGGGCAGAGAGGACTGTGCTGTGATCATTTCATATTCAGGAAATAATCCTACAAAAGATCCTGTGGATAAGATCAAAAAAAGGAATCCTGCCTCAGATTGAAGAGGGAGATATGGAAGTCCTTGCAGAGGGAACGGCGGATTTTATCGGTGTGAATTATTATGCCACAGCAACAGTAAGCGCAAGTAAGAATGACGGTACAGACTGTCAGCCCAGAAATGGCGATCAGCAGGTGATGATAGGAGAAGAAGGCGTATACCGCGCGGCCTCCAATCCGTATCTGGAGAAAACAGAATTTAGCTGGATTGTGGATTCAGTAGGGCTGCGAGTGACTCTGCGCCGGATTCACAGCCGTTATCATAAGCCTCTGCTCATTACAGAAAATGGACTTGGAGCTAAGGATATACTTACGGAGGACGGAAGGGTTCATGATGAATACCGCATCGATTATCTGCGCAGACATTTCCGGCAGGCGCAGCTCGCCCTCTCAGACGGCGTAGATCTGATCGGATATTGTCCATGGTCTTTCCTGGATCTTGTCAGCACACACCAGGGATATGGAAAGCGATATGGGTTTGTGTATGTAAACAGGGAAGAAAAAGACCTGAAAGATATGGCAAGGATAAAAAAGGACAGTTTTTACTGGTATCACAATGTCATTCAGACTAATGGAAAAGAAATGTAGGAGACGATCTTGTAATTGAAGGAACAATTTACCAATAAGCAGCTAAAAAATATGATTCTGCCGCTTCTGGCTGAACAGTTTATGCTGATGCTGGTGGGGCTGGCCGACACTTTTGTAGTCAGCTTCTGCTGGTATCTGTGTTGTTTTCTGCGGCAGTCAGCATTTTGATCCTGATTTTCCAGGGGGAGATTATCAGTTTTATGTTCGGGAGGGTGGAGCCGGAAGTAAGGGAGGCCTGCCTTACTTATCTGCGGATTTCCGTGTACTCATATCCGGCGCTTGCCGTTTACAACGCCGGGGCGGCGCTGTACCGGAGCGTAGGAAAAACCGGGACGACTATGAACATATCCATCATTGCAAATGTGATCAATGTGGCGGGAAATCTGATCGGTGTTTTCGTATTTCATGCGGGAGTTGCGGGAGTTGCTTATCCATCGCTTTTCTCCCGGACGTTTTCAGCAGTGATAATCACTGTGCTCTGTTTTAAAGAGCATGAAGGTATCCGGTATTACTGGAAGTATATTATTTCCTGGAATGGTTCCCTTATAAAGAGGATTATGGGGATCGCTGTGCCAAATGGTGTGGAAAGCGGAATCTTTCAGTTTGTGAAGGTAGCGCTCAGCAGTATTGTGGCTCTGTTCGGCACAAGCCAGATTGCCGCGAACGGCATCGCCCAGAGTATCTGGAGCGTTGCTGCGCTGATCAGTTCTGCTATGGGACCGGTGTTTATCACTGTGATTGGCCAGTGTATGGGCGCAGGGGATGTTCCCCAGGCAGAGAGATATTTTAAAAAACTTATGAAGACCACGGTAGTGCTCTCTCTGGTCTGGAATGGGATGATTTTTGCTTTGACTCCGCTGATCGCAGGCACTTATGCTGTATCGGACACAACCAGAAGGTATATCATCTGGCTTGTTCTCATACATAATGTTGCTAATTCGATTATATTCCCTTTTGCAGATCCTCTTGGAAAAGGGCTGAGGGCAGCCGGAGACGTGAGATACACGATGGCGGTGTCTCTTGGTACAACTATAGGAGTAAGACTTGTTTTTTCGGTCCTTTTTGGGATTTTGCTTCATATGGGAGTTATTGGGATCGCTCTGGCCATGGGCATGGACTGGCTTGTACGGGCGGTTATTTTCTGGTTCCGCTTTAAAATAGGAAAATGGAAGACTTTCCAGGTAGTATGAAGAAGCGATTCATAATTCAAAGATAATGGTTTATCGACTTATACCCCTTTCTGTGATATGATACTGCATGTACAACAGATTACAGAAAGGGGTATTTCTATGGGAGATACGTCTGAAAATACAAAAAAGAAAGATTGCTTAAAACGGATCAGTGTCGGCATCCTGGCTCATGTGGATGCGGGAAAAACAACACTTTCCGAGGGGCTTTTATATTTGTGCGGAGAAATACGGAAGCTGGGGCGTGTGGATCACGGTGATGCGTTTCTGGATACCTTTGAGCTGGAAAAGGAAAGGGGAATTACTATTTTTTCAAAGCAGGCGATGTTCCGGACAGAAAAAATGGAAGTGACGCTTCTGGATACGCCGGGTCATGTGGATTTTTCAGCAGAGATGGAGCGAACCCTTCAGGTTCTTGATTATGCCATTCTTGTTATCAATGGAATGGACGGAGTGCAGAGCCATACGGCCACACTCTGGCGTCTGCTGGACAGATACCAGATACCTGTTTTTCTTTTTATCAACAAAATGGATCAGGAGGGCACGGACCGGGAGAAGCTTCTGGAGGAATTGAAAAAGAGGCTGAATGATAATTGCATTGATTTCAGCGGAGACACAGATCAGGAAGCCTGGATGGAGAATGTTGCCGTATGTGACGAAAGTCTTATGGAGGAGTATCTGGAATCAGGAACTGTTAATAGGGACGATATTGCTTCGCTGATTTCCGGCCGCCGGATTTTTCCCTGTTATTTTGGTTCTGCGCTGCGGATGCAGGGCGTGGAAGAATTTTTGAGGGGTCTGGAGACGTTTACCAGAGAACGGATGTATCCTGCTGAATTCGGGGCAAAGGTATTTAAGATTGCAAGAGACGAGCAGGGAAACCGGCTGACTTATATGAAGATCACCGGAGGGGTTCTGAAGGTGAAGACAATTCTTTCAAATAAATCAGGAAGAAAGCAGCAGCTTCCGGGACAGAAAAGCCGGGAGGAGGCCTGGGAGGAAAAAGTGGATCAGATCCGGCTGTATTCCGGAGGAAAATACCAAGTCATTCAGGAGGCAGGGGCAGGAACTGTCTGCGCGGTGACAGGACTTACAAAAACCCATCCCGGGCAGGGGCTGGGCATAGAAAGGGATTCCGAAATGCCGGTTCTGGAGCCTGTGCTGAATTATCAGATCCAGCTCCCGGAGGGATGTGATCCTCATAAGATGCTGCAGCAGTTAAGGCAGCTTGAGGAGGAAGAACCGGAGCTGCATATTTACTGGGACACCGCTTTGGGAGAAATCCATGCCCAGCTTATGGGCGAAGTGCAGATTGAGGTTTTGAAGAAACTTATCTGGGAACGCTGCCATGCGGCTGTGGAATTCGGCGCGGGAAATATCGTGTACAAGGAGACTATTGCGGCTCCCGTGACAGGTGTGGGTCATTTTGAACCGCTGCGTCATTATGCGGAGGTGCATCTTCTGATCGAACCGGGAGAGCCGGGAAGCGGATGCCAGTATTTTACAGCATGCAGTGAGGATGTTCTGGCCAGAAACTGGCAGAGACTGATTCTTACCCATCTTGAGGAAAAGGAACACAGGGGAGTCCTGACGGGAGCGGCCCTGACAGATGTGCAGATCACTCTGCTGACCGGACGGGCTCATGCGAAGCATACAGAAGGAGGAGATTTCCGGCAGGCTACTTACCGGGCGGTGCGTCAGGGACTGAAAAAAGCAAGAAGTATTCTTCTGGAGCCGTATTATGAATTCCGGCTGGAGCTGCCGGGGGAGATGATCGGGCGTGCCATGTCCGATATTCAGAAGATGCAGGGAAACTTTCAGCCTCCGGAGACAGACGGAGAAACAGCGGTGCTGTGCGGGACCGCGCCCGTCGCACAGATGCGGGATTACCAGAAAGAGGTCGTTTCCTATACCAGAGGCAGAGGCCGGCTTTTCTGCAGTCTGAAGGGATATGCTCCCTGCCGGAATCAGGAGGAGATCGTGGAAAAGACCGGCTATGATTCGGAACGGGATCTGGATAATCCTACGGGTTCTGTATTCTGTGCTCATGGCGCCGGTTTTGTGGTTCCCTGGAATCAGGTGGAAGAGTATATGCACTTGGAAAGCGGCGTGGATGCGGAAGAGCTTGCGGCAGGAGAGAGCTGGTATGAAGAACCGGAGAACGAGGCGGACAGCTGTGGCGCTGAAAACCACCAGGAAGGAAACGATTCCGGAAACAGCGGCCGCAAAAAGAAAAAAGGTTCCTCCGGTTACTCCTACAGCGGCAGCTACGAGGATGAGCAGGAACTGCAGGCAATCTTTGAGAGAACCTTCGGCCCGGTAAAACGGGACAGGGGAGCCTTCCAGAAGAAGGTAGTGCACGCGCCTTCACAGCCCCGTCAATATAAACCCGGCAGACCGAAAAAAGAAGAATATCTTCTGGTAGACGGATACAATATTGTTTTTGCCTGGGAGGAATTGCGTGAGCTTGCGGAAGAAAATATCCATGCAGCCTGTGATAAGCTGAAAGATATTCTCAGCAACTACCAGGGATACCGGAAGTGTACGCTGATTCTGGTGTTCGATGCATATAAGGTGGAAGGCCACGCAGAAGAAGTGGTTCCTTATCATAATATTTATGTAGTATATACGAAGGAGGCCGAGACTGCAGATCAGTATATTGAGAAAACAGTCCACAGAATCGGCCGTGAACATCAGGTGACAGTAGCTACCTCCGACGGACTGGAACAGATCATTATTTTGGGACAGGGAGCGCACCGTCTCTCCGCGGCGGGATTAAAGAAAGAGATCGAGGATGCGGAGAGGGCAGGAAAACAGGAGTGGGCCCAGCGCCGCCAGAGCAGCCGGAGCTATCTCTTTGACGAGGTGGACGATGAGGTGGCTGACTACGTGGAGAGGATCCGGAGAGGAGAATCCTGAAAACCAGGATCTGCGAAATTTATTAGTAGCTCGGATCATGTACAATGACTGCGGAAACTCTTGACATTTGCAGAAATGTTTTGTATTATAATGATATCAAAAAGATATCAAAACATAACATCACATGTTAAGGAGGAGAGAGTTATGAAGGGAGTCAATGTAACGGAGGAAAAGAGGCTGAAAGCGGCTTCCGGTATGCTGATGCTGTTTGTGTCGCTGGTGATCATGTTTCTGGGGATTCCGGCGTACGTGCTGGGCGGCGTTTATATGAGCTGGGACGGGCCGGCGTCCGGTCTGGTGCTGGCAATTGCCATTGTTGCCGGAGTGGCTTTGAACTGCATTGGAATCATCATGCTTTGTGGATTGAAGATCATACACCCCAACGAGGCTCTTGTTCTTACTTTGTTTGGAAATTATTACGGAACCCTCTATGATGCCGGTTTTTACTGGGTAAATCCTTTCTGTACGGCCATCAATCCGACGGCCAAAAAACATGAAAATGGAGAACAGCCATCTACCGGCAAAACAAGTTCTATTAATATTAATATGAACCTGAATCAGAGCAGCGCGTCCAAAAAGGTTTCCCTTAAAACTATGACGCTGGATAACAAGAGACAGAAAGTAAACGATGCTCAGGGCAATCCGGTGGAAATCGGAACCATCGTGATCTGGAAGGTGAAAAACGCTACGAAGGCAGTTCTTAATGTGGAAGATTATACGGAATTCCTTTCTATCCAGTGCGATGCGATCACGAGAAATGCAGCAAGAAATTATCCCTATGACATGAATGAGGAATCAGATGAAAAGACATTGCGCGGCAGCAGCCAGGAAATCGCTGATATCATGCAGGCAGAGCTTCAGAATAAAGTTCTGGAAGCCGGACTGGAAATTCTTGATGTAAGGATTACCCATCTTGCCTACGCTCCGGAAATTGCTTCTGCAATGCTGCAGAGACAGCAGGCGGCGGCGATTATCGATGCCCGGCAGAAAATTGTAGGAGGTGCGGTAAGTATGGTGGAAATGGCTCTCAATCAGCTTAGTGAAAACCAGATTGTGGAGCTGGACGAGGAACGCAAGGCAGCTATGGTGAGCAACCTTCTGGTGGTTCTCTGCGGAAATAAAGACGCACAGCCGATCGTCAACAGCGGTTCCATCTATTAAGGCGGGAAGGCGGCAGATAAGAAATCTGCCCGCGGCCCATGCAGGATAAAGCTCAGAATACATAAAAGGAGGCAGAGCAATGGCGGATCCCAAGACAAAAGAAAAAGCGAAAAAACAGATCCCCCTGAGAGTTTCCGCCTCTCTTTATGCGGAACTGGCTCAGTGGGCGGAGGATGATTTCCGTTCTATCAATGGACAGATTGAATATCTTCTGACAGAGTGTGTCAGATATCGTAAAAAGTCCGGAAAGGACAAATTGCACAATATATAAGCGGCAGTATATCATAAGTTTTCACAAAAAAATAAGAATAAGAAGTTTACGTTTGATAAAAATTAGAAAAAATGGTAAAATATAGTTAAGAGAAAGACTCCTTGTTCCGGATTATCCTCCGGCAAGGAGTTTTCAATTAAAATCATACGGTATTATGTGAACTGATATTTTCTGGAAATTTTTAATGCTGTTTTTGAAATGTCTTGTCTGGATAACAGAAGTGTTTTTTAGGGGATATCAGAGCAGAGTGTATGGGAAAAAGAAAGGGTGTGAAAATATGTTTGAAACTGGAGAGTATATTGTGTATGGGAAGAATGGAATTTGTCAGGTGATGGGAGTCACCACCATGGACATGGAGGGAATCCCGAAAGACCGTCTGTATTATATCCTTCGTCCTGACGGTGAAACGGAGGGCACGATCTTTACCCCGGTAGACAATAAAAAAATGGTTATGCGCAGGCTTCTGACAAAAGAGGAGGCGGAGGAACTGATTGATGAAATTCCTGATATGGAGGTTCTTAGTATTGAAAATGAAAAACTCCGGGAAGAGGCCTATAAGGAATGCATCCGGAGCTGCCAGTGCCGGGAGCTTATGAAAATGATAAAGACTATACGCTTCAGGAAAAGAGACAGGCTTTCCAGAGGAAAGAAGATCACGGCGACAGATGAAAAGTATCTCAGGACAGCGGAGGAGAATCTGTACACAGAATTTTCGATGCTTTTGGATGTTCCCAAAAACAAAATGGAGGATTATATTCGAAGAAGAATCAAAGACGACATAAAAATATAAAAAATCGGAAAGAGATGTTCAGGGCATAAACGGAATCTAAAACCGTTTATGTCTGTTTTTTATTAGAGGACTTATTTTTTATGATTTTTCATCGAAAAAACTGTGAATAATGGTTGAAGATTAGGCCTTCAAAATTGTAAAATGCGGAAAAATGTGATAAAAT
>ERZ1090865.801-NODE-801-length-16885-cov-7.392038_pt1 | contig 16885 bp, 14 predicted proteins | sample MGYA00478478_ERZ1090865 | MGnify/ENA primary metagenome ERZ1090865 (study PRJEB33644, sample SAMEA5815715) | chicken gut metagenome | biome: Chicken; feature: Gastrointestinal Tract; material: Caecum | place: Ireland | collected 2019-01-01 | study: A study of the... | reverse complement strand
CCTTTATATTATTACCGTTCTTGCCTACGCCGGACTGAAAAAATTTCCCATAACCGGGGAAAAAATCTTCTGGACGCTGATCCTCCTGGGGATCAGTCTTCCATACGGCTTTTACAGCGTATTTGATTTCGGCCAGACTTTGATGATCTTTCTTGTGGCCGCCTACTGGACTCTGGTTATAACAGAGGGGCTTTTGTGGAAAGGGCAGACCTCTTCCTGGATCCTGCTGGACAGTTGGAACGGGCTGATCGCTCTTCCGATCCTGAATTTTTTGTGTCAGATACGCCTGATCTTTCAGACTTTTTCTGAGAAAAGGGAAGAGAAGAAAGACTGGCGGATGGTCCTTCTGGGAATCCTCATATCCATCCCGGCCCTGCTGGTCATTATTCCTATCCTGGCCCAGGCAGATACAGAATTTCGAAGCCTGGTAGATACTATCCTTGATGCTCTGGGAGAGGATTTCCGGATCCTGATCTGGAGAGGGATCGTGGGAATTCTCCTGGGAGCATTCATGTTCGGCACTTTGTATGGCGGCGTCTATAAAAGACATGTAAAAGAGGAAGAGTGTATCCGTTTTCACGAAGAATCCGGCAGAGTTTTCCGGTTTGTGCCGGATATAGCAGTGCTTACTTTCGGCATTATCGTCTCGGCAGTCTATGTTCTGTTCATTGGACTTCAGGCCAGGTATCTGTTTTCGGCGTTCTTTGGCATTCTGCCGGAAGCCTATACCTATGCTCAGTATGCACGCCAGGGATTCTTTGAGCTGTGTGTCATAGCTCTTTTGAATGCCAGCTTTCTTATTGCCATGAACGGCTGTGCCAAGACTCCACGGAGAAAGAACAGAGGACTGCTCCTGGAAAACGGGATCCTGGGAGCTTTGACCCTTCTTCTTTTGACCACAGCGGCCAGCAAGCTGGGGATGTATATAGTTGCCTACGGCTTTACCGTAAAAAGATGTATTTCTTCTATATTTCTGATCTGGCTTTTCCTGGTCTTTATCCTGGTCCTGATCTATCAGAAGAAAAATATCCCTCTGGTACGCTGGTCAGTCTTTGCAGGAGCAGTATTCTTTACTCTTTTGTGTGTTCTTCCTGTGGAACAGATAGTAGAATGGATTCCCTATTCGCCTGTTGCGTGAGGATTTTTCAGATCCAGGCTTGTATCAGAAGAGAAAAAGAGATAATATTAGGCCAGATAAAGAAGAAATTCTGCTGCTATACTCCTGGAGGGATTGTATTTTTTTGAATACAATCCCTCAGGCGGAGCCTTTTAAAAGCAGTGCCTTTAAAGTGACAAAGTGAAGAGAAAGGAGAAAAACTGTAAGTTTTCTACCAAAAAAATGAAGAATAATAAAGTAAAGATCAAGATCCAGCAGATCTATGCCGGCCTGCGTCCCTCGGAACAGAAGGTGGCGGATTATATTCTCAGCTATGAGGGAAAAGCCAGCAGGCTGCTGATGGAAACACTGGCCCTGGAGACCGGAGTCAGCCAGCCTACAGTGATCCGTTTTGTGAAAGCGGCCGGCTTTGAAGGATTTAAGGATTTTAAATATGCTCTGGTCCGGGAAGAGGCCAAAGAACAGCCTGAGGATAATGAAAAAATCGGATTATATGGCTTTCCCTTATCCAAGAAAAGACCGGCTGGAGGATATTCCGGGAAAGATCGTGACCACTTCTGTGGAAATGCTGGATGAAACACTGAAAAATATTTCCATGAAAGAGTATCGAAGAGCAGTGGAGGCAGTGCTGAAAGCAGAGAATATCGTGATATACAGCGTGGAAAATTCCGTATGTACTGCCAATGACCTGCTGACCAAGCTGACCTATCTGGGACTGAACTGCAGGATCTACGGTGATTATTATCTTCAGAATGTCAGTGCTGTGAACCTGACCAGGAAAGATCTGGCTATCGGGATCTCCTATTCCGGCTGCTCCCGGCATACAGTGGAAATGCTGGCCCTGGCCCGGAAGGCAGGGGCAACCACTCTGGCTATGACAAATTTTGAGAACTCTCTGATCTCAAAATATGCAGACATTCTCCTGTGCGCCAGCAACCGCCAGTTCTTCTACGGAGATACCATATTTTCCAGGATCTCTCAGCTGGCCCTGGTGGATATGATCTATGCGGGAGTGCTGAACCGGGATTACGACCGCTTTGCCAGAAAATTGAATAAGACCAGTGCCATTGTTGCCAAAAGGGCTTATGGAAAAGATGAAGAAGTTTTGTAGATTTTCTACAAAACTTCTTTTTTGACTTTACCCGGCCTTTACACAGACTTCACCCCGGCTTGATTGAAAGCCGGATTTTTTTGTCTTTATAATACAGACAGTCAGCGGGGCAGGAACCCCGGACACAACATGTCCGACTCCAAAAGAAAGGAGAAAAAGAAGAAAATGCTGGAACTGAGACATATTAAAAAATCATATGATAACGTAACCATTCTGGAAGACATTAATCTGAAAATACAGGACGGAGAGATCGTATCTATCCTGGGACCTTCCGGATGCGGAAAAACAACTTTGCTGAATCTGGTGCTGGGACTGACCCCGGCAGATCAGGGCCAGATCCTTTTTGACGGAAAAGATATTACCAACGTGCCTATGGAAGAGAGAGGTTTCAATATCGTTTTCCAGGACTACGCCCTGTTTCCAAATTTAAACGTATACAGGAACATTACCTACGGACTGCGGAACAAACCGGATATTTCTACAAAAGAAGAGGTGGATGAGTTTATCGAACTTCTGGGCCTGAAGGAACATTTGCATAAAAAGATCGACCAGCTTTCCGGAGGACAGAAACAGAGGGTGGCTCTGGCCAGGACCATGGTGATGAAACCTAAGATCCTTCTTCTGGACGAGCCTTTAAGCGCTCTGGACGGAGTGATCAAGGAATCCATCAAAGAGAAGATCAAAGAGATCGCCAGAGACTTCCATCTGACCACCATTATCGTTACCCATGACCCAGAGGAAGCCCTTACTTTATCAGATAAGGTCCTGATCGTAAACCAGGGACATATTTCCCAGTACGGAGCTCCGGAGGAGATCATTACAGCTCCGTCCAATAACTTCGTAAAGGAATTTATCCTGAATCAGCTGGAGATCAAGAGAAACAATATTTTCGCCCTGTTTCACCAGGACCTGACCAGAAATGCACAGGCGGTATAAGAAGATGATCAGAAAAGAAAGAGAAATCAAAATAATCTATATCCTGGTCCTGGTTATATTTGCAGCCTTTCTTGCCATCCCCATTATAAGACTCCTGCTGGAGTCCTTCCTGGGAGAGGCAGGGATCGGCAACTATGTGGAAGTCCTTACAGGACGGGGATTTCTAAAGGCTCTGGGAAACAGTGTGGCGGTATCGGTTTCCAGCGCTTTGATCGCTACAACCCTGGCTTTTTTTATGGCTTATAGTATACAGTATACAAATTTACCGGGAAAATTTAAGACCGTGATCCGCACCCTGGCGGTCCTTCCCATGTTGCTTCCTACCATTACTTATGGATTCGCCATTATTTATTCCTTTGGAAAACAGGGGCTGTTGACCAGGATTTTCGGAAGACAGCTCTTTGATATCTATGGATTTAACGGATTGCTTTTCGGCTATGTGATCTATACCCTTCCCATATCCTTTATGCTGATCCTGAATACCATGGGATTCATTGACAAAAAGTTTATGATCGTATCCAGAGTTATGGGAGACAGACCGGTGCATACCTTCTGGCAGACCATTATCCGTCCTCTTCTGGGAACCCTGGCTGCCTCTATGGTACAGTGCTTTTTCCTCTGCTTTACCGATTATGGTATTCCGGCTTCTGTAGGAGGTGAGTATGAGGTAGTGGCTACAGTGCTCTACAACGAAATGCTGGGAAGTATCCCCAATTTTAACCGGGGAGCAGTCGTGGCAATGATGATGCTGATCCCCTCAGTGGTGAGCATTGTCCTGCTGAAATATCTGGAACGGTATAACGTAAGATACACCAGGATCTCCCGGATCGAGATGAAGAAAAATCCTGTAAGAGACGGGATCTGCGGTATAGGATCTGCTTTTATCCTGCTGTGTATCCTGGCGGTCTTCGCGGTGATCTTTGTAGTGCCTCTGGTAAAAGAGTGGCCTTACCAGACCAGTTTTACCCTGGAACATGTTCAGGCGGTACTAAATGACCAGAGCCTTTTCGGTGTGTATCAGAATTCTATTTTTGTGGCTTTCTTTACAGCTGTTCTGGGTCTGCTGATCACCTACGGCGCAGCACTGGCTACAGCCAGAAGCGGCTTAAACGGTAAGCTGAAAGGGGTTATTGACGCCATCGCCTTAGTGACGAACACCATCCCGGGAATGGTTATCGGTATTGCCTTTATGTTTATCTTTTCAGGCACGGCTTTGCAGAATACATTCCTCCTTATCATTTTGTGTAATGTGGTACATTTCTTTTCCACCCCTTACCTGATGATGAGAAACTCTCTGTCTAAGCTGAACAGTTCCTGGGAGACTACAGCGTCCTTAATGGGAGATACCTGGATCAAAACTATTGTCCGGATCGTTACACCGAATATGACCTCCACTATTTTAGAGGTTTTCAGCTATTACTTTGTAAACGCTATGGTAACTGTCAGCGCTGTGATCTTTATCGCGGGAGCAAGGACCATGGTCATCACCACCAAGATCAAGGAACTTCAGTATTACACTAAATTTAACGAAGTCTTTGTACTGTCCCTGTTTATCCTGGGAACGAACCTGATCGTGAAAGGGATACTGGGATGTTTGATAAGAAGAAAAGAAGGAAAAAAGGAGAAATAACACATGAAAGCGAAAAAAGTATCAGTGATCCTTATGACAGCGGCGATTTTGGCAGGAACTCTTTCTATGGCCGGCTGCGGCACCGGCGGCGGTTCCGGCTCTTCCGGAGAGGAAGTGGTCATCTATTCCAACGCTGACGACGAGGCGGTAGAAGCCATGAAAAAGACTTTAGACGAAAACGGCTATGAGGGGAAATATCTTTTTCAGACTTTCGGAACCTCTGAGCTGGGAGGAAAAGTTATGGCAGAGGGAACCAATATTGAGGCGGATATGCTTACTTTAAGCACCTTCTATATTGACGCGGCCCAGGAGGAGCAGAATATGTTCCAGCCCCTGGATTTCGACTATACCCTTTTAAACGCCGCCGATCAGAAAGATTACTGCGCCCCTATCACTTCCCAGGAGGGAACTATCATTGTGAATACGGAGGTCATGAAAGAAAACAATCTGGATATGCCAGCTTCTTTAAAGGATCTGACCAAGCCGGAATACAAAGATCTGATCTCTGTGACGGATATTAAAAGTTCTTCTACTGCATGGCTGTTGATCCAGGCTCTTGTCAGCGAATATGGAGATGAGGGAGCGAAAGAAGTCCTCTCCGGTATCTACGAAAACGCAGGACCTCATATTGAATCCTCCGGCTCCGCCCCGTTAAAGAAAGTCCGGGCAGGAGAAGTAGCCGCAGGTTTTGGCCTCCGCCAGCAGGCAGTGGCAGATAAGGCAGAAGGGCTTCCGGTAGATTTCGCAGATCCTACGGAAGGAAACTTTTCCCTGACAGAATCTCTGGCTGTTGTGGACAACGGAGAAGATACTAACCCTCTGGCGCAGGAGATGGCAGAATGTATTATTACCAAAGGAAGGACAGAACTTCAGAAGTATTATCCAAACGCCATCTATGAAGGGGAAACTACAGATGAAGCTAACAGTTCCGCTTACCCCAAGACTTTCCCGGAACCTCTTACTTTAGACCTTCTGGAGAAACATCAGGAACTGTCTGAAAGCTGTAAATAAGAAAAATGTGATAAAAGGAGAATAGAAAAATGCCAAATTATAAACTGCTTACACCGGGTCCTCTGACCACTACAGACACGGTAAAAAAAGAAATGCTTTTCGACCATTGCACCTGGGATGATGATTATAAAAAGATCACCCTTTCCATAAGGGAGAAGCTGCTGAAACTGGCTCATGTAAACGAGCCTGAATATACTGTGGTCCTTATGCAGGGCAGCGGGACTTTCGGGGTGGAGTCCGTACTGACCAGCGTCATCGGAGAGGAGGATACTCTTCTGATCGCGGCAAACGGAGCCTATGGAGAGAGAATGGGAGACATTGCCCGGCACGCCGAGATCCATTACCTGATGTATGAGGAAGACTACAACAAAATCCCTTCTGCGGAAAAGATCGGAGAGATCCTGGAAGACCATCCGGAGATCACTCATGTTTCCATGGTACACAGTGAGACCACTTCCGGGATTTTAAATGATATTGCTTCTGTAGCTAAGGTGGTCAAGGGTGCGGGAAAGACTTTTATCGTAGACGCTATGTCCAGCTTCGGCGGGGTGGATATCCCGGTGGGGGATCTGGGGATCGACTTTATCATCAGCAGCGCCAATAAATGTATCCAAGGCGTGCCCGGATTTTCCTTTATCATCTGCAACACAGAAAAGCTTATGGAAAGTAAAGGAAAAGCCAGAAGCCTGTCACTGGATCTCTATGACCAGTGGGAGACTATGAATAAAGACGGCAAGTGGAGATTTACTTCCCCTACTCATGTGGTTCTGGCTTTTGCCCAGGCCTTAAAGGAAATGGAAGAAGAAGGGGGGATTCCTGCCAGAGCAAAACGCTACGAGGAAAACAACCGGCTGCTGATCCGGAAAATGGGAGAGCTGGGTATCCATCCTTATATCGGCAGCGAACACCAGGGACCGATCATCACCACCTTCCTGTATCCGGAACACCACAATTTTTCTTTCCAGGAAATGTACCAGTATATCAAGGATAGAGGCTATGCCATCTATCCGGGAAAAGTAACCGACGCAGACACCTTCCGTATCGGAAATATCGGAGAGATCTATAAAGAAGATATTGAAAAACTCTGCAGTATCATCAGAGAATTTTTGGAGGAGAGATAAAACTATGAGATTTGACGGAATTATTTTTGACTGGGCGGGAACTACTGTAGATTACGGCTGCTTTGCCCCGGTGAAAGCCTTTATTGAAGCCTTTGAACATTATGGGATCACCCCTACTCTGGAAGAAGTGAGAAAGCCTATGGGTATGCTGAAGATCGATCATGTAAGGACTATGCTGTCCATGGAGCGGATCTCCCGGCTGTGGGAGGAAAAACAGGGGCAAAAATGGACGGAAGAAGATGTCCGGAAGGTCTATGAACTCAGCGAAAGCAAGATCCTGGAAATCGTGGAAAATTATGGAGAGCCGAAACCTTACGTGGTAGAAACCGTAGAGAAGCTGCGGAAAATGGGATTGAAGATCGGCTCTACCACAGGATATACCGATGAGATGATGGCTCTGGTAGTGCCAAAGGCCGCTCAGATGGGCTATTCCCCAGACTGCTGGTTCAGCCCGGACTCTACCAATAAAAAGGGCAGACCCTATCCCTACATGATTTTCCGGAACATGGAAAAGCTGGAGTTAAAGGATGTATCCAGGGTCATGAAAGTGGGAGATACAGTTTCTGACATTCTGGAAGGGAAAAATGCAGGACTGGTAACTGTAGGGGTCCTGGAGGGAAGCTCTGTAATGGGACTGACCCGGGAAGAGTACGAAGCTCTGACAGAAGAAGAAAGGGAAGCCGCGGATAAAAAAGCAGAGAAGACATACCTGGATGCTGGTGCTGACTACGTGGTGAGAGATGTGCGGGGGATCCTGGATCTGTTAGAGTGATCCGGAACTTGGAAAATCTGCCCTGCCAACAAATTGTACGAAAACAAAGAAAAATAATTCTTGCAGTCCTGTCTGGAAATCTTTATGATAAAGTTATGACTGTAAAGGAGGACTGCAAGAATCATGAAAGAAAAAGCAAGCAGCAGAATTCATTATTATGAAAATTCCCAGGGACCGGTGATCGGGACCTGCAGCGATAAGGTGATCCGGGAGGATGGCCTTTATTTTCGTGATATTAACGGAGACGGGAAATTAAACACCTATAAAGACTGGAGAAAATCTCCGGAAGAGAGAGCCAGGGCTTTAGCCGAGGATCTGTCTGCGGAAGAGAAGATCGGCCTTCTTTTCCTGAATTCCTGGAAAATGGGTATGGAACAGGAGGACAAGGACTTTGTAGATGAGACAGGGCTTTTGGATGAAAAGCCTGTGGAGAAAGGTTCTTCTATTTTTGCTACCAGCTCCACAGTAGGGACTACAGAAACCATTAAAGACTGGAAGGTACGTACTTTTATCCTCCGGAGCAATCCAAAACCGGATGAACTGGCAGACTGGATCAATGAGATGAACAGCCTGGCTGAGGAAGGGGAACATTTTATCCCGGTGATGGTAGTATCTAATTCCAGAAATGAAAATGGAGAAGTAGTCTTCGGTATGAACGACGCTTCCGGCGTTTTTGCCGCCTGGCCGGGAACCATGGGGATCGCTGCTGCGGTAAAGGGAGACGGGATCCATATTATTGATGACTTTGCAGACTGTATCCGGAGAGAGTGGGACGCAGTAGGCATGAAGAAAGGATATATGTATATGGCAGACTGTGCCACAGATCCCAGATGGCAGAGAACCTACGGTACTTTTGGAGAAGATCCAAAACTGATCAAAGAAATTTTTGAACATCTGATCCCGGGAGTACAGGGAAGCCAGGAGGGACTGACTCCGGATGGAGTGGCCATGACTGTGAAGCATTTCCCGGGAGGAAGCGCCAGAGAGAACGGCTTTGACCCTCATTACCGCCAGGGACAGTGGAATGTCTATCAGACCAAAAACAGCCTGGAGACTTATCATATCCCGCCTTTTGAGGCTGCTATCGAGAAGAATGCTTCTTCAATCATGCCTTACTATGCAAAGCCCTCCAGAGAGAAGAGCGCAGACCAGTATGACCTGCAGGGAAATCCTATTGAGTGGAAGCCGGTAGGGTTTGCCTTTAACGATTACTTTATCCAGGAACTTCTGAAAAAACAGATGGGCTTTAAAGGCTATATTAACAGTGATTCCGGGATCGTCCAGAATATGGCCTGGGGCGTGGAGGAACTGGAAGTCTGCGAGAGAGTGGCTCTGGCTGTTCACGCCGGAGTAGATATCATCAGCGGATCCTATGATATCGAGGCTGCAAAGGAAGCTTACCGGAGAGGAAAAGAAGGCTATTATACCACCCAGGGACACAAGGTGCCGGAGGGGTATACCGTGGAACAGGTGACTCTTTCTGACCAGGCTCTGACCCAGGCGGCAGCTCATACTCTGAGAGAAAAATTTGAGCTGGGACTTTTTGAAAATCCATATAGAGATCCCCGGAAAGCTGTGGAAGTGGTAGCTACAAAGAAAGACTGGGAAAATGCCGCAGATGTCCACAGAAAATCTGTAGTTCTCCTGAAAAACCAGGGAACACTGCCTCTTACAGAGGAGAAGACAGAAGGTAAAAAAGTATATGCCCAGTGCTTCAACAAAAAAGAAGAGGATGGGGTAAAAGCCACAGAAGAGCTGAAAAAAATGCTGGAAAAAGAGAAAGGGATCACCCTTACAGATAAGCCGGAGGAGGCAGATTATGCACTGCTGTTCCTGACCCCGAGCTCAGGAGAATACTTTAACGCTACCCCCGGATATCTGGAACTGGAGATCTGCGACGGAAAAGAAGTCTGTGATGTAGACGAGGAAGGAAGACCTGCGAAAACTACTCACACAGAGACCACACTTTCCGGCGCGAAAAAAATCTCTGAGATCGCAAAAACCGTCCATGACAGAGGGGGAAAAGTTATTGCCAATATTAACTTTACCCTGGCCTGGGAAGTAGGTACAGTGGAGCCTTATGCAGACGGTCTGCTGGCAGGTTTTGACACATATCCATGGGCTGTGCTGGATGTGATCTTCGGCAGATTCTCTCCTGTAGGAAAGATGCCTATCACCCTTCCAAAGGATGATTCTGTCCTTAAGGTAAGCCCGGAAGGCGTATGTATTTCTCCTAATGATGTGCCCGGCTATGACAAGGACAAATATATGCCTGAGAAGATGAAAGACGAAAACGGAAAAGCATATGCTTATCGGGACAGCGCGGGAAATTACTACGAGCTGAACTTCGGACTGCAGTATTAAAATGAAAATGACTATTGACAAAATCCTGTTCAGGGCATAAAATAATACCAGCAAAAGCAAAACCGTTGAGAAAGAGGAGTAAGCTTTAAAAGAAATCTCAGAGAGCGGCAGATGGTGGGATTGCCGTATGGATTTTATTGCTGAATGGACTTTCGAGGGCAGCCCGAAATGAAAAGAGTAGGCGTTGCCGGGAACCGAACCCGTTATCAATCAGGAGCGTATGTCAGTACGTGAGAAAGTGGGCGAACTGCCAAATTGAGTGGTACCGCGATAATAAAGAATTTTATTACCGTCTCAAGTTATGAAAGATAACTTGAGGCGGTTTTTTTGTGGGATACGCCCGGCAAGGGACTGCCGGGCTTGCACGAGCAGTATTTACCGGGCAACGGCCATCGAGTGGCAATGCCACCAGATGAGCGAAGTATCGCACAGATATAAACCGGGATTTTGCTTTTGAAATCATGAATAAAAGGAGACAGAGAAAATGAAAAAAAGAGTATTAGCAGTGATTTTAGGAGCAGCAATGATAACAGCAGGACTGGCAGGATGCGGAGGAAATACAGGAAGTTCCCAAAGCAGCAGTGAAGGAGAGAAAATGTATACTATAGGAATCTCTCAGTTTGCAGAGCACGGCTCTTTGGACAACTGCAGGGAAGGCTTTATCCAGGGACTGGAAGAAGAGGGACTGGTAGAGGGAGAAAATCTGAAGATCAAAGTAAGTAATGCGGATTCTGATACAGGAACCGCCGCTCAGATCGCCGATACCTTTGTGGCAGATAAGGTGGATCTGATCTGCGCTATTGCTACCCCCAGCGCCCAGGCTGCTTACAATTCAGCAAGAAATACAGATATCCCTGTGGTCTATACCGCAGTGACCAATCCGGAGGAAGCACAGCTGGCAGATGACGAGGGAATGCCGGTAGGAGCAGTGACAGGAACCAGCGATCAGCTTCCTGTAGAGGCTCAGCTGGCCATGATCCGGGAGATCCTTCCGGATGCTAAGACCATCGGTATCCTCTATACTACCAGCGAGGCTAATTCCGCTTACAGCATTACCCAGTATGAGAAATACGCAGAGGAATATGGTTTTACCCTGGAGACCGCAGGAGTTACCAATACTTCAGAAGTTTCCATGGCAGCAGCCAGTCTTCTGGATAAGGTAGATTGTCTTACCAACCTTACAGATAATACAGTAGTAAGCGCTCTTCCTACAGTTTTGGATCAGGCTAACGAAAAGAACATCCCTGTATTCGGCAGTGAGATCGAGCAGGTAAAACGGGGATGTCTGGCAGCAGAAGGACTTGACTATGTGAATCTTGGGATCGAGACCGGAAAAATGGCGGCTCAGATCTTAAAGGGAGAAGCAAAAGCAGAAGATATGAAATATGAACTTCTCACAGACAGCAGTCTGTATATCAATCAGGCAGTGGCTGATAATCTGGGAATTACCGTTCCGGATGATATGACCCAGAGAGCAGAAGAGACCTTTACAGAAATCTCTCAGGAATAATAGGAAAGCAGATAACAGGAGGCATTAAAAATGGATTTTGCGTTAAGTATACTGGAGCAGGGACTGATCTACGGGATCCTGGCCCTGGGCGTCTATATTACCTATAAAATACTGGATTTTCCGGATCTGACAGTAGATGGAAGTTTTCCCCTGGGGTCGGCGGTGACAGCGTCCCTCCTGACCAAAGGGGTCAATCCTTACCTTTCTCTTCTGATCGCTTTTCTGGCGGGAGTCCTGGCAGGAACCTGTACAGGGCTGATCCACGTAAAAGGGAAAGTCAGGGACCTTCTTTCAGGAATTATTATGATGACCGCTCTGTATACGGTAAATCTTATGATCGCAGGAAGCAATAATGTGCCTCTTTTTGCACAGGATACCATCTTCAGCAACAGCTTTCTGGAAGGGATCACAGGAGGAAATATCCCAGGATATGCGGTGATCCTTCTGATCCTTTTAGTGGCGGTGATCAGCAAGCTGCTGCTGGACTTTTATCTGAAGACCAGATCCGGATATCTGTTAAGAGCAGTAGGAGATAATGAGCTTCTGGTGACCTCTCTGGCAAAGGATAAGGGAAATGTAAAGATCCTGGGACTGGCTATTTCCAATGGACTGGTAGCCCTGTCAGGCTCTGTGTTCTGCCAGCAGCAGGGAGTCTTTGATATCTCTTCAGGAACCGGCTCCATGGTTATCGGTCTTGCCAGTGTTATCGTGGGAACCAGTCTTTACCGGGTAGTCAGCAAGATCGGTCCTTTCCGGAAAAAAAGTTATATTAAGGTGACTACTTTTGTGTTTGTGGGAGCTATTTTATACAAGGCCTGCACAGGTCTGGCCATCCGGTACTTTGTACCTCAGTCTATGAAAATGATCTCAGCCCTGTTCCTGCTGGCTGTGCTTCTTCTCATGCTGGTATTTGACAATATGGATAAAAAGAAGGTGAAGAAAAATGCTTGAACTGCGTCACATTCATAAATATTATAACCCGGGAACAGTCAGTGAAATGTGCCTTTTCCAGGACTTTAACCTGGAGATCCAGAAGGGAGAATTTGTTTCTGTGGTAGGCAGCAACGGTTCCGGAAAGACTTCCATGCTGAACCTGATCTGCGGCAGTATCGGCCTGGATGATGGTCAGATCCTGGTAGATGGAAAAGACATTACAAAACAAAAAGAGTATAAACGGCTGAAACGGATCGGCCGTGTTTATCAGAATCCGGCCATGGGTACCTGTCCGGAAATGACCATACTGGAAAATCTCTCAATGGCAGACTGCAAAGGCGGCTTTTTCGGCCTTCAGAGAGGAACGGATAAGAAAAGGATCCCTTATTACCGGGAGCTTCTTTCTCAGCTGGGGCTGGGGCTGGAAGATAAACTTTCAGTAAAGGTAGGAACACTTTCCGGAGGACAGCGCCAGGCCATGTCTCTCCTTATGTCTGCCATGACTCCTATTGATTTCCTGATCCTGGATGAACATACGGCGGCTCTGGATCCAAAGACGGCGGACCTGATCATGGAACTGACAGAAAAGATCGTAAGAGAGAAAAAACTGACCACTATTATGGTCACTCATAATCTCCGGTATGCGGTGGAATATGGAGACCGGCTTCTGATGATGCACCAGGGAAAAGCTGTGATGGATATCGCCGGAGAAGAGAAGAAAAACCTTCAGGTAGAGGATATTCTGGACAAATTCAATACCATCAGCATTGAGTGCGGAAATTAAGGTGATTTTGTATAAATTCACGAATCTGAAATATAGGCTTGAAACTAACCATATATTGTGGTAACATTAGTGTCGCTGACAAAATGTAGTGGAGGTTGATGGGAAAAGCACAAAATCGGCCATATATATTGCACGAACATTTTTGCAGCCGCAAAATCTAGTGGAGGTTGAAAGCATGACAACAGAAGAGTGGTTGGGCAGTGAGAACCAGCTTGGTATGGACATCTGGACCAGAAAGTACTGCAATGAGGGCGAGGATTTTGAAGCCTGGATCCAAAGGATCAGCGGCGGAAACGAAGAAATAGGGAAGTATATCAAAGAAAAGAAGTTTTTATTCGGGGGAAGAATCTTATCCAACAGAGGACTGAACAAGCAGGGAAGAAAGGTTACCTATTCTAACTGCTATGTGATCGCTCCTCCGGAGGATAATATTGAGAGTATATTTGACTGTGCCAAAAAACTGGCAAGGACATACAGCTATGGCGGCGGATGCGGAATCGATATTTCCAAATTAAGCCCAAGGGGAGCAAAAATCAACAATGCTGCAAAGGAAACCAGCGGCGCAGTATCCTTTATGGAACTGTATTCTCTGGTTACAGGCCTGATCGGACAGAACGGAAGAAGAGGAGCTTTAATGATCTCTATTGACTGTTCTCATCCGGATGTGCCGGAATTTATCGAATTGAAAACAGATCTGGAAAAGATCACAAAAGCAAATATTTCTGTGCGGGTTCATGAGGATTTTATGGAAGCCGTAAAGAAAAATGAAGAGTATACCCTGCACTATACCAGGGAGACTACGGGAGAAGTCATCGAAAAGAAGGTAAACGCCAGAGAGCTTTTCCGCAGGATCACAGAGACAAACTGGGATTACGCAGAGCCGGGAGCCCTGTTCTGGGACAGGATCACCAGCTGGAATCTCCTGAGCAACACAAAGGAATTTTCTTATGCGGGAGTAAATCCCTGTGCGGAGGAGCCTCTTCCTGCAGGCGGAAGCTGTCTGCTGGGAAGCGTGAACCTGGCAGAGTTTGTCCAGAATCCGTTTACAGACGAAGCCTTTTTTGATTTTGAAGGGTTAAAAGAGTGCGTACAGGCTTCTGTCCGGGCTTTAAATGAGGTTCTGGAGGAAGGCCTTCCTCTTCATCCGCTAAAGGAGCAGAGAGACAGCGTAGAACAGTGGAGACAGATCGGTCTGGGGATCATGGGACTGGCTGACGCTCTCCTGAAGCTGGGTCTTACCTATGGGGAAGAAGACGCTGTGGAAATGTGCGACAAGATCGGATTTGCCATGGCAGATACGGCAATTGCAGCTTCTGCAAAGCTTGCAAAGGAAAAGGGAGCTTTTCCAAAGTGCAATGTGGACGAGATCATGTCCACTCCGTTTTTCCAGGCAAATACTACAGAGAAGACCAGGGAGCTGGTGAATAAATATGGTCTGAGAAACTCTCAGCTTCTTACCATAGCGCCTACAGGCACACTGTCTACTATGCTGGGAATTTCAGGAGGCATTGAGCCGGTATACGCCAATTATTATGTGCGCAAGACCGAGTCTCTCCATGGTACAGATGTATATTACAAAGTATATACCAAGATCGTGGAAGACTATATGAAACAGCACGATCTGAAAGAGGATAAAGAGCTTCCGGATTATTTTGTAACTGCTATGACTCTGGATTACCGTCAGAGGATCGATATGCAGTCTGTATGGCAGAAACATATTGACGCTTCTATCAGCTCTACAGTAAACGTACCTAACAGTTTTACAGTAGAAGAGACAGAAAGCCTGTATCTCTATGCCTATGAGCAGGGCCTGAAGGGGATCACTATTTTCCGTGACGGCTGCAAGAGAGTGGGTATCCTGAATACAGAGCAGAAGGAAGAGAAGAAAGAAAAGAAGGTAACTGCGGGAGAAGGCCTGAAGAGAGGAGAGATCCTTCTGGTTACCGATGATGTGGTAGGCAAGAAGAGAAAACTGATGACCGGCTGCGGAAGCCTGCACTGTATTGCTCTTTTTGATCCTCACACAGGAGCCCTTCTGGAGACTTATTTAAGTAAAGGATCTACCGGAGGATGCAATAACTTCATGGTGGGACTTTCCAGAATGATCTCCATCAGTGCAAGAGGCGGCATTGACATCGAGACGATTGTGGATCAGTTAAATTCCAGCGGTTCCTGTCCTTCTTATACGGCAAGAAGAGTCACCAGAAAAGATACCAGCAAAGGAGCCTGCTGTCCAATGGCTGTAGGAAACGCTCTTATGGATATGTATAAAGAAATGCAGGCAGAACTGAATCAGAAACAGGGAAAAGAGCCTATGAAGCCTAAAAAAGCTCCAAAGCCCAAGGCGGTGACTCCTGTGGAAGAGACAGACAAGATGTATTGTCCGGAGTGCGGAGAACCTCTGGTATTTGAAGAGGGCTGCAATATCTGCAAGAGCTGCGGATGGAGCAAATGCCATTAAGAGAAAACAGCAGCTCTGAAATCCTGGAGGAAGGCAGAGCAGTATGATATAGGAAAAGGCGGCCGCTGAAGAAATCTTACCATGAAGATTTTGAACAGCGGCTGCCTTTTTGATCATAGAGAAAACTATAAAAGGAGGAGAAAAATGCGGCTGGAAAAGATACAGAAAGTTTTGAAAGAAAAAAAATTCCCATATACCTATACAGAAGAAGACGGCTGCGGCAGTATTGATTTTGAATACCGGGGAGTGGTCTATCATGTGTGGGAATTTCAGGATCAGGACCAGTGGGGCGCGGAGACCAATGTACGGACCGTAGGACGCCATGAAGACATCCTGGGGGATTATGAGGAAGAGATCATAAAACTGATCAGTGGCTGGAATTAAGAGCTGGAAGAGGTACAAACTGATGAAGGAAAACAAATATGATGATCCGGTGTTTTTTCAGAAATACAGTGAAATGAACCGGTCGAAATACGGTCTTCAGGGCGCCGGAGAGTGGCAGGAATTCCAGAAAATGATGCCTGATTTTACAGATAAAGAAGTTCTGGATCTGGGCTGCGGCTATGGGTGGCACTGTGCTTACGGGGTACAGAAAGGCGCCGCAAAGGTACTTGGTATAGACCTTTCTGAAAAAATGCTCCGTCAGGCAGAAAAGATCAACAGCCATGAAAAGATCACTTATCAGAGAGCGGCTATGGAAGATCTGAAATTTCCAGACCATTCTTTCGATATTGTCCTCAGTTCCCTGGCTTTTCATTACGTAAAAGACTTTCCTGCCCTTGCAGAGAAGATCAGCAGATGGCTGAGACCGGATGGAACCTTTCTTTTTTCTGTGGAACATCCCGTATTTACCGCATACGGTTCCCAGGACTGGTACTATAATGAAAAAGGAGAGATCCTTCATTTTCCAGTGGATAATTACTATTACGAAGGAAAGCGGGAAGCCGTATTTCTGGGAGAAAAGGTCACAAAATACCACAGGACCCTGACTACCTATGTAAATACACTGCTGAAAAACGGATTTATCCTGGAAAATTTGGTAGAACCGGCTCCTCCGGAAAATATGATGGATCTTCCGGGGATGAAAGATGAGATGCGCCGGCCCATGATGCTGCTGGTCCGGGCGAAAAAATGA